>ERZ777003.3335-NODE-3335-length-15872-cov-3.804893_pt1 | contig 15872 bp, 13 predicted proteins | sample MGYA00374956_ERZ777003 | MGnify/ENA primary metagenome ERZ777003 (study PRJEB29302, sample SAMN06268252) | bioreactor metagenome | isolation source: Joint BioEnergy Institute, California, USA | place: USA:Joint BioEnergy Institute, California, USA | collected... | reverse complement strand
CGATCCACTGCGACATAGTTCAAGACGTTTGCGCCACATCGACAGGCCCAGCGCAGCATCTCCATGATGATACGCTCGGAACTGAGCATGATCGCGTCGTACCAAAGGGCGCTTCCGCACAGACCGCTGCGGTCAACCTCGGGGTAAAGATAGGTAGTTTCTTCGAAATCAAGCAATTGACCGGGGGGAAGATACAGCGACTCGACAACGCCATCATTTCGATGCGCACCGAGTATATCATTCACGATCAGTGCGGTGCGGAGGATGCCGGGACGACGCACGCCCTGACCGTAAAGTGGCATGAGGCATGGTAATGGTCTGACCAGATCCGAAAAGTGCTGCATAAACCACCGACGTTCCGCAACCGATACTCGGAAACGCCGCAGATCCATGGATTGCAGGTAGCGGAAGCCTCCGTGCAGGATTCGCAATGTGTTGAAGGATGTCGCCCCGCCGAAATCGCCTTTCTCCAGTAACAGGACGCGCATACCACGACGCGCCGCTTCCAGCGTCATCGCCACACCATGGATGCCGCCACCGACAACAATCGCATCGTAGCGCTGAGATGCGGCTGCCACGGGATCGCGTTGGATGACACAGGTGCCCATGTCAGATCGGTGTTGGTGCGTGTGTCATAGGAACGGGTGCATAATGATAACGTCGATGTTCAATGTTGGTACGGATGAACTGTGGCCACGACAGACGTCTGCCATAGATGCGTGGCTGTGCCATGCCTGGCGCGATTACCCGGCGAAGATGTTCGGCCGGCCGGTCAAGCGGGAGTGATGTATGCAGCACAAAGCCGTAACTTCCCGAGCGGGTGACATGGGATGGTATCGCCAACGGATCACTTCCGGGTAGGATAGGCATACGGTATCGTCGCCCGAGTCGCATCAGAAGGGGAAGGGGTGACAATTGTGGACGATTTCCGTTATCGCCCAACATGATTGTTCGTCCCCACAGCGATCGAATCAGATGACGGACAATCAGGCCGCGACGGCCCCACCATTTGCCTAATCCCCATGGCATTATCGTGATCGCCGAATCATCAAGCGTAGAGCGAAGCACATGCTCGATCGGCTCGCCATCAGGAAACCGACTGGACGTCGCCAGTGCGAGCACCTCCAGGCGTTCGGCTGTCACAATCTGCCTACCTGCGATAAGAACAAGTCTCAGCACGTTATTGCGGTAGGCAAGCGCTGACTCTGGTTCATCGGTTGGTTCAATGCGCCACGTGGCACCGTTGGTGGTAATGTTTGTATACAGCAGGTTGTGAAACGTGTGATGCCAGGCGCATTCCGCGAAAAGAAGACACCCCAGGGGTGACTGCCGCAGGCCCATCTGCGATGCTCCCCAGGCTACGTTTGCACATGCGCCCTCCAGAAACACGTCGAGACTGTGCTCCGGATGTAGGTGGACGTGAGCATCCACGAACAGAATGTCCGTTTCAGGATGCAACGCTTTGCTCCTTATCGGAGGCAGATGGCTGTTCCTGGCTGTCGTAGTAGCCGCGTTGATACCACCATGCGGTGACACGCCAGACAAGCAGTGCAAAAAGCAATTCCGTTGCAATGGTCAAAGTGTGGTCGACAATACTCGCGGGTGTTGAATGACGCACTCCCGCAAAGATGGGCAAGGGGGATGCGATGCGATCTGCCAGAAATGGCCAGAACATCCTCACACCGCGCCCAAACGTGAACGCATCCAGCATGATGTGAGAACCGTATGCAATGAACCCAAGCATCCAGAATGTCGTCCAATGCATGGCACGTGTGGCGATCGAAAGAACAGTTGCGAAGGCCATGGCCCAGATCGCTGCAGCGACAAAGCTGTGCGTCGGCCCACCATGGTCCACGAACGGCCCTGAGCCAAATATGGAACCTGTCAGAATGTCGAAATCTGCTGCTACCAGTGTCACGAGCGTCGCCCCCAGGATGATTATGCGACCGCGCGCAGGCGTCCCACGAAGTTTTCTGGCGGTCGCTGGCCAGAGCGCCATGGCAATCGAGGTGTGCGCAATCGGTGATGGCATGATGTCTTTCAGTATTACATGATTGAATCAGCGCGCGATCCGATACACCCTCGAAAGGTCATCGACCTGTTCGCCGTCTGGAGGAGGCGACTGCCTATACGCACCAGCCAACACCCAGCGAATCTTGTAGGGTTTGCGATCCTGTGCCTCGTGATAGATGCGGACAAGCAGTTCTGAAATCACCCCGATCATGACGAACATCACGGCCATGAGAAACGTCATCATGGCAAAGAGCACCAGCACGTTGTTGTTGAGGCTGACGGGTGAACCGTGTTCTGTCCAGATGTTGAATTTTTGCAGTACAGCAATTGAGAGGGACGCGAAGCTGAGCAACAATATCAGTATTGCAGCCTTACCGAAGAAATAGAGCGGCTTTGTGAGGTAGTCGCCCAGGAACTTGACGGTCATAAGGTCCAGCAGCACCTTAATGGTGCGCTTCAGCCCGTACTTGCTCGACCCCGCGACGCGTGGCCTGTGATTGACCACGCATTCGGTGATCCGCGCACCGCGCCATTTGCAGATCGCAGGCAGGAAGCGATGCATTTCTCCGTATAGACGAACATCATCGAGCACTTCGCGCCGGTATGCTTTCATCGAACAGCCAAAGTCGTGAATTTCGCGCGTCCAGGTCAGCCTGCGGATCAGTCGATTCGCCAAAATCGAGGGAAGACGCCTGCTCAGAAGCTTGTCCTGTCGTTTTCTTCGCCAGCCACTGACGATGTCATAGCCGGGCGGTTCATCAAGTTTGCTGACGAGCGTTGGAATGTCGTGTGGATCGTTCTGTCGATCGCCGTCCATGGGGACGATAACCCGGCCGCGGGCGTAGCTGAAACCGGCCGCCATTGCGGCCGTCTGCCCAAAGTTTTTCATGAATGAGATGATGGTTACCCGGCTGTCATCACCCACCGCATCCTGTAATATAGCGAGCGTGTCATCGCTGCTGCCATCATCAACAAAGATGATCTCGTATCGGCGATAAGCATCGTGCTCGACAACCGACACAAGCTCCTGATACAGCTCCACGACATTGTCCTGCTCATTATAGAGCGGAACAACTATGGAAACGTCGGGCGTTGTCTGATCAGTCATGCTGAATTGCGAGGTGGGCTGATTCATGGTTGGCCAAATCACTTGTTGTTGCCGAACCCCTGAAGTATTGCGGAAGTGACGATGTCGCATGGCGCGATGGTGCAGCGGTTGTGTTGCTGCCTCCTTGCCGTGCAGGAGACATTGCCATTGGTAGCGACGGAGAAATGCTCGAAAGTCTGAATCGTTGTATCGCGGTAGCCTTCTCAACATGCTGCAGACGTATCCCCACCACATGGCCAACCCGCCGATGATGAGGGGCGGACGCGTCATCCGAAACAAAGCGCTGGCTGTCATGTATGCAAGTGACGTTCCCATATAGTACTGACCGTAGCCGTGCCTCATTCGCCCGGTCAGAATGCCACGATGGCTGGACCCCATCGGACGCAGGTGAATGAAGCGCAGGGCGGGGATATCCCAGCTGCATGCAATCCAGCCATGCATTCGACAGCGGTGACAGTCGATACCGTCCCACATCACCTCGCGGACGAAGCCACCGATCTCCTCGAAACATTCCCTGCGGTAGAACTTGGCCATCCCGACGGACATTTCATCGCCGCAGGCTTCGCTGATCAGTCGCCCATTTCTGCTGATGAAGTAGGGTTTGCCACTGCACGTGCCGATGCTCGGATTGGCACGCATGCGCCGCAGAAGAATCTCGAAGTATCTGGGCGGCAGTTCCAGATCAAGATCGAGCTTGCAAAGATAGGGGAATGCCCCAGGATCAATCGTCGCCAGCCCCACGTAGAACGCATCCACCACTCCCGGCCCAACGCGGCGCGGCCCGTTCGCGTGTCGATGAATCACCCGGATGAATGAATGGCGTTCGGCATACTCGTCAAGAATGACTGGCGTCTCATCAGTTGAGCCATCGTCCACGATCACCCATAGCGCTGGCCGCACGGTCTGAGCAAGCACACTCTCGAGCGTACGCCGCGCGTAAGCGGCTTCATCTCGGCAGGGGCTGATCAGGCAATACCGTTCCATGTGCGGGCGTGCTCGTGCTGCGGGCTCAACCCGGTTCGTGACGACTCCATCGGTGACGCATCAGGACGCACCGGCGCGCGACAACCATTCCGCGCGGCGATCATGATTTGCAACAACCGTGCCGCTTCACGCCTGATATCAAAATGTTCCTCGACATGCCGTCGACCGTTACGTCCGAACTGCTGACGCAGAGTTGGATCGTCCAGCAGACGCTCAATCGCTTCCGCAAGACTGACAGGGTTGCCCGGAGGCACCGTGAATCCACTGATGCCGTTCTCTACAAGCTCTCCGACTCCCGCGATCCGGGTGGCAACAACAGGTACCCCCGAAGCAAGCGCTTCCATCAGCACTACCGGCACACCCTCAGCAAAACTTGACATGACAAAGACATCGGTTTGCTTCAGGTGTTCACGCACCTGTGCCTGGGAACAGTAGCCGACAAAACGCACGTGGTGCTGGAGATTCAACTCACGGCTCATTTGTTCCAGGTTGCTGCGATCAGGACCGTCGCCCGCGATGGTCAGCATAATGTTGGGACGCGCCTGGCGGATCATCGCAAGTGCTTCCAGCAGGACAGGTAAACCTTTCACAGCAGCGAGACGACCGACGTAAAGGATTCTGTGCCCCTCTCCCTTGTGCGTGACGGGTATGTATTGTTGCGGATCAACCCCACAATGAACGATGTGCAGACGAGGCCAGATATCGCGTGAGGCGAAAACCATCGCCTGACTGCGGCAGAAGTAGCTGATGCAGTTTACGAAACTTGCTCGGCGAATCTTTTCATCAATTCGCCAATATTTGGGTTCGAAAAAGATAGCCGGGCCGTGCATGGTGAAGCTGTAGGGGAATCCCCCCATCTCGGCAGCAAGCATGGCAACGGAGCAACTCGAATTTGCGAAGTGGTTATGCAGATGCTCGATTTGTCGGGTGCGAATCTCACAGGCAAGGATCGCCGCTTCTGCAAAATAGAAAATCTGGTAGACCAAACCGTACAAGCCGGGTGGCCGTGTTTTTAATGCGACACCGAGCGCACGTAGATAGTGTCGCGGCCTGTCAAACACGCATTGCAGGTGTGATCGCAGTAATGTGGTGAGCATGGTAGGAAGGATGTAGAACGTACACTGGCGTTCAGCTTCCTGCTCAGCACCGATAATCTCCCGCTCGGCAGGCCGACGTATGGCGAACGTATGCACCTCGACGCCCAATTGACGCAATGCCGCCACCTCCCGCTGAATGAAAGTGTCGGTCGCGCGGGGATACTCGCCAGTCAGATAGGCGATGCGCATGCGTCCTGGACCTCCTTATCGACTGTATGTCCATCGGCCAGAGGCGTTACGACTGATTCTGGCGTTGTGAAGCAACGCGCTAGGGCGGTTTGTAGGTCGTACCGAGGTTGGATTGCCAGCAGCGACTTCATGCGCTGGTTGTCGTATCGCAACGGTTTGCACCGGGCGTGCAGACGGGCGGGAATGAGAATCCCCGGCAGGCGTGCCCGACCCGCAAAGAGCAGAATGTTGGTTAGAATGGCGAGCCGGGCGAGCAACCTCATGCAGCTCCAGTTGATTGGGATGATGGTGGGACGCTCGGGTGCGTGTGCCGCCAGGGCGCGCATGTATCGTCGCTGCGTAGGCTGATCATCATCCACGAGGTTGATTGTCTGGCCGATGCTCGCAGGCTTCTCTGCGGCAAGAACAACTGCCTCAGCACAATGCTCCACATAGATGAGCGGCAGGGGCGCATTAGCGCCGATCCGGATCCAGCGGTGACCCCACTGAACGCCTAGACGGGCCGTCCAGCTGTTACCCCGGCCGTAGATCACCCCGGGCCGCAGGATGGTGACGAGGCCACCGTGCTCCTCCGCGAACTCGCGTGCCAGTTGGTCCTGCAGCAGTTTCGTGATGGCGTACGCATCGCGATCGGCGTAGATGTCAATAAGCTGACTATCCTCAGTCAGTGTGCTTCCACAACGCAGCTTCTCATTGTCGTAAACACTGAAACTGCTGACCTGCACCAGACGGCGATTACTCTCAACTGCCATGGCATTGAGCAGGTTCTCCGTGGCATTTACCGTCCCGCGAAACTGTGTGTAAAAGTCGCCTGTCTTGGCTGCTGCAAGGTGAAGAACTGCGTCAACCCCTCGCACAGCCTCCCTCAGGCCGCGCGGACTACGCAAATCGGCTCGAACAAAGGTCAGTCCAGCGGTTGGTCGCCACGGCAGCGCATCCTCCGACGTGTCCGGCCTTACCATGGCGCGCACGTGGTGGCCCCGTCGCAGTGCTTCCACAACGACATGTCGCCCCAGAAATCCCGTTGCGCCTGTCACCAGAAGCTTCATAGGCGATTCGCCTCGTCAAGAAGAGAGTCAATCAACCGACTGGTGCGGTCCATATCGTCAAAAGTAATCGGTGGTTCTTCGCCGCGATGCAGGCACTCGTACGTCATCCGAAGCAACCGGTGCATGCCCTCGTAAGGCGTCTCCTGCAGTATCTTTCGCCGAAGGTTCGCTACTCCCGCCGACAAGAGCACAGCCCCGCCGAGCATCTGATTCAGCAGCGGTGAGAAGGGCCCCGCTTTGCACGTCCACGAAGTCTGCACACAGGGATGAAAGAGGTCCGCCTGTGCCCATCCCTCAGTGCCACGCAACGTGACGGTGAAACAGTCCGGCTGCGTGTGGCAACTGAACCGCAACCGTGCATGAATGTTGGAGCTGAAGACAAGTGCATCCAGATCGTCGTATTGAAAAGCCGGGTTGCCACTTTCGTTGCGCCACGCTGCCACCACACGATCGACGCGCGGCAGGAATCGCAATGCAAGGTAGGCCAGATGAGGCAGAAACTCGTGAATTACACCTGCAGGAAGCTGGTGACTGGGATGTGGCAGATGCGGGTCGTTGTAACGGTTGCCGCGATGCAACGCCAGAGCCATGCGGACCTCGACCTCGCGAATCTCGCCGAGTTGACCTTCGGCAACGAGTTGTTCCAGGGTCTGAACAGGTGTGTTAAACCGATAGTTGTGGTCTTCAATCAGTCTGCGATCGTAACGCTCAGCAGTTGTCCAGAGCTTCTGAAAATCTTCGTACGTTAGCGCCACGGGCTTCTCAACGAACACGTGAGCGCCAGCCTCAAGACAATCGCGGCAAATTGCTGCGTGGGTCTGCGGTGGGGTGAGAACATGCACAACATCCGGCCGTAATGTGTCAAGCATTTCATGATGATTGGTGAACGCCCGGGCATCAGGGAACCGTGAAGCGGCATAGCGGGCGGAGGCTCGGGACAGATCGCACACACCCACGATGTGCGAGACACGTTCGCGTGAGAGGAAATCGAGATGTTCCTGCGAGATCGCCCCGGTTCCGATCACCGCGGTGGTTAGTGTGGCACTCATTAGCAGCTCGCCTGTTCAGCGGGTTTGTACTCGATCAGTCGGGCCGGCTGACGGCTGACGCGATGGAACCAGTACCGCATCTGACCGACCGCCTGTGGAAATTTGGCAAGAACGTTAAATGTCGCGTATAACAACGCATCCCGAATGAGATAGCCACGGTGCCAGTGCCGAATCGCGATTCGTAATAGAAGGAATGGGTACATTGCCAGTGCGATCAGGCTCCAACCGTTGGTCCAGGAGACGAGCGTGAGTGACGTGACTGGCAGAATCAGCCCCCATAACCACACGCTGCGCGATTCGCGCAACTTGTGTCGTTCGGGCGATTGGCCGTGCATGGCTGCGCCCTGTGCGTATGCCCACCCGCCGCGCACACAGCGGTTCCACCACTGGCGAATATGTGTCATGGCCGCGTCGTGCAACGTCATGTCGTGATCGATCCGTCGGATCCGCCAACCCGCCGCCCTCAGCCGCACGCACAGTTCCGGCTCCTCCCCGGCGATGAGTGTCGGGTTGAACAGCCCGACCTCCAGCAATGCGGCCACACGCATCAGGGCATCGCCGTGGCAGTAGCGTGCCTCGCCGACCGGCGTGTCCCATTCCATGTCAGCCAAACGGTTGTAGATTGAGACGTCGAGATGTCGTTCGCGACGCCGGCCGGAAACGACAGCAAGATCATCATCCGCATCGAGTGCTGCGATACCCGCTTCGATCCAACCCGGCAACAGTTCGCAGTCGCCATCCAGAAACTGAACGTATTTCAGTTGTGGATGTCGTTCCAATAGGTGCCGGAAACCAGCATTGCGACCACGCGCCATCGTAAATGGCACGCTCATATCCAGCTCGACCACGTCGACTCTGAGTGATCGTGCGTATGCGACACTGTCATCTGTCGAGCCTGAATCGACGTACACGACCGGGGTATCCGGCGTAAGCAGCGATCGTAGCGATCGCAGACAACGTTGCAGTCGTGCACCCTCATTGCGCCCGATTGTTACCACCCCCAGCGTCGTCATCGTGTCACCTCATCCGTATCTGTCGGCCGCCGTGACCGAATCACTCGTCCAGGCACACCCACCACCACCGACCATGGGGGCACATCGCGAACAACCACCGCGTTCGCGCCGATGATGCTGTCGTGCCCGACGCGAACGTGGCCAAGAATGCAGGCTCCCGCACCAATGTCGACCCGATCCTCAATGATCGGTTTGCCCTGGTCCTCCTCCTTTCGTGCGATGCCCAGTGTTGTATTCTGGCGGATGATCACATCATTGCCGATGGAGCGCGCGCCGAGAATCATGCCGCCAAAATGTTCGATGCGCACCCGCCGACCCACCGCCACGGTGTAGGAAAGTTTGATGCCGCACAGCCATTCGGTGAAGGGATAGAGAAATCGATAGATCAGGGTGAAGGGCAGGCGCAGAAACCGGTTGCGAATCCCCATGCGCCAGTTACCGAATCGGTGCAGCGCGAGTACGATGAACCCCTGCTGCAGAATGTTGCTGCCATTGGTGCGGTAATCCTCGAGAATGAGTTCCCACAGGCTAATGCCCGGTGGGTTTTGATTGGTCTCGCCACGCGGTAGTGCCGGAATCGAGCGAGTCAAGGACGAGGCGTCGCCGTTGTGACAGACGCCTTGGTCAATTTGAACGTCCCCGAGTTGTCGTTGATCCCTGTCTATCATATCGTTCGCGGTATGCTTCCGAGAAAATTGAACGCGATGAAATCACGCAGCATGTAAGGCGGCTGGTCGTCCGGCTGACGCAGCAACCAGCGGCGTACACGCCAGCAGGCAAACCCCAGCGTCCAGGCGATGTCCGCAAGGAACTTGTACATCCGACCGTGCATTTTGAGGTAATAGTGACGACGCGATTCAAACCAGTAACGCGGTGTTCGGCGTCGCGGCCGTTTGGTGCCGGTCACTCCCGATGCCTGACCGACCAGATGCACGACCCGGCTTTGTGGCACATACCAGCAGGCCCAGCCCGCAAGCGTCGCCCGTCGACAGAAGTCCATCTCCTCGTAGTACATGAAATAGCGGTCGTCGAGCAGGCCGATGGCGTGAAATACCTCTGCCCGCACCAGCATCGCTGCACCACTCACCCAGTCGATGGGATGCGGTTCATCGCGAACGGGTGGTGCGATTGTCCAGCGGGCCAGCAGACGCTGGATGAAGCCGATCTTTGCCGCGCTGCTGAACTCCCCGAGAATGGTGTGAAACTGGAATGCGGTACGCCGGGGCGAACCGTCGGGGTTCTCGATCCGGCTTCCTGCGATGCCGACGTCCGGATGCACTTCCATGAAACTGAGTAGGGCACGCAACGCTCCGGGGCGAATGTATGTGTCCGGGTTGAGCAGCAGAACGTAACGCGGAGGTCTGTCGCCTGTCAGTGCGGGACCGATCGCGGCATTGTTGCCAAACGCGAAACCACCGTTTGCACTGAGCGCCCGAAGGGTCACCCAGGACCAGCCGTTCTCGCCTATCGCCTGGGCCAATCGAGCAACGGAATTGTCACCGGACGCGTTGTCGACAACCTCCACGCGTGCGCCGGGAATGGCGGCGATCTCTTCGGCCAGTGATTTAAGACAATCGATGACCAGGTCCCCTGTACGATAGTTGACGATCACTACCAGCAGGGGGATGGTCCGTCGACTGTCCGAAGTGCCGGGCAACGAAAGATCGGGTTGTCGTGTCTCTAACGCCACCATTCGTTGATCGTGCTCTGTGCAAGCATTCGGTTGACCAGTTCGATCTGCTCGCGCGGCAGCTTCTCCTGCCACGAATTCGAAATCGATAGTGAATCGGCGGACTCAGCCTGGACCTGCCGCTCGATTTCGCGCGTCCATGGCAGTTCGCAGAAGTGGTAGAGCTGTCGGGCGATCTCCACCGCATTGGCTGCCAGTCGTTCGTAGATCACCAACGTGTAGTTGGGGTTGCCGCGTCCAGCGTTGTGAATGACCTCGTTGGTGTAGGTCCAGTACCAAAGCTCGGCCTCTTCGGCACTCATGGCATCGATGTCGCCGAAACGTTCCGCCCAATCCGGAAAGACTTCGGCGATCGCGCGAAGCCGGATTTGATTTCGCCGACGTACTTCCTGCCGATCGTTGAGCAACAGCCAGCGATTACGCCAGGAGTTAAGGAACCCCCCTGGATGCCGGGCGATGTGGATCACACGCGCCTCGGGGCGATGTTTCAGTAGCCATACCATCCAGCCGGGTGTCGGTCCCAGCTTCAGAACGGGCAGGGCACGTGACAGCTTCTCATAATCTCCCAGCCAGCGAGGCATGAGCCATTCCTCGCCACGCAGCGAGGGAAGCATCAGGCTCAACAACGCCCGTGAACGAGGACCATCGACCATGCGATACAGTCCCAGCATTCGCGGAATCGGGCGAAGGAACTCCTTTGGCCCGCGTGCCAGATGATCCCGTGCCCCCATGCTGTATACAGTCCGCGTGACGGCATGGTCCCAGTTTTCGTCCATCGTCTGTGCATCGCGCACGAACCATGGTTTAGGCAGGCGCGACAGTGCTGATCCCATCAGTTCGTGCGGTTCATTGCGAGTGTGGGTCAGCGGACTGAGGTTGAGCAGACTCAGCAGGAAGTTCGTACCGCTGCGGCCTCGCCCGGCGATCACAACGTAACGCGACAGGCGCCGCGACGGGTCCAACGCCAACCGGCCGTGCAGTGTGGGTGCTGTGTGGGGCGATGGTGCAGCCCGGATCAGTGCCGACGTTTTCGACGTCGCATCGGTGGCCACAATGGATTGGGTAGCGTTGCTCATTGTACGATTGTTTCCGCAAGGTTTGAAGTCGAGCTCAAACAGCAGATCAAAAGTTTCTCTCTCACATCAGCTTTTTTTTGATCCGGCGTACCTTGTTCATGAAAGTGTTGGCTACTCGTTCTGCTGGCATGAGCAGTTTGCCCTTAACCTGTTCGTTCGGCCGGGCGCGGAAGAGTGTGGAGTGGTTCATCCCGTTGTATCCCGGTGGGGCTTCGCGCGTGTAGTAGTAGGCAGCGAAGCTCTTGCGCGATTCGCCCGGAGGGCACATTACCGCCGTGACGCCATGAAAGCTGATCTCACTTGTGGCAAAGATGACACACCGATTGAAGATCGGCTGAAAGCTGTGGACGCAGTGCTTCACATCCTTGTCCCACAACTCCAGGCGGCCACCCCATTCGTCACGCCAACCCTTGTTGAAGAAGGTGATGATGTTCAATCGGCGATGCCATTGCCGATCGTTCAGGAAGTTGAAGTCGACGTGTACATCCAGGTGTCCTGACCGGGTCGTTTCATGGATGCCGCCTCCGATGAGCTGGTCGTCCGCCAGCAGGTTGGGAATCTCCGCAGCATAGGACAACAACTCAAGAAACTGCGGGTCGGCAAGTATGTCGTTCAGACGTCGGATCGCCGGGGGAAAGTGGCTGACGTCGCGAACCTGTACCTTTCCTTTCTCGTTCACCGCGGTGAACGTCTTGCCCACGTGCTGAGCCTCGTGGAAGCTGGGGAAGCTGGCAGCTACCTCCTCGGCGAAGTTCTCGTCGAGGAAGTTGTCGATGCACACATTCGGGAACGGAGTCGCGGTTCGAAACTGATGGCGCAGTTCATCGCGATCCAGAGGGCGAATGCTCACGAGAAGTCTCCTTGTGTTAGCGGGCGAGCCCGCAGGGGGGCGGGATGCTTGTCGTATGCGTCAAGTTGACCTGCGCGACGGCGTCCGCTTCGACGCGTCGGAGCTGCAGGTGCGGTCAGCTCAGGTGGTCCCATCGGTGCCAGCAAAACTGCGCGACGCCAGGTGAGCATCGCCATCACCGCGCCGTTCATCATCATGAACACCGGATTGGGAAAGCCATTGAGCAGGTTATCTGCCATGTGCAGCACCATGCAGGTGGCGAACACAGCCACCGTGGCGATGTGTGGTTCCTTCCATCGTTGCGCCGGGACAATGCAGATCAGTGCGACAGCTGGCACGAGCAGCGTCAACGTCAATGCGCTGAGGCCAAAGAAACCAGTTTTGCCCAGAACGATGATCCACAGCCCGTCGGTCGTGGAGATGTCCTCACCTTCCTCGTTATAGACACGCGAGCGATTCCATCCACCCCAGCCGAATACCGGTCGCTCCAGGGCGCGTTCAGCCAGAAGGTTCTCGTTGTGAAAGCGAAAGGCAAGCGATTCAGCGCGATCACTGTCGATCACGCGCTCGACGAAGTTGACCAGATATTCGCCGGTCGATTGGCTGGTCACGCGCGTGCCCATGTATCCGATAATGAGGACCATCATGGCAACCAGCGGGAGGGTCGTGCGCAGGTGTCTGGTGGCGAACAGGATGACCAGTCCCGCGAGCAGCAGCAGGGCGGCGCCAGTCGCCTTAGTTAAGAGCGCGGTAAGCACGAGCGGGACGACGAATAGCCCGACTGGCAGTCCCTTCAGCCGTTTCAGCGCGCCGCTTACCCACATCCAGACGCCAGTGAGTGCCGTGACGGTCATCCACATTCCTACGGAGAGCCCACCAGGCATAAATCCCATTGGCCGGAACCCGCCGTATCGCTTCTGCATTCGAAACGTGGCTGGGAAGTAGCCGTATAGGTTCCCGTGCAGAGTGGGGCTCATGCGAATCTCCCACCAGCAGATGGGAATGTAGATCAGGCCACCCAGGAAGACACCGATTGCCAGTTCGCGAAGGCTTTCCACATCATTGAAGTAGACGCGACCGATGATGTAGGGCAGTCCCCAGATGACGAACTGACCGAACATCTCGCTTAGGCCGTCATACAGGCCAAGCTGATTGTTCGGCTCGGCATTGTGCAGACTGGACACCAGCGGAGCGATCAGAAAAAGAAAGATCGGAATGTCCAGCCAGTGAGGGCGGAAGCTGAAAAGCCGCTTCCGGTCCACCACCAGCACAGACGCCAGCACGACCAGGCTGGTCACAGTTCCCTTTTCGAGGTTGGGAAATCCCTTCAGCTTGAACAAGGCCGACTGATCCTCGCCGTGGATCGCCACAGGAAGGAAAAGCCAGCCGATGATGAACGCCGCCATGACTGCCCGTCGCGGTTTCATCAGCACGAACATGTAGATCACCGTCGGGATCCACGCCAGCAATACCAGTTTCGCTAATGACATGGCCTGACGCCGTGGTATTCGTTATTTATCCCGTTGGGTTTACCGGTGAACGTGCCGATTCAATGCATCCACTCGGCGAGTGAGCGACCTAAAAAACGTTCCAGTTCCCGGGTGGGTCCCGCGAAGCGTTCCATCAGTTTTCTCCGTGTTTCGGGCAGCATGGGGGAGAAGCGTGACTTGTGCCGATCCGCCAGTGTGCGCCCGACGACCGAGTTACTCAAGGTTTGTGTCAAACGTCGATGCAGATTCGCGCGCCATGAGGCAGGCACCGCAGTGGCGATCTGCGCGACTCCGGGCCAATGCCGTACGCGGCGCAGTTGGTCGGAGATGCGCACTGTCGCGGTGGAGGTACCTGCACGATTGGCGCGCAGCGGCCCGCCACTGGTCAGATCGCGAACTGCCAGCCCCAGAAACATCTGCACTTGCTCCAGAACAGCGTCCGGTGTGCGCTGCATGTCATCCAGCGTCAGAAACAGGAATCGGCCTCGGTCGAAGTATTCCAGGAATTGCTGGATCTGTTGCAGATACAGGCTCGCATCGATGATTTCCGGATAGATTTCCAGGGCTTGCTCAAACGTCATTGTCACTTTCAGCCGCATCAAATGGCCGTAGTGCGAGTAAGCTCGATCCACCGGATGCCGCATGATGTAGATGAAACACGCGTGAGGAACCGCCTGAGCAATCCGCTGCGCTACATCACCAAAGTGCGGCCAGCGGGAATAGCAGGTGGAGGCCTCGAAGCAGCGTTGATGCGGCTTCGCTTCTTCAAACAACTTGCGATACCAGTCAATGCCGCGGGCAAAGACCTGCTCGCGGCTGAAGAAGCCCGGTTCCTTGTTGGCGCAGCCGAAAATATCCGGATGCCGACACAGATATTCGTAAAGCGTGGTGGTCCCCGCCTTCATCGCGCCGATGATGAAGAAATCCGGCAGGCGACCCACATGCGTGCTGTCGGCCCGCTGTTCGGTCGTTCGGATCGTGGACACCGTGGCCATTCCTCGTCAGGTCCGTGGACACATTCGCAAGCACGTGGTGCACACCTGCAGGGTTCACCACCGTGCTGTGCCATATCAGGGGAACCCCATGCAACAGCCATGCCGATGTGAATGCGGTTAAACCTGCCGGTATAACGGCTCACGTTCAGAACGGACTTTGGTTGAATATGATGATTCCAGTGGCGATCACGATTGCGGAGATCAGATAAGCACTGAGGTCAAGCCAGGGCAGCCACGCATCATATCGGTGAATCGACCAGACGGTGACGGGATAATCCACGATGTGTGCGACGGCTGCGCCAACGAGCACACCTATCGGACCTGCTAACTTGAACCCTGCCAGCATCGCGCCGATCAGCAAAACGGATCGCACCGCCTGTACAACGGTTGCGCGGAACGAGTCGCCGCGTGCCAGCGTCACCCGCTCGGCTGTCATGGAGACAACCGTTCCGACCGCCCCGATCGCCAGCCACTGCAACATCGGTCCGGCGCCAGCGTAACGTTCAGGATACAGAAGCGTCACAATCGGCTGGCCGAACACCGCCAGCAGCCACAGCGGCGGCAGCGAGATTGCCAGCAGTACGGAACGCATCTGCATTGTTTTGACACGGAAGTGCCGTCGATCGCCCGTTTCCGACAGTCGGGCATACACTGGCAGAAGTACTTCGTGCGACAGCCGTCGCAAAATTTGCAAGAGTGACTCACACAGCAGGACAGCAATCGCGAACACGCCCACCTCGCTTGTGGTGAAAACTTTCCCCAACACCGCCTTGTCGCCGGACATGAGAAAAAATTGCAAAGCGGTGCAGACAAATATCCACTTCCCGAAGTGGAAAATTTGTTTTGCCGCGTCGGCATCCCACATGAAGCGGTTGCGGTATCCGGGGATCAACCGATAGCTGGCGACGCACTGAAAGGCGACCTGAAAGATTCCCCCCGCGACGAACGCCCAGACGCTGGGCCATAGCCATGCCCAGGCCACCATGATCACGATGCCCAGTGTCTGTCCGACGAGCTGGACGCCCACCTGTCGGCCGAACTGCACGTGCCGCGTGAGTGTGAGGGTGGCCGTGGAGGACAGGCCGTAGAAAATCATGATAAGTCCGATGACGGGCAAGACCTGCGTCAGGATCGGCTCTTCGTAGAAGCGTGCCACAGGCCAGGCCAGCAGACAGATCAGTAGCCATAGCCCGACACCACGGATGACCTGAATGGTCCAGGCAGTGTTGAGGAATCGTTCCAGATCGCCGGCCTGGCTGGAGACGATGC
>ERZ777003.3334-NODE-3334-length-15887-cov-9.934310_pt1 | contig 15887 bp, 14 predicted proteins | sample MGYA00374956_ERZ777003 | MGnify/ENA primary metagenome ERZ777003 (study PRJEB29302, sample SAMN06268252) | bioreactor metagenome | isolation source: Joint BioEnergy Institute, California, USA | place: USA:Joint BioEnergy Institute, California, USA | collected... | reverse complement strand
GCAAGCCGGCGCCAGCCGGCTTGCCGACCACCGCTGAGCAACGCCCGAGTTCGGCGCAGCCGAACTCGAAGCAAGCCGGCGCCAGCCGGCTTGCCGACCACCGCTGAGCAACGCCCGAGTTCGGCGCAGCCGAACTCGAAGCAAGCCGGCGCCAGCCGGCTTGCCAGCCCGCTTGCGGCCGGGAGGACCGCGGTCGTGCGGAGCGAAACAAGCCGCCGACCATGACGACGACCCCCGCGATCGCCCCGCTGCGCACCGGCTCCTTCGAGGACCTGGTGCTCGACTTCATCGCCTACCTCGAGCTCGAGCGCGGCCTCTCGCGCAACACGCTCGAGGCCTACCGCTCCGACCTGCTCCAGTTCGGCGCGTTCCTGCGCCGGACCGGCAGGGACGCGCTGGCGGTCGAGCACGGCGACCTCGCGGCGTTCGTCGACGAGCTCGCCGCCGGCGGCGACGGCCGGCGGCCCGCCGCGGCGACGACGGTCCAGCGCAAGGTCGCCTGCCTGCGCTCCTTCTACCGCCACCTGCGGCGCGAGGAGATGCTCGACCGCGACCCGACCGCCGAGCTCAAGGGGCCGCCGCGCGGCAAGCGGCTGCCGAAGGTGCTCACGCGCGACGAGGTCCGCCACCTGCTCGCCCAGCCGAGGGGGACCTCGCCGGCGGCGCTGCGCGACCGCGCGCTGCTGGAGCTCATGTACGCCTGCGGGCTGCGCGCGTCGGAGGCGGTCGAGATGCGCCTGGAGGAGATCGACCTCGAGGACGGCGTCCTGCGCGCGAACGGCAAGGGCGCCAAGGAGCGGATCGTGCCGATCGGCTCCAAGGCGGCCGAGGCGCTGCGGATCTACCTCGCCCGCGGCCGACCGGTGCTCGTCGGCGCCCGCGACGAGCGGAGGGTGTTCGTCAACCAGCGCGGCCGCGGCCTGACCCGCCAGGGCCTCTACAAGATCGTCCAGCGCCACGCGAGGGCGGCCGGGCTGGGGGACAAGATGAGCCCGCACACGCTGCGCCACACGTTCGCGACCCATCTCCTCGCCGGCGGCTGCGATCTGCGATCGTTGCAGGAGATGCTCGGCCACGCCGACATCGCGACGACGCAGATCTACACCCACCTGTCGGCCGAGCGGCTGCGGGACGTCTACTTCGACGCGCATCCGCGCGCCCAGCTGGCCGCCGCCGGCGACGCCGACGCGTGACCGCGGCGACCGATCGCAGGCGACGCCGCGCGATCGTCGTCGTGCTCGACGCCTGCGGCGTCGGCGCGCTCCCGGACGCGGCCGACTACGGGGACGCCGGCACGAACACGCTCGCCCACCTCGCCGAGCTGGCCGGCGGCCTGCGCCTGCCGACGCTCCAACGGCTCGGCCTCGGCTCGATCCTGCCGCTGGCGGGCGTGCCGCCGGCCGCCGCGCCGGTGCTGCACGGGCGGCTCCACCCGCTCGGCGCCGGCAAGGACTCGACGACCGGCCACTGGGAGCTGATGGGCGTCGTCGCCCGCCGGCCGCTGCCGACCTACCCGAACGGCTTCCCACCGGACGTGATCGCGGCGATCGAGGCGGCGGCCGGCCGCAGGGTCCTCTGCAACGCCCCCTGCGACGGGCTGGCCGCGATCGAGCGCCACGGCGCGCAGGCGCTGCGGGAGGGGGCGCTGATCGTCTACACCTCGCAGGACTCGGTGCTCCAGATCGCCGCCCACGTCGACACGCTCCCCGCCGACGAGCTGCACCGGCTGTGCGCGCGGGTGCGGCGCATCATGGTCGGCCCGCACGCCGTCGGGCGGGTGATCGCGCGGCCGTTCGCGGGGCCGCCCGGCGCGTTCGAGCGCACGCCGCAGCGGCGCGACTTCGCGCTGGAGCCGACCGGCCGCAGCCACCTCGACGCGCTGCAGGAGGCGGGCGTGCCGACGCACGCGGTCGGCAAGGTCGCGCAGCTGTTCGCCGGCCGGGGCATCGACCGCGCCCACCCGGGCGCGACGAACGCGGAGGCGATCGCGACGACGACCCGCCTGCTCGGCGAGCTCGACCGCGGCCTGCTGTTCGTCAACCTGATCGAGACCGACCAGGTCTACGGCCACCGCAAGGACGTCGCCGGCTTCCACGCCGCCCTGCAGGCGATCGATGCCGCCGTGGCGCGGTGGCTGGCGCTGCTGCGCGACGACGACCTGCTCGTGCTGACCGCCGACCACGGCGTCGACCCCAGGCACCCCGGCACCGACCACACGCGCGAGCACGCGCCGCTGCTGGCCCGCTTCCCCGGCCACGGCGGCCGCCGCCACGACGGCCCGCTCGCCGACGTCGGCGCGAGCGTCGTGCGCTGGCTCACCGGCCGCGACGCGCCGGCGCTCCCCGGCCGCCCGTTCACGCCGTAGCGCGCGACGCGCCCGCGGCGCCCGCGGTCGCGCCCGCCCGCTATCGTCGGGCGCCGCCATGCCGGAGCTGCCCGAGGTCGAGACCGTCCGCCGCCAGCTCGCGCCGCGGCTGGAGGGCAGGATCCTCGTCGCCTACGCGGTGCGCGACCCGAAGTGGACCGCGCCGCGGGACCCGAAGGAGGTCGTCGCGCCGCTGCTGGGCCGTGCGATCGTGCGCTTCGCCCGCCGCGGCAAGTACCTCATCTGGGAGGCCGAGGACGAGCTGTTCCTGCTCATGCACCTGCGCATGACCGGCACGCTCCTGTACGACGCGCCGCCGCGGACGCCGTACACGCGCGCCCACTTCGGCTTCGAGGACGGCCACGACCTGCGCTTCGTCGACCCGCGCCGCTTCGGCACCGGCTGGCTGCTCGCCGGCCGGCCCGAGCTCGACGCCTACCTCGGCGCGCGGCTCGGCGTCGAGCCGTTCTCCGACGCCTTCACCGCCGACCGCCTGCGCGCGCTCGCGCGCGGCTCGCGGGCGCCGATCAAGGCGTTCCTGCTCGACCAGAGGCGGATCGCCGGGATCGGCAACATCTACGCCGACGAGGCGCTGCACCGGGCCGGCATCCACCCGCTGCGCCCGGCCGGCAGGCTGTCGGCCGCGCAGTGGGCGCGGCTGCGCGACGCGATCGTCGACGCGCTCCAGGCCGGCATCGACGCCAGGGGCGCGTCGATCGACGACTTCCGCGACCTCGACGGCGCCCGCGGCGCCTTCCAGGACCGCTTCCTCGTCCACCGCCGCGCCGGCGAGGCATGCGGCGCCTGCGGCGGGCCGATCCGCAAGATCCTCGCCGCCGGCCGCGGCACGTACGTCTGCGAGCGCTGCCAGCCGCGCCCGCGGGGTGCGCGGATCGTGCCGATGGCGCGATAGGCTGCCCGGCATGAACGCTGCACGTCGCTTCGCCGTCGCGCTGCTGGCCGCGGCGGCCCTGCCGCTAGCGGTCGCCGCCTGCGGCTCCGATGACGACGCGGACACGACCGCCGGCACGGCGGCGGCGACGACGCCGGCCGCCAGGTGCACGAGGGACCAGCTCCAGACGCTCGAGCCCGGCCGGTTGACGGTCGGCACCGACAGGCCGGCCTACCCGCCGTACTTCATCGACGACGACCCGACGAACGGGAGGGGCTTCGAGAGCGCGGTCGCCTACGCGATCGCCGACCGCCTCGGCTTCGCCAGGGACGAGGTGAGGTGGGTCGACGTGCCGTTCAACTCGTCCTACGCGCCCGGGCCCAAGTCGTTCGACTTCGACATCAACCAGATCTCGATCACGCCCGAGCGCAGGAGGGCGGTCGACTTCTCCAGCCCGTACTTCGTCGCGCCGCAGGCCGTCGTCGCGCTGCGGGGCACCGACGCCGCCGACGCGAGGAGCCTCGCCGACCTGCGCGAGGTCCAGCTCGGCGTCCAGATCGGCACGACGAGCCTCGAGGCCGCCAGGGCGCAGATCGACCCGACGGTCGAGCCGAAGGTCTTCAACGACTCCAACGACGTCGTGCGCGCGCTCAAGCAGGGCCAGGTCGACGCGATCGTCGTCGACCTCCCGAGCGCCTTCTACATCACCGCCGCCCAGGTCGAGGACGGCGTGATCGTCGGCCAGTTCGCGGCGCCGGGCGGCGACGCCTGGGGCGCCGTGCTCGCGAGGGGCTCGCCGCTGACGGCGTGCGTCTCGGCGGCGATCGACGAGCTGAGGGCCGACGGCACGCTGCGCAAGCTCGAGCGGCGCTGGATGGGCGGGGCCGCCGGCGCGCCCGAGCTGCGCTGACGCGGCGTCGCGCTGCACGTCCTTGCCCGCGATCGACCCGACCGACCGCCGCGCCGTCCGCGCCGCCGCCCGGCGCCGCCGCGACCGGCGCGGCGTCGCGATCGCGGCCGCCTCGTCGCTCGTCGTGCTCGGCGGCCTGGCCGCGCTCGTCGTCACGAGCCCGGGCTGGCCGGAGGTCCGCGCGACGTTCTTCTCCTGGGAGGCGTTCCGCACGAGCTTCCCGGACGTGCTGCGCGGCTTCTGGCTCGACGTGAAGCTGTTCATGGTCGTCGAGGCGATCGTGCTCGTGCTCGGGCTGGCGATCGCGCTCGTGCGCACGAGCCGCGCGCCAGCGCTGTTCCCGCTGCGGCTGCTGCTCGCCGTCTACACCGACGTGATGCGCGGCGTGCCGACGATCCTGCTCGTGTACCTGATCGGCTTCGGGATCCCGGCGCTCGCGCTCGAGGGGCTGCCGTCGGACCCGGTCCTGCTCGGCGGCGGCGCGCTCGCGCTCGCCTACTCGGCCTACGTCGCGGAGGTGTACCGGGCGGGGCTGGACTCGGTCGACGTCAGCCAGCGCCAGGCCGCGCTCGCGGTGGGGCTCGACCGCGTCCAGGTGCTGCGGTTCGTCGTGCTGCCGCAGGCGGTCCGCCGGGTCGTCCCGCCGCTGCTCAACGACTTCATCTCGCTCCAGAAGGACGTCGCGCTGATCTCGGTGCTCGGTCCGCTGGAGGCGTTCCGCGTCGCCCAGATCCAGGCCGCGACCGACTTCAACTACACGCCGCTGATCGCGGCCGCGCTGCTGTACATCTGCGTGACGATCCCGCTCGCGCGCGTCGTCGACCGGATGCAGGCGCGCCGCCGCCACGCGGCCGGGCCGGAGGGGGCGGCGGCGTGAGCGCGGCCCGCCCGGTGCTCGAGGTGCGCGGGGTCACGAAGGCCTTCGGCGACGAGCAGGTGCTCAGGGGGATCGACCTGACCGTCGCCGAGCACGAGGCGGTCGCGTTGATCGGCGCGTCGGGGTCGGGCAAGTCGACGCTGCTGCGCTGCATCGACCTGCTCGTCGAGATCGACGACGGCGACATCCTGCTCGACGGGGAGGTGATCACCGACCCGTCCGTCAAGCCGGTGCAGGTGCGGCGCAAGCTCGGGATGGTCTTCCAGGCGTTCAACCTCTTCCCGCACCTGACGGCGCTGGAGAACGTCGCGCTCGCCCCGCGACGGGCCCACGGGATGGGGCGAAGGGAGGCGGAGGAGCGGGCGCGCGAGCTGCTGGCCCGCTTCGGCCTGGCGGGCAAGGAGGACGCCTACCCGAGCCGCCTCTCCGGCGGCCAGCAGCAGCGGGTCGCGATCGCGCGGGCACTCGCTCCCGGCCCGCGGGCGCTGCTGCTGGACGAGGTCACGAGCGCGCTCGACCCCGAGCTCGTCGGCGAGGTGCTGGCGGCGGTCCGCGAGCTCAAGGCGGAGGGCATCACGATGCTCATCACGACCCACGAGATGGGCTTCGCGCGGGAGGTCGCCGACGAGGTCTGCTTCCTGCACCAGGGCCAGATCCTCGAGCGCGGCGCGCCGGAGCGGATCTTCAGCGCGCCCGAGCGCGAGGAGACGCGCCGCTTCCTGCGGCGGCTGCTGGAGGCCAGGCGCTGAGCCGCCGACCCGCCGCGGGCGCGTCGAGGCGGCGGCGGGGCGCGGGGCGGCGCGGGTCAGGCGGCGAGCAGCTCGTCGAGGCGGCCGCTGCGCTCGGCCTCGGCGAGCTGGTCGAAGCCGCCGATCGGCTCGCCGTCGATGAGGATCTGGGGAAAGGTCATCATCCCGGTGCGCTCCATCAGCTGGGCGCGTCCGTCGGGATCGCGTGCGAGATTGATCTCCTCGTACGGCAGCTGGCGCCGGTCGAGCAGCTGCTTCGCCCGCACGCAGTAGGGGCAGAAGTCGGTGGTGTAGAGGGTGATCTGAGGCATTACTTCACCGAATATAGCGACCATCGTCGAATCGACACAGGCCTGACTCATGTCCCCCCGCACCCGCACGCTGCGGACCGAGGCGATCGTGCTGCGCTCGATCCGCTACGGCGAAGCCGACCGGATCCTCCACCTCTACACGCCGCTGCACGGCCGCGTCGGCGCGATCGCGAAGGGGGCGCGCAGGACCCGCAGCCGCTTCGGCGCGCGGCTGGAGCCGTTCTTCCACGTCCGCGTCCTCCTCTACGAGGGCCGCAGCGACCTCTTCACCGTCACCGGCGCCGACACGGTCGACGCCCACGGGCCGCTGCGGGAGCGGGCCGCCACGCTCGACGCGGCCGCGCGCGCCTGCGACGCGGTCGCGCGCCTGTTCGAGACCGGGGACGTCAACGAGCCGGTCTTCCACCTGCTCGCCAACCAGCTGCGCCTGCTCGACGCCGACCCGCGCCACGCCACCGCCGGCGCCCAGCTCGCCTTCCGCCTCAAGCTGCTCGTCGCCGGCGGCTTCACGCCCCAGCTGGCGTCGTGCGCGTCGTGCGGCGAGCGCGACCACCTCAGCGGCTTCTCCGGCGCGGCCGGCGGGGTCGTGTGCAGCGCCTGCGAGGCGTCGGCGTTCCCGCTGTCGCAGGAGGCGCACGCGTTCCTCGTCGGCGCGCTCGCGCAGCCGCTCGCGCAGGCGCCGACGGCGAGCCCGCGCGCCCTGCGCCAGGCCGAGCGGGCGATCGGGGAGACGGCCGAGCACCACGCCCACGTGCGGCTGCGGCCGCTGCTGGAGCGGGTCGGCGAGCCGCCGGCCCCGAAAGTGGTCTGACCAATATAGTCTCGCTATGACCGAGACCCCTTCAGCACCTTCCACCACCCGCTTCGTCGTCGACTTCGAGCACGGCTCCCGCGACATGCGCGAGCTGCTCGGCGGCAAGGGGGCCAACGTCGCTGAAATGACCCGGATCCTCGGCGCCGACCGAGTACCGGCCGGCTTCACGATCACGACCGAGGCGTGCGTCGCCTACATGGAGGCCGGCAGGCGCGAGCCCGCAGGCCTCGAGGAGCAGGTCGCCGAGGCGCTGGCGCGGCTGGAGGCGAAGGCCGGCAAGCGCCTAGGGGACCCGGACGACCCGCTGCTCGTGTCGGTCCGCTCCGGCGCGCGCGAGTCGATGCCGGGGATGATGGACACGATCCTCAACCTCGGCCTCAACGACCGCTCGGTCGAGGGGCTGGCGGCCAAGACCGCCAACCCCCGCTTCGCGTGGGACTCCTACCGCCGCTTCGTGCAGATGTTCGGCAACGTCGTGCGCGGCGTCCCGAGCGCCCGGCTGGAGGCGATCATCAGGGAGGTCAAGGCCGACCGGGGGGTCGCGCTCGACACCGAGCTCGACGTCGACGCGCTCAAGACGCTCACCGAGCGCTTCAAGGCGCTGTTTCAGGAGCACACCGGCGAGCCGTTCCCGCAGGACCCGGCGGTCCAGCTGCGCCAGGCGATCCGGGCCGTGTTCGACTCCTGGATGGGCGAGCGGGCGATCCAGTACCGGCGCATCAACCGGATCCCCGACAGCTGGGGGACGGCGGTCAACGTCCAGCAGATGGTGTTCGGCAACAAGGGCGACACCTCCGGGTCGGGCGTCGCCTTCAGCCGCGACGAGGTGACCGGCGCGCCGGAGCCGTCCGGCGACTTCCTGCCCAACGCGCAGGGCGAGGACGTCGTCTCGGGCGTGCGCAACACGCGCGACCTCTCCGAGCTGGCAGAGCTGATGCCGGAGGCCCACGCGCAGCTGATGGAGATCCTGCGCACGCTCGAGCGCCACTACGGCGACATGCAGGACGTCGAGTTCACGATCGAAGAGGGCCACCTCTACATGCTCCAGACGCGCAACGCGAAGCGGCCCGCGCAGGCGGCCGTCCGCTTCGCCGTCGACGCGGTCGCGGAGGGGCTGCTCACGCGCGAGCAGGCGCTGCTGACGATCGACGCCGCCAAGCTCGACGCGCTCCTGCACCCGACCTTCGACCCCAACGCCGAGTTCAGGGTGCTCGCGCGCGGCGTCGCCGCCTCGCCGGGCGCGGCGAAGGGGAGGATCGTCTTCACCGCCGACGACGCCGTCGCCGCCGCCGAGCGGGGCGAGGCGGTCGTGCTCGTGCGGCCGTTCACCGAGGCCGACGACGTCGCCGGCTTCCACGCCGCCAAGGGGATCCTCACGAGCGAGGGCGGCAAGGCCTCGCACGCGGCGCTCGTCGCGCGCGGCATGGGCCGGCCCTGCGTCTGCGGCGCCTCCGCGCTGGAGATCGACGTCGAGGCCAAGCGGATCCGCGTCGGCCAGACGGTGCTGCAGGAGGGCGACCTGATCGCGCTCGACGGCTCGACCGGCATGATCACGACCGACGACGTGCCGCTCGTCGAGGCCGAGTGGAGCGAGCAGTTCGAGACGGTCCTCGGCTGGTGCGACGAGCTCGCCCGGCTCGGCGTGCGCACGAACGCCGACACGCCCGAGGACGCCCGCCGCGCCCGCGCGTTCGGCGCGAGGGGCATCGGCCTCTGCCGCACCGAGCACATGTTCATGGCGCCCGAGCGCCAGGCGAAGATGCGGGCGATGATCATGGCCGAGGAGGAGGCCGAGCGGCGCGCCGCGCTGGCCGAGCTGCGGCCGCTGCAGCAGCAGGACTTCGAGGGCCTGTTCGAGGCGATGGAGGGCGTCCCGGTCTGCATCCGGCTGCTCGACCCGCCGCTGCACGAGTTCCTGCCCCAGCGCGCCGAGGTCGAGCAGGAGCTGGAGCGGATGCGCGACGCGGGCGCCGAGCTCGGCGGCGCCGGCGGCGGCAAGCTCGAGGAGCTGCAGCGGACGCTCGTGCGCGTCAAGGCGCTGGAGGAGGTCAACCCGATGCTCGGCACGCGCGGCTGCCGCCTCGGGATCCTCTACCCGGAGATCTACGAGATGCAGGCGGAGGCGATCTTCGCCGCCGCCCAGGCGGTGAGGGCGCGCGGGAGGGCCGCGCCGCTGCTGGAGGTGATGATCCCGCTCGTCGACTACGAGGCCGAGCTGGAGCTCATGCGCCAGCTCGTCTGCGACGTCGCCGCGCGCTACGACATGGTCGAGCGGCGCGACTTCCTCGTCGGCACGATGATCGAGCTGCCGCGCGCCTGCTTCCAGGCCGACAACATCGCCCGCTACGCCGACTTCTTCTCGTTCGGCACCAACGACCTGACGCAGACGGCGCTCGGCTTCTCGCGCGACGACGTCGAGGGCAAGTTCATGGCGACCTACCTCGAGCGCAGGATCATCGACCGCTCGCCGTTCGAGACGATCGACACGCCCGGCGTCGGCCAGATGGTGCGGATGGCGGCGTGGCTGGGCCGCAAGACGAAGCTCGAGCTCAAGCTCGGCGTCTGCGGCGAGCACGGCGGCGACCCCGACTCGATCGACTTCTTCCACCACTCGGGGATCGACTACGTCTCCTGCTCGCCGTACCGCGTGCCGATCGCGCGCGTCGCGGCCGCGCAGGCGGCGATCCGCGGCGGCGAGGAGTCCTGGGGCTGACGTCGGCGGGGCGGCGGCGCGGCCCGCGCGCGGGCGCGGCGCCGCCCCCGGCGGTGGCAGAATCGCGGGCGGGATGCCCGCCGCCGCCGACCACGCGCACCCGTCCGGCCCGGTCGCCGACGGGTTCGCCGCGCGCATGCGGGCGCTGGAGGAGCGGGCGCTGTCGCCGCTGGCGACCCGCTCGTACGGCGCCCGCCGCGCCCGGCCCGAGCCCGACTGCGGGCTGCGGACGCCGTTCCAGCGCGACCGCGACCGGATCGTCCACAGCAAGGCGTTCCGGCGCCTCAAGCACAAGACGCAGGTGTTCGTGGCGCCGGAGGGCGACCACTACCGGACGCGGCTGACCCACACGCTCGAGGTGGCCCAGGTCAGCCGCACGGTCGCGCGGGCGCTGCGCCTCAACGAGGACCTGACGGAGGCGATCGGCCTCGGCCACGACCTCGGCCATCCGCCGTTCGGCCACATCGGCGAGGACGTGATCGATCGCTGCCTGCAGGAGCGGTTCGGCCGCCGCTTCCGACATCACGAGCAGTCGCTGCGCGTCGTCGAGCGGCTCGAGCGCGACGGCGCCGGCCTGAACCTGACCGAGCCGGTGCGCGACGGGATCCTCTGCCACTCCGGCCGCGCGCCCCAGCCGCGCACGCTGGAGGGGAGGATCGTGCGGCTGCTCGACCGCGTCGCCTACATCAACCACGACATCGACGACGCGCTGCGCGCCGGGGTGCTCGACGAGGCCGACCTGCCGCGCGAGCCGATCGCGATCCTCGGCGCGACCGGCGCGCAGCGGATCGACGCGCTCGTCCACGACGTCGTCGAGCACTCCGAGCGGGCCGGCGAGATCGTCCAGGGCGAGGAGGCCGGCGCGGCGATGGCGGCGCTGCGCGCGTTCATGTTCGAGCGCGTCTACCTGGGGCCGGCGGCGCGCGCCGAGCACGGCAAGATCGAGCGGGTGCTGCGGACGCTGTTCCACCACTACTGCGACCACCCCGAGGAGGTGCCGGCGCTGGACCCGGCGGCGGACCTGCCGACCCGCGTCGTCGACTACCTCGCCGGCATGACCGACCGCTTCTGCATCCGGCGGTTCGAGGCGCTCGCGGTGCCGAGCTCGTTCGCGCCATGAGCCGGTACACGGACGAGTCCAAGGAGCGCGTCCGCGAGGCGGTCGACATGGTCGCGCTCGTCTCGACCAAGACCGAGCTGCGGCGGGCCGGCGTCAACTCCTACTTCGGCCGCTGCCCGTTCCACGACGAGCGCACGCCCTCCTTCCACGTGCGGCCGGAGGAGAAGCACTACTACTGCTTCGGCTGCCAGGCGTCCGGGGACCCGTTCGACTTCGTGATGGAGACGGAGGGGCTCGACTTCGTCGGGGCGCTCGAGTCGCTGGCGGACCGCTTCGGCGTGACGCTCGAGCGCGCCGACGAGGACCCGGAGGCGCGGGCGCGGCGGGAGCGGCGCGAGCGGCTGCACGGCCTGCTCGACCGCGCCGCCGACTACTACGCCCGCTACCTGTGGGCGACGCAGGAGGCGGCGGCCGCGCGCGCGTACCTGGCGCGGCGCGGGCTGGCGGAGGCGACGCTGCGGGCGTTCCGGGTCGGCTTCGCGCCGGGGGCGGGGGAGAAGCTGCTCGCCGCCTCCCGCCAGGCCGGCTACCGCGACGAGGAGCTGCTCGCGACCGGGCTGGCGCAGCGCAGCAGGCGCGACGGGACGCTGTTCGACCGCTTCCGCGGCCGCATCATGTTCCCGCTGGCGGACGCGCGCGGCCGCGTCGTCGGCTTCGGCGCGCGCGCGATGGGCGACGCGCAGCCGAAGTACCTCAACACGAGCGAGGGGGAGGTCTTCCACAAGGGCAGCCAGCTGTTCGGCATCGACCGCGCGCGGAGGGCGGCGGCCCGCTCGGGGCGGGTGATCCTCGCCGAGGGGTACACGGACGTGCTCGCGCTCCACCAGGCGGGGATCGAGAACGCGGTCGGGCTGATGGGCACCGCGCTCACCGACGAGCAGGCGCGCGAGCTGGAGCGGACGGCGCGCACGCTCGTGCTCGCGCTCGACGCCGACCGCGCCGGCCAGGAGGCGATGCTGCGCGCCGCGCGGATCGCGGCCGGCCGCAGGCTCGAGCTGCGGGTCGTGCCGCTCCCGGAGGGGGCGGACCCGGCCGACCTGATCCAGCGCGACGGGCCGGAGGCGGTGCGGGCGCTCGTCGGGAGGTCGATCCCGTTCGTGGCCTTCCACGTCGAGCGGATCCTCGAGCGGGCCGACCTCGGCGACGCGGAGGGCAAGGACCGGGCGCTCGCCGAGCTCGGGCCGGTGCTCGCGCCGCTGCCGCCGAGCGTGCTGCGCGAGGAGCTGATCCGCCGCGTCGCGGCGCGCCTCGACGTGCCCGACGAGCTGGCGGCGCAGCTGCTGGAGCGCCATGCGGCGGAGGCCGCGGCCGCCGAGGCGGCGGCCGCGGGCGCGCCGGCCGGCGGCGCCGGGGCGCCCGCGCCGGGGGCGGCCCGCGCCGCCGCCGGGACGCCGCCGGCAGCGGCGGGCGGTCCCGGGGCGGGGGGCGCGGCGGGTCCGCCGCGTCCCGGCGGTGCGGCGACGGCCGCGCGCGCGGCGCTGGACAGGCGCGCCCGGACCGAGCGGGAGTTCCTCGCGCTCTGCATCGCCTTCCCGGCGGAGGGCAGCGCCGCGCTCGCGCGCGTCGACCGCGACGCCCACTTCACGAGCGACGTCGCGCGCCGCGCCGCGGCGCACCTGCAAGACCGGCTCGGCGCGCCGCTGGAGGGGCTGCCCGACGACGACCCGGAGCTGTCGCGCTACGTGCAGGCGCTGCTGCACGGCCCCGAGGGCGTCGCGCCGACCCGCGCCGGCCTCGAGCGGGCGTGGTTGATGCTCGAGCTCGCGCGCCTCGAGCGCGCGATCGAGGCGGCGAGAGCGGCCGGCGCCGGGGTGGCCCAGCTGAGCCGCGACAAGATGGCCGTGCTCGCCCAGCTGCGCGCGCTGATGGAGGACGACGCCTGACGGCGCCGCCGCCCCGCCCGGCCGCTCTCGCTCGCCGCTCCGTCGACGTCCGGCGCCCGGCTCGGCCGCCCGCGAACGGTCGCGCAGCGAGGGGTCGCCGCTCCCGCTACCATCCACTTCCGCAGTCCCCGGTAGCTCAATTGGCAGAGCATTCGGCTGTTAACCGAAGGGTTGTTGGTTCGAGTCCAACCCGGGGAGTCGCCCGCAGGCCCCGCTCCGAGCGGGGCCTGCGTCGTCTCGGGCGGCGGCTGCCGGGACCGTCGTGGTTCGGCTCGCCGCCCTGGGCTGACGGGGCGCATTGTGATCGGGCGCCCCGCGCCTCAGCCAGCGGCTGCCCCGTGGGACCCGACGAGCGCCTCGGTGGAAGAGATGTGTCGTCCCCGCTCCAGCCATGCGACGGCGGACGCGATCGCCAGCGCAATGCCGCCGACGATCACGAGGTAGATGCCCCATGCCGCGCTGCGAAGGCGGTCTGCGTTGGCGAGGATCTCGAGGCTGCTTATCAGGTCCTCGTCATCGGCGAGCTGTCGCGCGAGACCCTCGGTGTCTTCGATGTCGACGTAGCCGATGACCGCGATCGCGGTGACGACCAGGCCGAGCACCAACGTGATCAGCACCGGCCATGCGTTCGCGGTCGCCGCTGCTGCCCACAGTGCGCCGAGTGCGAGCAATCCGAGGACGAGCGTGATGACGCCATCCATCTCGGTGCCGGGGAGGGTCTGCCCGAGTGCGCTCGCCCACGGACCGAGCGAGCCAGCGCAGGTCACCGCGGCAGCTCCGATCGCGACCCACACGCCGCTCGTCATCTTCCTCATCGCGTCGTCGCTCCTCCTCAACCCGCCGTCAGGATGACGGTGATCTTTCCGCCCCGTTCGAGCTGCGCGGTCGCGGACGCGGTGCATTCGTCGGGGTTGCGGGTCGGCAGGCGCAGGGCACGTGTGAACGTGCCAGTGCCCCGGAACCCGCCCTGCTTTGTTCCTGCACCGAAACCCTTGGCACACACGATGAGCCAATTGCCGGCGGCGCGCTGTCGCGGGCTGGTCGACACCGTGACCTTGACCCACTTCGGTTTCGTTGCGGAGCCCGCCGCCACCGCGACGGCGTACCCGCCGCGCGCAGACGCCTTGCCGATCACGCGCGCCTCTGCCGTCGTCGCTGGCATGAACAGCAGCACGGCCGCCATCACCCCGATCCCCTTGCGCATCGTACCTCCGTTTCCCGGTTGATCGGAGGAACGCTAGAGCATGATGGCGATCGCGGTCAGCAGCAGGGTCGCCTCAGCCCAGCGGCAGGTCGGGGCAGAACGTGCCGACCGGCGGCAGGCGCCGTGTGACGAGATAGCGCCCGGCGATGCGGGCGACGCACGGCGAGGTGGTGAAGGCGGTGTGGCCGAAGCCGCGCCAGACGAGCAGCCGCGAGTCCGGCAGCGCCTGGCTGAGCAGCTGGGCCGAGCGGAGCGGGGTCTCGGCGTCGTGGTCGTTGCCGACGATCAGCAGCGGCGGGATCCGCGCGGATGTCGGCGGCGGCACCGGCTTGGCCGGCCGCGGGCAGGCGGTCATGTTCATCAGCGCGAAGGTGACGCCGAACGGCCCGAGCCGCGGCGCGACCGCCTTCGACCGCTCGGCGAGCGCGGCGACCTGGGCGACCGTCGGGCGGTCCTGCCAGTCGAGGCAGTCGATGAACTGGAACGCCTCCGGGCCGTTGCTGAGGAACCTCCCGTCCGGCTGGCGCTCGCCGGCGATCACCTGCGTCAGCGCGTACAGGCTCCTCGGGTCGCCGGTCGCGAGGTAGTCGCCGATCACCTGCTCGGCCACCTGCGTCGACCCCTGGTAGTTGATGAGCAGCGCGAGCGCCGCCTGGTAGAAGAGGCCGACGGTGAGCCGGCGGCCGCCGGTGCCGGGCACCTCCGGCGGGGCGGCCCGCAGGCCGGCGACGAGCGCGTCGAAGCGGGCGGCCGGATCGGGCCCGAGCACGCACCTGGCGCGGCGCGCGCAGCGGCGGAAGTACTCGTTCAAGGCGCCCTCGAACGCGACCGCCAGCCCCTCGGCGATCTCGGTCGCGGTCGAGACCGGGGGCAGCGCCCCGTCGAGCACCATCGCGCGCACCTTGCGCGGGTAGCGCTGGGCGTAGACGGCGCCGACGCGGGTCCCGTACGACAGGCCGAGGAACGTCGTCCTCCGGTCGCCGACGGCCCGCCGGATCGCGTCCATATCGCGCACGACCTGGTCGGTCCCGATGTCGTCGAGGTAGCTGCCATGGCGGGCCGCGCAGGCGCGGGCGCGCGCTGCGACCGCCGCCCCCATCTGGGCGAGCCCGGCGGCGGTGAACGGGTCGGCCTCGAAGTAGGCGTCGTTGCCCTCCGGGCAGCGGATCGGCGCGCTCGCGCCCACCCCGCGCGGGTCCCAGCTGACGACGTGGAGGCGGCCCCGGACGGCCCGGCGGATCAGCCTGCCGGCGCCGCGCAGGGAGGCGACCCCGGACGCGCCCGGCCCGCCGAAGTTGACGAGCAGCGAGCCGATCGGCCGCCTGGCCGTGGCGGGCAGCCGGATCAGCGCCAGCCCGATCGTCGCCCGGGCCCGCGGACGGTCCCAGTCGCGCGGCACGCGCAGCGTCGCGCACTGGAGCCCGCCGCCGCAGCCGCGCCACCTGAGGCGGGGCGATCTCGCCGCCGCCGGGGCGGCCGAGGGGGAGGTGGGCGCGGGGGCGGGCGCCATCGCGGATGCGCGCGCGGCGGGCGCGTCAACGCCGGCGGTCCCTGCGGACGACGCCGGCGTGGACGCGAGCGCGCCGGGCGCGCTCGCGACCGCGACGACGGCCGCAGCCGACGCGGCGAGCAGCGGGCGATCGTGCATCGGGAGCTCCCTTCGTCGGCCCGAGCGGCAGCCGGGCGGCGGATCGGCGCATCCTACCGCCGCCGCCCCCGGCTGTCAGGAAACCGGTTCGCCGGCGCGACGGATGCGGCTCGCCGGATCCGCCGCTGAGAAATCCGGCTAGCCGGATCTCTCGCCCCCGCAGCCGCACAAGCGCGGCTAGCCGGATTTGCCGCCGGTCGCAGTACGAGCCCGCCCCCGGCGCCGGGGCGCCGATCAGCGAGCAGCCCGCTGCCGCGGGCGCGCCGCTCGGCGAGCGGCCCACCGCCGCGGGGCGCCGCTTCACCCCTCGCGCGCGAGGCGCTCGACGAGCTCGGCGGCGCGGGTCGCCGGGTCGTGGGCGGCGACCCAGGCGGCCAGCTCGGCGGCGCGGCGGCGCAGCG
>ERZ777003.3333-NODE-3333-length-15887-cov-14.725872_pt1 | contig 15887 bp, 13 predicted proteins | sample MGYA00374956_ERZ777003 | MGnify/ENA primary metagenome ERZ777003 (study PRJEB29302, sample SAMN06268252) | bioreactor metagenome | isolation source: Joint BioEnergy Institute, California, USA | place: USA:Joint BioEnergy Institute, California, USA | collected... | reverse complement strand
CTCAGTTCTCTGCCCTCAGTTCTCTGCCCTCCGTTCTCGGTTCTCGCAAACGCCAGCCCCACAGCCCCGGCTGTCAGGTATGGGACGGCATTCCGCCCCGCAGACCCGCCAAAGGTTCTCAGTTCTCCGTTCTCCGCCGCTACAGACATGACGCCGGGGGCCGGGCTCAGGTCGCTGGCAGAGGGGGCCGCGGTCGGCTCAGCGAGCAGCGCGCGACACCCTGGCGCGCAGGGCGGCCACCCGCGCGGCCATCTCCGCCCGCGCCTCGCGCAGCCGGGCGACCGTCGGCTGCTCCGAGCGCATCGCCTCGAGCACGATCTGCTCCGCGGCCACGAACTCGTCGCCGATGTCGGCTAGCTCCGCCGCGATCTCGACCGGGATGGTCGTCACCCCGTTGCGGTCGGCGTGCAGCAGGTCGCCCGGCATCACCGCGATCCCGCCGACGTGCACCGGCACGTGGACCTGGAGGATCTGCGTGTAGCCGTGCGAGCAGATCGTGCCGCTGGTGAAGACCGGGAACCCGAGCGCGCGCACCTGGTCGAGGTCGCGCCCGGCGCCGCTGGTGATCAGCCCGACGGCGCCGAAGCTCTGATAGACTGTGCACATCACCTCGCCGAACGTCGCCGCGACCGGCGGGTTGTCCAGGTCTTGGAAGACGACGATCGGCGGCCCGTCCAGCTCGGCGAAGCGCTCGACCTGGGTCGTCATGTCGCTATAGCCGTCGCCGACGCGGCGCGGAGCGCTGGCCCGGAAGGTCGCGGTCGCCGCGTAGCCGACGATCGGCGGCAGCTCGGGGAAGCAGGCCCGGATACGGGCGTCCATGTAGCCGGTGTTGTGCGGCCGGACGTCGAACAGCTCGATCAGGTTGCAGATCGTCGGTGTGTCGAAGCCGCGCAGCTTCGCGAGCACGGCCGGAGCGAGGGGTGGCATGCGGCCTCCTTCGAGCAAACTCGTGCGGATTCGCGGTATTGTAGCACCGTGGTGCGTGGGAGCAGCGCCGTAGACACCTTCCAGAAGCGATGCCCGCCGCGGTGACGAGGCCGCAGCGGGCATCGCGGGCGGCTACGCGCCGGAGTCGGAGCGGTACAGGATCACGAGCGCGCCGAGCAGCAGCGCCGCCCCGACGATCCCGCCCGGCCCGAGCTGCTCGCCGAACAGCTGCCAGGCGAGCAGCGTCGCGACCAGCGGCTCCAGCAGCGTCACGATCGTCGCCGCCGTGGCCGCGGTCGTCCGCATGCCGCGCAGGAACAGCACGTAGCCGAGGGCCGTCGGCACGAGCCCGAGGTAGAGCAGCAGGCCCCACCCGGCCGCCGGGTAGCTCACGGCGAGCCCGGTGGGCAGCGCGAACGCGAGCAGCAGCAGCGCCCCGCTGGTGAACGCGATGCCGTTCACCTGCAGCGGCTCCGTGCGCCCGGCGATGACCCGGCTGCAGACCGCCACGGCGCCGTAGCCGAAGGCCGAGCCGAGCGCGAACAGCACGCCGGTGAGCACGTCCTGCGCGCGCCCGTCCTCCGGCCCGCCGCCGACGAGCAGTGCGGTGCCCCCCAGCGCCATGGCGAGCGCCAGCACGGTCGTGCGCGTCAGGCGCTCCTTCGCCAACAGGCTGGCGAGCAGGGCCGCCAGCACCGGCGCGGTGCAGAGCGTGATGAGCGAGGCCACCGCCACGCCGGTGTAGCCGATCGCGGTGAAGAAGCACGCCTGGTAGAGGGCGAGCAGCGCGCCGATCAGCGCGGCGATCCCGGCGTCGCGCGGGGCGATCCGCCAGGCGCGCCGGCCGAGCGAGACTGCGCTGGCGACGAGCAGCACCGGGGCGGCCAGCGCCAGCCGGAAGAAGCCGATCGACAGCGGGTTGGTGGCGCTCATGTCGTAGAGCGCGCGGGTGCTCACGCCGACGGTGCCCCACAGCACGGCGGCGAGCGCGATCAGAAGCAGCCCGCTGCGGGCGGAGCGGACTCCGATTGTAAGCTCCACGGGAAGATCCTTCCTTATCCTCAGACTGGTACGAGCTGCGGACGTGAGGGCAGGAAGGTGCGCCGAAGAACGCGCCGGGGGCGCGCGGTAAGGTGGCTTGCCGTCCTGCCCTTAGCGGCTGAGGACGGCCGGAGGAGGCAGAATGCTGTGAGCGTGATGCGGCATGGGTTTCGTAACCGTCAGGCGCCGGCAGAAGGCGCCGGCTCGCCGGTGATTATACCATCTCCTCTTCGGTTGGATGCAGCCGAGCTGCCCGCGGCCCGAACACCGGCGGCGTTCGAGGTGCGGCAGGGCTCGCGCTCAATGGAGGCTGACGATGCTAGCTGACCGCGCCCTCGCCCGCAGGCTCGAGGAGGCGGCGCTGAACGCCTGGCCCGCGCGGCACCAGCTGCTGCTGGACGGGTGGGTGGTGCGCCTCGCCGGGGGCTACACCAAGCGCGCGAACTCGGCGACGCCGCTCTACCCCAGCGGCCGTCCGGCGGAAGAGACGCTCGCCGCCTGCGAGGAGCTGTACGCGGCCCACGGCCTGCCGACGATCGTGCGGATCGTCGATCTGAGCGAGCCGCCCGGGCTCGACGAGCTGCTCGCCCGGCGGGGCTACGAGCGTATCGACCCCTCGGAGGTGCTGTACCGCCCGCTCGATGATGCCGAGGGGCACGTGGACGGAGCGCTCGAGCTGCTCGAGCTCGATCCGTGGCTGGCGCACTACGCCGAGCTGAGCGGCGCCCCGCCGGCCACGCTGCCCGCGCACCGGGAGATCCTGGCCGCGGTGCCGTCGCAGCGGGCGCTCTTCGCGCTGCGCGACGCGGGGCAGGTCGTGGCCTGCGGGATGGGCGTGCGCGAAGGCGGCTTCTTCGGCCTGTTCGACATCGTCGTCGGCGCGCCGTTCCGGCGGCGCGGCTGGGGCGCCGCGCTGGTGAGCGGGATGCTCGGCTGGGGGCGGCGAAACGGCGCGCGGCACGCCTACCTCCAGGTGGTCGCGCGCAATGAGCCGGCGCTCGCGCTCTACCGGCAGCTCGGCTTCCGGCAGGGCTACCGCTACTGGTACCGCGTGCGGCGCGCGGCGCGGGCCAGCGGCTCTTAGGTGGCCTCGCCGCTCGCCCGCGCCTGCTGGGAAGGCTTTGCCTCCCCGGAGTCTCTTTTCGCCGCTCTGCGGCTGTGAAGCAGCCGCAGAGCGGCGAAAAAAGGTTCGTGGAGGGCCTATGGCCCTCCACACCTCCCCGCGTCAGGCGCCGCAGCACCGCGAGAGCAGCGGAACAAAGCGTCCGTAGTGGGCTTATGGCCTCGGCACCTCTCTGTGGCTGGCGCGGCCGGCGGCCCCATCAGAGTCCGGGGAGGCGAAGCCTCAGATCGCCCTATCGGACGAGCGGCTGCTTCGCCCGCTCCTCCTGCGCCTCGAAGGTGCGCAGCAGCTCGCGCGCGGCGTCGACGACCCGCTGCACGCACTCGGCGGTGAAGCGGTCGAGCACCTCGGCGGCGCCGGTCTCGGCGTAGCGCCGCTGCACCTCGGGCAGCTCGGCCGCGAACGCGCGCTCGAGCTCATCGAAGCGCGCCCGCACCAGCGGGTTCCTGGCCGGGTAGCAGCCGGGCCGGCTGCCGAGCTCGTCGCCCTTCACCGCGTCCAGCAGCTGCCGGAACAGCCACCAGTACGAGTCGGGCGCCCACGTGTCGGCGGCCGCGCGCTGCGGCGGGGTGACGCTCGTCCCGGCCGTTCCGGCGCGCGAGACGATGGCGGGCAGCTCGCTCCCATGTACGAAGAACGGCACGTAGCAGCCGTTGCACGGCGGGCCGGGCGTCCACCAGAACACCGGCGGCGTGGCCTCGTCGCGCGGCAGGGGCGCGACGCACGAGCTGGCGGTGTTGCCCCAGGTGAAGCGCGCCGGCGAGGAGTGCATGCAGATCGTGAGGAAGTCCGGGTCGGCCGGGTCGAAGAAGGGCCCCTGGAGGAAGGTGTCCTCGTAGTGGTCGCGGGCGATGCGCATCATCCACTGCGGGGTGATGCGGCCGTGCTGCTCGGCCAGCAGCTGCTGCGAGCGCCGCGCGCGGATGTGGGAGATCTGGCGCGGCACGGTCTCGTCGATATAGGCCCGCGCGACGTCGAAGGGCTGCGCGCTGTCCGCCGGCCACCACCCGCGCTCCCGGGCGTAGGCCTCCAGGTCCGGGCTTCCCGCATCCCAGGTGTCGCGCGTGCTGATCTGGTTGGAGATCGAGGTGCTGCCGCGCTCGAAGCGCCGCGCCACCCAGCGCCGGCCCAGCGCTTCGAACACCCAGGCCTCGGCCGGGTCGGCGATGATGAAGGAGTTGTCGTACCCGCCCGCGGCGTGGTCTCTGGTCGGGACCGCCGAGCCGAACTGGCCGTACTGCTCGACCAGCCGGCCCATCACCTCCACCGCCTCGGCCGCGCTGCGGCTGCGCTCGAGCGCCAGCCGGATCAGGTCCATCCCCAGCAGGCCGAACTGGACGTCCCCGCCGCTGCGGTGCGCCTCGGCCAGCTCGCGGAACGTCCGGGTGTAGATCGCCTCGTTGCCGATCACCACCCGGTGCTCGTTGATGCCCTCCTCGTACCCCCAGCACCAGTAGGGGCCGGAGCCGAGCGTCGCGTAGGCGACCTCGACCTGCGGCAGCGTGACGTGCTCGAGCTGGATCGGCCGGCCCGCCTGCCCGGTCGTGCGCGGCGTGAACCGCAGCGGCTGGCAGTCGAAGATCGGCCGGTCGCTGTTCTTGCCGAAGATCACCTGCCCATCGGCGGTGACATCGCTCAGCGCCACGAAGGTGTCACACATACGGGCTCCCTCCTTATCTCCACGTCCAGCGCGCCATCGGGCGCTGCGGGCTGGGCGGCGGGTTGCTTCGCCTTCACCTGTGGCCGCGCGACCGTCAGGCGTTCCGTCACTCCTGGGAGCCGCCCGCGGCGGAAGCGGCCAGCCGCGCCTCCTCGGCCAGCCGCCGCGGCGACTTCTGCCGCTCGGGCGCGAGGCGCTGCGTGGCGAGGAACGTCAGGCAGGCGAAGCCACAGGCCACCAGGAACGGTATCTGGTAGCCGACATAGTTCAGCACCACGCCGGTCGCCACCGGCACCACGATCGCGGCCGCGTGCTGCAGCGTCACGCCCATCGCCAGCGACGGCGCCAGCTCGTCGGCCACGGCCACCTTGCGCAGATAGGTCGCCGCGCCGATCCCCGAGACCGGGAAGATCAGCGAGTAGATCACGTAGCACAGCACCGCGGCCACCACGTTGTCCACCAGCGCGTAGCCGGCCAGGGCCACCACGTAGCCGACGTTGACCGCCGCCAGGAGCGGCTTCTCGCCGTAGCGGTCGAACAGGCGCCCGATCCAGGCGCCCAGCACGGTGTTCAGCGCGGTGACGGCGATCAGGATGGCGGAGATCGCCGGGACCTCGAGCCCGTAGCGCGAGACCAGCACCCACAGCCCGAACGAGAAGAAGATCTGCTGCCGGCCGCCGTCGAGCAGGCTGAGCAGGTAGTAGTAGCGGTACTCGCGGCGCAGCACGATGGCGTTCCTGATGCCGGTGAGCAGCGGCACCCGCTCGCGCTCCTGCGGCTGGCTCTCGAGCTTACCGTCGCGCATGCGCGGGAAGCGGACGATCGCCAGCGCGGCGATCAGCGCCAGCGCCCCGCACAGCACGAAGGTCGAGCGGTAGGTGAGCAGGCCGCTCTGGAACGCCACGGCGACCACCAGCATGGCCGCCAGGCTGCCGGCGTTGTTCACCGACGAGATCAGCCCGAGCACGCGCCCGGCGCGGCTCTCGGTCGTGAGGCTCATGCCCAGCGCGTACTGGGTCTGCAGCCATGTGTGGTAGCCGACCGAGCTGAGGATGACCCACGGCGCCACCGTCCAGAACGACGTGGACCAGCCGAACAGCCCGTAGCCGACGCTGAGCAGCAGCAGCGCCCCGGCGGTCAGGTGCGGCAGCGAGAGGCGGTAGAAGAGCGCGGTCAGGAAGATCAGCAGGAAGCCGGGGATCTCGCGGATGGCGGTGATGTAGCCGAACTGCGGCCCGGCGAGTCCGAGCTCGTCCGCGAAGTAGTTGGCGACGACCGTGCCCTGCGCGGACATGGCGAACCCGGCTGCGGCGGTGGTGACGATCAGCATCACAAGCCCGTAGTGCTCGGGCCTGCGCAGCCGGTTGTGGAGCCGAGAGAACATAGCGGTGACCTGGTAACTCCTGCGACAGGCTACCATTGTACCACCGCTCACAACCGCCGGGCTGAGCCGTGCTATCATCGTCGTGTTGCGGGCCGCGGCGCCCGCCACGGGCGCTCTTCCGCGCCGAGGCGTATCCTCCCTGCCCAACCGGAGGCACCATGGAGCTGGACCTCACCACGCCGGCGCTGCTCTTCCCGGCGATCTCGCTGCTGCTGCTCGCCTACACCAACCGGTTCCTGGCGCTCGCGGCGCTGGTGCGCGAGCTGTACGCCCGCTACAAGTCCCAGCCGGACGCGCGCGTCAAGGGGCAGATCGCCAACCTGCGCTACCGGCTGGTCATCATCCGCAACATGCAGTTCTACGGCGTGTCGAGCTTCTTCCTGTGCGTGCTCTGCATGTTCCTGGTGTTCGCCGGCCAGCCGGTGTACGGCGCGTTCGTGTTCGGCGCGAGCCTGGTGCTGCTGCTGATCTCGCTCGCGCTCTCGATCCGCGAGATCCAGGTCTCGATCGACGCGCTGCAGCTCCAGCTCGCGGACCTCGAGGACGACCAGGGCGCCGGCAGGGCGCGCTGAAGCCATCCTGCCAGCTGCCGCGCGGCGCCTACCATGTCGTCGTCCCGCTCAGCTCCAGCGTGTCTCCGCCCAGGTGAAGCGTCCCGCGCACGCCCTCCGGCAGCGTGATCTGGCCGCGCAGCTCGCCGCCCTCGACGCGCAGGTCCACGGCGATCTCCCCGGCCGGGTGGACCAGCCGCCCGCTCGCCCGCCGCAGGTGCCCGAGCTGCGGCCGCACCTCCACGCTGCGGAAGCCCAGATCGGCCGGGCGCACGCCGAGGATCGTCACGAAGTAGTGGTACAGCGGGTGCGAGCCCCAGGCGTGGCAGTCGGAGCGGCTCGGCTCCGGCGACTCGACCGGGCAGCGGAAGCCGCGCCGCATGAGGTCGTGCCAGAGCTCGAGCCGATCGAACAGGGCGTCGACGCGCCCTAGCAGGCGGTAGGTCTCGAATAGGTAGTGGCTGAAGTAGATCGTCGTGCGCTCCATCTCAGCCCCGCTCAGCAGGCCGGCCGCCACCTGCGCGCGCATCGCCTCGGGAAGCTGGCCGCTGAGCAGCGCCATGCACTGCGTGTGCTCGGAGAAGGCCCGGTGCTCCAGGTCGTCCGCCAGCAGCCCGCGGCCCGCATCCCAGAACGCCGCGGTCGCGCGCTCCGCCAGCTCCGCCGCCTGCCTGCGGTAGCGCGCCGCCTGCTCGTCCTCCCCGAGCCGCGCCTCCAGGTCGGCGGCCAGCGCCAGCGTGTAGACCAGCTGCCAGTTCATCAGGCCGCTCGCGCCGTCCACGCCGCCGGGCGGGATGCCCGCCTCCCAGGCCGGAACCCAGTCGAGCGTGTTCCACCCCTCGGGCGCGTAGAGCAGCCCGTCCGGCCCGATGAAGCGCCGGAACGCCTCGAGCGTCTGCCGCACGCCGGGCATCAGGGCCGCCAGCACGCTCGCATCCCCGCGCCAGAGGGCGTAGTCGTACACCATGCCGACCCACCAGAGCGAGAAGGGCGCGATGATCTGCATCAGGCGGCACGGGTAGCGCGACTGGGTCAGCCCGCTCGGCCGGCGCGAGTCGTCGAACAGCCGCAGCGCCTTGCGCGGCAGCCGCTCGTCGCGCGTCATCACGTAGGTGCAGAGGATCTCCAGCCGCGTGTCGCCGGCGTACATCAGCTCCTCGTAGTAGGGGCAGTCCGCGTAGGTCTCGTGCGCGTCCATCTGTAAGCCGCGCACCAGGATGGGCGCGATCTCCTCGAGCCGCCGGTCATCGCTGGCGAAGGAGCTCTCCATCTCGAGCGGGTAGCGCGTCTCGACCAGCCGCAGCCGCTCGATCACCAGCGGCTCGTCGGCGGCCTGCGCCACGATCTCCAGGTAGCGCCCGGCCATCCACCACAGCGGGCGGAAGCTGCGCCCGGCGCCGCCGTCCGGCAGGAACACGTCGCCGTAGCCCACGAAGTACTTGCCCTCGATCTCGTCGCGGTGCCCCTTGTCGTGCACCCACGCGCTCGGAGTGTGGCGCAGCGACTCGGCCCACAGCACGCGCACCGTCCCGCCCGCGCCGCCGCTCGTGACCAGCTCGGGGTAGGCGCAGTAGTACTCGCCCAGGTCGATGATCGCGCGGCGGGTCGTGCGCGGCGGCACGGTCACGCTGCCGCGCCCCTCGACGAGCGCCTGCCAGCGCGCCGCCTCCTGGGTATCGTGGTCGGCGGAGCGCACGGCGATGCCCTCGGTTTCGAGCGAGGGGGCCGCGGCCAGCAGCCGCACCGTTCCGAGCTGCAGCGGCCGCTCGACCTGCGGCAGGAGCGTCGCCGGCTCCAGGCGGTGGTGCGGCGGGATCTCCCAGTCGTGCACGCGCCCGATCGCTTGCTCGACGGCGACCGCCGGGACCCACCCGTCGCCGTCGCCGCGCTCGAAGCCCCAGTCGAAGGCCGCGCCATCCACCTGCACGCGGTAGCCGCGCCACTTCGCCGCGCCGGGCGGGATGAACGTGTAGCCAGCGAGGCGCTTCGCCTCCCACGCCGCGCGCCCGGTGCCGAGCAGCTCGCCCAGATCGCCCTCCGGCGCGAACAGGAAGCCGTGCCGCACCGACATCTGCGCCTCCGGCCCGAGCGCGCCCAGCGACCAGACCTGCGCGACGAGCGTGTGCTCGCCGGGCGCCAGGTCCAGGTCGTAGGTCTCGAAGAACCACAGGTCCGGCGAGCCGCGCTCGGAGCCCCGCCCGATGCGCGCGCCGTCCAGGAACAGCTCGTAGCGCTCGTCGGCGCTCACGTGCGCCCGCACCCTCGCCGCCGCATCGAGCGTGAAGCGCAGCCGGTAGGCCGCGACGATCGGCGTCTGAGTCGCGTCCGGGTGCGCCACCCAGGCGAACGGCCAGTGCCCGCGCGCCCGCCAGGGCCGGGCGTCGGCTTCGGGCTGGAACGGGCGGTAGTCGATCAGTGTGCGCATATCGCTCCCTCACATCCGCGAAGCGAGCGCTCGGGCGCTCGCCTCTCCGGGCACTCCTCCGGGCGCCGCTAGGCGCGCTCGCCCGTCTCCAGGAATCGCACCTGCTCCGGGCTCAGCAGCACGTCCCCGGCGCGCAGCGTATCCTCCAGCTGCTCGGGGCTGCGCGGCCCGACGACCGGGACCGTTGTGAACGGCTGGGACATCAGGTAGCCGAGGACGATCTGGTTGATGCTGAGGCCGGTCTCGGCGGCGAGCTGGCGCGCTCGCTCGAACCGGCGCTGGTTCTCGGGCGGGGCGTACAGGCGCCGGTGCGCCGGCCGGAGCGTGTCCAGCGCGCCGCGCGCCATCTTGTCGAACAGGCCGTTGGCCTGCGCCGACCAGGGCACCGCCGCCATCCCGGTTTCGCTGTGCAGCGCCAGCAGGTCGCCGTCCATGGCCGCTGTCCCCGTGCCGTCGAGCGCGCCCATATCCACGGCCGCCAGGTTCCACAGCATCTGGTCGGCGACGAAGCCCTGCCACCCAAGCGACCGGGCGTGGGCCTGGGCGGCCCGGATGCGCGCCGCCCGCCAGTTCGAGCAGCCGGCGTAGCGGATCGACCCGGCCTGCGCCAGGCCGTAGAGCGTCTCGACGATCTCCTCGACCGGGCGCGCCGGATCGTCGCGGTGCAGGTAGTACAGGTCGATGTAGTCGACTTGGAGGTTGCGCAGGCTGGCCTGGACGTCGGCCTCGATCTCGGCGCGCCCGAGGCGCGAGCGGTGCATGGCCTCGAGCGGCGGGTGGCCGCCCTTGGTGGCGACGACCGTCCGGTCGCGCCCGCTGCGCTCGCGCAGCCAGCGGCCGATCAGCCGCTCGCTCGCATATTGGCCGCCGGGAGCCCACTCGCCGTACACCAGCGCCGTGTCGACGAACGTGCCGCCCCGGTCGCGGAACATGTCGAGCATGCGCATGGCGGTCGCCTCATCGATCGCCGTGCCCGTGTCGGCCGTCCCGAGACAGATCGCGGAGACGCGCAGGCTGCTTGCGGGGAGCTCTACCGAGCGCATATCGGCGCCTTTCACCTCAGACGGAACAGCAGCGCGTAGGGGTCCTCGCGCACAAGCTCGACCGGCAGCCCGGCCACCGCCTCGGCCGGGCCGACGAAGTAGACCGGCCGGTCCGGGTAGCGCCGCGCCGCCCGCGGGCCCCAGGGCTCATCGCCCGGCTCGACGACGTCCACCCACACGTCGGGCCGCTGCCCCTCGACCAGCCGCAGGTACTGGAGCGTCATGCCCTGCTCCCAGGGCGCCAGCACGGCCGCGCCGCGGGGCAGCTCGGCGAGCGTGGCCTCGGCGAACTCGCGGTACAGCCACAGGTGGCGCTTGCTCGAGACGCGGTAGCGCGTGGCGCCCCAGGCCAGCGTCAGCCCGAGCAGGACCACGAGCGCCACCGCCGGCCAGCGGCGGCCGATCGCCGGCCACTGGCTGATGCCGAGCCTGGCTGGCAGGCGGCGCGACCAGGAGAGGATCGCGGCGGCCCCGGCGCCGATCCACAGCGCCCAGGGCAGCAGCATCGGCAGGGTGAAGACCGGCGCGTCGCCGACCGCCGGCCCCAGGAGCAGCAGGTAGGCGAGGGTGCTGAAGAAGATCCACGCCGCGCCCCGCCACATCCAGCGGGCGCTGCGGGCCAGCTCCCAGGCGCCGAGCAGCCCGAGCGCCGCGCCAACCGGCCCGAACTCGAACAGCAGGCGCCGCCCGACCATGCGCAGCACCGCGAGCGCATCGCCCGGCTCCGGGAGGCGGAAGATGCCGCGCCGGATCGCACCGCCCGTCATCAGGTCCAGCACCTCGCCGTAGGACTGCGGGGCGCCCCAGAAGTAGTGCGTCGGCAGCCCGTAGTCCAGCCCGTTGAACGGGCCGTAGCGGGCGAACTGGAGCGGCGGGTAGAGCCAGGGCGCGAGGCCGGCCAGGAAGCACAGCGCGAGCAGCAACAGCCGGCCGGCGACTGCGGGCCACCCGCCGGGCCGCCCGGCCGCCGGTCCCCGGAGGAGCGCGGCGACGACCGCGGCGGCCAGCAGCGGCAGCGCGGTGATCGCGAACAGCCCGTGGTGGGAGAACCCCAGCCCGCCGATGAGTGCGCCGAGATACAGCCTCGTAGAGACGCCCCGCCGGGGCGTTCCCACCGACGGCGAAACAGCCCGCCCGTTCGTCTCGCCACCGGCGCGGCCGTCCGCGTGGGGCATCTCCCGCCCCACCACCGCCAGCGCCATCGCCACGATCAGCAGCGCCAGCAGCGCGTAGACCTCCGCGAGGGTCGCGGCGTTCCACATGCCCGGCGCGAGGCCGAGCGCCAGCGCGCCGACGAGCGCCGCGGGTGTTGCGCCGAGGATGCGCCGCGCGAGCGCGTAGAACAGCGCCACCGCGAGCGCGGCGCACAGCGCCGAGAGCAGCGTGACGCGCCAGGCGACCTCGCCGAGCGGGATCAGGCGCGTCGCCAGGTGGCCGAGCACGGTGTAGAGCGGGTAGGTGGTCGGGTGGGGCACCCCGAGGAGCGCGGCCGCCAGCTGGAACTCCGCCGCGTCGCCGGAGAGGACGCTCGGCGCCGCGGTGAGCGCGTAGAGCGCGAGGAATCCCCCCAGGAGCGACCAGGCGACGAGGCGCTGCCCCTGGCCGGCCGACAGGATAGCGCGGTGACGCGGCGGCGCGGCGTCGGGGTGGCGGGGGGCCTCCTTGGCATCGAGCGCGCGCGCAGCACCGCGAGACATCTTGATCACGCTGTCACCCTGAACCCCGTCGTCCCGCCGCCCGGCCACGTCGTAGCCATCCTCCCACGCGCTCGGCGCTCAGGAGTCCTTCGAGCCAGAGGATTCCTGCAGCGCCCGCTTGAGCGCCGCCGCGAACGGGTTGTCCTCGTCGTCCTCCTCGTCGCCGCCGGTCGAGTAGGCGTAGCTCTCGGCCTCCGCCTCGCCCTCGTCCCCCTCCTCGGCCAGCTCCTCCTCCTCGTCCCAGTCGAGGTGCAGGTTCTCGGCGCCGGCCAGCGCGATGATATCGTCGACGCCGAAGCGCAGTAGGCTGACGATCTGCGGGTCGGGCTCGATCTCCTCGACCGAGGCGACGCGCCGGACCTGCGGGAGGTCGGCGAGCACCTCGTCGAGCGTCGGTGGCGGGTCGAGCGGCCTGTCGGGCGTGATCCCGCGCGCGGCCAGGTCCGCCAGCCGCTCCGCAAGCTGCTGCTCGGCCTCCTCCTTCGTCTGGGGGATGCCGGTGTCCACCAGGAGGATCGTGGTGTAGACGCGGGCGAACAGCATGCGCAGGATCGTCTGGGTGTCGCGCAGCTGCTGGACGGCGCGGCGCAGGCTGACGGCCTTCTGGCTGGCCTTGATCTCGAAGACGTGGACGGTCTTGGGGTCCGGCAGGACCACCGCGTCCAGCTCGCGGTACTTCTTGATCGCCTGGCGGCCGCGGTGCTCCAGGTACTCGACGATCCGGCGCTCGGAGAGGGTGTAGTGCTGGGCGAGCCACCCGCGCAGCGCCTCCTCGGCCTCGCCGCCGAACAGGTCGCGGGCGCGCGGCGGGCGTATGGCGCGCTGGTTCTCCTTAGTGAGCATGATCTGCGCGAGGAACGCCCGGTACTGCTTGTCGTTCGCGTCGATCAGGCGCGGGCGCGAGAAGCGTGGGGCCATGTCAGCCTCCGTGGCGTAGTGCTGAGTGCGAAGGGCAGAGCGCCCGACGCCCAAGGCGTTTGGGCCGCAGGCGGGCCGCGGGCGCCCGCGGCCCGGCGCGTGAGAGTCGGCGCTCTGCGCTCACCAGGCGTAGGCCTCCGGCGCGGGGCCGCCCGGCCCAGGCCAGATCCGGTCCAGCTCCTGGAGCGTCTCGTCGTCGAGCTTCAGCTCCAGCGCGCGCATGGAGCTGGTGAGCTGCTCCATCGTCCGCGGGCCGATGATCGGCGCGGTCACCGCCGGCTGCCTCAGGAGCCAGGCGAGCGCGACGTCGGCCGGGTGCTCGCCGAGGTTGCGGCACAGCTGCTCGTAGGCCTCGAGCTGCGCGCGGTGCTTCTCCACGGTCTGCTGCAGCCGCTCGTTCGCGCGCCGCCCCTCGCTGGCCTTCTGCAGCGCCCCGCCCAGCAGGCCCGAGGCGAGCGGGCTCCAGGGGAGGAGCCCCAGGCCGTAGCTCTGGCAGGCCGGTATCACCTCCAGCTCGATCATGCGGGCGTTCAGGTTGTACAGGCTCTGCTCGGAGACCAGGCCGAGGAAGTTGCGCTGCTTCGCCAGCTCGTTGGCCTGCGCGATGTGCCAGCCGGCGAAGTTGCTGCTGCCGACGTAGATCACCTTGCCCTCGCGCACGAGCTGCTCCATCGCCTGCCAGATCTCCTCCCACGGCGCCTCGCGGTCGATGTGGTGCATCTGGTACAGGTCGATGTGGTCGGTCTGGAGCCGGCGCAGGCTCTCCTCGCAGGCGCGCCGGATGTGGTAGGCCGAGAGGCGCGACTCGTTCGGGCGGTCGCCCATCCGCCCGAAGACTTTGGTGGCGAGGACGATCTGCTCGCGGCGCCCGCCGCCCTGCGCCAGCCAGCGGCCGATGATCTCCTCGGTGACGCCGGGGCCGAGCGGCCGGCCGTAGACGTTGGCGGTGTCGAAGAAGTTGATGCCCAGCTCGAGCGCCTTGTCCATGATCGCGAAGCTGTCCGCCTCGCTCGTGTGCGGCCCGAAGTTCATGGTGCCCAGGCACAGCCGGCTGACGCGCAGCCCGGTGCGGCCGAGTCGTGTGTACTCCATGAGCAGCTCCTTGTGACACACCCCCGCGGCGGCCTCGCCCCCGCGAGTCTCCTTCTCCAGCCGCTCCGCGCCGCCTCGCTCCCACGGGCGGCAGACGCAGCGCCTGGAGGGTATTCTACCACCGGGCGGGCCGCGCGCCGGCGTGCCAGCGTCAGCCGTCGGCGCGGTCCGCGGGCGGGCGGCCCGGCTCGACCCCGTGGCGGCGGAGGAAGTTGAGCACCTCGACGCACATGGCGATCAGCAGCTTCGCCTCGCGCGCCGTCGGCTCGGCGCGGTGGACGAGGCTGCGCAGGGTGCGCATGATGCCGGGAGCGCGCCCGGCCTTGAAGAACTCGATGCCCCACAGCGCCCGCTCGGCGGCGCCGAACAGCTCCTCGAGCTGCTCCGCCCGGGCCGGGGCCTGCCCTGGCGCGTCCATCTCGGGCGTGGGCTGCGCGCCCCGGCCAGGCAGGGCTGCGGCGGATGTGGCGGCCATGCGCAGCTCGTAGGCCACGAGCAGCACCGCCTGCGCCAGGTTCAGCGACGGGTAGGCCGGGTCGGTGGGGATGGTCAGCGCCAGGTGGCAGCGGTCGAGCTCGTCGTTCGTCAGCCCGTTGTCCTCGGGGCCGAACAGCAGCGCGACGGGGCCTGCGGCCGTTCGCGCCAGTAATTCCGGGGCCGCCTCGCGCGGGGTGGCGGTGCGGGCCAGCACGCCGCGCGGCCGGGAGGTCGTCCCGGCGACGAAGACTGCGTCGGCCAGGGCGGCGTCGAGGGTGTCGAACACCTGCAGCGCGTCGAGGATGTCCTCGCTGCGGTGGGCGATGCCGAGCAGATCGTCCCGCTCGAAGGGCGCGGGGCGGACCAGGCGCAGCCGCGTGAGGCCCATGTTCTTCATCGCCCGCACCGCCGCGCCGAGGTTGGTCACCCGCTGCGGGCGGTTCAGCACGACGACCAGGTTCGTGGTGTCCATACGCTCACGCGGGGGCGCGCCGCGGGCGCCCTACCGGCCCTTCCCCAGCTCGGCCGAGCGGCGGTAGGCGGCCCAGATCGCGTCCGAGAGGACCGTGCGCAGGCCGCCGCGCTCCAGCTCGTAGAGCGCCGCCGCCGTGGTCCCGCCGGGCGAGGTCACCCCGTTGCGCAGCTCGGCCGGGTGGAGGTGGCTCTGCAGCGCGTAGCGCACCGAGCCGAGCATCGTCTGCAGCACCAGGTCCTGCGCCATGTAGCGCGGCAGGCCGAGGTGGACGCCGGCGTCGATCATGGCCTCCATCAGCAGGAAGAAGTAGGCCGGGCCGGTGCCGTTGATCGCCGTCGCCATGTCGAGGTAGTTCTCATCGGCCACCAGCAGCTCGCGGCCGAGCGAGCCGAGCACCGTGCGCGCCCAGCCGCGCTGCTGCTCGGTCACCTCGGGCGCCGCGGTCCAGACGGTCATGCCCTCGCCGATCTGCGCCGGCGTGTTCGACATGGCGCGCACCACCGCCGCGTGGCCTGTCGCCTCGACGAAGGTGCGGATCGGGACGCCGGCGATGCCGGAGATCAGCAGCTCGCCGTCGCTCAGGGCGCCGCGCAGCTCCGGCAGCACCTTCGGCAGCGACTGCGGCTTGACGGTGACGATCACCACCTGCCCCCAGCGCGCCGCCTCGGCGTTGTCGCCGGTGACACAGATGCCGTAGCGCCCGGCCAGCTCGTCGCGGCGCTCGGCCCGCGGCCCGGTGGCGATGATCTGCTCCGGCGCCACCAGCTCGTGGCGCAGCAGCCCGCCGATCATCGCCTCGCCCATGGCCCCGGCGCCGATCACAGCTATTCGAAGATCCTTGAGCATACAGCCTCTTCCTGCCATTGGGTGACAAGGTGACACGGTGACAAGGTGACTGGGTGACTGGGTGAGCGAGGTGGTTCGTGGTGCGGCACGGGTTTCTGGCCTCCAAAAGTCACCCCGTCACCCCGTCACCCCGTCACCAGGTCAGCGCGAGCGAAGCGAGCGCGCCACCCCGTCACCCCTTCACCAGGTCAACGCGAGCGAAGCGAGCGCGCCACCCCGTCACCC
>ERZ777003.3331-NODE-3331-length-15898-cov-6.322729_pt1 | contig 15898 bp, 14 predicted proteins | sample MGYA00374956_ERZ777003 | MGnify/ENA primary metagenome ERZ777003 (study PRJEB29302, sample SAMN06268252) | bioreactor metagenome | isolation source: Joint BioEnergy Institute, California, USA | place: USA:Joint BioEnergy Institute, California, USA | collected... | reverse complement strand
TCGGCCTGGCCAGGGCTCTCGATGGTCTTCGCCGTGACGGGCCTCGGCCTCGCGGCCGCGACGGTGCTCGGACGGATCTGAACCGCCAGCGCGGGGAAGGTGGGCCGGCGGAGAGGACGGCGCGCACCGCTGCCCGTCCGCGCAGGGTCCACGCAGCGCGTGGGGCCGAGGCTGCGGCATGGCCGCGCAGCCACGGCCCCGCGGCAGGACGGGCACAGGGTACTGTCGCTTCGATGCGACGGAGGATCGCGCGGCGGTGACGCTTTGGGCTGCCACCGGGCCGAAGGGGGTCAGCTCCCGCTTGCCTCCGACTCCTGATCGGGCGCCGGCGCCGCGTTGAGCTGGATGTAACGCTCGATCCCGATCTGCCGGATCAGGTCGAACTGCCGGTCGAGGAAGTCCACATGCTCCTCCTCGCTCTCCAGGATGCGGCGCAGCAGGTCGCGCGAGACGTAGTCGCGCACCGACTCGCAATGCGCGATGCCCTCGCGCAAGTCGGCCATGGCCTTCTGCTCCAGCGCGAGGTCAGCGCGCAGGATCTCCTCCACGGTCTGCCCGACCACGATGTTGTTCAGCCGCTGCACGTTCGGCAGCCCGTCGAGGAACAGGATGCGCTGGATCAGCCAGTCGGCATGGCGCATCTCGTCGACGGATTCCTTGTACTCGAAATCCCCGAGCCGGGTGACGCCCCAATGCTGCAGCGTGCGCGCGTGCAGGAAATACTGGTTGATCGCCGTCAGCTCGTTGGTGAGCTGGGTGTTCAGGTGGTCGATGACCTTCGGGTCGCCCTTCACCGTGCCGCTCTCCCGGTGCCGTGCGGCAGGAAGAGCACACTACGGGAATGCGCATCAAGCCGCCGCCGGACACGCCCTCGCGAACCAGACGCCACCGAGCGGGCCGGGTTGGCGCGCAGCGACCTCGCGGATCGCGGCGAGGATGGTGCGCGTGCACCCGCCGCACTGCGCACGGCCGCCACAGGCCTCGTACACCGCCTTCGGACGACGGGCGCCGGCGGCGACGGCGGCAGCGACCTGAGTGTCGGTCAGGCCGTTGCACAGGCAGATGTACATGGCGCCGCGCCGCCCTCAGCGCCAGCCCGCGCGCTGCAGGATCTGCAGCGCCTCGGCCGCCCGCGCCGCACCGCCCGTCGTGTCGATCGGCTCGGCGCGGAAGGTGCCCATCGCGGCGAGCGCCGGGTGCAGCGGCACGTCAGGCACCACCGGGTATTCCATGTTGCCGAGCGCGAACAGCTCCTGCGCCTTGTGGTCGGTGAGGTACTCGAGGAAGCGCACCGCCGCCTCCCGGTGCGGCGCGGTGCGCACCAGCGCGGCGCCGGAGATGTTCACATGCGTCCCGCGGTCGCCCGGCGCCTGGTTGGGGAAGATCACGCCGATGCGGCGGAACAGCGCCTGGTCCTCCGGCTTCTCCGACCGGCCGAAATGGCCGAGATAATAGGTGTTGGCGATGGCAAGCTGACACTGGCCCGCGGGGATGGCGCGGAACTGGTCGCGGTCGCCGCCCTGCGGCGGGCGGGCCATGTTGGCGACGACACCCCTCGCCCACTGCTCCGTCCGCTCCGGCCCGTTCGCGGCGAGGATCGAGGCGGCGAGGCCGATGTTGTACGGATGGCTGCCGGAGCGAACGCAGATCTGTCCACGGAAGCGCGGATCGGCGAGGTCCTCGTAGCGCGTCAGCCCCTCCGGCGCGCCGCGCTCGCGGTCGTACATGATCACGCGGGCGCGCTGGGAGACGGCGAACCAGTGCCCCTCCGGATCGCGCACCCCCGCCGGCACGCGCTGCGTGATCACGGCGGAACCGTGGGGGGCGGTGATCCCGGCCTCCTTGGCGCGGGCGAGGCGGGCGACGTCCACGGTGATGAACACGTCGGCCGGGCTGTTGCGGCCCTCCGACTGGATGCGGGCGATGAGCTGGTCGGCGTTGCCCTCGATCAGCCGGACGCGGATGCCGGTGTCGCGGGTGAAGGCGTCGTAGAGCTGGCGGTCGGTGTCGTAGTGGCGCGCGGAATAGACCGCGACCTCGCCGCCGTTCCCCTGCTGGGCCCGCCCTGCGGCCGGCAACAGCGCAGCCGTGGCGCCGAGTGCGGTGAGGAGCATCAGGCAGCGGCGGCGGTCGAGGCGCATGGCGGGGACCTGTGTTGCGATTGACTCGCAACTTCACTAACCCAATTGCGAATGGTTCGCAACTTCGTTCTCCGGCCCTGCCCCGCGTCCAATGCAAGGCTGCCAGACCACGGCCGGCCGGCAGCCGAGGCACCGCCGAGTTAGTAAGGCACGGGCGGGATAGGGATGCCGGACGCCGCGCGCCCGATCGAGCACCGCCTGCATCGGCCGCCGTCCGACGCCGTAGCCCTGCGCCGCCCGATCGGTGACGATGGCGCCGACCGCGCGCGGATCGGATCGCGCCCGCTGAGAAACCTGAAGACAAGAACCCGGCCCTTCTTCGGCGACCACGCCGAACGCTGAGGGATGGCGGAGGAAGCCACCAAGGCGCTGCACCGCGACCTCGGCCGCGGGGAAGATCGGCACGAAGCCGCGCCGTTCGTTGACCGGGCGGAACACCTCATGGCAGAGGCGGCGCACGGTTCCGCATCCGCCTCCTTCGCCGGCAGGATCGCCACATCCATCGGCGTCGCCCGCCCTTCGCTCCGGGCATCCTCGCCGATCCGGCCGCAGCACCCGACGGAAATCCCTCAGGCGGGCAGGCGGGCGCCCCCGAGGACGACCGCCGCCCGATCCGTCCCGGTCGGGCGGCGGATGGCCTCTATTCCAGCCCGCGCAGGAACTTCGCCCGCGCCGTCGCCCCCGCCATCAGGAAGGCGTGGTCGTTGCCCGAGAGGAGGAATCGCGCGCCGAGGCCGATGTATTCCTTCGCCACCACCTCGTCATACACGCCGCCCATGCCGAGCGTCTTGCCGTGCTTGGCGCAGGCGGCCGCGACCCGCTCATAGGCCCGGCGCACATCCGGGTGGCCGATCTGGCCGGAGATGCCCATCGTCGCGGTGAGGTCGGAGGTGCCGATCAGCAGCACGTCCACCCCCGGCACGGCGGCGATGGCTTCGGCGTTCTCCACCGCCTCCGGCGTCTCGATCATCACCGCCACCAGCACCGCCTCGTTCAGCTCCTTCTGCGCCTGGGCGTTGCCCGGGGCGAGGTAGCCATACTGCGCCGGCGCCCCACCCCAGGAGCGGTGCCCGACCGGCGGGTAGCGGTAGGCGTCGGCGACCGCCTTCGCCTCCTCGGCCGTGTCCACATGCGGCACCACGACGCCCATCGCGCCGTTGTCGAGGCAGCGCGTGCCCTCGAACAGCGCATCCTTGCAGACGCGCACAATCGGCGTCACGCCCTGGCTGAGCGCCGCGATGCAGATGCGCGTGGCGTCGTCCACGCTCATCGCGCCGTGCTCCATGTCGATGAACAGCCAGTCGTAGCCGGCGGCGGCGGCGATCATGCCGGTGGCAGGGCCGCGCAGATGGTTCACGCCGAAGCCAAGGGCGAGCTTGTTCTGAGCGATCTGCTGCTTGGCGCGGTTCGGGACGAGCGGCATGGCGTATGGTTCCTCCGGGATGGCAGGGCCGGGACGGCACGCTGCGCCAGCGCATCATGCGCGCCGCCGGGGGTCAATCCGCCGCGGCGTCCGCCTCCGCCTTCGCCCCGGCATCCGCCCCGGTGCCCGCCTTCGCCTCGCGGTTCTCGACCAGCGCCATCAGCGTGTCCAGGCGGTCCGCCTCGCCCGCCGGCTTGTCGCGGCGGATGCGCAGGATGCGCGGGAAGCGCAGCGCCACGCCCGATTTGTGCCGCGTGGAGCGCTGCGCCGCGTCGAAGGCCACCTCCAGGACCAGCCCCTTCTCCACCTCCCGCACCGGGCCGAAGCGCGCCACGGTGTGGTTGCGGATCCAGCGGTCGAGCCAGAGCAGTTCCTGGTCCGTGTAGCCGGAATAGGCCTTGCCGACCGGGACCAGCTCCTCGCCGCCGCGCCCGTCCGGGCGCCAGAGGCCGAAGGTGTAGTCGCTGTAGTAGCTGGACCGCTTGCCGCTGCCGCGCTGCGCGTACATCAGCACCGCGTCGATCGAGAGCGGCGCGCGCTTCCACTTCCACCACAGCCCCTTCACCCGCCCCGCCACATAGGGGCTGTCGGCGCGCTTGAGCATCAGCCCCTCGATCGAGGCGGCCCGCGCGCCCTCGCGGATGGCCGCGAGCTGGTGCACGGAGGCGAAGGCGATCTGCGGCGAGAGATCCATGCGCGCGGGGCAGGTGCGGGCGATCCAGGATTCCAGCCGGGCGCGGCGCGCGTCGAAGGGCAGCGCACGCAGGTCCTCCGTGCCCTCGAACAGCAGGTCGTAGAGCCGCACGCCCACCGGGTAGTCGCGCATCAGCTTCGGCCCGACGGTCTTGCGGTTCAGCCGCTGCTGCAGGTCGGCGAAGGGCGCGACCTCGCCACCGCCGCGGATCACCAGCAGCTCGCCGTCGAGGACGGCGTGGAAGTCCATCGCCTCCACGATCTCCGGGAAGGCGGCGGAGACGTCCTCGCCGCCGCGGCTCCAGATCCGCCGCCCGCCCGGGCCGGCGCAGAGCTGGACGCGGATGCCGTCCCATTTCCACTCGGCGCGCCATTCCTCCGGCCGCAGTGCGGCGAGGTCGGCATCCTCCAGCGGGTGGGCGAGCATCAGCGGGCGGAAGACCGGGGCGTCGCGCGGGTCGGGCCGCTCGGCCTTGCCCTCCAGCCAGCGGAACAGCGGCAGGTAGGGCGGCGCGACGCCGTGCCAGACCTCCTCGATCTCCTCGATGGGCCGGCCGGACCATTCGGCGAGGGCGAGGCGGGCGAGCCGGCCGGAGACGCCGACGCGCAGCCCGCCCGTCACCAGCTTGATCAGCGCGAAGCGGCCATTGGCGTCGAGCGAATCGAGCCAGCCCGCAATCAGGCCGGGCAGTTCGGACTTGGGCGTGGCGTCCAGCGCCTCCACCACCTCGGAGAGCGTCGGCGGCGGGGTGTTCACGCCGGCGCGCTGCGGCCAGATTAGCGCGATCGTCTCGGCGGAATCGCCGACATAGTCGCGGCTGAGCGCGAGCAGCACCGGGTCGGTGCGCGCGGCCGCCAGGTCGCGGATCAGCGCTGGCTTGGCGGTGGCGAAGGTCAGCTCCTCGGTCAGCGCGGCGAGGCCGATGCCGCGGTCCGGATCCGGCTGCTCGGCGAACCAGCGCTTCAGCAGGGCGATCTTGGCGTTGCGGCCGGGGGTGAACACCAGGCGCTCGAGCAGCGCGGCGAAGGCCGGAATGCTCACGCCGCGCCGCCCTCGGCCGTTGCCGGCACCACCGGCTCGGACGCCGCATCCTCGCCCTCGTCCTCCTCGCCGAGGCCGACCAGGTGCAGCGCGCGTCCGCGAATGCCGCGCAGGCCCATCGCATGCACCAGCGCGTCGTCGCGGCCATGCGTGACCCAGACCTCCGGCGCGCCGGTTTCGTCGATGGTGGCGTTCAGCTCGTCCCAGTCGGCGTGGTCGGAGATGACGAGCGGCAGCTCCACGCCGCGCGCCTTGGCGCGCTGGCGCACGCGCATCCAGCCGGAGGCAAGGCAGACCACCGGATCGGCGAGGCGCCGCGCCCAGCGCTCCGCAACGGCGGAGGGCGGCGCCAGCACGATTGCGCCGCGCAGCGCGCCCTTCTGCGCCACCGTCGCCAGCCGGATGTCGCCAAGGCGCACGCCCAGCTCCTCGTAGGTATGGCAGAGCGGCAGCAGCGCGCCATGCAGCCAGACCGGCGCGTCCCAGCCGGCCTGGCGCAGCAGGGCGATCAGCCGCTGGGTCTTGCCGAGCGCGTAGCAGCCGACGACGTGGGTCCGGTCCGGGAACAGCGCGACGGAGGCGAGAAGCCTGGCGATCTCCTGCTCCGGAGGCGGGTGACGGAAGACCGGAAGGCCGAAGGTCGCCTCGGTGACGAAGACGTCGCAGCTGCGCTCCACCTCGAAAGGCGCGCAGGTCGGGTCGGGGGTGCGCTTGTAGTCGCCGGAGATCACGGCGCGGCTGCCCTGCCATTCCAGGCAGACCTGGGCGCTGCCGAGCACATGGCCGGCCGGGCGAAGCCAGATGCGCACGCCGTTGTGCAGGACGACCTCGCCGGGGAGGAGCGGCTGCTGTTGGCGCCCCGCCCGCTCCGCGCCGAGGCGCGCGCGCATGATGGCCAGCGTTTCCGGCGTGGCGAGGACCGCCTCATGGTCCGGTTGTGCGTGGTCGGAATGTCCATGGGTGATCACGGCGCGCGCGACGGGGCGCGTCGGATCGATGAAGAAATCGCCGGGTTCGCACCAGAGCCCCGCCGGGGTGACGCGGAGCCAGGTCTCGGGATGGGGCATGCCGCGGTAGAGATGGCGAAGGACGCTGGGGATCCAAGGCTGCGCGGCGCCGCGCGCGACCACCTTCCCGCCGCCTCGCCGCCCGGCCATAGTGCCCCGCCGATGGGAACATTGCCAGAACCTTTCGCCGGCTGGTTCGCCGGCCGTGGCTGGACGCCGCGCCCGCATCAGCTCGCCCTGCTGCGCGCGGCGGAGGCCGGCGAATCGGTGCTGCTCATCGCGCCGACCGGGGGTGGCAAGACCCTCGCGGGGTTCCTCCCCAGCCTGGTTGACCTGCACCGCAACCCGCGGCCCGGGCTGCACACGCTCTATGTCTCGCCGCTGAAGGCGCTCGCGGTGGACATCGCGCGCAACCTCACCGCGCCGGTGCAGGAGATGGGCCTCGCGGTCCGCATCGAGACCCGCACCGGCGACACGCCCGCCAACCGCCGCGCCCGCCAGCGCGCCGACCCGCCGCAGATCCTGCTGACCACGCCGGAGAGCCTGACGCTGCTGCTGACCCTGCCCGAGGCGGGCGCCCTGTTCGGCGGCCTCGCCGCGGTGGTGGTGGACGAGGTGCATGCGCTGGCCGGGACGAAGCGCGGCGACCAATTGGCGCTCTGCCTCTCCCGCCTCGCCCGTCTGGCGCCGGCAGCGCGTCGGGTCGGGCTGTCGGCGACGGTCGCGCATCCCGAGCCGCTGCGCGCCTGGCTCTCGCCCACCGCCCGGGCGGAGGACGTGCGGCTGATCCAGGTGCGCGGCGGCGCGGCGCCGGAGCTCTCGGTGATGCTGCCCGAGGGGCACCTCCCCTGGGGCGGACATATGGGGCTTGCCAGCGCGCCGGAGATCCACCGCCGCATCCGGGCGGCGCGCGTCACCATCGTCTTCGTCAACACCCGCGCCCAGGCGGAGCTGTTGTTCCAGGCGCTCTGGCGCCTCAACGAGGACACCCTGCCGATCGCCCTGCACCATGGCAGCCTCACGGTCGAGCAGCGGCGCAAGGTGGAGGCGGCGATGGCGGCGGGGCGGCTGCGCGCCGTGGTGGCGACGGCGAGCCTCGATCTCGGCATCGACTGGGGCGATGTGGACCAGGTGATCCAGGTCGGGGCGCCGAAGGGCGTCTCGCGGCTGCTGCAACGGGTCGGACGCGCCAACCACCGCATGGACGAGCCCTCGCGCGCCATCCTCGTCCCCGCCAACCGCTTCGAGGTGATCGAATGCGCCGCCGCGCTGCGCGCGATCGCGGCCGGCGAGCTGGACGGCGAGCCGCCGCGGCCGGGCGGGCTCGACGTGCTGGCGCAGCATATCCTGGCGATGGCCTGCCACGCCCCCTTCCACCCGGACGACCTCTACGCCGAGGTCACGCGCGCCGCACCCTATGCGGAACTCTCCCGGCGCGACTTCGACGACGTGCTGCGCTTCGTCGAGGACGGCGGCTATGCGCTGCGCGTCTATGAGCGCTTCCGCCGGCTGTTCCGCGATGCGCAGGGTATGATCCATGTGCGCGACCAGCGCGTGGCGCGGCAGTTGCGCATGAACCTCGGCACCATCGTCGAGACGCCGATGCTCAAGGTGCGGCTGCGCGGCGGGCCGGTGCTCGGCGAGGTGGAGGAGTGGTTCGTCTCCACCCTCGAACCCGGCGACGGCTTCATGTTCGCCGGCCAGACGCTGCGCTTCGAGGGGCTGGACGCCACCACCTGCGTCGTCTCCCGCGGTGCAGGGGGAGAGCTGCGGGTGCCCGTCTATGCCGGCGCGCGCATGCCGCTCTCGACCTATCTCGCCGCGCGGGTGCGGGAGATCATCCACGATCCGCGCCGGTGGAAGGCGCTGCCGGAACCGGTGCGCGAATGGCTGCGCCTGCAGCGGCGCCATTCCGCGCTGCCCGAGCCGGACGGGTTGCTGATCGAGACCTTCCCGAAGGGCAGGAGGTGGTTCCTCGTCGCCTATTGCTTCGAGGGGCGGCTCGCCCACCAGACGCTCGGCATGCTGGTGACGAAGCGGATGGAGCGGATGGGCTACGGCCCGCTCGGCTACCTCGCCACCGATTACGTCCTGGCCACCTGGTCGGCCTTCGAGCCGACGGAGGTCGAGACGCTGTTCGAGGAGGACCTCCTCGGCGAGGACCTCGAGGAGTGGATGGCGGAGAGCTCCATGCTCCGCCGCACCTTCCGCAACATCGCCACCATCGCCGGCCTGATCGAGAAGCACCACCCCGGCGCGGAGAAGTCCGGCCGGCAGATGAGCATGAGCGCCGACCTGATCTACGACGTGCTGCGCAAGCACGAGCCGGACCACGTGCTGCTGCGCGCGACGCGGCAGGAGGCGGCCGCGGGCCTCACCGATGTCGGGCGCATCGGGTCGCTGCTGGCGCGCGCGAAGGGCCGCATCCGGCACATGCGGCTGGACCGCGTCTCGCCCCTCGCGGTGCCGGCGCTGATCGAGCACGGCCACGAATGGGTCGCCGGCGGCGCCGAGGACGCGCTGCTCGCCGAGGCCGCCGCGCTGGTCGAGGAGGCGACGGACGGCGCGGAGATCTTCGCCGAGACGCTCGCCGCGGTCACCGAGGGCGTGCCCGTGCGCGCCGGCGTGGTGGACCGGCCGAGGCGGCGGCGCGACGATAGGTCCCGCCGGTCGCGGCTCGTGCGCTCCGCGCCGCGCAGCCTCGCCCGCCCGTGACGATGTCCACGGCCGAGGGCCTGGCCGCCCCGTCCTGCCCGCGCCGGACGGGGCGCAACGGCACGGCGGCCGGTGCATCCCGGCTGCCGCCTTTCATCCCTCCGGCGCGGTCAGGCGGCCGGCCGGATGTTCTGGTTCATGTGGAAGACGTTCTCGGGATCGTATTTCGCCTTGATCGCCTGCAGACGCCGGTAGTTCGGCCCGTAGGCGGCCGCGACCGCGTCGCCCTGTTCGTCGCCGTCGAAGTAGTTCACGTAGCGACCGCCACCCATGAAGGGCTGGAGCGCTGCAAACGACTCCCGGGCCCAGGCGATGCAGGCATCGTTGCGGCCCGGCTCCGTCCACTCCGAGAGCACGAGCATGTTGTAGCCCTCGGCGCGATGCGGGAAGGCGGTGTCGGTGACGCCGACGCGGGTGACGGCGCCGTGGAAGTGCTCGATCAGCAACTGGCCCATCGGCGTCGGGCACCGCCCGAAGCAGTCGATCATCGTCCGGATCGCGTCGTCGCTCAGGCGCGAGAGGAAGCTCGACTTCCAGTAGTTGAGCGCGCCGCGCGGGTAGCCCCCGTCCAGCATCGCGTTGAGCTGGGAATACGGCATCGGCCCGATCGCATCGAGCGCCGGCGTGCCGAATCGCTTGATCGGCTCGACCGCCTGCTCGCCTTCGGCGAGCGTCCCGCAATGGCAGAGCACCATCACCGCGAGCTTCTCGCCCGATCCGTCCATCGCGTGGACCAGGCCGCCGAACACGGTGAGCTCGTCCGGGAGCGACGCCGTGACGTCGCGGTAGTGCCGCAGCACGTCCCAGGCCGCGGCAAAGGGGTAGGCGACGATCCCGCCGGTGATCATCGGCCCGACCGCGTGCAGGCGGTACTCGAAGTTGGCCACCACGCCGAAATTGCCGCCGCCGCCGCGCAGGGCCCAGAACAGGTCGGGATTCTCGTCCTCGCTCGCGGTGACGACCGTACCATCGGCGAGGACGACCTCCGCCGACAGCAGGTTGTCGAGGGCGAGGGCGTGCTTGCCCATGAGCCAGCCAAGCCCGCCGCCGAGCGTCAGGCCCGCGATGCCCGTCGAGGAGACCACGCCGCCCGTGGTGGCGAGGCCGTGAAGCTGCGTCTCGCGGTTGAAATCGTTCCAGGTGGCGCCGCCCTGCGCCCGGGCGGTGCGCGCCTTCGCATCCACGAAAATGCCCTTCATCGACGAGAGATCGATCATCAGGCCGTCATCCACCGTGGCGCGCCCCGCCACGTTGTGGCCGCCGCCGCGGATGGCGACCTCGAGCCCCTGGGCCCGGGCCAGCCGCACCGCGTCGGCGATGTCGGCGAGGCCCCGGCAGCGCGCGATCAGTGCCGGGCGCTTGTCAACGAGGCCGTTATGCACCCGCCTGGCCTGCTCGTAGCCCGGATCGCCCGGATGCAGGATCTCTCCCGCGAAGGACCTGGCGAGTTCGGCGACCATGTCGCCGGAAGCCGGTGCCGCACTCATCGTGACCTCCCCGTCTGGTGGCCCCGGCTGGAGGCAGACGAAACCGCCAGCCGGCTGGCTCATGCTGTATCGGTTGATTTCGGCGAGGGATCGGCCACCGGGCCGCCTCCAAGCGAGGACGCGACGGCGATGGCGCGTCCGGAGCGACGGACCGGGAGCGGCGCACCGCGCGGCAATGCATGCCCGCGCTGCGACCGGCCGCGGCGTCCTTCCCCGCCGCCTCTCCCGTGTCCCTGCCATGCATGCCGGTGGCACTCCTCGCCCGCGCGCTTCGGCCGCATCGGTTCTCGGTGCTCGATCGTCGGTCCGCGACGGGGTAAAGGTCAACGCAAACCTCCGCGGAGCCGACGGGCGCGTCGCAACCTCGATCTCCTTTCAGCCACGCATCATTTCAGGAACACGGATGAGTCCCGCGCCCTTCCACCTCGCCGGCGAGCGGCTGATGCTCGATCCCTCCGGCGCGCTGTTCTGGCCCGCGCGCAGGCTGCTCGCCGTCGCCGACCTGCATCTTGAGAAGGGCAGCCACTTCGCCGCCCGAGGCGGCCGCTTCGTGCCGCCCTACGACACCCGCGAGACGCTCTCCCGCCTCGCTCCGGTGCTCCGCCGCTACCGCCCGGCGCGCGTCGTCGCGCTCGGCGACAGCTTCCACGACGCGGAGGGCCATGCGCGCCTCGCCCCGGCCGACGCCGCGCTGCTGCGGCGCCTGCTCGACGGGACCGATGTCGTGTGGGTGCTCGGCAACCACGACCCGGTCGCGCCGGACGGGCTGCCGGGACAAGCCGTCGCCGAATGGCAGGAAGGGCCGATCGCCTTCCGCCACATCGGCGGCGCGACGACGCCCGAGGTCTCGGGGCATTTCCACCCCAGGGCCACCGCGCCGACGCGTTGCGGCGGCGTCACCCGCCCCTGCTTCGTCACCGACGCGCGCCGCGTGCTGCTACCCGCCTTCGGCGCCTACACGGGCGGCCTTGACGCGAGCGACCCGGCCATCGCCGCGCTGTTCCCGCGCGGCGCGCGGCTGTTCCTGCTCGGGCGCGAGCGGCTCTACAGCCTGCCCGCGCCGCCTGCCGCCGCGCGCCGCCCGGCCGTGGCGGGCGCTACGGGAACAGCACCCCGGTAATCGGCCAGATCACGCCGTTGCTGGCGAGGATCGCCGGCCCGGCCATGTGCGCCGGCGGCATCGCGTTCGCGCCGGCCGCGCCGAACCCGCCGGGCTGCAGCCCGGGCGCCGGGTTGACGATCGAGACGTCCGGGCCGCCGCTCGCCTCGATGCGCACATCGCTGCCGTTCAGCGTGCGGATGCGCTGGTCGCCCGCCGCGGGAAGCGTCGTTCCGTAGGGCACGCCTGGGATGATGTGATACTGCACCAGCGCCCCCAGCCGCACCGGGTCGGGGCTGCCGGTGGCGATGCCGCCGCCGGAGGGCTGGCCGACGAGATCCTGCAGCATCGCCGACGGAGCGCCCTGGAAGGCCGCGTCGGTCGGGGCGAGGATGGTGAAGGGCCCGGCGCCGCGCAGCTGGTCCACCATGCCGCTTAGCCTGAGCAGTTCGAGCAACCGGTTGAAGCGTCCGTCCGCCGCCAGCGTGTCGGCAATGTTGCGGCCCGCGGCGCCCTGCCCCGTCGCTGCCGGCGGTGGCGGGGGGATCACCACCGCCGAGCCGGGTGGCGCCACCACGGTCTGCGCGCGCACCGCGCGCCCGCGGACCGCCAGGGCTGCGCCGCCAAGCGCCACGGCGCCCGCCGCGAAGACGCCACGCCTGTGCCAGAGTGTCATCGGGACCGATCCTTCCATTGAGCTTGCGTCCGCGCCGCGCGGGCCGATGGATCGGCCTTCAGGCGTGGTCCCCCGCGGAACGCGCCGTGCCTGGACTGGTTCTCGCCACCACCGTTCCCAAGTGGCGGCGCGCAGGTCAGTTTCTCCTGCCCGCCACGACCCCACATGATCTTCCATGCCGCACCCGATCCCCATCCCGGCCCCGATCCGGTCCCGCGAGGAGCGCCGCCCCCTGCCGGTGATCCCGGGCGCGCCGCTCACGGCGGCCCCACCTCGTACCCGGTCCGCATGCCGGACGCCCGCGGCGCCGGGAGGCCGGCAGCGGTGATGCGCCACGCCGCGGCAGGGAGTCCGCCGGCGTGATCGGGCGCCCTCCCTGGCACCGCTTCGCCGGGCTGCGCGTCGTCGGCGACGTGCATGGCGAAGCGGAGGCCTTCGCCCACGCCGTCGAGGGCGCGCGCGAGGCGGGGCTGTTCGTTCTGCAGCTCGGCGACCTGACCGATTACGGCCCTGATTCACCCGGCGTGCTGCGGCGCATGTTCGCGCTGATGGACGAGGGACGCGGCCTGTTCCTGCTCGGCAACCACGACCACAAGCTGCGCCGCGCGCTGCTCGGCGCGCCGGTGCGGGTGACGGCCGACGGACTCGGTGCCACGCTCGACCAGCTCGCTCGCGCGCCGGACGGCGAGGCGCTGCGCGCGCGCGCGGTGGAGGAGATCGCCCGCGCGCCCGCCTGGCTGCGCGACGGCGACCGGTTCTTCGTCCATGCTGGCTTCCACGACGCGATGCTGCTGCGCCCGCCCCCGCCCGATGCCGGAGAGCGCAGGCCGGAGGGCATCGTCACGCGCGCCATGTTCGGCCAGGTGACGGGCCGGACGCGCCCGGACGGCTACCCGGAGCGCGTGCACCACTGGGTGGACCGCATCCCGGCCGGGCTGACCGTCTATTGCGGCCACGACCGGCGCTCGTCGGACGGGCGGCCCTACGAGCAGATCGGCGCGCTGGGCGGCCGGGCGGTGTTCCTTGATCTCGGCGCGGGCAAGGGCGGGCACTTGGCCTGGGTGGATCTGGCTCCGCGCTAAGAGCGCGTGCCCCGGGCAAGATGCGCCACGATGCCGTGCGCCTCCTGCGGCACGATCCGCGCGTGATGGCGACCTTCTTCGGCCGGCGAACGCTCATCGGGCCGCGATGATCTTTCGCTTGAGTTCCCGGAATGGTTGCACTACCGTTTCTTGACCAGCAGGAGCGAAGGTCAAAAATGGGTTCGTCGCTCGTTTCCGACCGCCTGGAAACCTATGCCAGGATGCACGGCGGCTTTCGGACCTTCGACTTCTCGCAGGCCCAGGCCTTCAAGCTCGGCGACCCCAACCTCCCGGACCAGGGCAAGACCTACAAGATGGTGCTGCGGAGGGGAAAGCCGATGGGTGGCGTCTGCGCGACGCTCTGCGCCTTCTGGACCGTCTTCCACGCCACGCAGGACAGCCGGACGCCGAACAGCTTCACCCGCGGTCGCTCGGTCTGGGACTACCTGTTCAACGAAAACGGCGTCAACACCGGCGCCGCCATCAACATCACGGTCGAGCACCACCAGTCCTCGGGCAACCAGATCCGCTATCTCGAGGACTTCATGCGGAAGTTCGGCATCATCCGCCGGCAGGACATCGTCAGCGGCGCGCTGCTGGAGAAGGAATTCGCGATGAGCCACACCCGGCTGATCGCGGCCGGCGAGGGCATCGTCAAGCACCGGGGCGGCGGCTACAAGCTGCTCTCGCTGCGCGGCAGCAAGGGCGGCGGCGGGCACATGGTCGCCGCCTTCGCCGGGGAGGACGTGCTGTTCATGGACCCGAACTACGGCGAGTTCTGGCTGCCGAACCGGGATGCCTTCCGGGCATGGTGGCAGTTCTTCATGCTGAACTCCTACATCCGCAGCTACGACACGCTGATCGTGCGCGACTACGGCGTGAAGGTCTGAGCGGGGCGCGCGGCGCGGGAGGCGGCTTCCCCTCCCGCGGTGATGCTCCTGGGGCGCGGATCACTGCCACAGCGCCTCGTTCCGCAGAATCGCCGCGATCCGCTCCGCCACCGCTGCCAGCAGCTTCTCGCCCTTCTCCGCGCTTGCCGTCCGCGCGTCGCCGATCACGCCGCTCGGCGTCAGCTCCTTGAACGACCTGCGCCGGGCGAGCGCCGAAGGCTGCCCCTCCACGCGCGTCGAGTGCGGCCCGTGCGCCTCCTGCAGCTTCTCCCGCCGCACCGCTTCCGGCATCAGCACCATCATCATCGAGGTCTCGGCCTCGCAGGCGTGCATCAGGCCGGGCTGGCGATCGAGGATCGGCGCGATCGCCTCCGGCGCCAGATGCCAGTAGGTGCCCGCCGCCACCGCGATGCCGAGCTCGACCGAGAGCTCGGTCGCCGCGACCGCCACCGCCTCCGCGTTGCCGCCATGCCCGTTGAGCAGCATCACGCGCTTAAACCCGGCGCGCGCGGCCGATCGCACGACGCCGCGCAGCACCGCCGCGAAGGTGGCGTAGTCGAGCGTCACCGTCCCGCCGAAGGCGACATGGTGCTCGGCGAGCCCGGTCCAGACACAGGGCGTGACCACCACCGCCTCGCCGGCGGCGTCGAGCAGCCGCGCCACGCGCTGCGCGACGGCCGTGGCGCAGACGATGTCCACCCCGGTCGCGAGGTGCGGCCCGTGCTGCTCGAGCGAGGCCACGGGCACGATCACCAGCGCGCCCGCAGCGGCGCGCTCGTTCAGCTCCGCTGCGGTCAGGCGCATCCATTCGGTCTCGGCCATCGCGCGCATCCTCCTGCTGCCCAGCGGATCGTGCCCCGCCGCGGCGGACGGTCAAGCGCACGGCCTCGGGTGCGGCGATCAGCGGCTCTCCGTCCTGGCCGGGCATCCCATTACCGTCCCGCAAAGCCCGCTCCATGCAGAGCGCCGAGGCCGCGAATGCGGCCCGCCGCCGCTAATGCGCGAGCCAAGCTTCACGGAGCCGAACCCTGCGCCCGCCTTCGAGGCCGCATCCATGGGTCATCGGGAATGCAGGACACTATCATTGGCAGAGGGCGCGCTCCGGCACCCGCTCGTAGCTGCAAACGATGAAGCCCGGATGCGCGAAGCCTTCGGCCAGCGGCACCGGCGTCGAGCTCTCGCCGGGCCGGAGCAGCGGCGTCACCTCGGTCAGGGCGACGCCCGGCCGGGCGGCGAAGCGCACGCGGATCGGCACGCCGCAATTGTTGCGGAAGGTGACCGTGGCTCGCTGCGCCTGCCCGGTCCGGTCGAGGGGCTCGATTGCCCGCTCGACGCAGCCCGGCGCGATCAGCGGCGCGAGCGCCCCCCTGCCGGCCGCCGCCGCCGACACGGCTGCGCCACCGCTGCTCCGGCCCGCATCGGAGGAAGGCGGCGGTGGAGCGGGGGCCACGGAGGCGACTGCCCCCCGAGGCGCATCGGACGACGGAGCGCGTCCAAACGGCAGCGGCGATGGGGTGGCCGCCGAGCCGCCGCCCTCCCGATCCTCCGGCTCGGGAGAGGACGGCGCGGGGTCCCGCCAAACGGGCGGGTCCCGCCAGGCGGGCGTCGCCGGCAAGGACGGCACAGGGTCCCGCCAGGCGGGC
>ERZ777003.3324-NODE-3324-length-15951-cov-4.967224_pt1 | contig 15951 bp, 10 predicted proteins | sample MGYA00374956_ERZ777003 | MGnify/ENA primary metagenome ERZ777003 (study PRJEB29302, sample SAMN06268252) | bioreactor metagenome | isolation source: Joint BioEnergy Institute, California, USA | place: USA:Joint BioEnergy Institute, California, USA | collected... | reverse complement strand
TTCGGCGATCCGCGGCAGCAGCATCTCGCCGCCGACGTCCCCGACGGCGTCGAGCGCGTCGCGCACGTGCTCGTCCATCCCCGCGTCGGCCGGCACGAGCACCACCCCCGGCTTGGTGCAGAACTGCCCCACGCCCAGGGTGAAGGAGCCGACCAGGCCGCGAGCGATCTCCGCACCCCGTGCCGCCGCCGCGGCGGCGGTGACCACCACCGGGTTGACCGACCCGAGCTCGCCGTAGAAGGGGATGGGGTCGGGGCGCGCCGCCGCGAGGTCGAACAGCGCCCGGCCTCCGGCCAGGGAGCCGGTGAAGCCGACCGCGCGGATGTGCGGGTCCTGCACCAGCGCGGCGCCCGTCTCCAGGCCGCTGACCAGCGCGAACGTGCCGTCGGGGGCACCGGCGCCGGCGAGCGCCTCGGCGACGAGGTCGGCGACCGCCCGCGACAGCCGCGGGTGGCCGGGATGGGCCTTGACGACCACGGGGCAGCCCGCGGCCAGCGCCGAGGCGGTGTCCCCGCCGGCGACGCTGAAGGCGAACGGGAAGTTGCTCGCGGCGAACACCGCCACCGGCCCGAGCGGCCGCAGCATCCGGCGCAGGTCGGGGCGCGGCGGGCTGGCGGCCGGGTCGGGGGTGTCGATCATCGCCTCCAGGTAGCTGCCCTCCCGCACCACGTCGGCGAACAGCCGCAGCTGCCCGGTGGTGCGGGCCACCTCGCCGCGCAGCCGCGCCTCGCCGAGCGCGGTCTCGGCGTGCGCCACGGCCACGAGGTCGTCGGCGCGGCCGTCGATCGCGTCGGCGGCGGCGTGCAGCAGAGCGGCGCGCTCGTCGGCGCTGGTGTCGGCCAGCGGACCGGCCGCTGCGGCGGCCGCGGCCGTGATCGCCGCCAGCTGGTGCGGCGAGGTGTCGCTCAGCTCAGACGTCGTCATGGCGTCCTCGTGGGTCGGCGGGCCGGGGACCTCCACGAGTCCCCGTGCTCGGCGGTGTGGTGAGTGTGCGCCACCGCCACGTGTTGCTCGTGTGAGGAACGTCTACCAGTGTCCCGAATCGGGGCGATCTCGCGTGGCCACATCCGGACACGACCACCCCTTGACGCCTCCGCCGGGCCCTTGTTAGCCTCGCGGCGGAGGATGAAACGTTTCATGATGCTGTCCTCCACCGCATCGACCGTCCCGTCGGCTCCGTCCGACCGAGCCGACCGCAGCGACCGCACCACCCGCCGCAAGGAGCCGACGTGACCGCAGCCTGGCCCGACCGCGCGCCGCTGCTGCAGCTGCGCGGGATCAGCAAGGCCTTCGACGCCGTGCAGGCGCTGGCGGACGTGGACCTCGACCTCCGCGCCGGCGAGGCGCACGCGCTGGTGGGGGAGAACGGCGCCGGCAAGTCCACGCTGGTCAAGATCCTCGCCGGTGCGCTGGAGCCCGACACGGGCGAGATCCTCCTCGACGGTGAGCCGCTGGCCCTGCGCGGCCCAGCCGACGCGCTGGCCGCGGGGATCGCGGTCATCTACCAGGAGCCGACGCTGTTCCCCGACCTGTCGGTGGCGGAGAACATCTTCATGGGCCGCCAGCCGCTGGGGCGGCTGCGCCGCATCGACAAGGCCCGCATGCGCGAGCAGGCGCGGCGGCTGTTCGACCGCCTCGGCCACCACCTCGACCCCGACCGCCCCGCCCGCGGCCTGTCCATCGCCGACCAGCAGCTGGTGGAGATCGCCAAGGCGCTGTCGTTCGACGCGCGCGTCCTGATCATGGACGAGCCGACCGCCGCCCTGTCCGGCGTCGAGGTCGAGCGGCTCTTCGCGGTGGTCCGGGCGCTGCGCGAGCAGGGCGCGGCGATCGTGTTCATCTCGCACCGCTTCGACGAGGTCTTCGCGCTGTGCGACCGCATCACCGTGATGCGCGACGGCCGCCGCGTGTCCAGCGACGCGACCGCCGACGTGACCGTCGACGAGGTGGTGCGGCGCATGGTCGGCCGCGAGGTCTCGGCGATGTTCCCCAAGACCGCGACCACCCCCGGAGAGGTCGCCCTCGAGGTCGAGGGGCTGACCCGCGAGGGCGTCTTCTCCGACGTGTCGTTCCGCGTGCGCCGCGGCGAGATCGTGGCGCTCGCCGGGCTCGTCGGGGCCGGCCGCAGCGAGGTCGTCCGCGCCATCTTCGGCATCGACCGCTACGACGCCGGCACGGTCCGCGTCGCCGGCAAGCCGCTGCCGAAGGGCAAGCCGGCGGCAGCGATGGCCGCGGGCGTGGCGCTGGTGCCCGAGGACCGCCGCCAGCAGGGCCTGGTGATGGAGCTGTCGGTGGAGCACAACACCGCCATCACGCGCCGCTGGCAGCTGGCGCGGGCGGGGCTGCTGCGGCGCCGCGACGAGCGCGCCTGGGCGCAGGAGTGGACCCGCCGGCTGCAGGTCAAGGTGGGACGCCTCAGCGACCCCGTGTCGACCCTGTCGGGCGGCAACCAGCAGAAGGTCGTGCTGGCCAAGTGGCTGTCGACGTCGCCGACCCTGCTGATCGTCGACGAGCCCACCCGCGGCATCGACGTGCGCACCAAGGCCGACGTCCACCGCCTGCTGTCGGACCTCGCCGCGCAGGGCATCGCCGTGCTCATGGTGTCCAGCGAGCTGCCCGAGGTGCTGGGCATGGCCGACCGCGTGCTCGTCATGCACGAGGGCCGGCTGACGGCTGACATCCCCCGCGCCGAGGCCGACGAGGAGACCGTCGTGCGCGCGGCGACCGGGCAGGGGGCGGCGGCGTGAGCGAGGAGCGCCGATGACCACCGTCGACCGCGTCGCCAACGGCGAGAGCGCCGCCCTCCGCCTGCTGCGCGCCCGCGAGCTGGGGATCGTCCTGGCGCTGGCGCTGCTGTTCGGCGTCACCGCGGCGGCCAACCCCCGCTTCCTGTCCGGCCAGAGCCTGCGCGACCTGCTGCTCGGCGCCACCATCCTGACCGTCCTGGCGATCGGCCAGACCCTCGTCATCGTCACCCGCAACGTGGACCTGTCGGTCGGCTCCATCCTGGGGCTGACCGCCTTCGCCACCGGCAAGCTGTTCCTGGCCGCCCCCGACACGCCGATCCTCGTCGCCATCGCCGTCGGCGCGGCGCTCGGCGCCGTGTGCGGCGTCGTCAACGGCGGGCTCGTCGCCGCCGCGCGGGTGCCGGCGCTCGTGGTCACGCTCGGGACCCTGTACATCTACCGCGGCATCGACCACTGGTGGGCCGCGGGCCAGCAGATCAACGCGGTCGACATGCCGCGCGCCTTCCTGCGCCTCGGCACCGCGACCGTGGCCGGGGTGCCGGTGCTGGCCCTGGTCGCCGTCGCCGTGGTCGTCGTCGCCGGCTGGTGCCTGAGCGCCTACCGCAGCGGCCGCGAGCTGTACGCGATCGGGTCCGACCCGGACGCCGCGCGCCTGTCGGGCATCCCGGTCGGCCGCCGCGTGTTCCTCGCCTTCGTGGCCAACGGCGCGCTCGCCGGCCTCGCCGGCGTGCTGCACGCCGCCCGCTTCGGCACGCTCGACGCGACAGTCGGGACCGGCCTGGAGCTGCAGGTCATCGCCGCGGCGGTGGTCGGTGGCGTCGCCATCTTCGGCGGCAGCGGCTCGGTGTACGGCGCCGCCGTCGGGGCGCTGCTGCTGACGACCATCGGCACGTCGCTGGCGGTGCTCCGCGTGAACCCGTTCTGGCAGCGGGCCCTCGTCGGCCTGCTGATCCTCGCCGCGATCGGCCTGGACCGCGTGCTGGCGGTGCGGATCGACCGGCGCCTGCGAGGGAGTGGTCCGCATGGCGCGTGACACCACCGTGCCGGCCTCCCCGGCGGTCGCGGCGACCGCGGCACCGCAGCGTCGCCAGTGGCTGGCGGGCTCGGCTCTCGGGGGCTGGGACCTGACCGTCGTCGTGGCCGTGGTGCTCACCGCGGCGCTGGCGGCTTGGCTCGTGGAGGGCTTCGCGCGCGGCTCCAACATCGGCTTCCTGCTGCTGGACATGGTCGCGATCGCGCTCGTGGCCCTCCCCATGACGCTGATCATCGTCACGGGCGAGATCGACCTGTCCGTGGCCAGCATCCTGGGCCTGACCAGCACGGTCATGGGGCAGCTGTGGCTGGCCGGGTGGCCGCTGGAGCTGATCCTGCCGCTGTGCGTGGTGCTGGGCGCGGTCCTCGGCGCCGTCAACGGCGTGTTCGTGACCGTCTTCGGGCTGCCGTCCCTGGCGGTGACGATCGGGACGCTGGCGCTGTACCGCGGCCTCGCCTTCGTCGTGCTCGGCTCCCGTGCGGTGGCGGACTTCCCGATCGGCTGGACCACCGGCATCACCGCGCCGATCCCCGGCACGCCGATCCCCTGGGTGATGATCCCGCTCACGCTGCTGGCGCTGGTCTTCGGCGTCGTGCTGCACGCCACCCCGGTGGGGCGGTCGCTGTACGTCATGGGGGCCAACGCCGAGGCGGCGCGCTTCGCCGGCATCGCCGTGGAGCGCACGAAGCTGTGGCTGTTCGTGACCAGCGGGGCGGTGTCCAGCCTGGCCGGGCTGTTCTGGACGCTGCGCTACGCCAGCGCCCGAGCCGACAACGCCTCGGGCCTGGAGCTGTCGGTCATCGCCGCGGTGCTGCTCGGCGGCGTCTCCATCTTCGGCGGTCGCGGGACGCTGCCCGGCGTGGTCGCGGCCGTGCTGCTGCTCGGCACCATCCGCAACGCCCTGCAGCTGGCGAACGTGTCGGCGGAGGCGCTGACCGTCGTGACGGGCCTGCTGCTCATCGTCTCGGTCGTCGCGCCCAACCTGGTGGCGATGGCCAAGCGCCGACTGAAGCGGTCAACCGCGCCCCCCAGCGCTCCCCCCGACCGCGCCTGATCCTCGAGCCGAAAGGAACGAGCCATGTCGACGACCCGACTGAGCCGGCGCCTCGGCGGCCTGCCGTTGATCGCGCTGCTGGCGACGCTGGCCCTGCTCCTCGCCGCCTGCGGTGGCGGGACGACCCGCGACAGCGGCGAGGAGGACGCCGCCGCCGGCGGCGAGGACACGGAGGCGGCAGCCGACGACACAGAGGCGGCCGAGGAGGACACCGAGACCGAGGGCGGTGACGACGGGGCCGCCGGCGGGGAGATCCCCGCCGACCTGTCGCTGGCGTTCCTGCCCAAGCAGGTCAACAACCCCTACTTCACGATCGCCAGCGAGGGCGCCGCGGCCGCCGCCGAGGAGATCGCCGCCTCCTACCAGGAGACGGGACCGTCGGACGCGGAGGCGTCCTCCCAGGTGAGCTACATCAACACGCTCACGCAGCAGGGCGCCGACGCGATCCTGCTGTCCGCCAACGACCCCAACGCCGTGTGCCCGGCGCTGGAGCAGGCGCGCGGCGCGGGCGCGAAGATCGTCACCTTCGACTCGGACACCGACCCCAGCTGCCGCGACCTGTTCGTCAACCAGGCCACCGCTGAGGGCATCGCCGAGGTGCAGCTGCAGATGGTGTCCGAGCAGCTCGGCGGCGAGGGCACCTTCGCGATCCTGTCGGCCACGCCCAACGCCACCAACCAGAACACCTGGATCGACCTGATGGAGCAGATGCTCGAGGAGAACGAGGAGTTCTCGGGCCTCGAGCTCGTCACCGTCGTCTACGGCAACGACGACGACCAGGACTCGTTCACCGAGACGCAGGGGCTGCTGCAGTCCTACCCCGACCTCGACGCGATCGTCGCCCCGACCACCGTCGGGATCGCGGCCGCCGCGCGCTACATCCAGGGCTCCCAGTACAAGGGCGAGGTCGTCGTGACCGGCCTCGGCACGCCCAACCAGATGCGGGAGTTCGTCAAGGACGGCACCGTCACGGCGTTCGCGCTGTGGAACCCCGAGGACCTCGGCTACCTGGCGGCCTACGCGGCCGCCGCGCTCGCCGGCGGCGTCATCGACGGCGAGCCGGGCGACACGTTCGAGGCCGGCCGCCTCGGCGAGTACACGGTCGAGGAGGGCGGCGAGATCGTGCTCGGCCCGCCGACCGTCTTCGACGAGTCGAACATCGACGACTTCGATTTCTAGCGCCTCTCCGGGAGGAGCCCGTGCCTCGCGTCGTCTTCACCCTCCAGGTCCGCCGCGACCGGCTCGACGAGTACCGCGCCCGTCACCGCGAGGTGTGGCCGGAGATGCTCGCCGCGCTGCGCGACGCGGGCTGGCGGGACTACACCCTGCACCTGCGCGAGGACGGGCTCCTCGTCGGGGTCCTCGAGACCGACGACTTCGCCGCCGCCCAGGCGGCGATGGCTGCCACCGACGTCAACCGCCGCTGGCAGGAGGAGATGGCGAGCTTCTTCGAGGGCGGCACGCGCGCAGACGAGTCCCTGCAGGTCCTCGAGGAGGTCTTCAACCTGAACGCGGCGCTCGCCGACGCCGCAGCCCGAAGCGGAGGAACGCCATGACCACCCTGGCCACCGACACGCGCAGCGCGGTGAAGGCGGCGCTGCGCAGGCAGCACATCGAGACCCCGTCGTGGGCCTACGGCAACAGCGGCACGCGCTTCAAGGTGTTCGCGCAGGAGGGGATCCCGCGCAACGCCTACGAGAAGATCGACGACGCCGCCACCGTGCACCGCTTCACCGGGGTGGCGCCCAGCGTGGCGCTGCACATCCCCTGGGACCGCGTCGACGACTACGCCGACCTGGCCCGCCACGCCGCCGACCAGGGCATCGCCATCGGAGCGATCAACCCCAACACCTTCCAGGAGGACGACTACCGGCTCGGCAGCGTCTGCAACCCCGATCCGCGGATCCGGCGCAAGGCGATCGACCACCTGCTGGAGTGCATCGAGATCGCCGAGACCACCGGGTCGAAGGTGCTGTCGCTGTGGTTCGCCGACGGCACCAACTACCCGGGTCAGGACGACATCCGCGCGCGTCAGGACCGGCTCGCCGAGGCCCTGGCCGAGACCTACGAGCGCATGCCCGACGACATGCGCATGCTGTTGGAGTACAAGCTCTTCGAGCCGTCCTTCTACACCATGGACGTGCCCGACTGGGGCACGTCGCTGCTGCACTGCATGGCCCTGGGCGAGCGCGCCCAGGTGCTGGTCGACACCGGTCACCACGCGCCCGGCACCAACATCGAGTTCATCGTCGCGTCGCTGCTGCGCCTGGGCCGGCTCGGCGGCTTCCACTTCAACAGCCGCTTCTACGCCGACGACGACCTCATGGTCGGCTCGGCCGACCCCTTCCAGCTGTTCCGGATCATGGTCGAGGTGGTGCGCGCCGACGCCCTCGACCCGTCGGCGGGCGTCGCGTTCATGCTCGACCAGTGCCACAACATCGAGCCGAAGATCCCCGCGCAGATCCGCTCGGTGATGAACGTCCAGGAGGCCACTGCCAAGGCGCTGCTGGTGGACCGCGAGGCCCTCGCCGAGGCGCAGCGGAACGGCGACGTCCTCGGCGCCAACGCGATCCTCATGGACGCCTACGAGACCGACGTGCGGCCGCTGCTGGCGGAGCTGCGCGAGGACATGGGCCTGGACCCGGACCCGCTCGCCGCCTACCTGCGCTCCGGCCACCTCGAGAAGATCCGCGCCGAGCGCGTGGGCGGGCAGCAGGCCGGGTGGGGAGCGTGACCGCCGTGACCCATCCCGCTGTCGCCGAGCTGCTGGAGCGCAGCCACCGCTTGGGGGCCGACCGCCGCAACACCAACTACGCGGGCGGCAACGCCTCGGCCAAGGGCGAGGTCATCGACCCGGTCACGCAGCAGCCGGTCGAGCTGCTGTGGGTCAAGGGGTCGGGCGGCGACCTCGCCACGCTCACCGAGGACGGCCTGGCGGTGCTGCGGCTGGACCGCGTGCGCGCCCTCGTCGACGTGTACCCGGGGGTGGAGCGCGAGGACGAGATGGTCGCCGCCTTCGACTACTGCCTGCACGGCAAGGGCGGCGCGGCCCCATCGATCGACACCGCCATGCACGCGTTGGTCGACGCGCCGCACGTCGACCACCTCCACCCCGACGCCGGCATCGCCATCGCCACCGCCGCCGACGGCGAGGCGCTGACCAAGGAGATCTTCGGCGACCGGGTCGTGTGGGTGCCGTGGCGGCGCCCCGGCTTCCAGCTCGGGCTGGACATCGCCGAGATCCACCGCGCCAACCCCGACGCCATCGGGGTGATCCTCGGCGGCCACGGCATCACCGCCTGGGGCGCGACCAGCGACGAGTGCGAGCGGAACTCGCTCGACATCATCCACACCGCCCAGCGCTACATCGACGAGCACGGCGCGGCCGAGCCGTTCGGCGCGGTCATCGACGGCTACGAACCGCTGCCCGAGCCCGAGCGTCGCGCCCGGGCGGCGGCGCTGTTCCCCCTGCTGCGCGGGCTGGCCTCCACCGACGCCCGCATGGTCGGCCACTACACCGACAGCCCCGAGGTGCTCGACTTCGTCTCGCGCGAGAAGCACCCGGCGCTGGCGGCGCTGGGCACCTCCTGCCCCGACCACTTCCTGCGCACCAAGGTGCGGCCGCTGGTGCTGGACCTGCCGCCGACCGCGCCGCTGGAGCAGGTCGAGGAGCGGCTGCGGGAGCTGCACGCCGCCTACCGCGAGGACTACCGCGCCTACTACGAGCGCTACGCCGACGCCGACTCGCCGCCGATGCGCGGCGCCGACCCCGCGATCGTGCTGGTCCCCGGCGTCGGCATGTTCAGCTTCGGCAGCGACAAGCAGACCGCCCGCGTCGCCGGCGAGTTCTACGTCAACGCCATCAACGTCATGCGCGGCGCGGAGGCGCTGTCGACCTACGCCCCGATCGACGAGCGCGAGAAGTTCCGCATCGAGTACTGGGCGCTGGAGGAGGCCAAGCTCCGGCGGCGGCCCAAGCCCAAGCCCCTGGCCACGCGCATCGCCTTCGTCACCGGCGCGGCCTCCGGCATCGGCAAGGCCATCGCCGAGCGCGCCGCCGCCGAGGGCGCCTGCGTCGTCGTCGCCGACCGCGACGGCGACGGCGCCCGCGCGGTGGCCGACAGCCTCGGCTCCCGCGACGTGGCCATCGCGGTGCAGGCCGACGTCACCGACGAGGACGCGGTCCGCGAGGCGCTGGTGGAGGCGACCCTGGCCTTCGGCGGCGTCGACCTCGTCGTCAACAACGCCGGCCTGTCGATCTCCAAGCCGCTGCTGGAGACCACCGTCGACGACTGGGACGTCCAGCACGACGTGATGGCCAAGGGCTCGTTCCTGGTGTCCCGCGAGGCCGCCCGCATCCTGCTCGCGCAGGACATGGGCGGCGACATCGTCTACGTCGTCAGCAAGAACGCCGTCTTCGCCGGGCCGGCGAACCTGGCCTACGGGGCCGCCAAGGCCGACCAGGCCCACCAGGTGCGGCTGCTGGCCGCCGAGCTCGGCGAGCACGGCATCCGCGTCAACGGCGTCAACCCCGACGCCGTCGTGCGCGGCTCCGGCATCTTCGCCGGCGGCTGGGGCGCCCAGCGCGCCGCGACCTACGGCGTGCCCGAGTCCGAGCTGGGGCAGTTCTACGCGCAGCGGACGCTGCTCAAGAAGGAGGTGCTGCCCGAGCACGTCGCAGCCGCGGTGTTCGCGCTGACCGCCGGGGACCTGTCGCACACGACGGGCTTGCTCGTCCCCGTCGACGCGGGCGTCGCCGCCGCCTTCCTCCGCTAGCACCACGAGCCGACGCGAGCCGAAGGGAGTGATCGCCAGTGGCCACCACCGTGGTTGACGGGCCGGTCCTGACCGAGCAGGAGATCGGGCTGCTGTCCCTGCTCGCGGCGGGGCTGCCGCTGCACGCGGTCGCGCGCCGCCTGGAGACCAGCGACAGGACCGTGCGCCGCCGCGTGCCGTGTGCGACCGCCTCGGGGTGTCCGCCCCGATCGAGGCGGTCGTGTGGGCCGCTCGCCGCGGACTGCTGTAGGCCTTGCCGGACGCGACAGTCGCCGCCGTCGACCTGGGGGCGTCGAGCGGCAGGGTCATGCTCGGCCGGGTGGCGGGCGGGCGGGTGTCGCTGTCGGAGGCGGCGCGCTTCCCCAACGACCCGGTGCGGGTCCTCGGCACGCTCCACTGGGACGTGCTGGCCCTGCACCGCGGGATCCTCGAGGGGTTGCGCGCGGCGGGACGCGCCGCCGGCGGTGACATCGCCAGCGTCGGCATCGACACCTGGGCCGTCGACTACGGCCTCCTCGACGCCGACGGGGCGCTGCTCGGCAACCCCGTGCACTACCGCGACGAGCGCACCGCGGGGGTCATGGACAAGGTCCTCGCCGAGGTGCCGGCCGAGGAGGTGTACGCGCGGACCGGCATCCAGTTCCTGCCCTTCAACACGATCTTCCAGCTGGTCGCCGCGGCCGGCACCCCGGCGCTGGCCGCGGCCCGGCAGCTGCTGCTCATGCCCGACCTGCTCGCCTACTGGCTCACGGGCGAGCGCAGCGCCGAGATCACCAACGCCTCCACGACCCAGCTGCTCGACGTCCGCCGGCGCGCCTGGGACCACGAGCTCATGCGGCGCGTCGGCGTCGATCCGGGGCTGTTCGCGTCGCTGCGGGAGCCGGGCGAGCGCATCGGGACGCTGGTCGCCGAGGTGGCCGAGGCCACCGGTCTCGGCCGCGACGTGCCGGTCACGGCGGTCGGCTCCCACGACACCGCCTCGGCCGTCGTGGGCGTCCCAGCCGAGGGGGAGCGCTTCGCCTACGTCTCCTGCGGCACCTGGTCGCTGGTCGGCGTGGAGCTGACCGCCCCGGTGCTCAGCGACGCGAGCAGGGCCGCCAACTTCACCAACGAGCTCGGCGTCGACGGGACGGTGCGCTACCTGCGCAACGTCATGGGCCTGTGGCTGCTGCAGGAGTCGCTGCGCACCTGGGAGGCAGCCGGCCTCGACGTGGCGCTGGAGCCCTTGCTGCGCGCCGCCGCCGACGAGCCGGCGTTCGCGGCCGTCGTCGACTGCGACGACCCGGTGTTCCTCCCGCCCGGCGACATGCCCGCCCGCATCGCCGAGGCCTGCCGCGCCAGCGGCCAGCCGGTGCCGAGCGAGCCGCCGGCGGTCGTGCGCTGCATCCTCGACAGCCTGGCGCTGGCGTACCGCCGCACCGTGCGCGACGCCCAGCGCCTGTCGGGGCGGGAGGTCGAGGTCGTCCACGTCGTCGGCGGCGGGGCGCGCAACGCGTTGCTGTGCCAGCTGACCGCCGACGCCTGCGGTGTGCCGGTCGTGGCCGGCCCCGTGGAGGCCACGGCGCTCGGCAACGTGCTCGTGCAGGCGCGGGCCCTCGGGGCCGTCAGCGGCGATCTGCCGGCGCTGCGGGCGCTGCTGCGCGAGAGCCAGCCGCTGCAGCGCTACGAGCCGTCTGGCGACCCCGCCGCCTGGGACGCCGCCGAGCGCCGCCTGCAGCCGGCTGACGGTCCACGGGGCGCGCCGCGGTGATCTCCCGCGCGCTCGCCCCTCGGCGGTGTCACCTGAGCTGTCCAGCAGGGCGTGACACGCCGGTCGCCGTCCCGCAGACCGCAGCGAGCTCTGACCCGACCACCGTGGCCACATCCGGCCAGTGCCTTGTTTCCGAGAAAGGCGGTCTCTAGGGTCCGCCGCAACCGACCTGAAACCTTCCAATGCGGTGGCTGACGACCTGGCCGCCGGTCGCGTCGTGCGCCACCGAAGGGCCATGAGGGAGGGGCTCATGAACGCAGGGATCAGGCGTAGGCGGGACGACGCGCCCCGCACACGAGGGCTCGGCGCGATGACCGCCCGGGCGAGGGCCCCGTGGTCGTCGACACGGGTGATCGCAGCTGTGCTGTCGCTGGTCGTGACGACCCCCGTGGCGTCGGGGGCGACGCCGGCGCAGGCGCGGCCAGCCGTGGCGACGTCTGCGGTCACCGGCGCGAGCTCCACCTTCGAGGAGCAGCTCGAAGCCAAGTACGTCGACCCGGACAGGGTCTTCAGCACAGACGTGCGGTGGTGGCTCGGTGACGCCTCGCACACCGACGAGACGTTGCTCGAGGAGATCCAGGCGCTGTACGACGCCGGGTTCCGCGGCGTGGAGCTGGCCATGCAGAACGACAGCGCTGCGCGAGACCAGGACTACGCCTACGGGTCCGCGATGTGGACCCACAAGTGGAACCTCATGATGAACAAGCTCCTCGATCTCGGCATGGGCGTCTACCTCACGTCCGGCACCCACTGGGCGACGTCGAACGTGCCCGGCCTGGACCCGACGAGCCAAGCCGCGATGCAGAACCTCACCCTGGGCACCACGACGGTGGGCGCGGGCGAGAGCCTGAGCACGGTGCCGGCGCCGGCGGCGAACGCGCGCCGCGAGGGGGCGACGTTCGTGACCGCGTACGCCTACCGGATCGTCGAAGGCGACACCCTCGACCCGGACAGCTTCGTCGATCTCGAGCCGCACGTGTCGCAGGGCGCCGACGTGTGGACGCAGAACCTGGACTGGACGGCACCCGCGGACGGGACGTACCGCGTCTTCGGGATCTGGACGCAAGGAACATTCCAGACCTCCAACCCCGCCGCTGAGCCGAGCTATGCGATCAACTACTTCGACGAGCGCGGGGTGGAGGCGCTGAGGGAGTTCTGGGAGGCGCACTACCTCAGCGATCCCGCCCTTCGGCAGAAGATCAGGGAGGGCGACGTCCAGCTCTTCATGGACTCCCTCGAGATGAGCACCGGCAGCGGCTTCACCTGGTGGGCCGAAGACATGGCCGAGGAGTTCCAGGCGAGGAAGGGCTACGACATCACGCCGTACCTGTTCCTGATCGACGGCGTGCGCGCCACCCCGGACATCCCCTACTTCGAGGTGCGCGACACCGGGACCTACCGCCTCGCCGGTGAGGAGCGGCGTCGTCAGGGGATCATCAACGACTACCACGACGTGCTGACGCAGCTGTGGATGGAGCGGATGCTGATCCCGCTCAAGGAGTGGCTGAACTCGGTCGGCATCGAGACCCGGGCGCAGTTCTCCTACGGCCGGCCCCTGGAGATGTCCGAGCCGGGGATGGCGGTGGACTACCCGGAGGCGGAGAACTTCAACCAGTACGACAACGTCGACGTGTTCCGGCTGCACACCGGCGGGCCCAAGCTGGAGAACAAGGTGCTCTCCAGCGAGACGGGTGCCCAGATCCCGCCCTTCAACAACACCCCGCAGCTCGACCTGAGGGACGCGTACTCAGCCTACGCCGCGGGGTTCCAGCGCATCGTCTGGCACGTCTGGGGGGCGGACTTCGGGTACGGCAACTACGCGTGGCCGGGCTACCAGCCGGGCGGGAACTTCCGATACTTCGGCCGTCGTCATCCCACCTCCGCCGACTACGACGAGCTCAACGCGCACCTCGGCCGAGTGCAGCAGCTCCTGCAGACGGGGAGGTCTCGCACTGACGTCGGGTTCATCAACCAGAAGTGGATCCACGGGGTGGCGTTCCTCGCGGACATCGGCAACGACAACAGCCGGATGCACTGGCAGTACGCCCACCAGGGCGTCTACTACCGCTCGACGGAGCTGCAGGACAACGGCTACACGTACGACTACTTCAGTCCGCGGTTCCTGTTCGACGACGACGTCTACTTCGACGAGCGCACCAAGACCATCGAGCAGGCGGGCTACAAGGCCGTCGTCCTGTACCAGGAGTGGTTGGAGCTCGAGGCGGCCCAGCGGCTCCTCGACTGGGCGAAGAAGGGCCTGAAGGTCGTCATCTTGGACGGCGCCGCGACGCGGACACCGTTCAACGACGGCAAGGACGACGAGCTCAGGGCCGTCATCGACGAGCTGAAGGCGCTGCCGACCGTCAGGACGGCGCAGGTGTTCGACGACATCGACTACTTCAGCGCCGAGCCCGGCGGCTACGACGACGACGTCATGGAGAAGCTCCAGGAGCTGGGCGTCTATCCCACCGTCGGGTACTCCGAGGAGAACTACCAGCTCCTCACGCAGACCCGTCAGGACGAGGACGGCAACGAGTACGTCTACATCTACAACTACTGCCCGAACGACTACCACCACAACAGCCACAAGGAGCACATCCGCACCCTGGACCACGGGACGAGCATCCAGACGGACATCGTCAAGGACGGCATCTTCATCCCGTACTCCATCGATCCTTGGACGGGAGAGGTGACCGAGCTCGCGGAGTACCGCTGGGAAGACGGCAAGACGATCGTCCCGATCCAGCTCGACTACAACAACATCATGTTGCTGGCCTTCGAGGCGATCGACGCTGAGAAGGTGCACATCGTCTCCACGAACGCGGAATCGGCCTACGCCGTCGACGGAGGTGTGGTCGTCCGCGCCACGGAGGACGGAGACCTCCACACCGTGATGAGCAACGGTCTGGAGTTCCAGCAGACGGTGACCGTCCCCGAGGCGTTCGACATCACCGACTGGGACCTGACGGTCGAGTCGTGGCGGCCGAGCGCGACCACTGGCGACCTGATCCGCACGGAGACCATCGGCGACCTGACGACGACCAACCGCAAGACGTCGACGGTGAAGACCTCCATCGAGGTGGACCTGGAGACCCTCACGACGTGGAACAACATCCCCGAGGTGGGGAAGGCGGTCTCGGGGACAGGCCACTACGAGGCGACCTTCCAGTGGGACGCCGACAGCGCCGACGGCGCGTACATCGACTTCGGCGACACGCTGGAAGGCAGCATGGAGGTCTGGATCAACGGCCGCAAGGTCGGTGGCGACGTCAGCACCAACCCGACCAAGGTGAGAAGGGATGTCGGCGGTGTCGGCAAGCCGACGATCGACGACGGCACCGGGCGGCAGGTGCCCCTGGTCGGCCACGACCTCTACACCGGCGGCGTCAGCTGGACCAAGCCGGTCGTCGACGTCAGCCCGTACCTCGTCGACGGCGAGAACGAGATCAGGATCGAGTACAGCTCGGTGCTGTCGAACGTCCAGCTCGACCGAGGGGTCATCACGGAGCAGCGACCCAGGGTCGGGTTCCGGAACACGCGCTGGTGGCGCAACGACCAGGTCTACCTGGACTTCGGGCCGAAGCAGGCCAGGATCGTCCCGTTCGTGGAGGCGCAGTACCCCACGGACGGGTTCGAGGGAGTGCGCTGGCACATCGATCAGGCCGAGCAGGCCGGTGAGCTGACCCGCACCGCTCTGGCGCAGGTGCGCAGGTACGTCGACCAGGCGGAGGAGCTCCTCGACCGTCCGGTGCCCGCCAGCGTGGTGAGCCGGCGGCTGGAGGTCGCCGCCCGCAGGGCGGCAGGCAGCCCGGCCCTCGTCCGCGCGCTCGAGGCGCTGGCCGCCACCTTCCGCTGAGGGTCCGAGATCGGCCCCTCGGCTGTGTCACCTGGGCGCCCCAGCAGGGCGCCCAGGTGACACGCCTCGGCCCCGGTCCACCTGCGGTGATCTGCGAGGCGCCGGAAGATCTCTCGCGCACGTGTCGATCCGGCCGGGGGTTGTTCGACGCATCGGGTGACGCCCGGGCCACACTGCCCGGGCCGGACCCCAGACGAAGGAGAACCCGATGCGCGTCATGGCGATGATCAAGGCCACCCCCGACTCCGAGGCCGGTGCGATGCCGACCCAGGAAGAGCTCGAGGCGATGACCGCGTTCAACGAGCAGCTGGTCAAGGCCGGCGTCCTGCTGGGCGGCGAGGGGCTGCTGCCGTCGGCCAAGGGCGTCAAGGTGCGCTGGTCCGGCGGCAAGCAGACCGTCATCGACGGTCCCTTCACCGAGGCCAAGGAGCTCGTCGCCGGGTTCTGGATCCTGCAGGTCTCCTCCATGGAGGAGGCGGTCGAGTGGATCAGGCGCGTGCCCAACGTGCGCGGCACCGACGCCGAGATCGAGCTGCGCCAGATCGCCGAGGCCGAGGACTTCGGCGACGCCTACACCCCCGAGATCGAGGAGCGCGAGAACCGGATGCGCGCCCAGACCGAGGCCCAGTCCGCGTCGTGACCGACGCGCCGGTGCCGCCCGCCGGGGCCCCGCAGTCGCGCGGGGCCCTGCGGGCGCGCCGCGTGATCGACACGGTCTGGCGCATCGAGTCGGGC
>ERZ777003.3323-NODE-3323-length-15952-cov-6.111782_pt1 | contig 15952 bp, 15 predicted proteins | sample MGYA00374956_ERZ777003 | MGnify/ENA primary metagenome ERZ777003 (study PRJEB29302, sample SAMN06268252) | bioreactor metagenome | isolation source: Joint BioEnergy Institute, California, USA | place: USA:Joint BioEnergy Institute, California, USA | collected... | reverse complement strand
AGAAGAAGAAGACGATCGTCTTCGTCACCCACTCCATCCAGGAGGCGGTCTTCCTGGCCGACCGGGTCGTGGTCATGCGAGGCGGCCCCGGACGGATCGTCGCGGACATCACCATCGACTTTCCTCGACCTCGCGGGATCGACATCATGGCCAGCCCGGAGTTCGCTCGCTACACCGGGCTGCTGCGCGAGCACCTCAACCACCGGGCGGAGGCGGCGGAGTGAAGGCGGTAACGGATTTCCTACGGCGGCACCTGGTCTTCTTCACCACCCCCGTGGTCGCCGTCCTGCTGATCGGCGGGTGGCACTTCTACGTGGAGGCTAGCGGCGTCTCGCGCTTCGTGCTCCCGAGCCCGGGTCGGGTGTGGGAGGCGCTCAAGTACCAGGTGACCGACCCGTTCGTCTGGCAGGTGCACGTCAAGACCACCTTCCTCGAGACGATCGCCGGCCTGGGCATCGGCATCGTCGTGGGCGTCGGCTCGGGCTTCGCGATCGGCAAGTCCCGGCTGGTGGCGCTGGTAGTCAAGCCGTTCCTCGTGCTCACTCAGGTGACGCCGAAGGTGGCGCTGGCGCCCCTGTTCGTGCTCTGGTTCGGGTTCGGCGAGTCGTCGAAGGTCGCGCTGGCCGCGATCGTGTGCTTCTTCCCGCTCATGGTGAACACGGCCTTCGGCATCCAGTCGCTGCCCCAGGGACACAAGGACATGGCGCAGTCCATCGGTGCCTCCAAGGCCTTCCGGTTCCTACGCATCGAGCTGCCCCACACGCTGGCGTACATCCTCGCTGGTTTGGAGCAGGCGATCGTCCTGGCCACCATCGGCGCCATCGTGGGTGAGTACCTCGGCGGCGACAAGGGCCTGGGCCGGCATGCCCTCAACCTCCAGAACAACCTGCAGATCGACCTGCTGTTCGGCTCGATCGTGCTCATGGCGCTGTACGGGATGGTGCTCTACCTCATCGTCACCTCACTGAAGCGGTGGCTCATCCCGTGGCATGAGTCCGTCCGGCTCAACCGGCCGGAGCAGTACTGATATCTATAACTGTTTATAGATAAACGGCCCGGAGACCGGGCACCCGGAAACGTCGCTCATTGAGCGAAGCGGGCCGCACCCCGCTTGTACGCATAGGAGTAGGAGATGGAGAACACCGGAATCAGCCGCCGGAGGGTCCTCACCTGGGCCGCCGGCCTCGGGGTCGCGCTGCCCAGCGCCGGCTTGCTCGCCGCCTGCGGTCGCGAGGAGACGCCCGCGAATCCCAGCCCCACCACTCTGATCAAGCGCGTCTACCAGACGGCCTTCGGCTACAACGTCGGCAACTGCCCGGAGATGGTCGCCCGTGAGGCCGGCTACTTCGCCGAGCTCGGCATCGACTGTGAGGTCATCTCCTCGACCGGCACCTCGCAGGCCATGTCCGGCCTGCTCACCAAGGCCACCCAGTACAGCCGGTTCCAGTCCATCAGCGCGCTCATCACGGTCGCCAACGAGGACGCGCCGTTCGTGGCCTTCGGCACCCCCGTGCAGCGTTCGGCGTTCGAGATGCAGTCCATGGCGGAGAACCCGATCCGCGACATCACCGACCTGGAGGGCAAGGCCGTCGGCGTGGTCTCGGCGGGTGGCACCACGGAACAGCTCATCGATCTCATGGCCGTGCGGGCCGGTATCGACCCGAAGTCGATCGAGCGCAAGGTGACCGGTCTGGGCGTCGCGGCGTACCAGTTCGCCGAGCGGGGCGAGGTCGCGGCCTGGGTCGGCAGCGCGGCCGAGCGCGAGGCGCTCAACGCGGCCGGCATGCCGGTGCACGCCTGGAACTTCGACGACGTCATGCCGATCCCGGCCGACTCCTACATCACCACCCGCGAGGAGATCGAGCAGAACCGCGACGTGGTGGTGCGGGTCCTGGCCGGCTTCTACAAGGCGCTCGTGTTCGTCTGCGACAAGGCCAACGACGCCCAGACCATCGAGTGGATTCGCAAGTACAACCGGGAGATCACCCCGGACGCCGCGCAGGAGCAGCTCGACCTCGTGCGCGAGCTCTACCTCGCCAAGGGGCAGTCGAACCTCATGGTGATGGACGTTCCGGCGTGGGAGGGCATGCAGGAGGCGCTGCTCCAGGCCGGGATCACCAACAAGGAGATCGACCTGTCCAAGGTCGTCTACGCGGACCTGTTGGACGAGGCCAAGGCACTGTGACGGAACGCTTCCGGGCGCTTGCATTGCAGCCGCCGTGCCACGCAGTCAACGACTGCGTGGACACGGCGGCTGCGCGGGATGCCATCCGGGCCGCGATCGACCGCATTCACGCGGAGACGGTGGCATCCATTCGGACGGCCGGGTCGGACGTACGGCTCGTCGTCCTGCCCGAGTACGTGCTGACCGGGCCGCCGCTTACGGAGTCCATCCCCGAGTGGGCCGAGCGGGCGGCGCTGGCCCCCGACGGCGTCGAGTACCAGCGCCTCGCCGACATCGCGCGGGACGCGGGCGTGTACCTGGCCGTCAACAACTACGAGACCGACGAGCACTTCCCCGGCCTGTACTTCCAGGCGTGCGTGCTCTTCGGTCCCGACGGAACGGTCCGCTACCGCTACCGCCGGCTCAACTCCATGTGGTCGGTGACCCCGCACGACGTGCTCGACCGGTACCTGGAGGTGTACGGCGAGGAGTCGCTCTTCCCGGTCGCGGACACGGAGATCGGCCGGATCGCGCCCATCGCCTCCGAGGAGATCCTCTATCCGGAGGTCGCCCGCTGCTTCGCGGTGCGGGGGGCGGAGATCTTCGCCCACAGCTCCAGCGAGGTGGCCAGCGCGTTGCTGTCGCCCAAGAACATCGCCAAACGGGCCCGCGCGATCGAGAACAGCGCGTATGTCGTGTCGGCCAACACCGCCGGGGTGTTCGGCACCGCGCTGCCCCCCGCCTCCGGCGACGGCGGCAGCCAGATCGTGGACTTCCGCGGCACCGTGCTCGCCGCGGCCACGCAGGGGCCGTCCATGGCGGCCAACGCGGAGGTGGATCTGGCGGCGCTGCGGGCGTTCCGGCGTCGGGTGGCCATGGACAACATGCTCGCCCGGCAGCGGTTCGAGGTGTACGCGCCCACCTACGCCGGCCGCACCATCCACCCGGCCAACTCCTTCACCGGGGTGCCCGATCGGGGGGACTTCCGTCGCGTGCAGCAGAGCGTGATCGACCGGCTGGCGGCCGACGGCATCATCTGAGCGCGGTGGGCCACCGGCCGGCGACCGGCCCATGGACGCGGCGCCCTGGGCACCAACACGACGAGCGAAAGGCGTGCATATGGGTATGACGATCAATGACATCCTGCGGACCAAGGTCGCGGGCGTGTGGGAGGGCATCTACACGGTCCTCGACCCGAGCGGCAAGCAGCTCGAACGGTTCGCCAGCCGTCAGGAAGGGTGCATGGAGGGCACCCAGTGGACCGAGCGGGTGGTCTACCTGCGCGAGGGGCAGGAGCCGTACGAGCACTTCTACCACGCCACGGTCGACGGCGATCACGTCGAGTTCCACAACAGCACCATGTGGGGCGTGACGAGCCGCGTCGGCGAGGAGGCGATCGTCTTCGCCTTCGGTTGGAATGAGCGGCCGAACGAACGAATCATCGAGGTGACGCGGCCGGACGGGGACTACCGCAGCCGGGTTTGGCAGCACTTCGTCGACGGCCGGCTGGCCAAGCTCACCATCATCGAGGAGCGCCGCGTGCCCGGGGCCGAGCCGCTCCGCTGGGATCCGGCTGAGAAGAAGCTATGACGAGCCGGGGCAGCGTGCTGGTGACGGGTGGCGGATCCGGTCTCGGGTCCGCCACCGCCGTCCTGCTGGGTGAACTCGGGTACGAGGTGCACGTCGCCGGCCGGACCGTACCGAACCTGGCCGCCGTCGTGGCGACGATCGAGGAGCGCGGTGGGCGGGCCCACGCGCACGAGTTGGACGTCCGCGACGCCGACGCCTGCGCGCGGGTCGTGGACGAGGTGGTCCGGCGGTCGGGGCGGATCGACGTACTCGTGAACAACGCTGGCTTGTTCCGCCGGGGCTCGGTGACGCAGGCGACCCGGGAGGACTGGCGGCTCACCATCGACACCAACCTCACCGGGGCGTTCTACGCCGCCCAAGCGGCGGCGGTGCGGATGCGCGAACAGGAGCCGCGCGACGGCTGTCGTGGCCACATCCTCAACGTCAACTCCGGCGCGGGCCTGCGCGGGTACGTCGCCGGCGCCGCCTACACGGCGTCGAAGTTCGGGCTGATGGGGCTCTCCGACGCCTTGCGTCAGGAGGTCGCGGCCGACCTGATCAAGGTGACCGACGTGGTGGTGGCCACCGCGGTGCGCAGCAACCTGTCGTCGCGCACCGGGGTTCGCCGGTTGCCCACGGAGACCGTGGCCCAGATCGTCGCCAACGTGCTGGCGATGCCCGGTGCCGCCGTCATCACTCGGGTGGACCTGGAGCAGTTGCCGGAGGGCTAGGCCCTCCGGCAACTGCGTTCGCTCGCGGTCGCGTACCGAGGCTCGCGTCGGCCACCGGTGCCCCCGTCAGGCCACCGGCGCGGTCGTTCCCGGCTTGACCACGCCGAGGAAGGCGGCGAGGGCCACCAGGATCCAGATCGCGATCACCCACGGGATGGCCCGTCGCATCGCGCCGCTGATGGTCGCCTCCACCTCGGGCGTCGACCCGCTGGTCGTGAGGGTGCGAAACGCCGGGCCGAACGGCCGCAGCGAGACGCGGATCATCATGCCGGCGCCGATGCACAGCGCGTAGGCGGCCACCTTACCGGCCAGCCACTTGGGGTTGGTCTCGACCCCGAACGGTTTGTCCACAATGAACGCGTACCCGGCCGCCCCGAGCAGGCCCAGCGTGGCCAGCGAGCGGACCACCCAGTCGGCCCGGGCGACCAGCTCGGCGTGCTTGGCCGGGGCGCGGAAGAAGGCGGCCAGCATGACGGCCAGCCAGGCCAGTCCACCGATCCAGGCCAGGGCCAGGGGCCACCCGGCGAAGATGTCCCGGCCGAAGGGGGACGCCGCCATGAGCGTCACCCCGCTGGGCAGCATGAGGATCAGGCAGACCCGCGGGGCGAGGTCGACCATGTGCATGATCTTCATAGCGATCGACCGGCCCTGGGGAGACACGTTGGGGTTGACCACGAATCGGCTGGCGTAGAAGACCCCGATGTCGCTGCCCAACCAGTAGGTGAACAGCAGGATGTGGAGGTAGATCGCGATGCTGTGCAGGTCGAAGCCCACGGCGGGCTCGATGGCGGCGGCAAGCATAGGTCCGTCTCTCGAAGCTCCAGTGTGGATGGTCATCAGTCAGGCAGGTCGCGCTTGACGACCTTGCCGGCCGCGTTGCGCGGCAGCTCAGGGATGACGTGCCACCGGCGGGGAATCTTGAACCCGGCCAGGGTCTGCCGGCAGTGCCGCTCCAGCGCCTCGGGGTCGAAGGTGGCTCCGGGCGCGAGGACGATGAATGCGGTGACGACCTCACCCCACTCCTCGGACGGCCGGCCGACCACGGCGACGTCCTGGACGTCGGGGTGCTGCAGCAGCACGTCCTCGATCTCGCGGGGATACACGTTGACCCCGCCGGCGATGATCATGTCACTGTTGCGGCCGACGATGTACAGGTATCCCTCGTCGTCCACCCGCACGATGTCGCCGCAGGTCAGGAAGCCGTCCTCGGTGGTGCAGGCGGCCGTGGCCTCGGGGTTCTTGTAGTAGCCGAGCATCAGGTACGGCGAGCGGCTGTACAGCTCGCCGACACCGCCGTAGCCGACTTCCTTCCCGTCCGGCCCGATCACCCGGGTCTCGGTCATGTACCACGGCTGGCCGACCGATCCGGGCTTGCGGTGTATGTCCACCGGACGCAGGTTGCTCACGATGCCGGCCTCGGTGGAGCCGTACAGCTCGTGCACGCCGACGTTCGGGAACGCCTCGAAGACCCAGCTCTTGAGTTCGAACGGGAGCGCGGCGGCGTTGAAGTAGAGCGTGTCCAGGCTCGAGAGGTCCCGGGCCCGGATGGCCTCGATGCCCAGGCGGCGCAGCATCTGGGCGTGCGCCGGCACGAGGAAGATCGACTGCACGCGATGCCGTTCGGCCAGGTCGAGCATGGCCTCGGGCGACCACTTGCGCAGCATCACCACGGTTCCGCCGGTGAAGACGGGGGCGTACCCGAAGGCGAAGCCGGCCCCGTGGTACATCGGCGCCACCGCCAGGGAGGTGCGGCCGGTCCCCAGGCCCCATTCCGTGGCGGCCAGGTAGAACGTGAGCGTCCGCGAGCGGTGGCTGATCATCACGCCCTTGGGCTGGCCGGTGGTGCCGGAGGTGTAGGCGATACAGAACGGCGAGTCCTCGGGGACCGCGCACATGGGGTCGTCCGGTGACTGGGCGGCCAGCAGCGCCTCGTAGGACGGGTAGCCCTCGCGCTGGCCGATGACCACGATGTGGCGGATGCCCCGGGCGGCCGGGGCCACGACGTCGAGCAGGCTCTCCTCGACCACGACCGCTTTGGCCTCGGAGTGCTCGAGGATGAACGCCGCCTCGGTCGTCGTGAAGCGGGGATTGAGCGGGATCATCACCATGCCGGCCATGGCGATCCCACAGGCGATTTCCGGGTACTCCAGTCGGTTGCCCAGGGCGACCGCGACGTGGTCGCCCACGGTGAGCCCCCGGTCGAGGAGCGCGTTCGCCCACCGGGCGGCCCGGTCGCGAAGCTCTCGGTAGGTGAGCTGCTGGTCGCCGTCGATCACGGCGGTCGCTCCGGGGCTGACCCGGGCGAATTCCCGAATGCCGTTGGCGATGTTGAGCGCGGCGCCACCTGGCTGGATCGGCATGTGACCCTCCATTCCGCTACCCGGAACAGCGTTCCACATGTGGGACTCGCTGTCCAGAGGCCTCTCCCAGCTCGACCGACGGGTCCGTGGAGCTCGACCGCGCGGGCTTATTGCGGAGACCTCGACCGTCAGGCCCGTCGGGGACCGTGAAAACCGTGGGGCTCTTGAGGAACTTGACCGTCAGACCCTTGAGGAGCGCGATCTCCGGTCCTTGAGGAAACTCGACGGTCGGGGCTTGAGGGAAGAGCTGCGTTGGGCTGACTTATTCGGTCGCCCCTTTCGCGACGGCGCCGGCCGCCTTACCGTCTCCTGCAACAATGTTCCTTCTGCCGGAACGAGCCGAGGATGTGGGCGTCGTGGAGGACCAGGTCACGGCCGCGGTGACGCGGCTCCGCCAGCAGGCCGGTGACTGGGCCGCCCGCCCGATCGACGAGCGGATCGCCGTACTCGGGGCCTGGGCCGAGGAGATCAGGAAACGGCGCCGTGAGCTCGTGGCGGCCATCGCCGCGGACACCGGTCGGGTCGGTCTGTCCGAGATGGAGGTCGATTGGGTCTTCGGGGCGATCCAGCGGCAGTCCCGGTGGGCCCGGGACCTGTTTCCCGCCCCGACCCGGACCAGCTCGGACCCGAGCGTGACGATCACCGACGCTCCGGTACCGCTGGGCGTCGTCGGGGTCATCTCTCCGTGGAACTTCCCCTTCCAACTCGCGCTGATCGACGCGATCCCGGCCCTGCTCGCCGGCTGTCCGGTGCTCGTGAAGCCGAGCGAGCTGTGCCCCGCGTTCGTTCCCGTCCTGCGCGCGACCGTGGCCGCCGTGCCCGACCTCGCCCGGGTGTTCGCGATCGTGGAGGGCGGCCCCGACGTGGGGCGGGCGGTCGTGGCGAACGTCGACGCGGTCTGTTTCACCGGGAGCGTGAGCACGGGTCGGGCGGTCGCCGCCGCGGCCGCTGCCGCCTTCATTCCGGCGTTTCTCGAGCTCGGCGGGAAGTATCCCGCCGTGGTCGCGGCCAGTGCCGACCTCGACGTGGCCACCTCCGCGATCCTCTGGGGCGCGACGGCCAACACCGGCCAGTCCTGCATGAGCATCGAGCGGGTCTACGTCGAGCGCCCGGTGGCGGACCGCTTCGTGGAGCTGTTGGTAGCCAAGGCGCAGCGGGTGACCCTGGCCGTCTCTGGCCAGCCGGACGGAGACCTGGGGCCTTTCATCGATCCGCGTCAGGTCGAGGTGGTTCGACACCACCTCGAGGACGCGGTGCGCAAGGGGGCGCGGATCCGGTGCGGCGGCGAGATCGAGGTCCATGACGGCCGGTCGTACCTGCGCCCGACCGTGCTCACCGAGGTCGATCATTCGATGCTGGTGATGACCGAGGAGACCTTCGGGCCGATCATCCCGGTGATGGCGGTCGCCGATCTCGGCGAGGCGGTCGCGCTCGCCAACGACACGGAGTACGGGCTCTCCGCGGCGGTCTTCGCCGAGCCGGAGGAGGCCCGCGGCCGCTCGGATCCACGCCGGCGGCATCAGCATCAACGACGTCTGCCTCACCGGTCTGGTGCCGGAGGGGGAGAAGCAGGCTTTCCGGTCGTCCGGTCTGGGGCCTAGCCGCATGGGCCCGGCGTCACTGCGTCGATTCCTGCGGCAGCGCGTGCTGCTGGAGCGGCAGCAGCCGCGGATCCAGCCCTGGTGGTACGACTCCGGCCGTGACGACCATAAGTACTCGTTCAGTTACGCGCAGTAACAAAGGTGTTCAGAAAGGAGCGCGACGGTGAGCGACTGGCGCGAGGTCTTCCCGATCCTGGCCCGGCACATGGGTGAGTGGCGGGGAGAGTACGTCCACTTGGACCCGGAAGGGCGGGAAATCGACCGCCACGCCAGCCACCTGCACATGTGGGAGCCGGACGACGGGTCCTGCGACATCGTTCAGGTCAACACCTACACCTGGCCGGACGGACGCCAGGAGCAGATCCGCTTCGACGGCGTCCTCACGGGTCGGTCGATCCACTTCGACAATGACCGCATCGCCGGGCACATGCACCAGAGCGACGACCTCACCATCGTGCTGACCTGGACCTACAAGGACCGGCTCAAGCCGGGCAACTACCTGTACGAGCTGATTCAGCTCTCCAAGGACGGCCAGCAGAAGGTGCGGACCTGGCACTGGATGGAGGACGACCGGCTGATCAAGCGGACCGTTATCCGTGAGACCAAGGTCGCGTGACGGGTCGATTACTGAGCGTACGGTCGCGGTCCGCCTCGTAACGGCATTGTGACTGGTGGAACAATGAGGTGATCGGCCGTCATTGACGCCTTAGGATTCGCGACCGTGCGGGCCGGGCGATGGCCCGAACGACCACTCGGAGGGAGCGACCAATGTCCCGCAGGACCAAGCAGGGCAATGGTCCGGGATCCCGCGACAACGGTAGCGCCACGATCGCGACTGTTGAGCGGGCAGCGGACATCCTCATGCACTTCGCGTCCTCGCCCAGCCCTGACCTGGGCGTCACCGAGATCGCGGAGGAACTGGGGCTGTCCAAGGCTGCGGTCCACCGCGTGCTCGCCTCGCTGCGCAGCCGGGGCCTGGTCGATCTCGACGAGCGGACGCGCCGGTACTCGTTGGGCCTGTCGGCCATGAAGCTGGGCTTGACCTACCTCGAACGTATCGACATTCGGCGCATCGCCCGGCCCTATCTCCAAGAGCTCAGTGACCGGACGTCGGAGACCGCGACGCTGTCGATCCCGGTGGGCGACCGGCACCGCATCTACGTGGACCAGGTGACCCCCACGCGCGAGGTCATCATGACGGTCACGCTCGGCGAGCCGTACCCGCTGCACGCCGGAGCCTCGTCGCGCGCCCTGCTGGCCTTCATGCCCGAGGAGCGCATCGAGGCCTACATCAACTCCGGACCGCTGGAGTCGCTGACCGCCCGGACGATCATCGACCCGCAGCGGCTGCGCGAGGACCTCGAGATGGTCCGAAAGCAGGGGTGGGCCCAGTCCACGGGGGAGCGCAAGAACGGTGCCGCGTCGGTCGCCGCACCCGTCCGCAACCACGAGGGCTACGCGGTGGCCGTGGTGAGCGTCTGCGGCCCCATGGAGCGCTTCCAGACGGAGATCGACGACTGCCGCGAAGCGCTGTTGCACACGGCCCGCGTCCTGTCGCGGCGGTACGGCTTCGAGGGCTGACCGCTCGGGCGGCGGGACCGCGGTCCAGGGACACAAAGGACTGAGATCATGGCTCTCGCCGCCCCGAGCGAACCACCCGCGCCGGCCGGTCCGCCGGCGCGCCTGTTCGGCCGGTTCATCAGCGCCGCCGACCTCGACGCGCACGTCCGGCTGTTCCGGGACGTCTTCGGGATGGTGGAGGTCGGCCGGACCCGGCTGGACCGCGACCGCGGCCAAGCCCTGTTCGGCCCGGCGGCCGGCGCGGTCGAGCTGGTCGCCCTCCAGACGCCCGGCGTCGACGCCGGGGTGCTGGTCGGTCGGTTCGATCCGGTTTCGGCCGAGACGATCCGCACCTACGCGTCGCGGGTGGACCGCGATGCCCTGAAGGTGATCGATTTTTACGCGCCTGACTACGAGGCGGCGTTGGACCATGCCCGTCGGCTGGGTTACGAGGTGGTCGAGGCGCAGGCCGCGTACGAGCTGGACGGGGGCACGTTCCGGGAGGCCCACCTGTGGGGCCCGGACCACGTCGTCACCGCGTTCCTGGGCGGGCCGGCCGCGTTCTTCGCGGACTTCGCCCAGGTCACCGATCGGCTCGTGAGCGAGGTGCAGAGCATCTCCGCCCCGGTCAGCCAGGCCCAGCCGGTGATCGACTACTACCGCGCGGTCTTCGGCTGGGAGGTGGTCTACGAGTACGCCATCGACGACCCGTCCTTCGCCGCGCTCGTCGGGGTGGACGAACTGAGGTTGCGGTCACGAAACGTGGGCGTCAGCACCCGGGAGCCGTATCTTGGGCTGATCGACTACGGCCTGCCCGCCCACGTGGGTGGGTCGTTGAAGGGGCGCTCGGTCGCGCCCCGCCGGGGGCTGCTGGGGGTGGTGATCACGACACCGGACCTGGACGGCGTCCGGGCGCGGGCGAAGGCCGAGGCGAGCGTGGAGGTCGAGCTGGCTCCGTTCGGAGCCGTGGGCGCGGCGTTGCTGCACCCGCCGCACGAGGTTCCGCACCTGGTCGTCGGTCCAATCCCGTCCCGTTAGCCCCTTGACCCGTCCCGCGCGCCCTCCCATACTTCCGTCAAAGCTGAAACGACGTTTCCCATAGCGGAATGAGTTGCTGGGGCTGACCACCGTGCACGAGGCACAGACAACCGCGACGGGCGGTCGGTGGGGTGGGCGATGTTGAGAATGCTCGGATCGCGCCTCCTGTCCTCGGTGCCCGTTCTGATCATGATCTCCATCGTGGCGTTCACCCTGCTGCGGCTGACGCCCGGCGACCCCGCGCTGCTCTCGGTCGGCCTGGAAGCCCCACCGGAGGCGTACGCCAAGGCCCGCGAGGAGATGCGTCTCGATGAACCGATCTGGGTGCAGTACTGGGCCTGGGTCACCGACGTGGCGCGCGGCGACTTCGGCGTGTCCTACAGCGACCGTGCGCCGGTCCTGTCCGTGATGGCCGAACGGCTGCCGGTCACGACGCAGCTGGCCCTGGGCGCCCTGGTGCTCATCATCGGGCTGGGCATCCCGCTCGGTGTGCTGTCGGCGTTGCGCCCCAACCGCCTCACCGACCAGGTGATCCGAGTCGGCTCGCTGGCCGGCATCTCGGTGCCGAACTTCGTGGTCGCGCTCTTCCTGGTGCTGATCTTCGGCTGGTGGTTCCCGGGAATCCTGCCGTACCAGGGATTCGTCCCGTTCTCCGAGGATCCGCTGCGGAGCCTGGCCAACACCGTGCTGCCCGCACTCGCCCTGGCGGCGCCCCAGATTGGTCTGATCGCGCGGCTGACCCGGTCCGCCATGCTGGAGGTGCTCGGTCAGGACTACATCTCCGCCGCCCGCGCCATGGGCGTCAGCGAGTGGGTCGTCATCTGGAAGGACACGCTGCGCAACGCGCTGCTGCCGGTGGTGACCGTCCTCGGTGTCCAGACCGGTTTCCTCCTCGGTGGCTCGGTGGTCGTCGAGACCGTGTTCGGTATCCCCGGCCTGGGACGGCTGCTCGTCGAGTCCTTCACCATCCGGGACTACCCGGTCACGATCGGCGTGATGATGTTCGTGGCGGCCGTCTTCGTGTTCATCAACATCCTCGTCGACCTGCTGTACGGCCTGATCAACCCGCGCATCCGGGTCGGTTACAGCGCGGGGAAGGAGTGAGGATGGTCGACCTGCTACGGCGCCTGACCCGGCGAAAGCTGTCGCTGGTCAGCCTCCTCGGCGCGGCGTTCTTCGTCCTGCTGGCCCTCATCGGCCCGTTCTTCGCGCCGTACGGCATGGCCGACCTCGGGGACGAGGCGCTCGCGCCGCCGAGCGCCCAGCACTGGATGGGCACGGACGCGGTCGGCCGGGACGTGTTCTCACGCTTCCTGCACGGGTCGCGCGTCTCGATCCTGGTCGGGTTCGTCGCCGTGGGCCTGGCCATGGTGGTCGGGACACTGCTCGGCATGGTCGCGGGGATGGCGGCTGGCCGGCTCCGCGACAGCGTGATCATGCGATTTATGGATGTCATTCTGTCGTTCCCGCTGCTCGTCCTGGTCCCGGTGATCACCGGTGTGATCGGCCAGCGGGACCTGCACCTGGGCCCGATCCCCATCGGTCCGGAGGCCCTGGTCGCGGCCGCGATCGGCATCGTCCTCGTGCCGCTGTTCGCCCGGGTCGCGCGGGCCAGCGTGATGGCTGAGATGCGGGAGGACTACATCCTCGCGGTGCGGTCCATCGGCGGGCGCGGGCGCGACATCCTGTTCCGCAACCTGTTGCCCAACATCGCCGCGCCCCAGGTCGTCCAAGCGGCGTTCGGCTTGGCGATGGCGGTCACCGTCGAGTCGGCCGTCTCCTTCCTCGGGCTCGGTGTCCAGCCGCCCGGCGCGAGCTGGGGCACCATGCTGGCCGACGCGCGTCAGCACTTGCTGTTCGGGGCCTGGTGGCTGGTGGTGTTCCCGTCGGTGGCGATCGCCTTGTTCGTCCTGGTCTTCAACCTGCTCGGCGATCTGCTGCGCGACGAACTGGATCCGCGGGCGAAGACGACCAACGTCGGAAACGGCAAGCGGTCGGCCGGAAACGGCCGACGGCGCAACACCGGCGAGACGACGGGACAGGCCGACGGGAAGGTGGCGACGACCATGGGGGCGAGCACCCGATGAGCCAGCAACCCAACGGACACCAGGAGGGCGGCCTCGGGCCGGCCGACGAGGTGCTGCGGGTCCGCGGACTGACCGTCACCTACCAGTCCCGGGGGCGGCCGGTGCCGGCCGTCAGGCGGTTCGAGCTCTCGGTCGGCCGCGGCGAGATCGTCGGCCTCGTGGGGGAGAGTGGCTCGGGCAAGAGCACGGCCCTCAAGGCGATCCTCGGTCTCCACCTCGGGGCGGAGACCGAGGTGAAGGCGGACGAGCTCGTCCTGGATGGACTCGACCTGCGCTCCCTCTCGACCGAGCAGGCGCGCCGCATCCGCGGTGGACAGATGTCGATGATCTTCCAGGACCCGATCAACTCGTTCAATCCGGCCTGGACCATCGGCAGCCAGTTCCGCCGCGTGCTCGCGCTGCACCGGCCCGACCTGAGCCGCAGCGAGTACGACGACGAGATCATCCGGTTGCTGGCCGACGTCGGGATCGACGGACGGGGCAAGCTGAAGTCCTATCCGTTCCAGTTCAGCCAGGGCCAGTTGCAGCGCATCATGATCGCGATAGCGTGCGCCAGCAAGGACCTGAAGGTGCTGCTGGCCGACGAGGCGACGACCAGCCTCGACGTCACCATCGAGGCGCAGGTCCTCGAGCTGCTGCGGCGGCTGCGCCGGGAGCGGAACCTCGCCATGATTCTGGTCACCCACGACCTGTCGGTGGTGGCCGAGATGTGCGACCGGGTCGTGGTGATGTACGCCGGCGAGGTCGTCGAGGTGGCGGACGTCTACGACCTGTTCGAGCGGCCCCAGCACCCGTACACCCAGCAGCTGCTCAAGGCGATCCCGCACTTCCCGCACGGCGGCGGGCGCCTGTACGCCATGCGGGGCGCCGTCCCCCGGCTCGACCAGCCCATCAGCGGCTGCACGTTCGCCCCCCGCTGCGACCGGCACCTCGGATCGATCTGCGACACCGTGCCCCCTGAGCTGCGACCCACCGCGAACACCGGCGGCGCGGTCGCGGCGTGCCACCTGATCGGCAGGGCCGAGCCCGCCCGGAAGGACTGAGCATGACCACCTCCGCCCCTGATCCGGCCACGCCGCTCGTCTCGGTGCGCGACCTGCGTACGCACTTCCCCGTCGGAGGCGGCCTGCTGAACCGGCTGCGCGGCCAGCGCCGCGTGGTGTACGCCGTGGACGGCGTGTCGATCGACATCATGCCCCGTCAGACCCTTGCGGTGATCGGGGAGAGCGGCTCGGGCAAGTCGACCATGGGCCGCACGATCCTGCGGCTGATCGAGCCCACCGCGGGGACCATCCACTTTGACGGCAAGGACATCACCGCGCTGTCGGGCGAGGAGCTCCGCCGCGAACGGCGCCGGATGCAGATGATCTTCCAGAACCCGTACTCCTCGGTGAACCGGCGCTACCGGCTGGTCGACATCATCACCGAACCGTTGCGGGTGCACGGGATCGGCGACGCCCGGTTCCGGCAGGAGCGGGCGGCCGAGCTGCTGGAGCGGGTGGGCCTCAACGCCGACTTCCTCCACCGGTACCCGCACGAGGTGAGCGGCGGACAGCTGCAGCGGGTGGGCATCGCCCGGGCGCTGGCCACCGAGCCGACGTTCCTGGTGGCGGACGAACCGACCGCGTCGCTCGACGTCAGCGTCCGCGCCCAGGTGATGAACCTCCTCGCCGACCTCAAGGCCGAGCTCGGCCTCACGCTCATGTTCATCAGCCACGACCTCGCGGTCGTCTCCTACATCGCCGACTACATCGCGGTGATGTACCTCGGCCGCATCGTCGAGGTGGGTACCAAGGAGGCGTTGGAGTCCGCGCCGCAGCACCCGTACACCCGGGCGCTGTTCGCCGCGGCGCCGAAGCCGGACCCGCGGCAGCGGCGCACCGGGGCGGCCCCGCTGGGCGAGGTGCCGAGTGCGATCAACCGGCCGTCCGGCTGCCACTACCACCCGCGCTGTCCACTTGCGACGGACATCTGCCGCACGGAGTACCCGGTGCTGGAGTGGAAGACCAGCCGTCAGCAGGCGGCCTGCCACGCCGTGCCCGCGGTCACCCCGCCGCCAGGGGCGACGCTGCAGCCGGTGGTCAAGGCCTGACCGGGCCGACACTGCTCGGGCCCGATGGGTGAGACTCGGCCCGGTTCGCCCGCACGGTGCCGTCGTCGGTGTGATGAAGCATCCCGTCCCCCGCGAGCGTCCGGTCGGCCACGGGGCGGGTTCTGGGGCGACCGGACGCTCGGCAATCCGGGTGGGCCGTCAGGCCGCCAACGTGGGTGGGCCGTCGGGGCGTGAACCTGGGTGGGCCGTCAGGTCGGTAGCTGGGTCAGGTCCACGCGGTCCCAGTTGGCCGCTCCCGGCAGCTCCAGGCAGGCCAGCACCGTGTGGCCCACCACGCTCGCGGGCAGCTTCGGCACGTCGCGGTGGGCGTTCATCTCGCTCGCCACCGTGGCCGCCACGACGATGTCGGTGACCTTGATGGCCCACGGTGCCACCTCGGGGCGCAGGCTCTCGACCAGGCCACGCAGGCCGTGCTTGGCGGCGGCGTACGCCGCGCCGGTCGGGAATCCGGTGACTCCGGCGCCCGAGTTGATGGTGAACAGGTGGCCACGGCCGCCGTCCACGGGCTCCTGGTCCCGCATGGCCCGGATCGCCGCCTGCAGGGTGAGGAAGACTCCGGTGAGGTTCACCTCGACCTGCGTCGTCCAGTCGCGCGGGTCGAGCTCGGCCACGGGCCCGCGCACGAAACAGCCCGCGTTGGCCACGACCACGTCGATCCGGTCGGTCCGGCGGAGGCGATCGATCAATGCGTCGATGCCCGCCGCGTCGCGCACATCCAGGCGGGCGGCC
>ERZ777003.3322-NODE-3322-length-15961-cov-4.033006_pt1 | contig 15961 bp, 12 predicted proteins | sample MGYA00374956_ERZ777003 | MGnify/ENA primary metagenome ERZ777003 (study PRJEB29302, sample SAMN06268252) | bioreactor metagenome | isolation source: Joint BioEnergy Institute, California, USA | place: USA:Joint BioEnergy Institute, California, USA | collected... | reverse complement strand
AGTACGGTAACACCTTCCAGGGCTCGTCCAACACGCTGATCAACGGCAACGTCCTCTTCAATATGACCCCGCGGCCAGCGGTGTGGAGCGGCGACGATGGTGTCGAGGTCTTCGACAAGCCGGTCGACGGGCATAGCTACGTGATGACCGTGGACGTCTGCAAGGGACGCGGGAAGGACCGGTCGACATTCACGGTGTGGGATGTCACGGACGGGAGGTTGGAGCAGGTCGCGACGTACCAGAATTCGACGATCTCCCCGATAATCTACCCGGACCTGCTATACAAGTGGGCGAAGATCTACAACCGGGCGCTGGTCGTCATCGAGTCCAACGACGAGGGTGCCAGCGTCGCCCGGTCTCTCTACTACGACCTCGACTACGAGGAGGTGTTCGTCGAGAACCTGAGCAAGGCCCACGGCATCGGTGTGTTCGTCGACAAGAAGGTTAAGCGCATCGGCTGCTCGAACATGAAGGACCTGATCGAGTCAGGGAAGATGATCGTCCGGGACAAGAGGACGATCGAGGAGCTGCTCACGTTTGTTCCGACGAGGACCGGGTACGAGGCTGAGCCCGGTTACCACGACGACCTCGTCCAGAACCTATGGCTCATGTCCTGGTACGTCGACACGGACGTCTTCAAGGCGCATGCTGGTACAGGAAACCTGCGCGAGAGACTCAGGGCCGAGCGAGAGAAGGCCATTGAGGAGTCGGTCCCGTTCGTCGGGCTATTCCCCGGGATGGTTGACCCGATAGAGGATCTGATCGCCAAGGGGTATATGCCGCCGACGCTCGATGGTTGGGACTTCATGAGGAACGTGAAGAAGGAGGAAGAGGAGGTCGAGGCCCCGTGGGACCCGCCGTTCCTCGGCCCAGACGACTAGCGACCGGGGATCTCCGCCGGAACAACCGCGGCGCCCCGGATGCAGACGTATCGTGCGTGTGCCGGTCCGCCTGCGGCCTTGATAGTCTCAATCGCTTCCGCACACTGATACTCTGTGGCGAACGGACCGAACTGCTGCATTCCGCCGGAATCAGTCCCGGCGAACGCGGCGATGAACCACACGACCACCATGCTCATGCCCTGAACTCCTCTGCGAGAGCGACTGTCCACTTGCCATTGTGCGCAAACAGGATGACTCTCTCGTCGAACTCTGGTTCGCGCGGTGCATAGACGTGACACCGCTTCCCCGCGACTTCGAACTCTCCGAGGTAGTCGCGAAAGCCCAGGCGCTTCAGTGCACGGAGGGCTTCGGTCTGGTTCGAGAATTCGCGTGACACAGGCATCTCCATTGAATGTTCCGATGGAGAGATAGTATCACAAATCGCCGCGGATGTACACTACTAAGGTAGGTCCGGTGGCCCGTCGACTCTCTCGATATTCGGGTCGTCTGGAGTCGGTCCAGGAGTGACGTTGACGTGCGACGAGGCGTTGCCGCTCTCGAAGAAGCCGTCCTCCTGGAATTGGTAGTCGATGACCAGCTTCTCGATGCGAGACTTGTGGACCGGCAGAGTCGCACCAGGACCGCCAATCTTCTCGGCGACGGCCTGCTCGCGCTGGTTGCCAATCGGGCCGCTGAGGTTGTACTCGGCAATGAACGTCAGCGTGTGGATCACTTGATAGACGTTCTCGGACGGCAGGGCATCGTTGTTGTCCTCGTGGGTGATCCCGACAAGCCTGATCGGAACGTCGAGGTGGCGGTTCTCGTCCGCGGGATCCCGCATGACAACCGTCACGTTCGGGTTGAAGAACGGGAGGATCTGCTCCAGGATCTGGAACGAGTCGCTCTGGGAGCGCGACGCGATCTTGAGGACGAGCTCGACGTCGTACGGCGTCCACCAGTGCATCACGCCGACCTTGCCATCGGGCGCGTCCTCGTGGCGGAGGAATCGCTGAGATGTCATTGAGAGGCGGCCGTTGTTGAGGCTGATCCCCACGAAGTCGTACGTCATGCGCGGGTAGACGCTGTGACCCTTGGACGCTAGCGGGCCATCGTCGGTCTCCTGGATCGCCTGGCGTATGAACCTCTTGTCACCCGGCTCGAGCTCGATCGGGACACGCTTAATGATCTCCCCGATGCTGCCGTCCGGGTTGAAGCGGACGACCGAGATCGAGTCGAAGAGGCTCCCGAAGACGACGAGGAGCTTCCGTATGCTATCGTGACCGAACCACGCGCCGTACAGTGCCATGATCACCTCGCGTCCGGCTTGATGTACTGGCTGATCTGCTCGTCGATCGCGTCGTTCGTCGAGATCTTCGAGTAGTCGACGATGTCGTCATCGACCGGATCACGAACGATGCTGTCTTTGAGGAGAACCTCTGGGAGACCATCGAGCTCAGCGAGCGCCGACTCGACTTCGTCAGGCATCTTCTCCGCGCCGCTGCGGAAGAATTCGCACTTCAGCTTGTAGACATGCAGGTGCCCACCGGACACCATGAGGTTATCGGGCTCGGCGAACCTGATCTCGAGAAGCGCCCGCGTCATCGGCACGAAGATGAGGTCACCTTCGTTCGGCCGGCCGGGGATCTGGAGCGCGTCTGCCGGGACCTCCTCGGCAAACCTCGCCTTGGCGATCGTGACCTCGATCGTCGTAAGCCCCATGATGTTGAGGTTGTTCAGCATGAAGGCGTTCTCGACGAGCTGCTCCATGCCGCTGATGACCCCCTCGATCACGTATCCGCGGTCGAAGCGCGACATCACGATCTCCTGGAGGATGTCGTCGGTCGTCACCCACTTCCGTGGGATATAGACCAAGTCGGTCCCCTCGAACTGGATCGACTCAGCCGCGAGCGACTCGCGCAGCCGCCACTCGCCCTCGTGGCCGCGGTCATTGATGCTGACATAAGGGTTCGTGGCCACCAGATCACCCCACAATGAACGGGACGTAGGAGGTGTAGTTCTCGTAGAGCTCCTGCTCGAGCTTCTCCTTCATCGCCTCGTAACGCTCGAGGATCTCCGCCGCCTGGAGGGTCGTGTTACCGCCGAATGGCTGGATGTTGCCGAATTTCTGGTAGTTCGACCCCCACGCGACGCCGGCACATGCCGTCGCGTAGTTGCGCAGCCAGAAGTCGTTCCACACCGGACCGTCCGATGCCGTCAGCGGAATGAAGCACTCGACGGCGATGACCTTGCCGGGGGTGATCCGCGACGGGTGGGCGTCGAAGTAGAGCTTCCGCGAGTACCGGTTGTACCGGATCGGGATCTCCGGGTACAGCATGTCCGATTCGGCCGCCTGGACGTCGAGTAGCCTCATCATGGCGAAGTTCGGGAAGCCCGTGCCTGCAGACGGGTCCAGGCTACCGTAGCCGCCGGCGACCCATCCGCCGAAGGCGAACCCGATCGGGCGGTACCCGCTAATCGGCGAGAGACTCGATCCGAGGGACGACCACCCGAGGGCCGCGCCGTCGTTGAAGTCGACCACACGCACCACGTCGCTCACAATGTTCGGTAGCGTGAGGTGCTTGTTCGCGGCATCCTGCTCCGTCATCTCATAGGCCAGATAAACGTGATCAGCCGCCTCGTGGTGGTACTCGTTGAAGAGCTCTACCGCAGTCTCGATTGCGTCTTCGAGCTGCTCGTCGGTGAGGTCCACCTTCACGACCGGCTCGCCGAGCATCTTTCGGCAGTACTTCTTGAGATCTTCCCTGGAGTTCAGAGCTGCAGCAGCCACGTCAGATCTCCCTCGAGTCGTCTACGTACACGGTCGCCCTGACGAGGAGCTCCTTGGCGTCGCCGCGTGTCGCGTACACCCGAAGGAGGGCGCGGCCCGATTTAAGGTTTGCTGTCTGCTCAGCAGTCGCGTGGGCGTTCAGGACGGCGCCGGTCCTGGTGACAACTGGGACGAACGTCTCGGGGCTGTCGTCCGGACTCCGCGGGTCGCGGCGGAAGTCAGCCGACACGACCCACCCCTCGAAGTCGGCGTCGATTGGGTCACTCCCGTCGCGCTTCTTCGCGCAAGTGGAGATGTCGAAGTCGACCCCGGCGAAGATTCTACGGGTGATCGTGACTGGGAGCCACTCAGCCACTTAATCCTCCCGGTCCTTGCAGCGCCCCGCTTCGCCGTTCAGCGTTAGGCTGATGCGCTGGAGGAGGACGTCCGGGAGCTTGTTCTCGATGATGTCGAAGATCGGTCGGAGTGCGAAGCCGCAGAGGAGGAGAAGGCCGTCTCTGTAAGCGAACCCCTCCGGGATGAAGCTCCCAATGGCTACTCCGAGAAACAGGCCGAACGCGGCGAAGGCGACGAACGACACGAAGCGAAACTTTATACGACGGTTATACACTGACCAGAGGTAGTTGACCGAGGCCCCGAGAGAAGCGAAGCTGCCGTTGATAAGATGGTTCGAGAACTCGGCTTTCATTTTGATGTTATTCCTTGGGCATATTATTTATCGCGGCCAGCCTCAAGCGCCCTGACCTTCTCCGAAAGCTCATTGACAGCCTGGATGAGCACGGCAACGATTGCCCCGTAGTTGACCGCGTATGTATCATTTTGGCCCTGGACCTTGTGGAGGTGGACGACCTCTGGAAGGACGTTCATGACTTCCTGGGCAATCAGACCGACATGCCTCCCGCCGATGTCCTTCCGAGTGTACCGGACGCCGCGCAGCTTCGACACGATGTCGAGGGCTCCCTCGATCGGGGTGATGTCGGCCTTGAGGCGGATGTCCGAGAACGCCGTCATGTTGCCGAGAGTCGCGAAGTTGCCGTTCACGTCGACGCTCATGAGGGATGTCGCGGTGGCGGTGTTGTCGTCCTCGGCACTGCGAACGACCTGCCACGTGCTGTTCGTGTCGACGGTGACGCCGATCGCGTGAGACCGCAACCCCTTATTCCATCGGATGGCCTGGTTCGTCCCGATCTGCGGGCTCGCGACGTACCCCGACGTCGTCCACGTCTGCCCGCCCGTGAACGTGACGGTCGAGGTAAACGTGCCGCCGGCGACGTTCATCTTGCCGTCGAGGGTGGTCTGCAGATTCGTGATGTTCGCGATCGTGTGGGTGTGCGCGGTCGGCGCCTTCCCGTCGAGCGCGGTCTGGAGGCCGGACACGTCGGAGATCGCGTGAGTGTGCGCGGTCGGCGCCTTCCCGCTGAGGGCCGTGGTGAGTCCGTCGATGTCCGATATCGCGAGCGCGATTGCGCCGGTCTTCCCCGCGACGGACGAGACCGCCTGGGCGGGGGTGGCCATCTCCACCCAGTTCTCGAGGACTGTCGGATCGTTCTCCTTGAGGATAAAGTTCTTCGCGATGTCGTTTCGGACGCAGACATCACCCTGGCCCGCCGAGACGAGCGAGAGCATCTCGGCCTCCGATTCAGCAACGAACACGTCGGACACGGTCGTCGGAGGGAGGAGGGCCGACGGGATCTTGCCTTCGGAGTTGAGACCTGCGTACCCGTTCGCCTGGTTCCGCTCGGAGATGCTCTGTTTCTCGTCGAGAGCTGCGAGCGAGGCCTTCGCGTTGAGCGCGGCCTGGAGGCCGGACACGTTCGAGATCCCGAGCGGAGAGATCGCCGTGACAAGAGCGTTGCGGTCCGCGAGCGCGAGCAGACCCTGCATGTAGTCGCTGACCGACGACTCGTCGAGCTTGCTCGCTGCAATCTCGTTGATCGCCTCGACGAAATTCGCTTTCGTCGTGGTCGAGAGCTGCTGCAGGTCGCCCATAAGGGCAACGAAGTCTCGGTCATCGATCGCGCTGTTGATTGCCGTGATGATGTCGGCCTTGACCGATGTGTTCAGGCGATTGAGCGGGATCCCGATGATGTCCTCGAGCTGGCGAATGCTGTTCACCAGCGAGTCGACCTTTGACGAGGTCGCGTTGAGGACGTCCATGAATTTCTGCCACTTGTCGGTGACCTGAACCTGCTCCAGGGCGTTCGCACCGCTCAGCGTCGTCGCGACATCGATGTTATTGTTAGCCACCCCTGTCCTCCAGCAGTTTTTTCACCAGGTTCCTCAACTCGGCGACCTCCGAGCGGAGATCGTTGATCTCGGTCTCCTTGGCCGCTTCTCGCTCTCTGCGCTTCCGATACGCCTCGTACTCGGAGTTCGGCCGGACGAGGATCGCCTTGGACACCGGATCCCTGACGAGATCCGGCCGCCCCTTTATCTTAAGGTGTGTCACTCCGTCACCTCACGCTGGAACTGCGGTAATGGCGCGCATGTCACGTACACGAGGGACAATCGAGGTGTTGCCGCTGAGCATCACAATCTTGATCGCGTATGTCTGAGAGTACGGGTAGGTGATGCCGTTGGAGATGTAGCTCATCGTACCACCGACTGGAACGAACTTGACCTCGCGGAAGTCATCCGCGTTCCCGCTGATAATCTGTTGCGTCGTGCTCCTGGTCATCTCCACCCACGGGCGCTGGTCGAGGGGAGTCGGATCGTCCGGCGACACGCTCTTGTAGTAGACCTTTATGTCCGTGCCGGCGGGCTGGTTGACGTCGAGGATCACCTCCATGTAGTCGGTGACGAAGTCGTCAGCCAGCGTGACCCGGCGAGTCAGGTAACGGGCGAGCGCGTTGCCGCCGTGGGTCCCGTCCTCGCCCGTGTCATCGTCGTTGATGAGATTGTGGACGAAGATCGCGCTATTCTTGGTAAGATCCATGAGCGGCGCGACATCGTCGCGAGTCGTCGAAAGGGTCGTCCTGGTCAGGAACGTGCCGTTCGCGTCGAGAAGCTTCTCGGACGGGAAGTAGTTGTTCGCGTCTGGCTGGAGCGGAGTCCACTCTGCCGGGATCGACCCCGTGCCGGCGTCCTTGATACGGTACTCGCGGGTGACGGAAGTCGCGGGCTCGAAGTTGAGCACGGCGTCCTGGACCCGGACGAGGTTCGCGCGGATCGTTTGGTCGTGGACGTTCTGGCACACGACGCTCGCGACCGAGCCTGTGTTGAACGACGCCCGGCGGATCCGGAGCATCAGGTCCTCGGTCTGCACGGCCGTCCATGTCCGGGAGTTCTGGGACTTGAAGAGCGACCCGAGGCTCGGCTGCTGGGCAAGGATCTTGTTGGTACCGAACACCTTCTCGCCGATCTCGCCGATATAGGCCTCGTACTCAGAACTGTTGGAAAGCACGACGACTGCGTACTCCTGACCTGGCTCGAGGTAGATCGGGACCGGGAAGGAGAAGGTCGTCGGAGCCGAGCGGATGCTCGCGATGTCGTCGGTCGTCGTCGGGATAGCTACCTGGGACGCGAGCCGGTGCACCTCGGACATCGGAATGATCTTCGAGGCGTGCGGGTAGCCGTTGACCGTCGGCCGGATCTGGATGAAGACCGTGTGCGTGTCGTCTGCCGGCTTCCGGCGGAAGAACAGGTCGATCGAGGTGATGAAGACCCCAAACGGGTACGCTTCTCTCGAGATCCAGAAGGTCTGGGCGAGCGGGTCAATCTGAAAGACGCGGACGACCTCCGACGTCGACTCGCTCACGACGTCTCGGACCACGCGGGTATCGGTCACCTGACTGGAAATGATGGCCGGCTGCCGGGTCGATACGATCGTGTCCTGCTTCGTGACGCTGAGCCCAGACGACGGGAACACGTAGGAAGCGTAGGTGCTGGCATTGGCGACGACCTTGTTCGGCTCGTCGATGAGCATGATCACCCGCTCGCCGGTCCGGAACTGCCCCTCGTTGATGTGCAGGTGCCCGCGGACGAACCCCGAGGCGTCGGTGCGGATGCAGCCCTCGGTCGTCGGCTCGTAGCCGGCCTCGGGGGTCACCTGGTCATTCACCTTAGTGTCGTCGACGAATACGTGGAGGTTCGTGTTCGGGCGGAGGCCGGCCCCGGTGAACGCGATGTCGACCTCGCGCATGAAGTATGAGAGGTTGACGTCGACGACCCTGTCGCCGAGGCTCTGGGTGACCTCCGTAACGCCGAGGGACGTCTGGGTACCGGTACGTACCTGGTTCCTGGTCGTCGTGGTGGTCGTCGTGGTCGTGCGCACGACCTCGACTAGGTTGCCGCGCCCCCGGGTACCGTCGGTTGTCGAGATGTTCGTGTCGACGCCTGTCCACGTCGTCTGCCAGTCGTTCCACTGCGTCCCGAACCCCGGGGCAACGGAGGCGTTGACCGCGTTGACCATATAGTTCCACGCGTCGAGGTCGCCAGTAAGGTCGACGTTGACGGCCGGTGAACGCGTGGTGTCCATCCAGTCGTCGCTGGGCGGGTTGCACGTGAGGCTGCCGCGGAAGTCGATGACTAGGTACGGGTTGACGGACTCGGCTTTCGTCGCGTTCGGGTGGTCGAGGAACATGACCTCGTCGAACGGGAGCGTCAGGAAGAAGCCCGTCTCGGAGTTGCCGACCTGGAACGCGGACGAGGACGCCGGGGTGTACGAGAGCTTCGCGTTGGCCGTCAGAAACGCCGGCCGAAGCTCGCGGTTGCCGGGGTCGATCGAGCACCGGTAGTCACCGCTGTACACGTCGCCGATCTTGTGGCCGGCGAACTCGTCGACAAGGAACCCGTTCTTGAAGCGGTCGAGTCCGTTAGCGTCGACGACGGGCCGGCCGGTCGTGGAGAGCTCGAGGAGCGACAGGGTCGTGTAGTACTCGAGGCGGTCGATCCGTTTCTCGAGCTTCCCGATGTCGCGCATCGTGAACCGCTTGTTCTCGATGAACTTGAGGTCGACGTCCTTGACCACGTCGTGCGTGTACGCCCGGACGTACGTCTCGTAGAGCGTCATCGCATTCGCCGGCTCGGCCGGGAGGAGCGGATTGAGGCTCGGAGTCCCCTGGATCACCTTGAACTCTCCGCCCGCGGTCAGGACGATGCGATCCCGGCGCGGGAGGTAAAATTCGATGTCCGCGGTGATCGACGTGTCGGCGATCGGGATCTCGGCATTCGAGTACGTGGTGCCCGCGCCGGCGCGCACCGGGCGGAAGTCGAGGCAGTCAGTCATGCGCGAGCGCTTGCCGGTGTTCGCGTCGGTGAACGACGGGACGAGTTCGTACGGGATACCGGAGTAGGAGTCTGCGCTGAAGTAGCCGGTGCCGCTGTGGGCAAACCGGCGGTAGTGAACCGTGAGCGGCGTCCCATTGGGGACCGGAAGGTTCGCCCCCGTCCTAACGATCGACGAGTGGTCGTAGTATGCCGGGCGCATCCCGGTGTCGAGGGTGAAACTCGACTTATACTCGTTCGCCCCGTCGGTAATGCTCGTGATCTCGAACACGTCCGGGACTTCAAGGCTGAACACCGTCGAAGCGTCGGTGTAGTTGATGACCTTCTGGCCTGACGTGATCGTCTTCGTCTTGGCCGCGAGATTCCGCTCCGAGACTGCAATGAACGCCTTCACGGCGGTGACACCGACACCCGCGAATTGGAGCGTGACTTGCTTCGTGCTCGGGTCGATGAACACGTACGTCGGATTGAGGACGCCGCTGGCGCCCGCCCGGAAGCAGATGAAGTTCGTGTTCGCGATGTCCGTGCCCGCGAAGTCAACCCCGATCGGGCCGATGAACTGGCGATCGCCGGTGACGCTGAACGACACCTCGTTGTTCGGCCCAGACACGACCCCATTGAACTCAAGGAGCGTCGTGAAGCTCGTGTCGAGCACGCCGCCCGGCATGAGCGTCTTCACCGCCTCCTCAGGGACTCGGAACACGAGGCCGTTCAGGGACGAGTTGACCATGACTGGCTTGGAACCGGAAAGGTCGAGGATTGCCTCGCCTCCGCTCACACCCAGCGCCGTGTCGTCGATCTTGCGCGCGTCGTCGAAGCTCTTACCCGGGGCGGTGATACGGACATCGGCGAGGTACAGCCGGTATCGCGCGGCGCCCGACCCGGGAGTTCCGGAGTGGTGCTTGATTGAGATGACGCGGCAGGTCCCGATGACGGAGTCGGTCGCGTCGAGGATGTTCTTCGGATCACCAGTGTTCGGGTTGATCCAGCCGACGAGCTGCGCGGTGACGTAGTTCCCGTAGGACGCCGAGATCGAGTAGTTCTGGCCGACGGCGGTCGACCGAGCGCGCGGGAAGTCCACATAGTTATTGGCGATCGTCTCGTACTCGTACCCAAAGACGTACGCCTTGCCGGGCGAGATCTCGGCCGTGGCCCAGTCAGTCTTGCTGGCAACCATGTCGCCGATCGTGGCATCCGCGACTGGGACCGCGGACAGCGAGCCGGTGATCTGGTAGTCCTCGACGAGCTCAACGGTGAATGTGCCGTTGTAGATAGAGGCATCGGCGCCGGTCACGCCCGAGATCGTAACGCGATCACCGGGCTTGAAGTCATGCTTCGTTGCCGTCTTCGCGTGAAACTTGTGAGCGTAGGCCGGGCCGTCGTGCGTGATGCTAATGAGCTTGACGCCGATGTGGTCTCGGGCCGTGGCCTTGAACGCCCTGACGGTGTAGCTGCCGGACTCGTCGTACGTGCGGCGAGCGAACTCGCGTGCCAGGTCGCTGTAGATTGGGACGTTCTTCTGCTCAGTTGTTTCGCCGTTGACGAGCTCGACGAGCTTAACGAAGTTATCGGGCTGCTCGTCACCCTCGGAGAAGAACTTGAGCTCGACCCTCATCACGAGCCGGTCTGCGCCCGGAGCGCTCCAGTTGCGGGAGTTCCTCGCGGGATCGAGGAGGTTTTCGTCATCATCGGCGGTCACCACGGGCGTGGTGTAGACGAACCCAAGAGAGCCCGTCGGCTTGTCGCCGTACTTCTGCACGATGATGCTCGACGCCGGGATCATGCAGAAGTACCCGTCGATGTAGTAGACGCCGCTGTTGACTCCGTAGAAAAGGGACGTGCCCGTGAAGTCATTCGGATCGGCGTAGACCTGCGCGGCCAGGCCGGTGCCGGAGACGCGGATGACGGTGTTTGCGGTGATCGGAGGGACGGCGCCGTCGAACTCGAGGTAGATCGTCGGGAGTTCGGTCGTGGTGCGCTCTTCAACGGCGATAACGAGGGCTTTGGTGTCTGGGGAGCCGTCCGGGTAGATGTACTTCCCGAGCCAGTCGGCGAGGGTCACGGCCACGCCGCCATAGGTGTTCTGCAGCTTGACGTAGGTGACACGCTTGCGGATAATGTCGCCGCCGGTGACCTTCGAGCCGTTCGTGAAGATGTGGTTGGCGAAGCGACCGAGCTGGTTCAGGAGGTTGATCTGTACCTCATTGAGCTCGCGAGACTGCACCGGGAATCCGGGCTTGTACAGCACGGCGATGGTATTGTCACTCACCGCCCGCGTAAAGTATGGCGGCGTCGCGAAGATATCGAGGATTGCCATGCGTCTCTCCAGTCCCGTTATCTATCGGTTCAAAATTCGATGACGGTTCGGAGCTTCTCCGTCTGCGTCGGCGTGCGGTAGGTCGGTCCGCGGTTCTCGAGGTAAATTACGGACCCGCTAAGCTTGTCGACCGGCGGCCGCGTGACAGTGCCGAGTGTTGCCGTACCTGTGGCCGAGTCGATGGTTTCGCTTGTCTGGAACGATCCGGTGATCTCGCACACGCGGATGAAGCCGGCCCCGACGCCAGCAACATAGGCGGTCGCGCCGGAGGTGATGCCGGTAATCTTCTGCCCGACGATGAACGGCTCGTTGTCGGATGGGTTTTTCACGTTGACATTCGTGAGTTCAAACGTTTCGCGGAGGTCGTACTCCTGCCCGATCACCGGCTGGCCGGTCGTGAGCGAAAGCGGGGAAGCGACAATCCCCATCTGTCTGAAGTCGCTACCGGTCATGGCGAGCTCACCGGCGTCCCCGTCGAACGCGGAGTCGATGAATACGCGGCGCCCGCCGAGCTCCTCGACGGCGTTCCACCCATGCCCCTTCAACGGAGAGATGACCGCCCGGAACCGCGCGCCGTGCCCGTTCGGGTGACTGATGAGGATCTCCGCCCAGGTGTAGTTCTCGCCTGGGTCATCGACCTGGACCCTGATGATCCGCCCGGACGAGTCAACACCGGCGGCCGGGATGCTGACCCTCGCGCCAGTGCCGTCGCCGACGATTGTGAATGTCGCGCCGGTACTGGTGAAGTTCTGCCCGCCGTCAATTACGACGACCGCGTCCAGGGTCCCTGGACGGGCAGCCTGCTGGATGTCCCACTGGTCGGACCCGTCGTCGTACTCTTTGATGCGGACAGGGAGCCAGTCGTCGGTCTCGAAGCGCTGGCGGTCGGCCGTCGAGAGTTGATAGAGGTACTTCCAGACGTAGCCGTCCGAGGTCGTGAACCTGGCGAGGGACGTCGACGTGGGCTCGACGGTCGAGGCTGTGTTCGCGTTGTTACTGAGGCACTTGTAGACGCGACCGACCGAGTTGACGACGTAGAACTTCTTGTCAAAGATCTGGGGGTCCGTATAGTCGGTTTGTGCGTAGTTCGTCCCGGGGGTCCAGACGTACTTCGGAACGACGAAGCACATGTCGGCGGCGGGGATTCTCTTCATGTAGAATGACCGCCTGAACGCCTCAGCCGCCTCGAACGCGGCGTTCGACGGGGCGGGCCAGTCAGCGTCCTCGATCGATGTGATCCAGCCGCCGCCGGAGTACGTCCCGAACGAGGTCGAATCGACACCGACGAGCTCGAACGTGTCCTCGGTGACGTTCTGGATCCGGATCGGCACGCCGCCGTAGCCGTTGATCTGCGACATACCCATCACGTCGCTGATGATGACTGCCTGGTCCTCGGTGAACGGGTGGGAGTATGACGTGACAACGGCCGGGTTCGATTGGCTAATCCCATTGACAGGAGCGCGGGTCTCCCACGGAGACATCTTCCCGATGAACGCGTAGATGTAGCTTCTCGAGCGAGTCGAAGCTTCGACAAATTCGCGCGCGTTCCTAATTCGGCCCGCTGGAGTGAAGATCGTCTTCCTGGACGGGAGTTCTCTGGCCACGTTAGTCTCCTGATGGGTATCTGTTCACACCCGCCGCTGGGCTGTCAAGAATTCAAAGTCGAGGGCGTCCTGCTCGGTGGCGAAGGCGAGGACGGCGTACACGATGTCGTTCGCCACGTCGGTCCACCCCGCGACGACGGTCGCGACGATTCCAGTGCCGTCAACAATCTCCGCTCCTGGGGTGCAGGACCGGCGGTTGTTGTCGGCGGAGTCACCGGTGACGAACACGAACCAGTAGTCGTCGAGACCGGACAGCTGGCTCTTCATATACTCTCCGACTTCGTCACCCCACAACGCGACGCCCTCGGACTTGTCCTGAGTCGGAGCAGACTCAATCGTCAATGGGTCGACTGCCTCGAGGATGTTCGACGGCGGGTTGACAGCCGGCCTGCGGCGGCTCTCTTTGAGTGAGGTGACGACCTCATACCGGTGATCCGGTGGGTTCTTAAGGATGACGTTCGTCCGGATCCCCTCACCGAACCGGACGTAGCCATCCGACGGGACGTGGGCGCCGTCGGCGTACACGTCGAGCTCATCATCGTCATAGTCCTGACCGACATACGCGCCAGCCTGTCCGTGCTCGTTGAGCACGTAATAGCAGTTCGCGTCGACTGCCGCGGACACGACGCTGTTTTTCTGGTCGAGAACGTGAAAGGCTTGGAAGCCGAGCGGATGGAGGTGCCTCTTCAGGACCGGCTTGAGCTCGATCTCCTGTACGCGCGAGACTGTCTCGTAGCTGTAGACCTGGAAGTAGTAATTGTCGCCGGTGCAGAAGTAGGCGTCGCTGAGGAACCCACTGCCCTCCGTCCAGTAGCCGTACGTCGACCACTGGGACCCGTACGTCGCCTTGGTCTCGAGTGACACGGTGATCTCGGCGTTGACGTTCGAGACGAATTTGTACGCGCCGCCGAGCGGTGCCGTTCCCAGCGGATAGACGCCGAGCGCGGCGTTATGCTCATAGCCAGCAACTGTCTCGGACCCGATGGTGAAGGTGATCGCCGCGGTCGACCCCGTTTCCTGGGCGTTCCACCCGCTGTCAAGGATCTGGAATGCGATGGCGTGGCCGTTCTCATCGACCTTCGACACGATCGCCCTAGCCCCGTTGTCAGGACTGAAGATCACGTTCGCCCCGACGGGGACCGGGAACCCGAACTGGACCTGTTCGAGCGAGGTCACTTGTGACCCGACGAACATGAAGTAATTGGAGTGCAACGCGGCCTTGCCCTGCCGACCGGAGAGGTCTAGACCGGACATCGGGTAAACCAGCTCGTTAACGGCGAACTTGCCGGCAACGTCCGTCAGGGTCAGGTTAGTCACAAGCGTCGAGCCGTACGTCAGCTGGTCTACCGCCTCAACGATAGCCGTCGCACCAGAGCTGAGCCCCCTGATACGGGTTCCGACGAGCTCAAGGAGGAGGGACGCGTCGCCAAACGTGTCGTCTGGGTCGTTACTGCGGCTGAGCTCTCGCTTCACCCGGTTCTTATGGCTCGGGAAGACCGAGAAGCTCTGGAGAACCGACACACCCTTGAGGCTGATGCCCTGCCACCACATGGAGTCCGATCCGCGGAGGAGCCGTTCTGGAGGATACGAGAGGGATGTTGGCTCCCCGAAGTTAGCCCGAGACAGGAAGTCGAAGCTCAGAGGATTGCCGCGGTTCTCGTAGAAGTCCTTGGCGCGCTTGATAATGGTCGCCGTATCGGCTGGAGCGCCCTCGATGAGGAAGGACGCGAGCTCCTTCCGGAGGTTGTTGAGTGTCTGCGGGTCGGCGCTATCCGTATCCCTGATCATGGGCCCGAGGAGGACGTCACGTCCCGCGCCGCGCTGACCGTGGTAGTCACGCACGAGCTGGAGTAGTGTCGACACGGACTCGCCCTCGGTGTCCCGGATGTAGTCGGGCAACGAGTAGATCGTGCCCGGAGCGAGCTGGAAGCTCTTCTCCCGGCGCAGTCTAATTGCGATGGGCTCGTGGCGCTCGTTCACCCGGATCCAGATCGTCTTGCAGTGGGTGTCAGCCGTTGGGGTCACGATGATCTGGCCGCGGCGTACGCCGTTGTTTTCGACGAACTCCGGGAGATCCCACTTGAGCCGGATCGCGTCTCCGGTCTTCGGGAACCGCGACGCCGCGAACCGAACGTAGATGCCGGATGCGTCGCCGGCGAGCTCCGTCGTGAAGTCCGCGCCGGGGAGGTACCGCTCGCCGTTCGACTGGATCGCGATCTGCGGGAGCGTCGGATCGGGATCCTGAAGCATCGTCGCGATCTCAAATTCGGCCATCGACTCGATGGTCGCCTGCGAGAAGTCCATGATGATCGTGCCGGACCCCCCGACCTCGGACGGCTTCGGGAACCCGAGCAGCGTCGACAGGATCGGAAACTTCGTGATGTTCGACCCGTCGGCGACGTTGATGATGTCAAGGCACTCCTTGTCGCACGACAGCCAGCACATTGCGTCGGGACCGAGGATCGGGTTGTCCTCGATGTCGACGTCGAGCACAAGCGTGTGGCCGTAGTACGCATCGAAGCCGGTGACCCCGGCCTCGCCGTCGATCAGGATTTCGCCGTCGTTGCGCGCCGTGAGCTTCTTGACAATCCTCACCTGACGATCTCCACGGCGATGTTGACGTTCTCGGAGTCGATGTGGATGATCTTATTCGACCTCGCGAAGATGTTCTGGGACACCGGCACGCACGAGATCCGGAGGTCATGCGTGACCGGGTCAGCCCGCGTGATCCTAACCGGGAGGATGATGCCGCCACTGTTGTAGTCGCATGTGCCGGCGTAGCTGTTAACGATGCGTTTGGTCGTCCCCTCGATCCGGTAAAAGCGGAGGCGACCCTCGCCATCGTCGTCGATGTAGACGTCGAGACCGTCGACGGTGATCTGGTTCGACCTGATCGTGCCCGGCCGGAACGGGTTCTGGTAGTTGAACATGTAGTCTGACACGGCGTTGAGGTACACCGGGAGTCTGGACTGCATCTCGATAGTGGCAGTCGTGCTCGAGATCGCCGGGTCAGAGGCGTCGATTGCTGCAACAAACCGCGAGTACTCGAAGCTCTTGCCAAACTCACCGAGGTTCCCGTCGGAGTACGCGATGATAGCGTCGTATACGGTCTTCTGCAGGGTCGTCGTGTCGATGATCGAGTTAG
>ERZ777003.3319-NODE-3319-length-15977-cov-7.959678_pt1 | contig 15977 bp, 10 predicted proteins | sample MGYA00374956_ERZ777003 | MGnify/ENA primary metagenome ERZ777003 (study PRJEB29302, sample SAMN06268252) | bioreactor metagenome | isolation source: Joint BioEnergy Institute, California, USA | place: USA:Joint BioEnergy Institute, California, USA | collected... | reverse complement strand
GGCGGCGCCGGTCGTCTCCGCCGCGACGCGACCCCGGCCGGCGGACCGGTCGATCCGGTACGGTCGAGCGACAGGGGAGGTGGAGGCGTGGACGAGCCGCACCGGGGTGAGCGCAGCGACCGCCCGGGCCGTTCGGGCGACCCGCGCGCGCCCGCGCTGCGCTGGGACGCGCTCGGGCCCGAGGTCGCCGCGCAGCTGCAACCGCGGCTGGAGGGGCTCGTCGACGACGTGCTCGCCTCGGTCGTGCGGCCGGGCGCGCCGCGCGAGTGGCTGGAGGGGGCGCCGAACGCCCGCCACGGCGTCGAGTCGGGCGTCCGCGGCCTGCTGACGCTGATCGAGACGGGCCCGCGCGGCGCCGTGCCGGCGCGCGAGCTCTACTTCGGCTTCGGGCGCGGCCAGCTGCGCGCCGGCCGCTCGCTCGGCCCGCTGCTGGACGCCTACCACCGGGGCGCGCGGGCCGCCTGGCGGTCGCTCGTCCACGCCGGCAGCGGCGCGGGCCTCGCGCCCGAGACGCTGTCGGCGCTGGCCGACGCGATCTTCGCCTACGTCGCCGAGATCGCGGCCGCCTCGGCGGAGGGCTTCGCCTACGAGGAGGAGGCGCGCCGCGCGCCCGGCCGCCGCCGGCGCCGCGAGCTCGTCGCGACGCTCGTGCGCGACCCGCCGCCGACGGCGCCGGCGCTCGCCGACGCGCTCGCCGAGCTGGGCTGGCGGGCCGGCGCGCCGGTCGCCGTGCTCGCGTTCGACGGCGCCCGCGTGCGCGACGTCGCGGCGCGGCTGCCCGCCGGATCCCAGGTCGCGTGGGTCGACGGGCTCGGCCACGCGCTCGTGCCCGACCCCGACGCGCCCGGCCGCCGCGAGCAGCTGCGCACCCAGCTCGCCGGCGCGCACGCCGCGCTCGGCCCGACCGTCGCGCTGCCGGCGGCAGCGAGGTCGGCGCGCTGGGCGCGGCTCGCGCTCGCGCTGCCGGGGCCGGGGCTCGTCGTCGCCGCCGAGCGCCGCGTCGACCTGCTGCTGGCGGCGGCGCCCGAGCTGGCGGACGCGCTCGCCGCCGAGGCGCTCGCGCCGCTGGACGCGCTCCCCGCCGTCGCGCGCCGGCGGCTGCTGGCGACGCTCGGGGCCTGGCTCGACCACCAGGGCGCGCCGCGGCCGGTCGCCGACCGGCTCCACGTCCACACGCAGACGGTCCGCTACCGCCTCGGGCAGCTGCGCCGGCTGCTGGGCGACCGGCTCGACGCGCCAGAGGGCCGGCTCGAGCTCGAGCTGGCCCTCCGCGCCCGCCGCCTGCGCCCGCGCCCTCAGCGGGCGCGCTCCGGCGTCACCCGATGACGCTGCGCACCATCGGCGCGTAGCCGGAGCCGTGGCCCGGCCTGTTCGGGTGGAAGCTCTCGCTCGGCCTTATGATGTTGAGCCCGTTTATCCACTCGCTCGTGCAGATCGGGTGGCTGGCGAAGACGGGGATCGCGTCGACGAAGCTGAACCCGTGCGCGAGCGCGCGGTCCCGGATCACGTCGCGCAGCAGGTCGGCCATCTGGTTGAGCTGCGTCCGCTCGCTGGCGCTGATCCCGGTCGTGGCCAGGCAGCCGCTGCTGCCGAACAGCCGCGGGTAGCCGAGCACGGCCACCCTCGCCCCGGGGGCGCGGCTCTTGATCGCCGCGTAGACGGTGTTGAGCCGGCTCGGCAGCGTCGTCTGGATGAACGTCCTCGCGTCGGCGATCGCCGAGGCGCAGCCGAGCGTGACGCAGGCGATCATGACGTCGGCGAAGCCGGCGTCGTTGCCGCCGATCGTGATCGAGACGAGCCTCGTGTCGGCCGTCACCGACGAGATCTGGCTGCTCATGAGGCTCGTCGTCGTCGCGCCGCTGCAGGCGACGAAGACGAGGTCGGTGTTCGGCCGCTGCCTGGACGCGAGGTACGGGTAGGCGTACGTGCCCCGCTGGCAGCCCGAGTGGAGCGTGTACGAGCCGGTGCCGGTGCCCGACGAGTACGAGTCGCCGAGCGCGACGTAGCGGTCGGCCGCCGACGCGGCGCCGGCGCCGCCGACGAGCATGGCGAGCGCGCACGCCAGCGGCGTCAGCGCGCGTGAGAGGTTGCGCATCGATCCCTCCTCCGGTTGGTGCGGGCTCCCCCGGCCCGCGCCTCCGCACCGTACCGGCGTCGATGCGCCGTTTCTCCGTCGATCGGCGCAATCTTCGCGCCCGCGCGTGTGCGCCGCGCTCAATGCGGCCGGACGCGCCCGAGCCGTCGCGGCAGGTCCGGCCGCTCGACGTCGGCCGGCAGCCGGCCCTCGTCGGCGAGCTTGTCGAGGTGGGCGGCGAGCGTCACCGTCGCGGCCGCCCGCAGCGCCGGCGGCGCGTCGGCCCACACGTCGTCGAGCAGCTCGTCGACGCCGCGCAGCCCGCGCGCGAGCGCCTCGAGCAGGCGCCGCTCGCGCGCGACGCGGTGGGCGACGTAGCGGTCGAGCGTCGCGGCGGGGTCGGTCACGAGCGGGCCGTGGCCGGGCGCGAGCACGGCCAGCCTCCGCGCGCGCAGCCGCCGCAGGCCGGCGAGGTAGCCGGCGAGCGCGCCCGGGTGCGGGAGCAGCAGCGAGCTGCCGCGGCCGAGCACGACGTCGCCGGTGAAGCCGATCGGGCCGCAGATGAACGCGAGGTGGTCCGGCGCGTGGCCGGGCGTCGCGACGACCTCGAGCGGGCCGGCGCGGTCGCCGTCGCCGACGGGCAGCTCGACGTCGCCGCGCGCCGCCGCCACCGGCGCCCGCCGCCCGGCGCCGCCGACGCGCGCGCGCAGCCCCGCGACGCCCTCGGCGTGGTCGGGGTGGTCGTGCGTGAGCGCGATGCCGCCGAGGCCGCCGCGCCGCGCGACCTCGGCGGCGACGGCGGCGAGGTGGTCGTCGAGCGCCGGGCCGGGGTCGATCACCCAGGCGGGATCGCGCCCGACGATCCACGTGTTCGTGCCCTCGAGCGTGTACGGGCCCGGGTTGCCGGCCCGCACCACCGTCACATCGTGGCGCGCGAGCACCATCGCGACGAGCATCGCAGATCAAGCTCGCCCGCCGGCCGCCGATCACCGGGGAAGCGCCCCCTGGCGCCCGGCACACCCCACCAAAGGATCAACAACGCATGTCCACGGTTTCGCCCGCACCCAGCGCGGTCGATCTGCCGCTCCAGCTCAGCGAGCCGCGCTGGCACGAACTGGTCGCCTTCTGCCTGGTCACCCGCGCCGATCTCGCGCTGTTGCGCGACGCCGACATCCCCCAGGAGCTGATCGAGGGGCTGCCGCAGCAGTTCTACGACCACATGCTCAGCTTCCCGGAGATGCGGGCGATCATCGAGCGCCACTCGACGGTCGAGCGGCTGAGCCAGACGCTCAAGCGCTACTACTCGTCGCTGTGGACGGGGCAGCTCGACGACGCCCGCGTCGAGGCGGTCGTCCGCATCGGCGTCGTCCACGACCGGATCGACCTGCCGATCGGCGCCTACATCGGCGCGACCGTGAAGCTCGACGAGGTCTCGATCCCGTGGCTCATCAAGCGCTACGGGGACGACCACGAGCGGCTCGCCGAGGCCCTGCTCGCGTACCGCAAGCTGCTCACGTTCGACGTCGCCGTCGTCACGCAGACGTACATCGACAGCCGCGACCGCACGGTCGAGCTCGTCCAGGAGCTCGAGCGCCAGACGGCCCGCGTCGCCGAGCAGCAGAGCGAGATCACCTCCGTCTCGCAGTCGCTGGCCGCCGCGGCGCAGCAGAGCTACGCGTCGGCGACCGAGCTGAGCCAGACCTCGACGTCGATCGCCCAGCGTGCCGGCGGCGCGAACGAGCTGATGTCGCAGAGCGTCGAGCTCGTGCGCAGCGGCAGCGAGGTGACGCGCGGCACCGACTCGGCCGTCGCCGACATGCGCGCCGGCGTCGAGCAGATCTCCCAGCAGCTCGGCGCGCTGTCGGAGCAGACGCGCGAGATCTCGACGATCGTCAAGGGCATCCGCGAGATCGCCGACCAGACGAACCTGCTCGCGCTCAACGCCGCGATCGAGGCCGCCCGCGCCGGCGAGCACGGCCGCGGCTTCGCCGTCGTCGCCGACGAGGTGCGCCGCCTGGCCGACCGCACGCGCGACGCGCTCCAGGACATCACGCAGCTGAACGCGAACTCGCTCGCCGCGATCGAGGCGGTCGCCGACGCGGTCGAGTCGACCGGCGCCCAGGTCAGCGACGTCGAGCGGCGCGCCGGCGACGCGAGCCGCAGCTTCGACGCGATCGACGAGGCGATCGGGACGACCGCCGAGTCGCTCGCCGAGATCGTCGAGGGCGTCGACACCGTCTCGCGCTCGACGGAGGAGATGACGGCGGTCTCCCGCCAGGTCGCGACGATGGCCGAGCAGCTCGGCATGCTCAGCGACACGCTCGGCTCCTCGCTCGACGAGGCGCGCGCGCTCATCGAGGACGCCCGCCGCAGCAGCTGAGCGCCGCCGGCGGGGCGTGCCGGGCCTCCCCCTCGCCCGGCACGCGCCCGCCGGATGCTCCCCTGCGCATCGCCTCCCCCGGCGAGTCCGGCGTCGTCGCGGCCCTAGGCCTCCGGCCAGGACGCCTCGACGACCAAGCCCTCCTGGCCCGCCGCCGCCCACAGCTCCTCGGCGACGTGCGGCGCCAGCGGCGCGAGCAGCTGCACGGCGGTCAGCAGCGCCCCCTGCAGCGTCGCCGTGTCGCTGGGCGTCAGCTCCCCCTGCTGCCTGAGCACCCGCTGCTCGAAGTCGCGCACCCGCTCGACGAGCGTCATGACGTTGCGCGCGGCGCGGTGCATCTCGAGCCGCTCCATGTTCTCGGTGATCCGCCTCACCGCGACGCCGCGCCAGTTCGCCAGCCGCCTGCGCAGCTTGGCCGCGCCCTCCTCGGGGTCGGGCTCGGGCAGCTCGCCGACGCCCTCGATCCGCGGCAGCGCGTACTGCCAGAAGCCGTGCAGCCACTTCTTGCAGTACTGCAGCGCCTGCTCGGTCCAGGTGAGGATGTTCGTCGGCGCCGCCGCGTAGAGGACGGCGAGCCGCACCGTGTCGGCGCCGACGCGCGCGAGCAGCTCGTCCGGGTCGACGACGTTGCCGAGGTGCTTGGACATCTTCTTGCCGTCGAGGTGGACCATCTCGTGCATGAGCACGCGCTCGTGCGGCTCGCCGTGCTCGAGCTGCGGCAGCACGCCGACGTCGCGCAGCACCTTCGCCGTCATCCGCTGGTCGAACATCGAGCCGCCGCCGTCGGCCCCCCAGATCACCTGGTGGACCGGGATCCAGCGGTCGATCTCGCTGTGGGCGAACATCCGGTGCTCGCGCTCCGCGGGCGGCGCCGAGAACGGGAACCACTGCCAGAGGCCGTCGACGTGGCAGTCGAGCGTGTCGGTCTCGCGGCGGCCGGGGCCGCCGCACCTCGGGCAGGTCGTGTTGACGAAGTCCTCGCGCTGGGCGAGCACGTTGCCCTCGCCGGTCGGGCGCAGGTCGTCGGGCAGCCGCACCGGCAGCTGCTCGACCGGGACCGGCACGATCCCGCACGCGTCGCAGTGGACGAGCGGGATCGGGGCGCCCCAGGCGCGCTGGCGCGAGATCGGGAAGTCGCGCGCCTTGTAGCGGGCCGCCTCGCGCAGCCTCGGCGGGCCGGGCGGCAGCTTCCAGGCGAACATCCTGCTCGGCCTGCCGATCCGCCTCGCGATCGCGGCGTCGGTGCGGTCGACGGCCGGGATGCCGAGCGCCGCGGTGCGGCCGAAGCGGGCGTCGACGGCCGGCGTGACGACGACGGGCAGCGGCTCCCTGAAGCCGGCGATGCCGAGCGTGCGGCCGCTGTCGACGACCGGGACGTTCTCGGCGCCGCGCTCGTCGCGCGCGATCCCGCCGGAGCGGATGCGCGACACCTCGGCGCGGACGGCGTCGTCGACGATCCAGGCGTCGATCTCCGGGTGGCTGGGCGACAGCGCGACGAACTCGGCCTGCTCGACGGCGTCGGGGTAGGGCGTGAAGACGGTCAGGACGGTGCCGTCGAGCGTGGCGCCGTCGAGCTCGACGCCGTCGACGCGGCCGAGCATCGTCCGCTGGGCGCCGATCGCGGCGGCGTTCCAGCCGCCGAGGTGGGCCATGCCGCGCTCGTTCTCCTCCAGGTAGCGGCTGACGCCGAGGTACCACTGCGACCGCTGCACGAGCCGCGTCGGCTGGTGGCAGCGCCAGCAGGCGCCGTCCTCGACCTGCAGGCTGGCGAGCACGGTCCTGCAGTTGTCGCACCAGTCGACCTGGCCCTCGGAGTGGTAGACGAGCCCCTCCCTGAGCAGCAGCAGGAACAGCCACTGCGTCCACTTGTAGAGCTCGGGCTCGCTCGTGATCCACTCGCGCTCCCAGTCGAACGAGTAGCCGAGGCGGTCGAACTGCTCGCGCATCCGCGCGCGGCACCGCTGGACCCACTCGTTCGGCGTCAGGCCGTTCTTGATCGCGCCGATCTCGGTCGGCAGCCCGAAGGCGTCGAAGCCGATCGAGAACAGCACCGCGCGCCCGCGCACGCGCAGGTAGCGCGCGTAGGCGTCGCTGATCGTGTAGCTGCGGATGTGGCCCATGTGGGCGCTGCCGGACGTGAACGGGCAGGCGGCGAAGATGTAGGCCGGCCGCTCGCCCTCGCGGCGCTCCGGCGTCGCGAAGACGCCGGCCTCCCGCCAGGCCTCCTGCCAGCGCGCCTCGATCGCCGCCGGCATGTAGTCCGGTATCACGCTGTGTGAGGCCATCTTCCCCCCAGGTCGGGCCGGTCGCGGCGGCGCGGCCGCGGCCGGCGGCGCGCCGCGCGCGGCGCGACGTCGGTCGCCGCACGCGCGACCGCACGCGATCGTTCAACGATCGTCAACGATCGAACTTCGGATTCCTGCGACGTCGATCTTCGGTTTGTTGAACAACCAGAGCGATTGAACGTTCATGCGCCCGACGGGATTCGAACCCGCATCTTCCAGGCCCTAAACCTGGAGCTCTTTGGCTCACTTTCGGCAGCGTGAGGTCCGGACGAGGGCCGCGATCGCGGCATCAGCCACCGAACGGGAAAAGATTTGACCCCTGATCCCGCCGGCTTGAAGGCTAGCGCTCGCCTTCGCGCACGCGCCTATTCGATTCGCCGTTGACCAGTTGAGCTACGGACGCTCGGATACGACGTGAGCCGCCATCCCCCTGGCCGGCTCGCCGCGAGTATAGGCATGGGCCGAAAGCAAAGTCAACGAGAACCGTCGCGCTGCGTAAGAACGCCGCATCAACTGCGCAGACGACGGCGTGTTGCAACCATCGCAGCGGCTCGCTAGGCTGGCGAGCGCCGCTCGTCATAGGGGGTTTGGAGCGGCCGATCTCAACTGCACTGCGGCCAACCGGCCTCGTCCGAGGTGCAATTAACCATGCCATCATCCATGCGCACGAGCGGGGACGGCGCGGCGCCCGGCGCGCAGCCCACCGGCGCGCGGTCGAGCGGCGCCGCGGCGGGCGCGGCCGCCGGCCTGCTCGCCGGCGCGCTCACCGCGACGGTGCGCGTCTTCGAGCTCCACCGGCCGGGCGCGATGCGGGTCGGGCAGCGGCGGCTGCCCGACGACGGCGCGCTGCTGCGCGTCGAGGCGACCGGCATCTGCGGCACCGACCACCACCTCTACGCCGGCCGGATCGCGGCGCCGCTGCCGTGCCTGCTCGGCCACGAGGTGATCGGGCGGCTCGAGCGCCTGCCCGACGACCACGGGCTCGTGCTCGACGGGGCGATCGCCGTCGGCGACCGGGTGCTGATGGCGCCCGGCGTCCCCTGCGGCGACTGCGCCGGCTGCGCCGCCGGCGGCCGCTGCCTCGACCGCCCCTGCTACGGGCTGACGATGGCCGGCGACGGCCTCACCGGCGGCCTGTCGCCGTACATGACGCTGCTGCCGGGCACCCGCGTCTACCCGGTCCCCGAGCACGTGCCGGCCGCGCGCGCCGTCTTCGCCGAGCCGATGGCGTGCGTGCTCAGCGCGCTGGCGAAGGCGTTCGGGCCGGCCGGCCCGGTCGCCGGCGGGCTCGTGCTCGGCTTCGGCCCGATCGGCTGCTGCGCCGCCGTCGCGCTCGCCGCCGCCGGCGGTCCGGTGACGGTGCTCGAGCCCGACGCCGGCCGGCGCGCGCTCGCCGGCGAGCTCGGCTTCGCGACGCTCGCCGACGCGGCCGAGGCGGCGGCGGTGGCCGCGACGGCGGGCGGCTTCCCCTGCATCGTCGACGCCGCCGGGACGCCGGCCGCCTTCGCGGGCGCGCTCGAGCTGCTCGCGTGGGGCGGCACGCTCGTCGAGCTCGGCAACTTCGCCGACCTCGGGACGGCCGCGATCAGGCCGAGCGCGATCTGCCTGCGCGACCTGCGCGTCGTCGGCAGCGGCGAGACCCGCTACGAGGACTTCCCGGCCGCGATCGCGCTCGTCGCCGAGACGCCGGTGCGGCTGGAGCGGGCGATCACCGACGTCCTCGACTTCGACGCGATCGCGGACCCCAACGACCTGTTCGCGTCCCGCGCGGCCGGCAAGGCGATGGTGACGTTCCGATGAGCGCCCCGTCCCGCAACGGCCGCGCGCCGGCGCCTCCGACCGGCGCCCAGGTGCTCCTGCTGACGCCCTTCGACGACGACGGCGAGCTCGACGCGCGGTCGCTCGCGTCGCTCGTCGACTACGTCATCGACGGCGGCGTCGACGGGATCGTCGGCCTCGGCACGACCGGCGAGTTCTTCACGATGTCGGTCGACGAGCAGGCGCACGTGATGACGACGCTGGCGAGGATCGTCGCCGGCCGCGTGCCGCTCACGTTCGGCGTCGGCAGCAGCGCGACGAGCGTCTCGATCGCGCTCGCCCGCCACGCGCAGGCGCTCGGCGCCGACGGCGTGATGCTCCAGCCGCCGTGGTACTTCGACCACGCGCCGGGCTCGATCGAGGCCCATTTCGTCGCGGTCGCCAACGCGATCGACCTGCCGGTGATGGCCTACGACGGCGGCGGCGGGATCGAGCTGAGCGTCGAGCAGGTGCGGCGGCTGCACGAGCGGGCGCCGCGCATCCGCTACGTGAAGATGTCGATCGTCGACCCGGCGAAGGTCGCCGCGATGCGGGCCGGCGCGCCCGAGGTCGAGCCGCTCGTCGGCGACGAGAACATGCTGCTGATGGGCCTGCGCCACGGCGCGATCGGCAGCACCGTCGGCTGGAGCAACGTCGACCCCGCCGCGGTCGCGCGCGTCCACCGCCGCTTCGAGGCGGGCGACCTCGACGGCGCCCGCGCGGTCCTGCTGCGCGAGATCGTGCCGGCCGTCTCGCCGTGCATCACGGCCAAGAACGGCTGGATCCGCAGCTACAAGGAGATCCTCGCCGCCAAGGGCGTGATCGCCTCGCCGGCGACGCGGCTGCCGCTGACGCCGCTGGACCCCGTCCGCCGCGAGGAGGTCCTCGCCGCGATGCGCGAGCTGGCGGTGCTGTGATGGCCGTCGACGACCGCCGCTGCAAGCTGGCTCTATTCGACCTCGACGGCGTCCTCGTCGACTCGCGGGACGCGATGGAGGAGGCGTGGGAGGCGGTCCGCCGCGACCTCGGCGTGACGGTGCCGTTCGCCGCCTACTTCCGCGAGATCGGGCGGCCGTTCGGCGACATCATGGCGCGGCTGGGCCTCGCCGACCGCCGCGAGGAGATCGAGCGCGTCTACCGCGCGACCGCCCTGCGCGCGGCGCCGACGGTGCCGGCCTTCCCCGGCATCGAGGCGGCGCTCGAGCAGCTGACGGTCGCCGGCGTCAAGCTCGGCGTCGTGACCTCGAAGGCGCGGCCGCAGACGTACTGGACGCTGGCGCAGTTCGACGTCCCGTTCGCGACCGTGCAGACGCCCGAGGAGGGCCATCCGGGCAAGCCGACGCCGTTCCCGCTGCTGATCGCCGCCTCGGAGGCGCACGTCGATGTCGCCGACGCGATCTTCATCGGCGACATGGACGTCGACTACGCGGCCGCCCGCGGCGCCGGCATGCGCTTCCTCCACGCGGCCTGGGGGTACGGCCCCCGCCCGGCCGGCGCGGCGCAGCTGCGGACGGTCGCCGAGATCGCGTCGCTGGCCCGCTTCGGCACGGCGCGCGCGTCGCGGGCGAAATTGAGAACGATTCCTATTCCTGTATGATCGGCGGCCATGTCCGCCCCTCGCCGCCGCGCGCGCCTCGCGCCGGCCCTCCTCCCCGCGCTGCTCGCGCTCGCGCTCGCCGTCGCCGGCTGCGGCGGCGACGACCGGGCGGGCGGCGACCGCGGCGTCGAGGTCGTCGCGACGACCCCCGTCGTCGGCGGCGCGGCCGCGTCGGTCCGCCAGCTGCTGGCGCCCAACCGCGACCCGCACGACTTCGAGCCCCGCCCCGGCGACGCGCTCGCGGTCGCCCGGGCTCGCCTCGTGCTCGCCAGCGGCCAGGGGCTCGACGGCTGGATCGAGGACGTCGTCGGCCAGGCCGGCGGCGACGCTCGGCTCGTCGCCGTCGGCGACGGGCTCGGCCGCGCCGGCGACGGCGGCGACCACGGTCCCGGCGACGCCGACCACGGCCATGACGACGGGGCCGCGCACGGGGACGCCGCCCACGGCCACGACCACGGGGGCGGCGACCCGCACTGGTGGCACGACCCGACGAACGCGATCGCCGCCGTGCGGCGGATCGCGGCGGCGCTGACCGCGGCCGACCCGGCCAACCGGCGCGCCTACGCCCGCAACGCCGCCGCGTACGTGCGCCGCCTGCGGGCGCTCGACGCCGGCATCCGCCGCTGCATCGCGGCGATCCCGCCCGCGCGGCGCACGCTCGCGACCGGCCATGACACGCTCGGCGCGTTCGCCCGCCGGTACGGGCTCGCCGTCGTCGGGACCGTGATCCCGGCGCGCACGACCCAGGCGCAGGCGTCGGCCGGCGACGTCGCCGCGCTCGCGCGCACGCTGCGGCGCGAGGGCGTCCGGGCCGTCTTCGCCGAGGCGGGCGCGAACCGCAAGCTGCCGGAGGCGGTCGCGCGCGAGGCGGGCGCGACCGTGCACGCCCTCCACGTCGACGGACTCGGGCCCGCGGACGGCCCCGCCGGCACGTACCTCGGCATGATGGCCCGCAACGCCGACGCGATCGTGCGCGGGCTGACCGACGGCGCGCGCGGCTGCCGCATCGCCGGCCGCTGAGCCGCGGGCCCCGCGCCGGGCCGGCGAGGCCCGCCGCGGGACGCACTACGCTCCCTCGGAGAGTGTCGTCCCCGACCGCGCTGCACGCCGACGAGCAGAGCCGGCCCCGACGCCAGGTGCTCGCGAGCCTCGGCGCGCCCGTGCGGCGGTTCGTCGCGACCGAGGCCGGCAGCGCCGGGCTGCTGCTCGCGGCGACGCTCGTCGCGCTCGCCTGGTCCAACTCGCCCTGGTCCGACAGCTACGAGGCGCTGTGGCGCACCGAGCTGACGCTCCGGCTCGGCGGCTGGGAGCTCAGCAAGGACCTGCGCGACTGGCTCGACGAGGGCCTCATGGCCCTCTTCTTCTTCGTCATCGGCCTCGAGGTGCGGCGGGAGCTGGCCGTCGGCGAGCTGCGCGACCGCGCGCGCGTGACCGTGCCGGTGATCGCCGGCCTCGGCGGGATGGCGCTGCCAGCGCTGCTGTACCTGCTCGTCGCGCCCGGCGACGCCCACCACGGCTGGGGGATCGTGATCGCGACCGACACCGCGTTCCTGCTCGGGGCGCTGGCGATCATCGGCCCCGCCTGCCCGACGCAGCTGCGCGTCTTCCTGCTGACGCTCTCGATCGTCGACGACATCGTCGCGATCGCGGTCATCGGCGTCGCCTACTCGGAGTCGATCGCGCCCGTCCCGCTCGCCGTCGCCGCGGCGTGCCTGCTCGCGCTCGTCGTCCTGCAGCGGCAGCACGTCTGGCACGCCGCCGCCTACGTCGCCGTCGGCGGGGCGCTGTGGGTCGCGACCGACGCCTCGGGCGTCCACCCGACGCTCGCCGGCATGGCCGGCGGGCTGCTGATCGCCGCCTACCCGCCGAGGCGGCACAAGGTCGAGCGGGCGGCCCGCGCGGCGACCGCCTTCCGCCAGTCGCCGCTGCCGAGCACGGCGCGCGAGACGCGCCGGCTCGTCGCGCGCTCGATCTCGCTCAACGAGCGGCTCCAGAACGCGCTCCACCCCTGGACGAGCTACGCGGTCGTGCCGCTGTTCGCGCTCGCCAACGCGGGCGTCGACCTGCGCGGCGGCATGCTCGCCGACGCGCTCGGCTCCCCGCTGACGTGGGCGATCGTCGTCGGCCTCGTCGTCGGCAAGCTCGTCGGGATCGCCGGCGGGGCGCTCGGCGCGCTGCGGCTGCGCCTCGGCGCGCTGCCGCAGGGCGTCGGCGAAGGCCAGGTCGTCGGCGGCGCGGCCCTGTCCGGGATCGGCTTCACCGTCTCGCTGCTCATCACGAGCCTCGCGTTCGACGACGGGGCCGCGCGCGACGAGGCGCGCGTCGGCGTGCTGCTGGCGGCGACGCTCGCCGCCATCGCTGGCTGGGTCGCGTTCAAGCTCGCCGCCGTCCTGCGCGGGGAGGTGACGGCCGGGCTGCCGCGGACGCTCGCCGCGCCGGTCGACCCGGCGCGCGACCACGTCGCCGGGCCGCCCGACGCGCCGCTGACGCTCGTCGAGTACGGCGACTTCGAGTGCCCGTTCTGCGGCCGCGCGACCGGCGTCGTGCGCGAGCTGCAGGCGCGCTTCGGGGACGAGCTGCGCTACGTCTGGCGCCACCTGCCGCTGGCCGACGTCCACCCGCACGCGGAGCTCGCCGCCGAGGCGGCCGAGGCGGCCGCCGAGCAGGGCCGCTTCTGGGCGATGCACGCGCTCCTGTTCGCCCATCAGGACGAGCTGGAGCTGCAGGACCTGCTCGGCTACGCCGGCGCGCTCGGGCTCGACGTGGAGGCGTTCGCGCGCGCGTTGGAGGAGGGCCGCCACAGCGCGCGCGTGCAGGAGGACATGGCCAGCGCCGAGGCCAGCGGCGCCCGCGGCACGCCGACGTTCTTCATCGGCGACCGCCGCCACGTCGGCCCGTACGACGCCGAGACGCTCGCCGCCGCGCTCGCGGCGGCGCGCGACGGCGACGGCGGGCCGGCCGGCTAGGCGCGCGCCGCGCGCGGCCCGCCGTCGCCGAAGGCGGCCCGGGCGCGCAAGCGGATGCGCGGCGCGGTGGGCGTCGCGGTCGCCGCCGTCCGCACGCTAGCGCGCGAGGCGCAGCGGCCAGCTCAGCTGGCGGGCGGGGGTGCCGGGGCCGCTGGCGCGGGCGGTGACGCGGATCGCGGCGCCGCCGCCGAGGCGCGGGAGGCGCTGGCGCGCCGCGCGCGACCGGACCCGCACGGCGAGGTCGGCGACGCCGTTGCCGGCCCGCCGGGCGGTCGCGGTGCCGAGCCGCACGTAGCGGCCGCGCGGGAGGCCGTTCGCGCGCCCGCCGGCGACCCGCCGGCCGCGCTCGCCCAGCCGCCGCGCGACGCGGTCGGCGACCCACAGCTGCGGGGCGACGGCGCACGCGCTCGTGCACGCGACCGTGACCGGCAGGCCGTCGGCGGCGAGCCCGCGCAGGCCGCCGCCGCGCACGAGCGTGACGCGGCGGCTGACGACGACCGGCCTCGTCCGCGTCCCGCGCACGACGAGCCCGAGCCGCAGCGTCAGCGACGACGCCGACCGCACCCGCGCGCCCGCCGGCGCGGCGAGCCGCAGCGTCAGCCGCGGGCTGCCGCCGCGCGTGCGCACGAGCTGGCCGCGCGCGACCGTCACGTAGCCGCGCCCGCGCGGCCGTGCCGGGTCGCGGCGCGTCACGCGCCGGGCGCGCAGGCCGGCCGCGCGCGCGGCGGCGGCGGGCGCGTAGAGGCGGGCGCCGACGCGGCACGCGTCCGCGCACGTGATCGCGAGCGGGAGCCCGTCCGCGAGCGTCGCGCCGAGGTCGGCGCGGCGCGGCACGAGCGCGGTCGCGAGCGACTCGCGCCGCCACTGCCGGCGCGTCGGCCTCGCCTGCACGTTGCCGGCCGCGTCGACGGCCCGCACCGCGAGCGCATGCGGCCCGTAGCCCAGGTCCCGCAGCGTCAGCGGCGACCGGCACGGCGCGAACCTGCCGCCGTCGATCGCGCAGCTGAACGTCACGTTCGGCTCGGAGGCCGCGAACCTGAACGTCGCGACGGACGCGCCGGTGACGGCGCCGCGCGGACCGCCCGTCACCGTCGTCGTCGGCGGGATCGTGTCGACGGTGAAGACGAGCGGGTCGCTGACGCCCGCGCCGGTGCGGTTGCCGACCTGGATCGCCTGCGCCGTGAAGACGCCGTCGGGCAGCGGCGTCCGCGGCGTGACCGACCAGCGCCCGTCGATGACCGGCGCGGTCAGCGTCTGCAGCGGCGCGCCGCTCTGCGTCGCGCCGGTGCCGGTGTAGATCTGCAGCGTCACCTCGGCGGCGGCGCGCCCGCCGACGGCGGCCTGGCCGCTGAACGTCGGCCGGGTCCTGTTGACCGCCGTTGTCTGGCCGGGCTGGTCGATCGTGACCGCCGGCGGGACCGGCAGCGCGGGCGGGATCGCCGGCCCGCGGTCGGCGATCACGTGGTAGGCGGCGCGGACGCGGTCGTAGGCGTCGTAGCCGGGCGGCTCGCCGCTCCACGGGGCGGGCGAGACGAGGCCGCGGTCCTGCACCGCGCACCTGTGCGGCAGCTCGCACTCGTTCGAGTAGTTGTAGTAGTAGATGCGGTCGATCCGCTCGTCCAGCGAGGCGATGCCGAGCAGGAACTGCGTCGCCCTCGCCTGCGACGCGTCGCCCCAGATCGTGCCGCTCGGGTCGCGGTAGCGGGCGCCGACCTCGTCGATCCAGATGCGCGCCTGCGCCCACGGGCCCTGCAGCTTGGCGAGGTACCAGCGGGCGATGCGGGCGTCGTCGGGCCCGTCGGCCTGGAAGGCGTTGACGTCGCCGTGGGTGTGGAAGGAGAAGATCGCCGGCCGCGCGTCGCCGAGCCGCGCGAGGTAGGCGTCGACGTACCAGTCGTCGTTGATGATGCCGGCGAACTCGCCCGCGACGACGGTGCAGGCCGCGCCGCAGATCGCCTGCGCGGCGAGCCAGTAGTCGGCCGCCAGCCACGGGTTCCAGCCGAGCGGGTACTGGCGCGCGTCGACGTTGTTGGGCTCGTTCCAGGCGCCGAGCAGCGTCACGTCCGGGTAGGCGGCGCGGAACGCGGCGACGCCCTCGGCGTACTCCTGCAGCGTCGGCGCGACGGCGTCGCCGGTGCCGGGCGCGCGCACGTCCTGGCTGGGGCCGAAGACGACGAGCAGCTCGACGCCGCCCGCGGCGGCCCGCTGGCGCAGCAGCTCGAAGTCCGCGCGCCGCCTGAGCCCCGCCTCGCCCCTCGTGATCGCGACGTCGTAGGGGACGACGATCCGCAGCCGCCTGACGCCGAGCCCGGGCCAGTGGCGCTCGACGAGCGTCCTCGCGTTCGAGTCGGCGATCCCGACCTCGACGGCGCCCGCCGCCGGCGCCGCGAGCGCGACCGCCAGCAGCGCGAGCGCGGCCGTGCGCGCGAGCCGTCGCGCGCGACCGGTCCCCGCCTGCGTCAGCCGTCCCACGCCGACACCAACACGGGCGCGGCCCGAACGTTGCGCCCGATGACGGCGCGTCGCGCCGAGCCCGAGCGGGGCGGGGATGCGCGCCCCCCGCGGCGGGTAGGCCCACGCCATGGCGCGCAACGAGATCGAGGTCGACGCCCCGCCCGAGCGGGTCTTCGCCGTGCTCGCCGAGCCGCGCGCGTACGCCCGCTGGGTCGTCGGCTCGCGCCGGATCCGCCGCGCCGACCCCGATTGGCCGCGGCCGGGCAGCGCGTTCGACCACGCGATCGGCTTCGGCCCGTTCACGCTCCGGGACGCGTCGGAGGTGGCGGCATGCGAGCCGCCGTGGCGGCTGAGGCTGCGCGTGATGGCGCGGCCGCTGACGACCGCGTGGGTGACGCTGCAGCTGACGCCGACCGGCGGCGGC
>ERZ777003.3318-NODE-3318-length-15978-cov-11.537022_pt1 | contig 15978 bp, 8 predicted proteins | sample MGYA00374956_ERZ777003 | MGnify/ENA primary metagenome ERZ777003 (study PRJEB29302, sample SAMN06268252) | bioreactor metagenome | isolation source: Joint BioEnergy Institute, California, USA | place: USA:Joint BioEnergy Institute, California, USA | collected... | reverse complement strand
TTGTTTTATCAACTTGAGATTCCCATGGCCTGCCCCCGCTTTTGATCAAGAGCCACAATCTGGAAGCTGAACTGCCCGCGGTCGCGGTCAGGAACTGGCGCTACCAACCTTCGGTTGCGGAGGAGGGTTCATCGAATTACAGACCGGAGCGGTGCGTGCGCTTCTCGTGTAACACTGATCTAGCGCTTCTCGCTGTCCAGTAAGGCCATGTGGGCGGCTGGGTAACGGTCGCCCGCGAATGCACCGCGCGGCGCAACCGCCTCGACCTCGGCCATCTGCTCCGGAGTCAATGGCTTCGCACTGATTGCTTCTTCAAGCTGCTGGATTGTACGTATGCCCAGCGTCGGAAGGAACTGCGACTGCTTGCCGAGCACCCAACCGATCGCGAGCTGGCTCAGCGTGACGCCCCAACGCTTCGCCAAGCCTTGCAGACCAGCAACGAGCTTAGCGTTCGCTTCGCCGTTCTTCCCCACAAACCGCGGCATGTGGGCGCGCGCATCTCCAGGACGGATCGGACTTGCCGTGAGCAGCCCGCGAGACAACACACCGTACAGCGTCGCGCCGATGCCGAGTTCCTTGAGCACTGGAAAGATCGTATCCTCAGGCTCACGGCTTGCGATGGAGTACTCGATCTGGAGATCGGCGATACGGTGTACCTTCGCCGCACGCCGGATCGTTTCGGGACCGACTTCGGACAACCCGATCGACCGCACGTAGCCCGCTTTCACGAGGTCCGCGATCGCACCAATCGTGTCTTCGATCGGCACTGCCGGATCCAGTCGCGCCGGGCGATAGACGTCGACATAGTCCGTGCCGAGCCGAACCAGCGAGTATGCGAGGAAGTTCTTTACCGCAGAGGGTCGGGCATCGATGCCACCGATGCTGTTGTCGGGTCCGAGTAGCACGCCAAACTTGACCGAGAGCTGGACCTGATGCCGGCGACCCGCGATTGCTTTGCCGACAAGGAGCTCGTTGTGACCCGACCCGTAAAAGTCGCCGGTATCGAGAAAGGTTATCCCGCGTTCGATTGCAGCCCGGATGACGGCGATACTCTGCGCGTCATCCGTCTTGCCGTAGAAACCGGAGAACCCCATGCATCCGAGTGCGATCTTCGCGGGTGCGGTGGTCCCTGCCTTGCCAGATGACATCGAGTTAGGGGCAATCTGTTTGTCCTGCATGACCACATTCTGGCGGTGGCGCAGTTTCGTGCGCTTGTAAGTTCTTGGCGGAATCCTTTTTCGCCAACAATGTACAAGCTCAAGCGCGCTCGCGCCGATATTCTGGAAGGATGGACCGCTTCACGGAACTTCCCGTCTCGCTGCCGGGTGTTCGTGCAGTGCGCGGGACCACCACATCGCTGGATACGAGAGTGAAGGATTGCTATGGCATTGGGCGCATCGAGCACGGCGAGACTGAGTGGTGGGGCAGTGGCAAGGTTTGGCGCTCCGCGCCTGGCTGTGTCCTGCTGAAGCAACCGGGCGACGTCGTTCGCCACCTGGCTCACCGCGGACCGACAACGTACATAGCCGTCATACTGCCGCCACACAAAGTCGCCCGTATCTCTGGCGACGGCAAGACAGCGGTGATCCCGCAGCTTGAAGCCGGTGACGAACGCGCCGCCCCATTCCACCGCCTCATCAATGCCGTGTGTGCAGGAGCGGACCGCTTCACGCTTGAGGTCGCCCTCGTCGAAGCTGTGGGTGCGCTTGCCGTCATCAGCCACGCACATCCTGAGTATTCACGCCCAGTACGGCGTGCATTGGAGTACATCCGCGAACGATTCGCGGAGTCGATCACGCTTGACCAGCTTGCGGACTACGCGGGCCTCGACAAGTTCCATCTGTGCCGGGCATTCCGTAGGCAAATCGGAATGGCGCCCCATACCTATCTCACCCACCTTCGCATCGCGCGGGCAAAGGAACTGCTCCGTCGCGGCGACCGGGCGTCAGACATTGCACTCCAAGTCGGCTTCTACGATCAGGCGCAGCTGACGCGCCATTTCAAGCGCATCGTCGGCACGACGCCAGGGCGTTACCGCAAATCTGCGCACGATTACATGCACAACCGCGTACCGGATCTTTCAGTGCGGTAGTAAGCACCCGCTCCATCAGGGCGGCGGCGTCCGCATTACGAGGATTGTCACGATTTCGAAATACATTTGCCAGAAAACACCGCTCTCCAGTAAGAATCAGGGTTCACTTTTTTGCAATCAGCGTGCGCCTTTGCGTACGTGTCAAATCCGACTTTAGGATTACTTTTCACGCAATCTAGGAGCTTGTTGAAAAACTCCGATCCACCCTCTTTCGTATAACAACATTTCGAGCGATGATTGTTCTATGCGTGGGGAGGATCAGCAGCAGTCCGGAATGTTCAGCTACGTATCGTTGGAGGAGCGAGTGCCGCAGGATCATCCGCTGCGGGCCATTCGCAAGACGGTGGACGAGATTTTGCGCGCGATGGCCAAAGACTTCGAAGGGCTGTATGCGAAGAGTGGGCGGCCGTCGATCCCACCCGAGCGACTGCTACGGGCGGTGCTGTTGCAGATCTTTTATTCGGTTCGCAGCGAGCGGCTGCTGATAGAGCAGATGAACTACAACCTGCTGTTCCGCTGGTTTGTGGGGCTGGAGATGGATGAGCCGGTGTGGAACCACGCGGTGTTCAGCAAGAATCGGGAACGTCTGCTGAACCAGGAAGTTGCCCGTGAGTTGTTCCGGCGAGTTCTGGCCCAGGCCAAGCCCTATCTTTCCGACGAGCATTTCACGGTGGACGGGACGCTGATTGAGGCCTGGGCCAGCCAGAAGAGCTTTCAAAAGAAAGACGGCGGCGACGACGAGCCGGGACAATTTCGAGGAGAGCGGCGCAGCAACGAAACGCACGAATCGAAGACGGATCCTGAGGCGAAGCTGTACCGGAAAGCTCCTGGGCAAGAAGCCAAACTCGGCTATCTGGGCCATGTACTGATGGAGAACCGTAACGGAATGATCGTGGATGCTATGGTGACGCAGGCCGACGGCCGGGCCGAACGGGATGCGGCGTTGCTGATGCTGTATCGCAAGTGGCGCAATCGTCGCCAGCGGGGTAAACGCGGGGTGATGAGCGTGGGTGCTGACAAGGCCTACGATACGCGAGATTTCGTGGCCACCGTACGAGAAATGGAGGTCCGGCCGCATATGGCACAGAACGTAAAGCGAACTGGCGGTAGTGCCATCGATGGCCGTACCGCTCGCCACGCGAGCTATCACGTGAGCCAGCGAAAGCGGCCGCTGATCGAAAAGGCGTTCGGTTGGATGAAGCAAACCGGCGGCATGCGCAAAACGAAATTGCGGGGTTTGGCGAAGGTTACCTGGCAATTCATCATGACGGCTGCGGCATTCAATCTGTGGCGCCTCCCGAAGTTGAGCAGGCAGGAGTGTGCCTGAACGCCGGAAAACGGCGTTTTTCAACACCGCCCGGGCGGTTGCTCGGGGCAACATGTACAAAAAATGCCTCACCAAAGCAACTTCGCCGACTCTCGAGCTATTAGCCCCAGCGACTACCACGTTGCCTGCCAACCCTTTTTCAACAAGTTCCTAGAAACAATTCGCTTGACTGCAGGAGCGCTTGCTTTTACAGTGGCAGCGAGGGTCCGAAGCTACTCCCTGCCGTAACGCGTCTTCCGCCCGAGGTGCTGTTGCCGCAGCGGAGGAACCGTTTCGAAAATATTACACAACGTAAATTGGTAAGGAGTTGTTGATGAGAATGATTCTCATACGAATCTGTTGTTTGCTGGTGGTGCTCGGCGTAGCCGCCACCGCACAAGAATTCCGCGCCACGATCTCCGGCCAGGTGACCGATCCCACGGGAGCTGCCGTGGCCGGCGCGAAAGTGGTGGCGCTGAGCGTTGAGCGCAACGTCCCCTATGAAGCCATCACAAACGCTGCGGGACGATACGTCATCCAGTTTCTCCTTCCCGGCAAGTACACAGTCACCATAGAGAAGGAAGGTTTTAAAAAGTTTGTCAAGCAGGAAATCGCGCTGTTTGCGGCGGATAAAGTTGCCGTCGACGCAGCGCTGGAACTCGGAGCGGTCACCGAGAGCGTAACCGCCACTGCAGAGATGTCGCTGCTGCAGACGGAAACCGCCACGCGCCAGGCAACGATCGAGAACCGCATCCTGGAGAACGTGCCCTCCGGCGGCAGGAATCTGTATGCCTTGCAGTATCTTGAGCCGGGCGTCGTGAAGACGAGCAGTTACTGGGGCTCGATGGAGCTGTACGCCTTTGGCAACGTGAACGGCGTTTCGATCAGCGGCGGACCTCGGGGAGAGAATGAAACCGTGCTGGATGGCGTCAGCGCGACCCGCAGCGACCGCGGTGTCGCTTTCGTGCCGTCTCTGCAGGCCACCCAGGAGTTCGCCATTCAGACCAACTCGTACGATGCGGAGTTCGGCCGGCTGGGCGGCGGCGTGACCCGCATCACGCTGAAATCCGGAACCAATTCCTTGCATGGCCAGCTCTACGAGTTTTTGAAGAACGAAAAATTCAGGGCAAATGACTGGATCGCCAATAAGAACGGCGAGCCACAGCAGCCGTTCAAGAACAACACCTTCGGATTCGAACTGGACGGACCGGTATATATCCCGAAAGTTTTTGACGGCCGGAACAGGGCCTTTTTCATGATCTCGCTCGAAGGCCTGCGGGAGCGCCATGCCGGCGGCGAAGTCCGCACACTGCCCACTGCCGAGCAACTCCGCGGGGATTTCTCGAAGCTCTTCAACGACTCCGGTCAACTGGTGTCCATTTACGATCCTCTGACCACGCAGTTAGGGCCCAATGGCCAGTACGTTCGCACGCCGTTTCCCGGAAACGTCATTCCCGCGAACCGAATCAATCCCGTGGCTGCGCAGGTAGCCTCGTTCTACCCGGCGGCGAACCGTCCTGGCGACGGATTTGGCCAACAGAATAATTACGCCAAGTTCCTGCCGGCGAAGAATGGCTATGATTCCTGGCTCGGCAAGCTGGACTATATGTTCAGCGAACGGAGCCATTTCTCCTTCCGCTACGGACAGACGCCCTGGCTGAACTACGCCCGCCTGGTGTGGGGCGACAATCCGGCCGAACCGAGCAATGAATATCCTTCGACGCGCGTCGCCCGCAATTGGGGCGCCGACTGGACCTACACCATCTCGCCGACAGTCGTTTTGAACATCCGCGGGGGCCTGTCGCGCTATGAAGGGTTTTCCGGCAACACCTTCGGCGTCGACTACAACCCGGCACAGCTTGGCTTTTCCAATAATCTGGTCAGCCAATTTACGCGCTTTGTCTTCCCGCGTTTCAATCTGGGCACTTACTCCGAGATCGGCCCTCAAGGCGCCGCGCGTTATGAGACGCACGATACATACACGATTCAGCCGAACGTGAGCTGGACTTACGGGCGGCACCTGGTCAAGATCGGCGCCGAGTTCCGCCGCTACAACGACAACAACATCGACCCCGGTTACGCAAGCGGCCTTTACGAATTCACACGTGCCTGGACTCAGGCGAATCCGCTCCAGGGAGATGCCTTTTCCGGCAACGAATTCGCCTCGTTCCTGCTCGGATATCCGGCCAGCGGCCGCGTAGATTCCAATATTGACCCGGCGTTCCGCTCCCATTACTATGCCCTGTTCATCCAGGACGATTTCAAGGTGACCCAGCGGCTTACCCTGAACCTCGGCTTGCGCTGGGATTACGAGAGCCCGCGCTTTGAGCGTTATAACCGCATGTTGCGCGGCTTCGGATTCGGCCAGGCGAGCCCGATTGCCGAAGCTGTGAAAGCCGCGGCGGTCAATTCCGAGTGCGCGGCTTGCAAGAACGGCCTCACTGGCGGACTGGTTTATGCCGGCGACAGCGGCGACCTTCGGTACGCGTTTGAACCCAAGAAGCTGAACTTCCAGCCTCGCATCGGCGCGGCCTACCGGTTGACTTCCCGGCTCGTGTTCCGCGGAGGATACGGGCTCAGCTATCTGGGGCAATCCGCCAACGGCCAGCAGGTCGGATTCAGCCGCCAGACTCCCGTCGTAGCCTCGACGGATGGCAATTTGACCCCGGCCGCCACTCTGAGCGATCCCTTCCCGGCCAGCATCTATCCCAACGGGCTGCTCAAGCCGATCGGCAATAGCCAGGGCCTCGCGACAAACCTCGGCCAGAATGTGACGGCGCAGTATCTGGACCGGCCGCTGCCCTACTCCCAGCAGTTCTCTGCTGGCTTCCAGTACGAGCTGCCGGGCGGCTGGCTGGTGGATGCCTCCTATGTCGGTAACATCACCAAACGCATGCCGGTCTCTCTGGCTCTCAATTTTGTGCCGCTCGACGTGCAGGAGAGCATTCCGGTGGCACAGCGGGCCGAGTATTTCAACCAGCAGGTCCCCAATCCCATGGCGGGGCTGCTGCCGAACTCCGGTCTGAACGGCGCTACGGTACCGCGGCGGCAACTCTACTATGCCTATCCGCAGTTCGCACAGGTCACAATCACCGATGTGCCGATTGGCAGCCAGAACTATCATTCGGGACAGTTCAAGGTGACGCGGCGGTTCTCCAAGGGCCTGTCCATGACGGTGGCCTACACCATCGCGAAGAATTTGGAACAGGTTTCGGTGTTGAACCCTCAGGACGTCAATCTTGCGAAGCTGACCAAATCGAAACTTGAGCAGCGTCTGACCGAGTTTGACGTGCCGCAGCAATTCTCCGTGATCGGCACTTACGACCTGCCGTTCGGCCGAAACCGGTATTTCCTCTCCAACGTGAACCGCGTGCTTGACGCTTTCATCGGCGGATGGACCTTCAGCGGCGTCTGGATGTCCCACTCCGGTTTCCCGCTGGCATTTCCGAACGCCGCTCCGCTCGAGGCGCGGAGCGCCAAGCTGACGGACAAGCAGCGCGACGCGCTGGCCAAGCAGGCGGGCCGTTCGCAGTACGACGTCTCGTACGATATCTGGTTCGATACGTCGCTGTTCCCGCGCGTTGCCGGACCGGCGCCGTTCACGTTGCGGACCTTCCCCACGCGTTTCCCGGACGTCCGCAGCAAGCCGTTAAACGTGGCGGACATCTCCTTGTATAAGGAGTTTCTGTTCAAGGAGAAGGTGCGCTGGCAGATCCGCTGCGACGCGCACAACGCCGGAAACTTCCCGTGGTTCGGGCGGCTCGATAGCAATGGCGCCAACGTCACCAGTCCTCTGTTCGGCCACTTGAGAGCAGACATGGGAAACGAGCCGCGCGTCGTTGTGTTCGTAATGAAAGTGCTGTTCTGATCGGGTTCCCGTGCCGAGGTGATCATGCACCGAATCGTTCCGCTGCTAACGCTGCTCCTGGCTTCGGGTACTGCCGTTCAGGCAGGGGTCTTCCTGCAGGAGATCCGGCATGTCTTCACTACGGCACAGGGACTGCCGAGTAATGACGTCGGTTGTGTGGCGGTGGCCGGTAGTACGGTCTATGTCGGCACCGCCCGCGGCCTGGCGTCTTATTCGGGGAATGGCTGGCATCTGAATCAGGAATTCAAAGAGGGCGTCGTGCGGTTGTGCACGGCATCCTCTGACACGCTGTTTTTTCAGTACGGGGACTCTCTCTACCGCCTGGCGGCAGGCCAAGCCCGGCGTATTGGGAAGGCGCCCGGTGGAGCCCGGGTGCTGGCTGCCCGCGGTCAGCTCCTGCTCGTAGGGACTGAGCGCGGCCTGTATGAGATCCGCGAGGGAGCCGCTACCGCCCTGAAACTCCCGGTGGCCACGCCATCCATTCGACAGATGGCGATCGGGCCGGAGGGAGAAGTCGCCGTCGCCGCGGATGAGGGTTTGTTTATCCGGAACGCAGCGGGTGTCTGGAGGGCGGAGCATCCGCGAGACGGAATACGAAGCTGGGCTCCCATCGATGTCCGGGGCGTCACCTATGACCGTCGAGGCCGGCTGTGGTTCGCCAGCCCGCAGGGTGTCGGCTGCCGCGAAGCCAGCGGTTGGAAGCTGTTTACGGGATTTGAGGGACTTCCTTACAACGATTTCACGACGGCTGCCGCCGGTGAGGATGGCGTCGTTTGGTTTGGCACCAGACGCGGCGCGATCCGCTACGACGGCAAGGCCTGGGAGTATCGCCAGGGCCGCGCGTGGCTGCCCGACGACGACGTGCGCTCAATTAGCGTAACGGAGGAGGGCCACGCATGGCTCGCCACTGGCGCAGGCGCCGGGCTCATCGAGCGCAGGCCGATGACCTTGGCCGAAAAGGCGAAGTTCTTTGAGGACGGGATCGACCGTCGCCACCGCCGCACGGAGTACGGATATGTGATGGCGGTGCGGCTGCCCAACCCCGGTGACACCAGCCGCTGGATTCAAGAGGACAGCGACAACGACGGACTTTGGACCAGCATGTACGGCGCGGGTGAATGCTTTGCGTATGCTGCAACCAAAGACCCGCTCGCGAAAAAGCGCGCTCGCAAGGCCTTCGAAGCTCTGCGCTTCCTGAGCCAGGTCACCCAGGGCGGCGAGCACCCGGCGCCTCCCGGTTTTCCGGCGCGTGCGATCCGGCCCACCAGCGGGCCCGACCCCAACCTGAACGACTCCCGGGAACGGGATCTAGGCAAGCGCGCGAACGGAGATCGTTTATGGAAGATTCTCTCGCCCCGCTGGCCGAAGAGCGCGGACGGGAAATGGTATTGGAAAACCGATACCAGTTCGGATGAACTGGACGGGCATTACTTTTTCTACGCGCAATACTACGACCTGGTGGCCGAAACTCCCCAAGAGAAGGAAGAAGTCCGCCAGGTGGTTCGGGCCATCACCGACCATTTGCTCGCGCACAACTACCGGCTGGTCGACTGGGATGGCCAACCAACCCGCTGGGCGATTTTTGATCCCTTCAATCTCAACCAGAACCGCATGTTCTGGGTGGAACGCGGCTTGAACTCATTAAGCATCCTGTCTTATCTCAAAGTGGCCGCGCACATCACTGGCGATTCCAAGTATCAACGGGCTTACGATCAGCTGGTGCGCGAGCACCACTTCGCGACGAACGCCATGGTGGCCAAGATCAGTGCCGGACCGGGATCCGGCAACCAGTCAGATGACGAGATGGCGTTTATGTGCTTCTACAATCTGCTGAAGTACGAAACGGAACCCGAGCTGGTGCAAAGGTACGCCGTGGCGCTGGCGAACTATTGGGCGCTGGAGCGCCCGGAATTGAACCCGTTTTTCAACTTTGTGGCCGCTGCGAGCCTGCGCGGGAAGTCCTTTGAGAGCCCGTTTCGCACGGAAGACCTCTCGCCGCAGGGCGACTGGCTGGAAGAATCGATCGACACGCTGCGCCGCCTGAAGCTCGACCAGACCGATTGGCGCCACACCAACCGGCACCGCATCGACATCGTGCCTCTGCGGACGTATTTTCCCGGAGATGATGAGGAAGGCACTGGCTGGCGCCGCAACGGCAAGGTCATCCCCGTGGACGAGCGCTCTTTCCTGTTCTGGAATCACAATCCTTATCGGCTGGATACGGGCAGTGGCGGCCACAGGCTCGGCGACGGCGCCGTGTTTCTGTTGCCATACTATCTGGGACTGTACGAGGGTTTCATCCGGGACTGAAGCCGGTCTCAAGACGCAGACCCGAATCGGCGGGCAGGATTCGCGCCGCCCGATCAGGCCTACCCGGCGTAGACTTTCTGCAAGGTGGCGATGTCAAGCTTCTTCATCTTGAGAAACGCTTGCGTTACGCGCGCAACGGTGTCCGGGTTCCCACAGTGCAGCATGTCGTCGAGCACTGCGGGCACAATCTGCCAGGACAATCCATAGCGGTCTTTCACCCAGCCGCAGGCTTCGGCCTCTGGCACGGCCGAGAGCGCCTGCCAGTAGTAGTCGATCTCTTCTTGCGTCTCGCAAGTCACGACAAAGGAAATCGCCTCGTTGAATTTGAACAGCGGTCCTGCGCTGATGGCCTGAAATGGCTGGCCAGCGAGCACGAAGTCGACAACTTCGACGCTACCGGAGGGCGTGTCATGGATAGTGAAGGTGCGTAAGACACGGGAATCGGGAAACACCGAGCAGTAAAACTCCGCCGCTTCCCGCGCCTCGCGATCAAACCAGAGATGGGGGTAAATTTTCGGTGTAAGTTTCATACCGGCTCTCCTGTCCGGTTACGCCGGCGAAACGGCAAAGTTTGTCGGCGGTTGGGTTGCATGTTACCAAACCGATCGGTATGCCGCCAGGTCACATCCAGCTCCTTTGGTGATCACCTGGACGCTTCTCTGATAAGCACCCTTGTTACCGGAGCTTGAGGGTAGCTTTGCGAACCGAGAAGATGTCATCCCCGGAAAAGATGAGATACATGGTTTTACCGTCGGTGCTCATCCATTTTGGCGGGAAGTGCTGGTTCTCGCCGGGACCGACATCCCACGTGGGCGTGTAGTAAACGGTTGTCCATGGCCCCCAAGGTTCCGGAGCATCATAGATGCCGAAACCGCCCTGGAAACGCACGTGGTCGCTGCCAATCAGGATGTGATTCAGAAAGTAGCGTTTGAGGCCCGCGTTGTAACTAACCTGCGTCCTGTAAACACCGGCCGGCGGATTCGAAAAGACGTGGCCGCGCTCGGAAATCTCCTTCGTCCAGATCGGTTTCCCATCGCTGTCGAGGGACTTGAAGAACTCATAGGCGCTGCGATCGCGGATTCGGTCTTTCGGCACGCGTGCTAGCACTACTCCGGCTGCCTGCTCGTAGGCGCTGTCCCGATCCGGCGAGTAGACATACACGTAGTTATCCCGGGCCCCGGCATAGGTTTTGCCAAAGTTCAGGAACGCCGGGTGGCCGAAGCTGGTGGTGAACTTCCAGTCGGCCCAAGTCCATGTTTTGGCGTGGTCCGTCGACCAGGCAAGCTGGGAGTTACCCGCATTGCGCGCCCACATATAGAGGACGCCGTCCACCATCAAGAGTCCGCTGGCCTTTTTGCCGTTCGCGCCCGAGCCAGTATTCTCGGCATTCGAAGGGATGTTGATGCCTTTGAAGTTGGCCGGGCCTCCGGTGACTTTGGCAAACCCGAGGCCGAGTTTCACAGGGCGCAGCGGAAGAAAGCCGCGGCAATCGCCGTGCGCCGTGTAAAGGTCCCCGTCGTCGGCCCACGTCGTAGGGAAGTTGTCACAATCCGAACCCTGGCGGCGGATGGTTTCAACGGGAGCCCACTCTATGCTCTCGATGACCTTGCTCGGAGGATAGGGCGGCTTGAGTTGCATACGGACCGGATCGACGGCAAGCGCGATGTTTTCGATAAACGGCTGCAGGCGGGAGTAATCGGCGCCGCGCGAGTCATCGAAGCTCTTCCCTGCCCTTGCTACAACAAGGTCGAGGCTGGGGATTACGATGATGAGCGAATCGTAAAGCCCCCAGGACCAGTAGGCGTCGCGGGGAACGTTGGCTAGGGAACCATCGCTGTTGTTCCACCACAGCAGCCCGTAGTGGCTGGAAGCGCGCGGATACGTCTCAGAAACAAGCACCGGAAGATTCTTAATAGAGGCAACCGGCTGGCGCACGAGCGCAACGAAGTCCGGCGGAAGGACCTGGGCGGAGCGGATGCGGCCGGCGCGAAGGTAGAGGAAGCCGATCCGGGCCATAGCATCGACGTTCGCGTGTATTCCCGATCCGAACTCCCGGCGCGGGATGCCATTGAGAGACTTCGGGCGGTAAGCGTTTTCACGCCAGTGCAGGTCGTCCTGGGTGATGCCGAGCGGAGTAAGGACGCGCTCGAACATCAGCGCCTGGAGGTCGCGCCCGTAGATGAGCGTGAGGCAGTCGGCGAGCCAGTTTGGGCCTCCGTCGCTGTACGCCCATTTCGTGCCAGGCTGGAACAGGAGCGGCTCGAAGCCGCCGGGTTTATCGAAGCCTGCGGTCTGCGTGGCGAGATGAAAGAGCGTGATCTCCTTCAGCCAGCCCGTCGCACGATTGCTGTCCGGCAGCGCGCCGAGTTCGGGGTAATAGCGAATGGCCGGATCTTTGAGCTGAACCTTGCCGTCCTTGAGCGCGAGCCCCAGCGCGGTGACCCCAATCGATTTCGTCGAGGATTTCAGATCGTACTTGGCCTTGAGGTCGCCCCAAGAGTACACCAGCTTGCCATGATGAATCACCATTCCGGAACCGCCGCCTTTCAGCGCGTAATCACGAGCCTTGGCGAGCCTGGATTCGTCCATGCCGAATTCCCGCGGGTTCGCACGCTCCCATGGACCCAACGGTTGGCGTGAATTTTGGGCAGCAAGCGGAGTAACAGTCAGACCAATCGCCAGCAGTGGCACGGCGAATTGGCTGATCTTTTGTCTTGAGTTCAGTTTGGCCATCACACACCTGCCAGCATCGCACTTCGGTCCGCCCCAATCACCATTAAGATAACGATTCCTTCAACCAATTGTCGTCTCATATAACATTAAATGCCCCGGCGAATCGTGTGAAAGCATCCAAATCACGAGCTGCGGGCGGTTGACACGGCAGCAAGCCCTCGGCATAATCCTCCAAAATCGCCGGCTTCCTAAGCTCGGCCGTGGAAATGTCACATGACGCTAAGATCGCTTTTTTGTGCAATTCTAGCTGCGATTTTCGCGGTAATTTCGCCGGCACAGTTTACTACAGCGGAAGTCGCCGGTTCGGTTTCCGACAGTCAGGGCCTGGTTGTTGCTGGCGTGAAGGTGTTACTTGTTCACGAAAGCACTGGCCAGCGCTTCAACACAACCAGCAACGAAGTTGGCGAATACCTGGTCCGCTCCTTGCCTGTCGGGCGATATTCCATGAAAGTCGAACACGACGGCTTTAAGAAGTTTCGGCGTGAAAACATTCTGTTAACTGCGGGGCAAGTCGTCCGAGTCAATGTTCAACTGGAGGTGGGCTCCGTCACGGAAGCCGTGAACGTAACCACGGAGCTAGCTCCTGTCGATACCCAGACAGGCACTCTCGGGACGCTGGTCGATGAAAAGCGCGTGGTCGACCTGCCGCTCAACGGCCGCAACATTCTTAGCTTGGCGGCTTTGACACCGGGTATCAACCGTGTGTCCATTGCAAACGGGCCGTCGTCTGGGCAGCAAAGCATCAACGTGAACGGCAACCGTACCGACGCAACCAATGTGATGCTTGACGGCGCGTCCATGTACTACGCCCACCGCGGTGCCGCGACCACGCAACCGCCGCCCGACGCCGTCCAGGAAGTCAAGATCGCCACCAACGGCATTGAAGCCGAATTCAAGCGCGGGGCCGCAGCGATCACAACCATTACGCGGAGCGGCACGAATGAATTTCACGGCTCGCTTTGGAACTATTTCAGGAACGACGCCTTCGACGCCCGCAGCTTCTTTGCAGCCCGCGTCTCGAAGCTGCGCTACAACCAGTTCGGAGCTGCCGGCGGCGGGCCTATCCGGCGCAACAAGGCCTTCTTCTTCGCCTCCTATCAGGGCTTGCGCAACCCTTCGGAACAACTTGTATCCAGCGCATTCCCGCCCACCGCGGCCGAACGCAGCGGCGACTTCAGCAATACGATTGGAGGCCAGCCGAAAGATCCCCTGACCGGCGCCCCGTTCCCGAACAGCATCATCCCAACTTCCCGAATGGATCCGGTTGCCATGAAGCTGCTCGAACGAGTGGCGCAGCCGAACCGCCCCAACGGGAACTACGTCATGCAGGTTCCACGTGCCAACAACGGCATGATGGTTATGGGGCGCGTCGATTACGATATTGCACAAGCCGACCGGCTTACGGTTCGGTACTTCATCGACAATCCGGAGAACGAGAATCCTTTTCCGAATGGATCGAATGTGGCGGGATACGCCAGTTCGATTCTGGGCGATCGGTCTCAGAACACGACCATCTCGCACGTTCATACCTTCAGCCCTTCAGTCCTTATGAATCTCCGCGCCAGTTACGGACGGTTTCGCTATTACACGACCAATTTAGTGCGCGATACGTTGGCAAGTCTCGGAGCTAATTTCATCGTGGCGGGCGGACCGGGAAGTCTCCCGTTGCTCACCGTTCCCGGACGGTTTGTGGCCGGAGCGGAGCGAGAAGGCGACCGTACCAGTGACACCTACGAGATTAGCGGCTCCGTAAGCTGGTTTCGGGGCAGGCACGAGATCAAGTTTGGCGCTGACGTACAGAAGTTCCGGTTCTATTTCGGCAACGCCGACCGCTCGAACGGCGAGTTTACTTTCGACGGCAGCTTCACCGGCAATCCATTGGTCGATTTCATGCTTGGTCAGCCGGTCGAAATGTGGCAACAGTCATTCAAGGACAACGATACGCGGTATTATGCTCCTGGCTTCTTCATACAGGATCGTTGGCGCGCAACTCAAAAGCTCACGTTGAGCTTGGGCTTCCGCTGGGACATCATCACACCGTGGAGGATGGTCAACACAGCCGCCTTCTCACTGGTGCCGGGTGCGAAATCGCAATATATCCGTGCCGCTCCAACCGGCATTCTGTACGACCGCGATCCGGGCTATCCGCATAAGTTCGATGGCATCAACCCAGCCCCGCGCTTCGGGTTTGCCTACGATGTCTTTGGCAATGGCAAGACGAGCATTCGCGGCGCGTACGGGATCAGCTACGTTCCGTTAATCGGCCAGATGGCTAATCAAAACGCCCAGCCATTCGGATTCGATGTCCGCACCCGAAATGTCGGTCCCATCTCGGACCCGTACCGTTTTCTCGATAACCCATTCGGGCGCCCCGTCGACCTGAACAACCCTGAATACTCGCTCCCGATTTCGATGGCTGGCTCTTGGGTTGGCGAGACACACACTCCTTACGTCCAAAATTTCAATCTCACAATCGAACACCAGATTGCGCCCGCCACCGCTGTTCAAGTCAGTTACGTTGGCTCCCTGGGACGGTTTGAGGGAACAGTGCGGGAGCAAAACCCGGCGGTCTACATTCCGGGACAATCAACAACGCAAAATACAGATGCCCGCCGCTTCTACGCGCCGGTTTTCGGATCGATCATGGGTTACGCGACTGACGCAAATTCCAGTTACAACGCGCTCCAGATTCAGGTCACGCGCCGCTTCCAAAACGGGTTCACCTACGCCGCTCACTACACCTTTTCAAAGACGATTGACGAGGTGAGCCGAGGTGATGCGGCGAACAACTGGAATCTGCAGGACCCGTTTAACCGGCGGAACAACCGAGCACTCAGCGATCTTCACCGGACGCACCGTTTCGTGAGTTCCTGGGTATGGGAATTGCCGTTCCTGCGCCAACAAGATTCACTGGCTGCAAAGATCCTGGGCGGCTGGCAGTTCGCAGGAATCGCGACCATCAGCAGCGGCGCGCCGTTCACGGTAATCGCCGGCCGCGACAACTCGCTCACCGGGGTCGGCAGCGACCGCCCCGATCTGCTGGGCAATCCCAATCTTCCCTCGGATCGGCCCCGGCCCGAGTTGTTGCAGCGATACTTTGACACGAGTATGTTCGTGCACAACCAGCCGGGCAGCTACGGGAATGCCGGGAGAAACATCTTAACGGGTCCTGGCACGATCGTCTTTGACCTTTCCATGGGGAAGCACTTCGCCATCACGGAGTCGAAGAAGATCGAGTTCCGGTGGGACGCCTTCAACGCCTTCAACCGGCCTCAGTTCAACGCACCAGGTGCTAACTTGAACGCACCTTCCACCTTCGGGCGGATCACCGGCGCAGGAGCAGGCAGGATCATGCAGGGCGCGCTCCGCTTCGAATTCTGACTTCGGGCGGTTACTGTGACTTGCGTTAGACCAGGCACCGGCCGATAAACTTGTTCCATCGCTACTTCCCTGCTGTGCAATATCGCCGATGCCCGCTCTTTACTCGGACCTGGTTTCGAACTTCCTTCAGACCGAAGATGAGGCGATCGTCGGAGCACTATCCACGGTTGCAGATCGTGCACTCACGACGATCACTGCAGAGCAGCTTCAATCATGGCGCGACCAGCTCAAAGTCCTGCGGCGCGCAGTCGCCGCACCGGAGAGCGCTGGCTGGCATGTGCTGCTCGA
>ERZ777003.3316-NODE-3316-length-16004-cov-20.799611_pt1 | contig 16004 bp, 17 predicted proteins | sample MGYA00374956_ERZ777003 | MGnify/ENA primary metagenome ERZ777003 (study PRJEB29302, sample SAMN06268252) | bioreactor metagenome | isolation source: Joint BioEnergy Institute, California, USA | place: USA:Joint BioEnergy Institute, California, USA | collected... | reverse complement strand
GAGTGCGAGAACGCGAAGTCGCGCCCGCCACCCCGACTGGCGACTGGCAGCTGGCCGCTGGCGACTGGCAGCTGGCCGCTAATCCAGCGCCGCGATCCACACGCCCGCGAGCGCCGGTACCTCGTCGCCCCGCCCCAGCCCGCGCAGCGAGCGCTCGTAGGCGATCCAGCTCCCTCCCGCCTGCGGGGCGGCGGCGATCAGCGGGTCCGACGCGGCAGCGCGCGCCTGGGTGCGGTCGAGGCCGCCTGCGACGCGCACCTCGCCGGCCCGCAGCGCCCGCACGCGCGCGTCCGCGGACTCGACCACGCGGAACTCGATCTGGTCGAGCGCGGGCCCCAGGTCGCGCTCGCTCCCCCACCACTCCGTGTTGTGGGCGAGCAGCAGGCGGTCGCCGCTGCGCTCGCGCAGCTCGAACGGGCCGCTGCCGCTCGCAAGCGGCACGCCCAGCCTCGCCGCACCGCCGCGGGCGCGCAGGACACTCGGCGCGACGATGCCGAGCTGGACGGCGCCGAGCCGCTCGCCCACGTCGTCCCGCGGCTCGGAGAAGAAGAGCCGCACGACGTCCGGGCGCGGCGAGTCCGCGGCCACCAGCCCCGGCAGGAGCGCCCGCCCCGCCTCGGAGGCCTGCCACCGCCGCACGTTGGCGAGCACCGCCGCGCCGTTGAGCGGCGAGCCGTCGTGGAAGCGCACTCCCGCGCGCAGGCGCACGTCCCAGCGCGCGCCGCCGGCCCGCGAGCGCACGGAAAGCGCGAGCCCGGGCACGCGCACGGCCTCACCGAAGGGCCCGTCGTACCGCGCGACGAGGGGCTCGTAGACCTGCCGGACGACGAGCTGCTCCGCCGGCGAGTCGGCAGCGAGCGGGTCGACGTCGTCGACGGGCCCGCCGAGGGCCCAGACCAGCGTCCCGCCCCAGCCCAGGTCGCCCTCGCCGCGCACAGCGGTCCGGACGTCGTCGTCGCTGCAGGCCCCGAGCGCCGCCCCGAGCACGACGCAAGCCGCCCCGAGCGCGGCTCGGGACAGCACCGCTTTCATGGCGCCCCTTCTAGAGCTTGAGCAGGACGATCGTGTTCAGCGCGAACACGACCGCGAAGAAGATCGTCCAGCGGTCGAGGTTGCGCTCGACCAGCGAGCCGCCGCCGAGCGAGCTCCCGGCCTGACCGATCCCGAACGCGCCGGAGAGCCCGGAGTCCTTCCCGGAGTGCAGCAGCACCAGGAAGATCAGCACGATCGAGATGAAGACCTGCAGGATCGACAGGATCAGTTCCATCGCGCCTGCAGTGTAGAGGGCGAGGGCGCGCCGGCCCTCACTCGCCCTGCGACCCGCCCTTGCGCTCGGCGCGCACGCGGTCGAGCTCCTTGAGGATCTCGATCGCCTCGCGGCGCAGCTCGGCGTCCACCCGCGCCCAGTCCTTCGGGCTCAGCTTGCCCTGCTCGCGGTCGAGCTCGGCGTCGCGGATCTCGCGGTACTTGGCCTCCTTGCGCGCCTCGAGGTCGGCGATGCGCGGGTCCTCGGTGGCCACCTCGCGCCCGGCGGGCAGGAGCGGGCGCGCCACGAACCAGGCCAGCGCCGCGACGATGATCAGGGCCAGGACGATCTCCATGCGACGGGACCGCTAGGCGCGGCCGAGCTCCTTGGCGAGCCGCGCGGCGTACACGTCGCTCACGCGCCTGCGGCGCGCGGCCGGGGCGGGCCACGCGGCGATGAGCGCGCCGGCGACGGCCACCAGGCCGCCGACCCACAGCCAGATCACGAACGGGTTCACGTTGATGCGGAAGGTGACGGGCAGCGGGTTCGCCACGTACAGCGCCGCGAGCCGCTCGATCGCGTCGCCCTGCGCGGTGGCGAACTCGCGCATCTGCTCGATCTGCTCGGGGGTCGGCCCCCCGGGCCCGACCTCCGGCAGCCGCCGCAGGAGCCGCTTGTCCACGGCCGCGATCAGCGGCTCGAGCGGCTCCAGGTCGGGCTGCATCGCCGTCCACAGGTCCTCCTTTGCGCCCTCGCGCCGGCCCACCTCGCTCGTCGCCTCGCCCTCGAAGAACGAGCGGATCGGCCCCGCGGACGGGTCGCGCGCGTTGCTCGAGTAGTAGTTGCGCGAGGGGCTGAGCGAGAAGCGCTTGCCGTCGCGCTCGACGTCCAGGCGCGCCGCGAAGGTGAGCTTCTGCTCCTCCGGGTCGATGTCCGCCGAGGGCTCGGCGTAGGTGATCCTGTAGTCCTCGACCTCGACGCTCTCGCCGGGCATCATCCGCACGTCGCGGCTCGTCTGGAAGCTCGACGAGGCGGCGACCGCGATGAACAGGATCGCGATCCCCGTGTGGACGATGTAGCCGCCGTAGCGGCGCCGGTTGCGCCCCACGAGCCGCCCTAGCGCCACGACGTAGGAGCCGCCGTTCAGCGCCCGCAGGCTCGCGGCGCCGCGCGCGAACTCCTGCGCGAGGCCGGCGAGCGCGAACGCGGCGATGCAGAACATCGCGAACGCCCACGGCTCGCCCGCGGCGTCCGTGAAGACGGCTAGCACCACCCCCACCGCGACGGCGAAGGCCAGCGGCCCGGAGAAGATCCGCAGCGCCGCGCCCGGGGAGATCCGGCGCCAGGCGAGCAGCGGGCCGATCCCGGTGAACAGGACGAGCAGGATCGCGAGCGGCGTCGTGTAGTCGGCGAACCACGGCGCGGCGAGCGAGGAGCGGGTGCCGGTGACCGCCTCGGAGATCAGCGGGAAGAACGTGCCCCACCAGATCACGAGCGCGAGCCCGACCAGGAGCAGGTTGTTGACGAGGAACACCGCCTCGCGCGAGGCGAGCGACTCGATCCGCCGCTCGGAGCGCAGGTCGTCGAGGCGCGAGACGATCAGCGCCGTCGAGCCGATCAGGACCAGCGCGACCAGCACGAGCAGCGGCGTGCCGACCGTGGACTCGCCGAAGGCGTGGATCGACTCGAGGATCCCCGAGCGCACCAGGAACGTGCCGAGCAGGCAGAGCGCGAACGTGCCCACGATCAGCGAGACGTTCCAGACCTTCAGCATCCCGCGCCGCTCCTGGACCATGATCGAGTGCAGGAACGCGATGCCCGTGAGCCACGGCATGAGCGACGCGTTCTCGACCGCGTCCCAGCCCCAGTAGCCGCCCCAGCCGAGCTCCGAGTAGCTCCAGCGCGCGCCGAGCATGATCCCGATCGAGAGGAAGATCCAGGCGAGCAGCGCGAAGCGCCGGGTCGAGCGGATCCAGCTCGCGTCCAGCCGGCGCGTGATCAGCGCCCCGATCGCGAACGCGAACGGGATCGAGAATAGGACGTACCCCGCGTACAGCATCGGCGGGTGGATCGCCATCGCCGGGTGGCGCAGCAGCGGGTTGAGGCCGTTGCCCTCCGCCGGCGCCGGGTCGAGCTGCGCGAACGGGTTCGCCCCGTCGGCGAACAGCATCAGCCCCGCGAAGAACACCCCGAGCGCGCCGAGCACGGCGGTCGCGTAGGGCGCGACCTCGCGGTGCTTGTGGCGGGTCGCGAACAGGACCGCGCTGGCCGCGACCGAGAGCACGAACGCCCAGAGAAGCAGCGAGCCGGCCTGGCTCCCCCACAGCGCGGTCAGCTTGTAGAGGGTGGGCGTGGTCGTCGAGGAGTGCAGCGCGACGAGCTCGAAGGAGAAGTCCGAGCGCGCGAACGCGGACTCGACCACCACCACGCAGACGGAGAGCAGCCCCGCGGCGGCGTAGATCGAGCGGCGGCTCGAGTCGACCCAGCGCCGATCACCGGTCCGGGCTCCGTGGAAGGCCGCTACGGCCGCGTAGCCGAACGCGCAGAGCGCGGCGATGAGGCACGCCAGCCCGAGCCCAGCCATCAGCGCCGGCCGGGCCTCACGACCCGTCGAGCGACTCGTCGATGATCACGTGCTCGGGGTCCGCCTCCGCCTCGGCGGCGAACTTGGACGGGCACTTCGTGATCAGCTGGTCCTTCTCGGCGACGAGCGTGCCGTTCTCGAGGCGGCCGGTGACGATCACCTCGCGGCCGTCGCGGAACGGGTCCGGGACCTGGCCGGTGTACTCGACCGGGATCTTGACCGACGGGTCCTCGCGGTCGGCGATCTCGAACGTCATGTCGGCGCCGTCGCGCTGAATCGAGCCCGGCACGACCTTGCCGTAGACCTCGTAGGTGCCGTCGCCGACCGCGCCGGAGAGCAGCTCCGACGGGGACTTGGCCTCGCTCGAGGCGTTGAACGAGGTGTAGACCAGGGCCGTAGCCAGGAGCACGGCCGCGGTGAGCGCCACGACGAGCCGGATCTGTCGCTTGCGTGCGGGGTTCATCCGGGACCCCGATTATCGCAGGGACCCTCCCGGGGCCCGGGCAGGGCGCCCAGCGGGCTGGTTACGGAGCCGCGTCCGCGGTTTTTTCCGGATGCGCGCCCGCGGCGGATCGCCCATCATGGGCTGCTCATGTCCGCAAAACCGATCCGCGGGGGGAACGCGGCCACGATTGCGGCCGCGAGCGCGTTCGCGTGCTTTGCGATAGCGCGAGTCAGCGCCGTGTTCGCTGACGACGCCACGCAGCTTGCGGCGATCTGGCCTGCGACGGGGTTGATTCTGGGCGCGCTCCTGCTCGCGCGCAAGCGCTGGGTCGCGCTGCTGGGCGGCGCCGCCGCCGGGCTCTTCGCGGCCTACGCCGTCCTGGGCGCCTCCCCCGGCGTCGCCGCGGCGCTCACCGCCGGTGACCTGGCCACCGCGACCCTCGGCCTCGGCGCCATCGACCTGATCGGCGGCCGGCTCTGGCGCCCGGCCACGATCCGCGGCACGGCGGCTCTCATCGTGGGCGGCGCGGGCCTCGCCGCGGCCGCGGGCACGCTCCTGCCCGCCAGCGCGATGGCCCTCGAGGGGGCGGAGTGGACGCCCACGTTCGGCGGCCTGTTCGCCGCCCGCGCGCTCGGCGTGATCGCGATGACCCCGGTCGCCTTCGCGATCGCGGCCGGCGACGAGCGCCCCTTCGCCGCGATCGAGCGCCCCGCGCGCATCGAGCGCGTCCTGGTGCTCGGCGGCGCGCTCGTGCTCGGCCTGCTGCTGTTCACCCGCGAGGGCGGCGTGTTCGACCTGCCCGCCCTCGTGGTGCCGCTGCTCGCCGTCGCTGCGGTCCGCCTCGGCTGGACCGACACCGGGCTCGTGATCGCGACGCTCAGCGTGTTCGCGTCGCTCGGCATCGCCGCCGGGCGCAGCCCGCTCATCGACGACCCCGAGAGCTGGGCGGAGGTGCTCTCCGCGCAGGCCGTGCTCGCCCTGTTTTCGGCGACCGCGCTCCTCGCCGCCGCGCTCACGGCCGAGCGCTCCCGCGCGGTCGAGCGGCTGCGCAGGGAGAGCGAGGACCTGGGCGAGGCCCAGCGCATCGCGAGGGTCGGGAGCTGGACCGTCGATCCCGAGACCGGCAACGTCGACTGGACCGAGCAGCAGTTCCGCAACTTCGGCCTCGAGCCGCGCGACGAGCCCGTCTCGAGGCAGGAGTACGTGTCGCACATCCGCCCCGAGGACGTGGAGGTCGTCCACCGCATCCTCAACGCGACGGAGCCGCTCCCGGAGATGGAGCTGCGCGTCCGGCGCCCCGACGGGCGCCAGGCCGTGCTGGCGGTCTCCGGCGCACCGATCACGACCCGCAGCGGCCGCAAGCTGATCGCGGGCACCACCCGAGACGTCACGGCCGAACGCGAGGCGGCGCGCGCCCTCGCCTCGGCAGAGGAGCGCTTCCGGCGCGCCTTCGAGGACTCCGGGGCGGGCATGGCGATCATCGCGGTCGACGACGACAGGCTCGGCGCCTTCGAGGACGCCAACCAGGCGATGGCGCGCCTCGTGGCGATCCCCCGCGAGAAGCTCATCGGCACCCGCTGGGACGCCGTCGTCCACCACGACGACGCCGAGACGGTCGGCGCGGCGGTGCGCGGCCTCGTCGCGGCCGAGCGCCCGAGCTTCTCGGGCGAGATCCGCCTGCGCGCCGGCGATGACGAGGAGACCCGCTGGGCGGCCTGCAGCCTCTCGCTGGTCCGCGACCTCGACGGCGCGGTGCTCCACGCCCTCCTGCAGGCGCAGGACATCACCGAGCGCAAGCAGGTCGAGGGCCAGCTCCAGTTCCTCGCCGACCACGACACGCTCACCGGCCTCGTCAACCGGCGGCGCTTCGTCGACGAGATCGCCCGCGAGATCGCGCGCGTGCGCCGCTACGGCGGCGAGTCGGCCCTGCTCGTGCTTGACCTGGACAGCTTCAAGCCCGTGAACGACTCGGCCGGGCACGCGGTCGGCGACCAGATCCTGGTCGCGGTCGCCGACGTGCTGCGCACCCGGCTGCGGGCGACCGACATCGTCGGGCGCCTGGGCGGCGACGAGTTCGGCGTCCTTCTGCCCGCGACCGACCGCGACGCGGCCGAGCGGCTCGCCACCGAGCTGCGCGCCGTGATCGGCGAGCGCATGCGCGGCGCCGCCCCGGCGGGGACGCGCGTGACCGCGAGCATCGGCGTCGCGACGTTCGCCGCCGACGACGAGGAGCTCGCCCCCGAGGAGCTGCTCGCCCACGCCGACCTCGCGATGTACGCCGCCAAGGAGGCCGGCCGCGACCGCGTGCGCGTCCACCGCAGCGATCTCGGCAACGAGGGCGGGCGCACCGGGTGGCTGACCCGCATCCGCGACGCGATCCAGGGCGGCGGCTTCGTCCTGCACGCCCAGCCGATCATCCCGATCGCGACCGACGACCGGCGCCCGCGATACGAGCTGCTCCTGCGCATGGTCGACGAGGACGGCGAGCTGATCACGCCCGACCGCTTCCTCTACATCGCCGAGCGCTTCGGCCTGATCGGCGAGATCGACCGCTGGGTGGTGAACGCCGCCGCCGAGCTGCTCGCGGAGCGCCAGGCGGCGGGCGCCGACCCGGCCCTCTTCGTGAACGTCGCGGCCAGCTCGATCGCCCAGCCGGGGTTCGCCAAGACGATCGCCGCCGCCCTGGATGAGGCGGGCGCCGACCCCCGCGGGCTGGTGGTCGAGATGACCGAGAGCGAGGCGCTCGTGAACATCGACCAGGCGCGCGCCTTCGCCGCGCAGCTCAAGGCGATGGGCTGCGGCTTCGCCCTCGACGACTTCGGCGCGGGCTTCGCCTCCTTCTACTACTTCAAGCACCTCGACTTCGACTTCCTGAAGATCGACGGCGAGTTCATCGACGCGGTCGTGGCCGACGAGGCCGACCGCGCCGTCGTGGACGCCCTCGTGCGCGTCGCCCACCGCCTCGGCAAGCGCACGATCGCCGAGCGCGTCCGCGACACGCGCACCGTCGAGGCGCTGCGCGCGCTCGGGGTCGACTACGGCCAGGGCAACCACCTCGGCGTCCCCGGCCCGCTCCCCGAGCCCACCGCCAGCGAGCTCCCCGCCCGGGCCTAGCTTCCGGCCGGCCCCCGCGGCCACTACCATCGGCGCCGTGGCCGATTCACCAGTTCTGCTGATCACGGGAGCCTCGACCGGGATCGGCGCACAGACCGCGCGCCGCGCCGTCGAGGAGGGTTACCGCGTCGCGCTCGCCGCGCGCAGCGAGGACAAGCTGCGCGCCCTCGCCGAGGAGCTCGGCGGCGACGAGGTGGCGCGCGCCGTGCGCTGCGACGTCACCGAGTGGGAGCAGTGCGAGGCGCTCGCCGCGGAGACGCTCGACGCGTTCGGCAGGATCGACGCCGTCTTCGTGAACGCGGGCTTCGGCGCCAAGCGCGGCTTCCTCACGGAGACGCCGGAGTTCTGGCGCGAGATGGTGCTCACCAACGTGCTCGGCGCCGCCTACACGATCCGCGCCACCCTCCCCCACATCCTCGAGCGCGGCACCGGCCACTACCTGCTGACCAGCTCGGTCGCGGGCCGGGTGCAGATGCCGGGGTCGCTGTACTCCTCGACGAAGTGGGCGGTGACCGGGATGGGCGAGTCGCTGCGCCGCGAGCTGCGCCTGATGCACGAGAACGAGCGCATCCGGGTCACGCTGATCGAGCCCGGCATGGTCGACACCCCGTTCTGGGACCAGCGCACCGACGAGCTCGAGACGGCGCTCACCGCCGACGACATCGCCCGCGCGGTGATGTTCGCGCTCACCCAGCCCGAGCGCGTCGACGTCAACGAGATCCTGATCCGGCCCACCAGCCAGAAGAACTGAGCGCCGCGGCCGGCGAGGTGCACGCCATCGTCGGCGCGCCGGGTTAGGCTGCGCTCGGCATGGACGAAAGCGTCGCGTTCGCGGGTGCACTCGAGCAGGCGCGGCTGGTTCGCAACGGGGAGGTCACGCCGACCGAGCTGGTCCAGCTCTACCTGGAGCGCATCGAGCGCCTCGACCCGAAGCTGAACGCCTACCGGGTCGTCTTCGCCGAGCGCGCGCTCGCCGAGGCCAAGGAGGTCGAGCGGCGCATCGCCGCCGGCGAGGGGCAGTCGATGCCGCTCGGGGGCGTGCCGATCGCGATCAAGGACTGCGAGGACGTCGAGGGCGAGGTCACCGCCTTCGGCTCGGCCGCCTTCGACCGGCCGGCGCCCGCCGACAGCGAGCACGTGCGGCGGCTGCGGCAGGCCGGGGCGATCGTGCTCGGCAAGACCAACGTGCCCGAGCTCATGATCTACGGGTTCACCGAGAGCGCCGCCTTCGGCGTCACGCGCAACCCGTGGGACACCAACCGCTCCCCCGGCGGCTCGAGCGGCGGCTCGGCGGCGGCGCTCGCCGCGGGGCTCTGCGCGGCGGCGTCGGCCTCCGACGGGGCGGGCTCGATTCGCATCCCGGCGGCGTTCGCCGGCGTCTTCGGCCTCAAGCCGCAGCGCGACCGGGTCCCGCTCGCGCCGGCGCGCGACAACTGGCACGGTCTCACGGTGCTCGGCGCGCTCACCCGCACCGTCCGCGACACGGCCCTCTGGCTGGACGTGGCGGCGGCGCCCGCGGCCGGCCACAGCTTCATGGACGCGGTGCTGGCGCGGCCCACGCCGCTGCGGATCGCCTACTCCACCAAGGCGCCGCTGATCATGGCGCCGCCCAAGGTGAGCGACGAGGTCGCGGGCGCGGTCGAGAGCACGGCCGAGCTCCTGCGCGAGCTCGGCCACCGCGTCGAGCGCTGCGACCCCGACTGGGGCGCGATCGGGATCAACCTCGCGCCGCGGTACCTGAACGGCATCGCGCGGTCGGCGCGCTCCGCCCCCCACCCCGAGCGCCTCGAGAAGCGCACCCGGGGCCTCGTCCGCCTCGGCCGCCTGCAGGGCGGGCCGCTCCTGCGCCGCTCGCGCCGCCAGGAGCCGCGCGACGCGCGCCGCATGCTGCGCATCTTCAACGACTTCGACGTGCTGATCACGCCGGTCACCGGCGAGCCGCCGATCGAGGTCGGCCGCTGGGCGGGCAAGGGCGCGGTGCGCACGCTACTCGGGATGACGCGGACCTTCCCCTTCTGCGCGCCGTGGAACCACCTCGGGGTGCCCGCCGCCTCGGTGCCCGCCGGCTTCACCCCCACAGGGCTGCCGCTCGCCGTGCAGCTCGTCGGCCGCCGCGACGACGAGGGCACGCTCCTGCGGCTCGCCGCCCAGCTCGAGGAGGCGCGGCCCTGGAACGACCGGCGCCCGCCGGTCTCCTAGCTACTTGCGCTTCGGGGGCAGCGAGAGCGCGTAGGCGACGCCGGTCTCGACCCACCCGGCGAGCTCCTCGTCGTCGGCCAGCCGCTCGCCCGAGACCACGACCACGTTGCGCGCGACCCGTCCGGTGAAGTCGAAGACGCGCGCGCCGGGCTCGGCCAGCGCCCGCTCGTAGTCCTCGGGATGGACGCGCACGAGCAGGTCGTCGCCCAGCATCCCGCAGGCCATGTTGCCGCGGAGCATCCACGCCACCCCGCCGAACATCTTGCGCTCGGCGAGCTCGTCGCCGTGGATCGCCAGGATGTCGCGGACGCGCTCCGCGGTCGCTTCGTCGTAGGCCACGCGCCGCCACGGTAGACCGAGCGGCGGCGCAGGTGCGAGCGGCTGCGGCGCCACCGGGCTAGCCGACGCGGTAGCGGACGTGGGTCACGCGCGGCGAGGAGACCACCTCGACCTGCTCGAGCGGCACGTAGCCGACGCCGTCGAGGAGGCGCCGCCCGCCGCCGAGCACGACCGGAGCGATGTGGAGGAAGAGCTCGTCGACGAGCCCCGCGCGCAGGTACTGCTGGACCGCCTCGGCGCCGCCGGCGAGCATCACGTCCGCGTCGCCCGCGGCCTCGCGGGCGCGCTCCAGGGCGGCCTCGATCCCGTCGGTCACGAAGTGGAAGGTGGTGCCGCCCTGCATCTCGAGCGGCTCGCGCGGGTGGTGGGTGAGCACGAACACGGGCACGTGGAAGGGCGGCTCATCCCCCCACCAGCCCCGCCACTCCCCGTCCCACGGGCCGGGCCCGCCGCCGAACATGTTGCGGCCCATGATGTAGGCACCGATCCCGCGCACCATGTCGTCCACGATCTCCGAGTCGGCACCGTCCTCGCCGCCTTCGTAGCCGTGCTGCTCGCGCCAGGCCCGGGTCCGCACCACCCAGTCGTGGATGCGTTCGCCGTTTCGGCCGAGGGGCTCCTCGAGCGAGGGGTTCGGGCCGGCCACGTAGCCGTCCAGGGACACCGAGATCTGGCATTTGAGTTGGCTCATGTCCCCTCTGACCAGCCGCGCGCCGGAAACTAATCGGTGATGCCGTCTAGGGGCCCGGCGGGCGGTCCTGCTCGGGCGGCACGGGCTCTCCGGGGTCGGGCTCCTCGCGGCGCTCGAGCGCGATCGTGTCCCTGCGGTCCACCCCGCCCTCCAGCTCGCGCCCGCGCTCGAGCTCGGCGTTGAAGGTGGCGCCGAGCAGCATCGCGATGTTCGTGATCCACAGCCAGACGAGGAAGATGATCACGCCGGCGAGCGCCCCGTAGGTGGCGTTGTATGAGCTGAAGTTCGAGACGTAGAAGGCGAACAGCCCCGACGCCGCGACCCAGATGGCCACGGCGAGCAGCCCGCCCGCGGTGATCCAGGAGAAGCCCTCGTGCTTCACGTTGGGCGCCGCCCAGTACAGCACCGCGAACATCCCGATCACGACGAGCGCGATCACCGGCCACTTGGCGATGTCCCACACGTCGAGCGCGGTCTGGCCGAGGCCGATCACGTCGCCGATCGCCTCGGCGACCGGCCCGGTGGCCACGACGGCGATCGCGCAGGCGGCGAGGAGGATCAGCATCACAGCGGTGACCGCGATCTGGAACGGCTTGAGCTTCCAGAACGGGCGGCCCTCCTCGACGTCATAGATGCGGTTCGACGCGCGCGAGAAGGCGCCCACGTAGCCCGAAGCGGACCACAGCGCGCCCCCGATGCCCAGGATCAGCGCGAACCCCGCGGCGCCGCTCGACTCGGAGATCGAGTTGATCGAGTTCGTGAGGATCTCGTTGGCGGGCCCCGGGGCGAGGTCGGCCAGGTTCTCGAGCAGCGGGTCAGTGGCGCTCGCGCCGACCAGGCCCAGGATCGAGACCAGCGCGATCAGCGCCGGGAAGATCGCGAGCACGCCGTAGTAGGTGAGCGCCGCCGCCCAGTCGGTGACCCCCGCCTCGCGGAACGTCGTGACGGTGCGCTTGAGCGTCTCCCACCAGGTCCGCGCGTTCAGGTCGCGGATCCTGGTGGGCGCGTGCGCGAGTCGTCCGCTCTGGGTAGCCATGGCGCGCGACTACCCCGGGCGGAGGGGCGCATAACTAGCCCGCGGGCTTCGTGAGGTCGAGCTCGTAGTACTGGTAGACGATCTCGGGCCCCCACTTCGTCGTGCGCTCCTCGCTGCGCACGCGGAAGCCGAGGTCGCGGTAGATGCGCGCGGCGACGCGCAAATCCGAGAACGTGTCGAGCTCGAGCTTGCGCATACCGAGCTCGCGCGCCCGCTCGACCGCCTCGCCCACCAGCCGGCGCCCGAGGCCCAGGCCGCGCACGCGCGGGTGCAGGAGCACCCAGCGGATGCGCCCCAGCCCGTCGCCCTCGTCGGTGAGCCCGACCGAGCCCGAGAACAGGCCGTTGCGCTCGACCAGCCAGGCGCCGCCGCCCTCGGGCCAGCCCTTGGCGAGCGCCGTCTCGACCGTGCCCCGCACGCCCTCGACGAAGCGCTCGTCCATCCCGTACTCGACCGGGTAGAGCTCCGCGTGCAGGGCGATGATCGCCTCGCCGTCGCCGGGCCGCACCTCGTTGCGGATCGTCACGCCTTCCATCGGGTTCCTCGCGACAAGCCTCGTGTCCAGATCCCGCACATCCTTGATCAACAGGTTCATGCCGCGATCATCCTGCGGCGGATTGATCGTCGCAACATGAAATTGCGAACGGATTGATCGCACTCTACGATTGATCGCGGCATGGAGCTCCGCCAGCTTCGCTACCTCGACGCGGTCGCCCGCCACCGCCACTTCACGCGCGCGGCGGAGGAGCTGCACGTCGCCCAGTCCGCCCTCTCCGCGCAGATCCGCAAGCTCGAGGCGGAGCTCGGCGTGCCGCTGCTCGAGCGCACGACGCGCTCCGTCGAGCTCACCGAGACGGGCGAGGTCGTGCTCGCCCGGGCGCGCAACGCGCTCGCCGAGGCCCAGGCGCTGCGCGACGAGGTCGAGGAGCTGCGCGGGCTCGTGCGCGGCACGGTCGCGGTCGGCGCCCTGCGCCCCGCCGGCGAGGTCAACGTGCCCGCCCTGCTCGCCGAGTTCAAGCGCCGCCGCCCGGGGATCGAGATCCAGTTCCGCGAGGGCACGGTCGGCGACATGATCGAGCACCTGGGCGCCGACGAGCTCGACGCCGCCTTCGCGCTCGAGGCCGGGCCGTGGCCCGAGGGCATCGGGAGCGCGAAGCTGAGCTCGGAGGAGCTGGTTGTCGCCGTCGCCCCCGGCCACCCGCTCGCCGTGGACGCCCCGCTGCGCGTGGGCGAGCTCGACGGCGCCGAGCTGATCGCCTTCCGCGAGGGCTCGGCGGTGCGCCGCGCGATGGACGAGGCGCTCGAGCGCGCCGGCGCCTCGGCGCGCGTTTTGCTCGAGGGCTCCAACGAGACGCTCGTGCGCGCGCTCGTCGTCGAGGGCCTCGGGTTGGCATTCGTTCCCCGCACCGTGGCCGAGCTCCCCGGCGCGCCGCTCGTCGCGCGCTCCCTCGACCCGCCCATCCACCTGCCGGTGTGCCTGATCTGGCGCGCGGGCCGCGCCCAGACCCCCGCGACGCGCGCCTTCCTCGACTTCGTGACCGAGCGCGCGGCGGCGGGCTGAGGCCCCACCCCGCCGCGACTTCAACCCTTCGTGGGATCAACCGTCGGAACGTCGAGATCGCGCCGGGAGCGCGCACGAGACCGCAGTTCTGTTGGATCAACCAACAAAATCGCACCCTCGCGGGGGCGGCCGGCGCGGGCTCGCGCTTGTGTTGGATCAACCAACAAAAGCGCGCGTTGGCGACGACGTCGGGCCCCAGCGCCCCCAGCCAGGACATCGGCCTTCCGTGGGATCAACCGTCCGAACGTTGAAGTCGCGCGTCGGCCGCGAGCTGGTCGAGCGCCTCGGCCGGCACGCGCGCCAGGTCCATCCGCACCCGCTCCCCGTCGAACGGCACGCCCTCGCGGTCGAGCAGCGCGCGCTGCCGTGAGCCCTTGGCGAGCGACCCGTCGGCCCGCACGGCGCGGTGCCAGGGCACACCGGGATCGTCGGTCGCGCGCAGCACCTGCCCCGCAAACCGCGGCGCGCCGGGGCTCAGGTCGCCGTAGGTGGTGACGAACCCCTCGGGCACGGCGCGCAGGCGGCGCAGGACGAACTCGGCGCGGTCTGGGTCGATCACGCCGTAGTCATAGCGCGGGGGCACGGCGCAGCTTGCCGTCACATGGGGATTAGCATGCGTTGCATGACCACGGGGCGTTACAGATGGCGCACGTGGTTCCGCGGGGTCGCGCCAGCGTCGCTGAGTTGGCTTGCGCCGAAGGGCAAACGCGACTGCGGCGCCCACGAGTGGTACCGCGAGAGCGCAGACACCTGGCGCTGCTACCACTGCGAAGCTGGCGTCACGCACGAGAACCCCTGGACGCCGAGCGAGACCGTCCGCCACAGCCTGGCCGGACTGATGGCGCTAACTGAGCACCCAGGCCCGGAGAGCGCGCCTGAGATTCAGCGCCTGTTGCGCGAGGCGTCCATGGCGCTCGAGGAGCAGGTTGATGAGGCCCGCGAGGTCTTCCGCATGGTCAAGGAGAAGACGGGCGTCACCGTCGAGTCCCCCCTGATCTCCGTGTGACCCCAACCGCGGCGCGGGCCACCGCACTCCTCGCCCCCCGTGCAGTCGGCTCGGAAAAGAGCGGCGGACGGGGATCGAACCCGCGACCCCGAGCTTGGGAAGCTCGTGCTCTACCAACTGAGCTACCGCCGCTTGCGGCCTTGATTCTAGGAACTTCCGCCGCACTTGACGAGTCCCCTCCCCCTCTAGGCTTGACCGCATGAGCGCAAAGGGCTTCGCGGCTTTCATGGGCGTGCTCGCCGTGGTCGCGCTGCTCGCCTTCGGCGTGATCGCGAAGGGCGAGGGCCGCGTGCAGCCCGGCGACGAGGCGCCCGTGGAGAGCCTGCCCGTGCTCGGCGAGGAGGGCGAGTTCGCCTCGCTCGCCGACTATCGCGGGCAGTGGGTGCTCGCCAACGTCTGGGCGTCGTGGTGCAACCCCTGCCGCGACGAGGCCCCCGCGCTCGAGCGCTTCTTCCGCCGCCACGGCGGCGAGAACTTCACCGTGCTCGGCATCGACTCGCGCGACGCAAGCGACGAGGCGCTCGAGTTCGTCGAGGAGTTCGGCCTGACCTATCCCTCGGTCCGCGACGGCTCCGGCGACTACGCCGAGGCCTTCGGCGCGACCGGCGTGCCCGAGTCGTTCCTGATCGACCCCGACGGCAAGGTCGCGGCGGTCTGGGCCGGCCCGGTCACCGAGGAGAGCCTGCAGGAGCAGGTGCTGCCGCTGATCAGCGAGGCCTCCTGATGCGCGCCCGCCTCGGCCAGCCGCTGCTCGCGCTGCTCGCGGCGTTCGCGCTGCTCATGGCGAGCGCGCCGCTCGCCTCGGCCCAGGACGAGAGTTCGGAGGGCAGCTCCACTGCGGCCACTCGCGCGAGCGAGCCCAAGGCAAGCCTCCCCGACATCGAGGACGAGGTGATGTGCCCGGTGTGCGGGACGCTGCTCTCGCTGGCCGCCGAGGCGCCCCAGGCCAACGACCAGCGCAAGCTGATCCGCCGCCTGATCGACCAGGGCCTCACCAAGGAGGAGATCAAGGACCGCCTCGTCGAGGAGTTCGGCCCCGAGGTCCTGGCGACGCCCGACACCAAGGGCTTCGACCTCGCCGCCTGGATCGTCCCCGGCCTCGCGATCGTCCTCGTCGGCGGCGCGATCATCGTCGGCCTGCGGCGGTGGCGCCGGACGGGCGACGGCGATGAGCCCCCGCCCGCCTCCAAGCTCGACTCCGAAGACGCGAAGCGGCTCGAAGAGGACCTGGCGCGTTACGAGCTGTAGCTAGCGCCCGCTCAGGGCAACGGCGACGAGGCTGACGTCCTCCAAGGTGACCTGGCCGATGACGCGGTGGCAGGCGAGCGAGATCTCGTACTCGCCAGGGAATAGCGGGACACCTGGCCACAAGAAGGTCATCGCAAACCCGCTGCCCTTGTGTTCGCCAGTCGTATCGGCCTCCTCGCCTATTTGGAACGTCTCGGATGCTGGCGCACCGTCTCTGAGGAACTCGCATTGGGCCTCCGAACCGTCAGGGCTTTCGGCGCTGGTGACGTAGCTCCCTGTTGCGATCGCCAAGATCCGCCCCCTGCGCTGCAGCCTGACGCTCGCCTCCGCGCAAGCCGTCAACTCGTTCGTAAGGGGGCATTCGAACACGAAGTTCCTCGCAACGGGCGCGATCTTGGTTGCGGCCAGCGACTCCTCCTTGATCGCCCTGCCGCCGAGCGAGTTGCGCTTCACATCCACCCCGCGCACGGCCTTCCCGTTGCGCAGGTCGACGCTCCGTATCGAGTTGTCCTTGATCTCGCGACTGCCGATGCGA
>ERZ777003.3315-NODE-3315-length-16007-cov-5.129075_pt1 | contig 16007 bp, 13 predicted proteins | sample MGYA00374956_ERZ777003 | MGnify/ENA primary metagenome ERZ777003 (study PRJEB29302, sample SAMN06268252) | bioreactor metagenome | isolation source: Joint BioEnergy Institute, California, USA | place: USA:Joint BioEnergy Institute, California, USA | collected... | reverse complement strand
GATCTGCGCCCTCACCGCGGAACTGGGCGCCGTGGCGGCCGGTCAGGCCTTCGTCATCCAGGGCGGTGACTGCGCCGAGCCGTTCGCCGACGCGCGTGCCGACCGAGTCCGCGCCAAGGCGGCCCAGCTCGAGGAGCTCGCCGACGCGTTCGAGGCGCGCACCGGTGTGCCGGTGGTCCGTATTGGACGGTTCGCCGGTCAGTACGCCAAGCCCCGCTCCCAGAGCACCGAGACACTGCCCGACGGTCGGACGCTGCCCCGTGTTCCGGGGTGAGGCGGTCAACCGCCCCGAGCCCGACGAGTACGCCCGCCGCGCCGACGTGCGCCGGCTGCTCGCCGCCTACGACCACGCCGCGCAGGCGTTGGACGCCCTGTTCATCAACCGGTTCCTGCCCCTGTTCACCGACGCCGGACAGCCCGGCTACGCCCCGACCTACGTGAGCCACGAGGCCCTGCTGCTGGAGTACGAGTCGGCGCTCGTGCGCTGCGGCGAGCACGGCCAGCCGTACGCGTCGTCGGCCCACCTCCTGTGGATCGGCGAGCGCACCCGTCAGCCCGACGGCGCCCACGTCGCCTTCGCCGCGTCGATCACCAACCCGGTCGCGGTGAAGATCGGGCCGACCGCCACGGTCGACGAGGTGGCCGCGCTGATCGACCGGCTCGGCGGTCCGCCCGGGCGGCTCACCCTGATCGTGCGCATGGGCGCCCGGGCCGTCACCGAGCGGCTGCCCGCGCTCCTGGACGGCCTGGGGTCCCGGGCTCGCCAGGTCGTCTGGTTCACCGATCCCATGCACGGCAACACGGTGCGCCTGCCGTCGGGGCAGAAGACCCGGGTACTCACCGACATCGTCGCCGAGGTCCGCGGCTTCTTCGCCGCGTTGACCGCCCGCGGGCTCCCGCCAGGTGGGCTGCACCTGGAGCTGACCCCGGACCCGGTGACCGAGTGCGTGGCCGACGCCCGTGCCCTCGCCCGCCCCGACCCACTACCGCGCTACCTCAGCACCTGCGACCCGCGGCTGGACCACGAGCAGGCGTTAACCGTGGTCGCGACGGCGGCGGATCTGCTCGTCAAGGGGGCGGCATGACCGAGACGACCGCGCCCCCGCGGACGGCCGAGCCTCCGGTTCCGCTGCCCGCGGCGCAGCTGCCCGACCTGCCAGCCGAGCTCGCCCAGCCGCTGCGCGAGCGACCGGACGTGCTGTCCCGGGCAGCGGCCGAGTGGGCCCAGGCAGCCGACGCCCGCTTCCGCGCCTGCGTCCAGTTGCGGCCCGAGGTGCTCCCGGGCATCCGGGTCGGGGTCAAGGACACCGTCGATGTGGCGGGCTTCCCGACGCGGCTGGGCCTCCGGCACCACCGGCACTATCCGTCCCGCACGGCGCCGGCGCTGGCCGGCATCCCGGCCGACTGGATCAACGCCAAGCTGGTCACCACGGAGCTGTCGATCGGCCTGGAGCACGGGTGCGTCAACCCGTACTTTCCGCACCTCGATCCCGGCGGATCCAGCACGGGGTGCGCCGTGGCGGTGGCGGCCAACATCTGCGACCTCGCCATGGGCACCGACACCGTGGCCTCGGTCCGGTTGCCGGCCGCGGCGTGTGGCGTGGTCGGGCTGCGGCTCACCCACGACCCGGACGCGCTCGTCGGCCTGTACGGGCTGTCGGCCCAGCTGGACGCGCCCGGCTGGATCACCCGCACCGTCGACGACCTCGCCTTCGCGTGGGAGAGGCTCGACCTGGCCGGCGGCCGCAGCACCCGTTCGGTGCCGGTCGACGAGCGGTGGCGGATCGGCGTCGCGATCGACACCGTCGTCCCCGAAATGGAGCCGGAGCTGGCCCGCTCGTTCACCGATCTCGCCGCGCGGCTCGCGGCGGCGGGGCACGACGTGGTGGACGTCCGGCTCGGCGACCTGTTCCGGGACCGCGGTCTCGCCTACGAGCTGTGCGCCCGGCAGGCGGCGGACCGGTACGGCGGCCTGGCCGACCAGCTGTCGCCCTCGACCCGGCGGGCCCTGGAGATCGGTGCGGCGACGAGCGACGACCGGCTCGAGGTCCTCCTGCAGCGGCAGCAGGCGCTGCGGGCAGACGCCCGCACGCGACTGGCCATGACCAAGCTGGACGCCTGGCTGCTGCCGGCGGGAACGCTGATGCCCCGCAACATCATCACCGAGCCGGCGCCGGAATCGACCATCCCGAAACCGACGCTCAGCCCCTCCCCCCACGTCAACTACGCGGCCATGGCCGCGCTCCTCGGCCTACCCGCGATCACCTTCCCGGTCGGTTACAGCGCCGAGCACGACGCCCCGATCTCCGTCCAGCTCGTTGGTCCTGATTGGACGGAGGCCCGCCTGATCGGTATGGCGGCGACAATCACCGCGGTAGCGGGACACCGAGGTTTTCGAGTCCGAGAGGCGCGAGGCACATGAGCGAGACATCACCGTCGGCATCGACATCCACGCCACCGCCGGCCGCGACAGCGGCGTCGGCATCGGCCCCGCCACCGCCGTCGACCGCGGCGTCACCATCGACCTCCGCGGCGTCGTCGACCTCGACGACGCCCGAGGCCGCGGAGGGTCGTAGTGCCCGAGCCTTCACGGCGGTCTGGCTCCCCAGCCTCGTGGTGATCATCGGCAGCGGCGGGTGCCTCTTCGCGGTGAGCTGGTGGGTCGCCCTCAGCCCGGGCGGGGGCGCCAGCCTCGGTGTGGTGGTCGGCCTGTCCAGCATGATCTCCCTGGTCATCCTGACCGCCGTGGCCGGCGTGCTGGACCGGTCCGACCGCACCCGGACGGTCGCCCGCCTGCTGCTCGCCCTCGCCGTGCCCATCACGGCGCTCATCGTCGTGCTCGGGATGCGCCCCCAGGGAGTGGCGATCGCGCTGGCCGGCGCCTGCTACCTGACGATCACCATATTCGAGTCGCTCTACCTGGCGACCTCGGAGACCGTGGCCGCCGACCTCGCCCCCGCCCACTGGCCCTCGGCCCGGGTCGCGCTGCTGACGCAGATCCACTCCCAGGTGGAGCGAGCGATCGCGCCCACCCTGGCCGGGCTGGTGCTCGCGGCCGACGCGGTCATGGCGGTTCCGGCGGCCGCCCTGGTGCTGGTCCTGGCGATGCTGGTGGTGATCCTCCTCGGCCGCCGCCACCTCGACGCGGTCACCCAGCGGACGGCGGCCAACACCGGCCCGGCGCCGCGCGGTGTGCTGCGCTCCGTGTTCGCCGATGCCCGGTCCGCGATCCGCCTGGTGCGCGGGTCGCGCGCCCTGGTCTTCCTCGTGCAGCTGGGGATTCTCGGCAACCTGATCGTTTTCCCCTTCTACGCCGTGCTCCCCGCCTACCTCACCGAGTTCGTCGACGGGCCGGCCGAGCTCGCCCTCTGGTACGGGCGGGCCGCGACCGCGTACGGCCTCGGCATGCTCGCCGGAACCCTCGTGCTGGTCCAGATCAAGCGCAACCTCGGCGGCGACCGGGCCCTGCTGGCGGCCAGCGGCGCGCTGGCCGTGATCTGCCTCGTCCTCATCGGAGGGTCGGCGACCAGCATTCCGGCCGTGGTGGTGGGGATGATGGCCGTCAACGGCGCGCTGTTCGCCGTGATGGTGGCGGTCGGCGGCGCGGTGTGGCTCGACCACACACCGTCCGAGGTCCGGGTCCGGGTCTTCGCGCTCCGTCGGCTCACCGTGTTCTCGAGCATCCCGGTCGGCACCATGTTGATGGGCTTCGGGGGCACCGCCGTCGGATACCGGACGTTCACCACCGGCCTGGCCGTCTTCGTCATCGTCGTGCTCACCGCGGCGTGGGTGCGCTACCGCCGTAGCGCCCGCCCGATTCCCGCGCCCACATCGTCCGGGGGGACCGCATGAAGAAGATCCTGTTCGTCCACGCCAAGGGCGGCGTGCCGCTCGACCACGCCGTGCCGCGGATGGCCGCGCACGCGCAGGTCCACATGCTCGCCGTGGCCCCGCCGGCCGACGGCACCTGGCGCGAGCACTGCACGGACGTCATCGAGGCCTGGGCCGGCCAGCCGCGCGGCGACGAACTCGTCGACCTCATCGTGCGCACCGCGAAGGCCATCGGCGCCGACGCCGTCCTGGCCTTCTCGGAGTACGTGATCCTGGCCGTCGCCCTCGCGGCGGAGCGCCTGGGGCTGCCGGGCCCCGGTCCCAACGTCCGGCTGGCCCGCGACAAGCGGCTCATGCGGGAGCGCTGGCGCGAGGCGGGCGTGCCGGTCCCCGCGTTCCGGCGCGTGAGTAGCGAGGACGACCTGCGGGCCGCCTTCGCCGAACTGACGCCTCCCCTCTTGCTCAAGCCGGCCTGGGGCGCCGGTTCGGTCGGCCAACGGGTGCTGCGTGAGGAGGCCGACGTGGCCCCGGCCTGGGCGGCGGTCACCGGTGCCCTCGCCGAGCTGGCCGAGCATGGGCTCGGCGACTACTACGAGACCGAGGCGCCGCGCCAGCTGCTCGTCGAGGAGATCATCGCCGGCACCGTGGAGGGCTGGTACGACGAGCCGGGCTTCGGCGACTACCTCAGCGTGGAAGGCATCGTGGCCAACGGCGTGTACCACCCCATCGCCATCACCGGCCGGATCCCGACGATCCCGCCCTTCACCGAGCTGAGCAGCCACGCCCCCACCGCGCTCAGCGAGGCCGCCCAACGACGGATCGAACAGTACGCCCGCGATGCGGTGAACGCGCTGAAGCTGGACACCTGCGGCACCCACACCGAGATCAAGCTCTGCGCGGGTGGCACCGCCGTGCTGCTCGAGTCGGCGGCCCGCTTCGGCGGCTCGGCGATCACCGCCGTCGTCGAGACGGTGTTCGGCGTGGACATGGTCGGCCTGCTGACCCGACAGCTGCTCGGTGAGCCCGTCGAGTACCCCGAGCGCATGCTCACCACGGGCTCCGGGGCCGCGGCCGAGCTGTCGCTGATCGGGGCCGACTCGCGCGGCCGGCCGTGGGCGACGACGCCGGTGTGGGACTCGCGCACCGCGAACCTCGCCGCGCTGGTGTCACCCGGCTCGACGATCACCCATGTCACCGGCCTGACCGCCCCGGACGGTACCCGCGTGCCGCGTTACGACGAGACCCTGGGCATCACCAACTGCATCGGCATGCTGTTCCTCACGGCGCCGAACCGCCACCAGATGCTGGCCGACACCTATGCCGTGCTGGACGGCTTGGAGCAGCGACTGCTGGCGGCGGAGGCCGCTCAGGGGGAGCCACGGTGACCACCCCGGGCACGCTCACGGTGACCTCGATCGACCAAATCACAGACATCGATCAATCGGAGTGGGACCGCCTGGCCGGGTCAGCCTCGCTGTACTCGGCGTACGCCTGGTTGGCCTTCGTGGAGACGTACGGCGACTGTACGCCCTGCTACCGACTGGTGCACCAGAACGGCACCGTGGTCGCCGCCCTGCCCAGCTACCGGTTCGGCGGCCCCATCCCGCGGTTCTACGACCCCGACTTTCTCCTGCCGGAGGTCTCGGCGGGCCGGCCGGTGCTCGTCGGCGGCACCCGGCAGGGCTACGCGACCGAGTTCCTGCTCGCCCCGGGTCTGGACGAGGTGGGTCGGGGCGCCGCCCGGCGTGCCCTGCTGGACGCCCTCCGCGCCGAGTCGGCCGCGCTGCGCGTGCTCCTGTACCTGCCCACGGACGAGCTGCTGGCCGTCCGGTCGCTCCTGTCCGATGAGGACAGAATCTTCCTGCTCGACGCCCGGGCCCGGCTCACGGTGCCGCCGGGCGGCCGGGCCGGTTATCGCGCGATGGTCAGTGACAACGCGCGAAACCGTATGCGCAAGGAGATGCGTCGTTTCGCCGACGCCGGTTGTCGGGCCGAGGTGCGCCGGCTCTCCGAGTGCCACAGCCACCTCGGAGAGCTCTCCGCCCAGGTGCTGCGCCGGTACGGGCACCCGATCACTGCCGAGGAGGAGGCGGCCCGGTTCGCGGCCCAGGCCAGCAGCCCGCTGAACGACCTGTGCTATGTAATCCTGGCCCGGCAGGGCGACCGGGTCGTCGGGTTCACCCAGTTCTTCGTGTGGGGCGGCGTCCTGTACGGCCGCCTGCACGGCCTGGACGACACCATCGCCCGGTCGGCGGCGCTGTACTACAACCTCACCTACTACCAGGCGGTCGACCTGGCCGCCGAACTCGGCTGCACCGCGATCGACCTCGGCTGCGACTCGTACGAAGCCAAGGTTCGCCGCGGCGCCCGGCTGGAGCTGCTGTGGGGCGTGGCCCTCGAACCGGGCTGGGCGCCGTCCACGGTCAGCGCGATCGCGGAGGCCGGGCGCCGGCGGCTGGCGGAGTTCGCGGCCTGGGATCCCGCCGTGGCCACCCCGACCGTCCACAATCTGCTCGACCAAGGGACGACGTCATGACCGACCACCCACAATGGACACTTCCCGAGGATGTCCGCCCGCTGCTGGCGCCCGTCCTGGCCCTGCCGACGTTGCGCCCCCGGTACGCGGACGTGGACACGTCCCGCCCGGTGCGCCTGACCGACCTGCCCGTGCTCACCAAGGACGACTTCGCCGCCGCCCGGGCCGACCTGCTCGCCGCCGCCCGGGCCAACCCGGCCGGAACACTGATCCTCGGCAGCGGGGGCACCACGTCCAAGCCCAAGCTCTCCGTCATGCCGAGCCGGATGTTCCTGCCCGACATGCTGACCGTGTGGCATCCGCTGTCGCCGGACGATGTGCTGCTCAACTGCAACAACGGCGGTGAGCTCGGCTCCATGCACCCCTTCTACAACCGACTGGCCCACACCAGCGGGGCGGTGGTAGTGCCGGTGGGGAACATCGCCCCGGAGGCGCTGCCCGACTGGCTGGACTTCTTCGTCGAGTGCGGGGCCACGGCGATCGGAGGAACGCCGAGCTACATCGCCACCGTGCTGGAATGCTTCGCGGCGGCCGGTCGCCGGCCCCCGTTCCGGAAGATCGTGTGGACCGGGGAGCCGTTCAAGGCCGATGCCCGGCGGGTCGTCGAACGGGTGCTGCCGGAGGCGGAACGGTACGGCGTCTACGGGTCGACCGAGACCTGGGTCATCGGCCACAACGGCCCGACCTGCGCCCCGGACGTGTTCCATCCCCTGCCCTACCAGCACGTGGAGATCGTCGACGGCGCCATCGTGGTGACCACCGTGCACCCGGACCTGGTCAGCCCGATCCTGCGGTACCGCATCGGCGACCGGGGCGAGTGGGCGGAGTGCCCGTGTGGCCGACCCGAGCCGGGCCTGCGGGTGCTGGGCCGGGCCGACCAGTCCGTGAAGTTCCGCTCGATCCTCTTCACCCCGGAGGAGGTGGCCGAGGTCGCCCTGGCCGACCCGGACGTTCGCGACGTTCAGATCGCCATCGTCGATCACGGCACCGTCCACGAGCGGATGGAGGTCCGGCTGCGCACCGACGCGAGCGACCCGCACGCCGTCGAGGAACGGGTCCAGAAGCTGCTGTGGAGCCAGCTGTACCGGATCGTCTACGAGGTGGACCACGAGCCGGAGGCGTTCGTGGCCCGGGTCGTCGACCGATTTGACGTCAACCCCCGGACCAACAAGACTCCGTTGCTCGTCACCCTGACATCCTGACATACGTCACGTCCTGACCGAGGAGAGCGCATGACCCGCACCGTGGTGATCAGTGGTGGTGGTACGGGAATCGGCCGAGCGGTGGCCCAGCGCTTCGCCGCGGACGGCGACCAGATCGTCCTCATTGGACGGCGGGGGGACGTGCTCCAGGCCGCCGCGGCCGAGCTGGCCACCAACGCGGCCAAGGTGCACACCGTGACCGCCGACCTGGCCGACGTCGAACAGGCCGGCGCCGCGGCGGCCGAGATCGCGGCCCACGGCCCGGTGGACGTGCTGGTCGCGGCCGCCGGCGGCAACGTCATCCTCGGCGCCGAGCCCGGGCGCACCGCGGGCCTGGCCGGCGTCGCCTGGCACTGGACCGAGAACTTCCGCACCAACACGCTCACCGCGGTCCTGCTGGTCGAGGCGCTGCGCCCGCACCTGGCCGACAACGGCCGGATCGTGCTGGTGAGCTCGATCGCCGCCTACCGCGGCTCCGGCAGCGGCTCCTACGCGGCCAGCAAGGCCGCGCTGCACCCGTACGCCTACGACCTGGCCGCCGACCTCGGCGAGCGGGGCATCACGGTCAACGTCGTCGCGCCCGGCTACATCGCCGGCACCGAGTTCTTCCGGGGCACCCTGTCGGCCGAGCGGGAGCGCACGCTCATCGCCCAGACGCACACCGGGCGGGCCGGGACACCGGCCGACGTCGCCGCGACCGTGCACTGGCTCGCCTCCCCCGAGGCCGGGCACATCACCGGCCAGATCATCCAGATCAACGGTGGGGCCGAGCGCGGGCGGTAGGACGGCGAGCGCCCGGCTCGGCCGACGCTCGACATCCGGCTGATCGCCGCGGGGACCGGTCCCGGCCGACCCCGGCGAGGACCGGTCCCGGCTGATCCGGCTAGGACCAGTCGCGGTGGTAGACCGCCCAGTCCTCCTCGGTGGCGGTGAAGTCGACGTAGAGGGAGATGCCGAACTCGCGCTCCGGCGGCTGCTCCCCGAGGGCCAGGCGGACACCCCGGATGGCGGTCGTCAGGTTCTCCGCGGAGCGGTGGGCGATCCCTTCCGGTGGGTAGGCCGGCACGCCGATGAGCAACCCCACCTCCGGCGGTACGACCTCCAGCGCCCGCACCGTCGTGTGGCGCATGTAGCCGCAGTAGAGGGCCTCGGCCGGCATGGCCGTGTCGTACGACATCAGCGCGACCTGGTCGACCAGCAGGGCCACTTCGCGCAGGTAGTCGGCCGACCACAGCGCCGTCCGCGCTCTCAGCGTTCTCAGCACGGCAGCCGGGCCCGGGTACGGCTCGATGTGACTGGCCGAGATCGACAGCAGGGCCCCGCGGGAGCGGGTCACCGAGCGGGTCTCCCGCAGAATCGCCAGCAGATGGGGGTCCCCGTCCCGGACCGGCTCGAAGTCGTAGTGAATTCCGTCGAAGCCGTCGTCGAGCACCTCGGTGACCGACTGCACGAGACGGGCCCGGACCGCAGGCTCCCACAGGTGCAGCTCGTCCTCGGTCGGGTGCGCGCCGAGCCAGGCCTGCACCCGCACCCCGGGCAGCGCGGTGTGCAGCGCGTCGGTGAGCCACCGGGCCCGCGGCCGCAGGCCCGCATCCAGCGAGCCGTCGTCCGAGAAAGGTCCCGTGTGGACGAACAGGTCACGGATCCCCGTCGACCGCAGCCGATCCGCCAGGGCGTCGACGTCGGCCTGCGTCCGACGGCCGTCCACCCAGGCATGACCGAGCCACAGCGCGTCGTGACCCGTGCTCCGCGCGGCCGGACTCGGGGTGCCCGCCGCCCCGAGACCGAGGTAGAGCACCGTCGCCTGACCGGCGAGCAGGGCCAGCCCCACGAGGACCAGCAGCGGCGCCACCAGCCAGCGGACGAAGACCCGCCGGATCGTGGCTCGACGAACCAATACCCGCCGCATCGCCCACCACCGTGCCCCACCGGCTCACGCCCGACCGTCGTCCCGATCAGCCCGTGCCGAGGCTGGCCCCACCAGGCGCCTTCTCGTTTATCGATCCGGGCCGGGAGTGCCTTGGGCGCCATCGGTCGACGGGCAGCCCTCGATGCTAAGTGACCCAAGCCAGTCCTCCCGCGACAAGCCGAATCAACGATGGGCCGAACGCCGATAACGTCTATTCATTGACGTACGCGCGCCGCAGGTGAACCGGCTCCCCCTGATCATCCTCGCCGCCACCTGGAAAACCGGATTTGTCCACGCGCCCCTGTTTTCGAGGGGGCGAATCGTCTTCCGGCGGAGCATCGGGCCCTGGTGGAGGGTCGCCCGCCGGACCGCCCGCGGCCGGTGGCGGGCTGGCTGCGGGACCACCCGGTGGTGGATCACCCGTGAACCCGCCAGCCACCATCTTGGCCCCCTCCACCGACGCTGCCTCTTCCCCGACCCCGGGTCCCGCGTCGGCATCCGCGTCCCCCATCGCCTCGAGTCGTTCCACCGTGGCCGCGGCGTACGCTGCTGACGGGTCGGCCGACGGTTCGAGCTGGTGGACGACGGTGCTGCTGTCGGCGGGAGTCCTCGCCACGGGGGCGATCCTGGGTGGCGCCTTTCTCGTCATTCGGCAACGACGGGCGCGAAACCGCGACCTCGGGGCGCCTTCGTCCACCAACGGCGCTGCCTGACACACGCGAACATCGCTCCACTGGCTGCTCGCGGCCGGGCCAGGCCGCACGCCAGCACAGCGACGCCCAACCCCGCCTTACCCCTGCGCCGGGTGCGCCGGTCGCCTAGGCGGTGAGCTGGCCGATGCCATCGGCGAGCTGCCAGACGCCGAACAGAGCGAACAACGCCGCAGCGCCGAACCGGATGATCTTCTCCGGCAGGTGGCGGCCGAGCCAGCGGCCGACCAGGATGGCCAGGGCGTCGGCGGCGACCATACCGGCGGTCGAGCCGATCCAGGTGCCGAACCAGCCGTACTGGGTGGCCAGGGTGATGGTGGCGAGCATGGTCTTGTCGCCGAGTTCGGCGAGGAAGAACGCGCCGGCCACGGCCCAGACGGCCGACCGACCACGCCGGTCGGCTCGCGCCTTCTCGTCGTCGCTGAGGCGGTCACCGCGCAGCGTCCAGATCGCGAACCCGAGAAACGCCAGGCCAGCGCCGAGCGCGATCCAGCCGGTGGGTAGGGCCGCGCCGAGCCCGTGACCGACCGCCACGGAGACCAGGTGGACGAGGGCGGTGGCGACGGTGATCCCGACCAGCACGGCGGCAGCCCGGTACCGAGTGGCGAACGTCAACGCCATGAGCTGCGACTTGTCGCCCAGCTCGGCCACGAAGATGACGGCGAAGCTGACCGCCAGCGCCACGAGAAAGCCTTCCACACGTCCCTCCCCGGTCATGTCGGCCGGGCGAGAGACGTGGGCGACGACCCCGACCCGGCGCTTCTGCCAGAGCCGAAGGTCTCGCTCACCTCGCCGACGACGAGGCCGTGGGGCCGGGCCCGCGAACGGACCAGCATGTCGACCACCACGCGGGGAGCTACTCCCCTTCGCCGCGGAGAAGACTAGCACGCCGGCCTCGGGCGTCAGCACGGGGCGGCCACGCGGTGATCACGACCACGTCGGCGACCGGGCGACCCATGACCGCTCACCGCGACGGACCGCCGGCGACGGCCAGGGCCACGTGCCTCGGCTTTCGGCGTCTCGACTTTCGGCGCTCCGAGGCCCGACGCCGCGCCGTCGGGGCGGAACGCCTGTCAGCCCGACCGTCGGCCACAACACCCGGGTGGGCAGGCGTCCCACACGGGCAGGGTGCCCAGGCGCGCCCGGGGGAAGGCCGGATCGAGCCGTTCGAGGACGAGGTCGCGCACCATGGCCACGAACCGCGGGTCGGTCCCGGGGGTCGCGGCCCGGACGAAGCGCAGCCCGAGGTCCCGGGCCGTGGCGGCGGCCTCCGTATCGAGGTCCCACACCACCTCGAGGTGGTCGGAGATGAAGCCGATCGGGCTCACTACCACGCCCTCGACCCCGGCGGCCGGCAGCGTGGCGAGATGGTCGTTGATGTCCGGCTCCAGCCAGGGCACATGGGGCGGGCCCGAGCGGGACTGCCACACCAGGTCCCAGGGCAGCCCCGGCGCGGCCGCCGCCGCGACGAGCGACGCCGTCTCGCGGAGCATCGCCGTGTACCGTCCACCGTCCGGCCCGCTCGTTTGCTCCATTGTGGACGGTATGGAGTGGGCGGTGAACACGAGCCGAACGTGCTCCACATCGGACAACTTCGCCAGCGCCGCCCGTACGGCGTCGGCGTGGGTCTCGATGTAACCGGGGTGGTCGTAGTAGTGCCGGATTTTGTCGATTTCCGGCGCCCCGGGGCCGACCTCAGCCCGCGCCGCCGCGATGTCGTCCAGGTACTGCCCGCACGAGGAGTAGGAGCCGAACGGGCTGGTGACGAACGCCAGGGCCCGACGCACCCCGTCGTCGCGCATCTGGCGCAGGGTGTCAGGAAGCAACGGGTGCCAGTTCCGGTTACCCCAGTACAGCGGGAGTGTGACGCCCGCCTCGTCGAGCGCCGGCCGCAGCGCCGCCAGCAGGTCGCGGCACTGGCCGTTGATCGGGGACACGCCGCCGAAGCGGTGGTAGTGCTCGGCCACCTCGGCCAGCCGGGCCTCGGGGATGTTCCGGCCGCGAGCCACGTTGCGCAGGAACGGCAGCACGTCCTCGGGCCCCTCTGGCCCGCCGAAAGATATCAATATCAGGGCGTCGTACGACCGGGTCACCGCGACTCCCTCTCGGGGGCGGGCCACCCCCTACGCTAGGTGGGTGACCGTCTTCAGCATCTGGCCGGACGACGTCGTATGGCGACGCGTCTCACCCCGACTGTACTGGCTCACGATCTTCGTCCGGGCGGTGTGGTTGGTCATCCTCGGCATCGCCGCCGCCGTCGGCTGGTACGTCTTCCGGCAGCCGCTCGCGCCCGTGGTCGCCGGCGTGTTGGCCGTCCTGATGCTGATTCGGTTGGTGTTCGTGTTGCGCGGCATCCGCTCCTGGGGCTACGCCGAGCGCGCCGACGACCTGCTCGTCCGGCACGGCCTGCTGTTCCGGCGGCTATCGGTAGTCCCCTATGGACGGATGCAGTTCGTCGACGTCACCGCCGGCCCGCTGGAGCGGCTCTTCGGTCTGGCCACGGTTCAGCTGCACACCGCGGCCGCGGCCACCGACGCGCGCATCCCGGGCCTCACCCCCGAGGAGGCGGCGCGACTGCGCGACCGGCTCGCGGCTCTGGGCGAGGCGAGGGCGGCCGGGCTGTGACCACCAGCACTCAGCCGTCCGCGACCGAGAGGCGGGCTCCATGAGCGAGCCGACACCCCCCGTCGGGCCCCAGACACCCCTCCCGCCGGAGACGCCACTCCCGACCGGGACACCCCCGTCATCCCCGGCGGCGCCGCAGCCAGCCGGTCCCCCGGCCCCGTCGGCGGTTCCGCCAGCACCCCCGGCGGGGGCCCAGCCGCCGGCCACGCCAGGCAGCGCCCTGGCACCCGGCGCGCCCGGCGGCGCCCAACCACCGGCCCCGCCCGGCGGGCCCGCGCCCTTCCCCTCGGTCACCCCGGCCCCGGCTGGTCTGAACACGGCGGAACCGCGGCGGCGCCTGCACCCGCTCACCCCGCTGCTGCGCGGGTTGCGCTACGCGGTGCTCGCGGTCGTGGGTATCTCGTGGCAGGGGTTCCAACGGCTCGGCCTCGAGCGCTGGGCGCTGGCGGTGGCCGGGATCGCCATCCTGGTCCTGATCGGATCGCTGGTGAGCTACCTCGTGACCGGGTACCACGTGGTGGGCCGGGAGCTGCGCATCTACGAGGGCCTGTTCTTCCGGCGAACCCGGGCCATTCCGGTCGAGCGTCTGCAGTCCGTCGAGCTGGTCCAGCCGGTGATGGCCCGCCTGTTCGGCCTGGCCGAGCTGCGCTTGGAGGTGGTCGGCGGGACCAAGACCGAGGCGCCCCTGGCCTACCTCACGCGGGAGGAGGCGGTCAGCCTGCGCCGCCGGCTGCTCGACCTCGCCGCCGCGGCCCGGCCGACCGCTCCGGTCGCACCCGGTCCGGCGGTCCCGGGCCACAGCGTGCCGGCGGGGGTGGTCGCGCCGGCCCCCGCCGACCAGCCCGTCCGGCCCGCTCCGGGGGAGCCCGCGGTCCAGCCGGCCGCCCCGACCGTCCCCGCTGGCCCGTCCGAGCGGCTCGTCCACGTCGTCAACAACCGGGACCTGGTCATCTCCCAGCTGCTGCGCCCGCAGTGGTGGCTGCTCCCGGCCGCCGTCGCGGTGCAGGTCGTCAACGCGCTCATGGACGGACGGCTGAGCTTCATCGGCATCGCGAGCACGGTGACCGCGGTGATCGGGGTGATCTCCGCCCCGGTGCGGGTGCTGCTCGGCGACTGGCGGTTCACGCTCGCCCAGGCGGCCGACGGTCTGCGCATCCGGCGCGGGCTGCTGGAGTCCCGCAGCAGCACGGTGCCTGAGGGCCGCATCCAGTCGGTGCTCGTCGAGTGGCCGCTGCTGTGGCGCCTGGCCGGCTGGGTGCGGGCCAGCATGCACGTGGCCGGGGTGCGGGTGGAGCAGCAGCAGATGGGTCGCTCGGCCCTGCTGCCGGTCGGCACCGGCGACGTGGCGCAGGAGGTGGTCGCCACGGCCCTGCCGGGCGTGGTGCTGCGTGACATCGTCATCCGCCCGGTCCCCACGCGGGCGAAGTGGTTCGCGCCGCTGCGGTACCGGGTACTCGGCTACCACCTCGGCCCGACCGCCTTCGCCGCCCGCGACGGGTTGCTCACCCGCCGCCTGATGCTCGTCCCGTACGCGCGGATCCAGAGCGTGCGGGTCCGGCAGGGGCCCTTGCAGCGCCGGCTGGGCCTGGCCACCGTCCTGGTCGACGTGGCCGGCGGCGGACAGCCCGGGGTGGCGCCCCACTTGGACGTGGCCGAGGCGCGGGCGCTGGCCCTGGCCCTGGCCGAGTACTCCCGCGCCGCCCGCCGCAGCGCCGCCGCGCCGGCCCACCGCCCGGCCGCGTCCGAACCAGCGTCCGGCCCGGCCGCGTCCCAACCAGCGGCGTCCGGACCAGCGACGGCCGAGCCAGCCACGTCCGGCTCCGGCCCCGGCCCGACCGTGGGTGAGCCGGGGCCGGGCAGGTGGCCGGCGGGCACCGGCGACGGGCGCGAAACGCCGGCCGGGTCGTGATCGGGCGCCGGTGATCAGGCGCCGACCGCGTGGAAGCCGCCGTCGACGTGCACGATCTCCCCGGTGGTGGCCGGGAACCAGTCCGACATCAGGGCCAGGCAGGCCCGGGCGGCCGGCTCGGTGTTGGACAGGTCCCACCCCAGCGGGGCGCGGCTCACCCAGGCCTGCTCGAACTCCTCGAACCCGGGGATCGACTTCGCCGCCAGCGTCCGCAGCGGGCCGGCCGAGACGAGGTTGACCCGGATGCCCTTGGGCCCGAAGTAGCGGGCCAGGTAGCGGTTGCACGACTCGAGGCCGGCCTTCGCCACGCCCATCCAGTCGTAGACGGGCCAGGCCTTGGAGGCGTCGAAGGTCAACCCCACGATCGCGGAACCCCGTCCGAGCAGCGGCTCGCACGCCACGGCCAGCGCCTTGTAGGAGTACGTCGAGGTCTGCAGGGCCACCGCCACGTCCTCCCATGGCGCCGTGAGGAACCCGCCGCCGAGCGTCGACTGTGGACCGAAGGCGATGGAGTGGAGCACCCCGTCGAGGCCGTCCACGTGCTCCCGCACCCGGTCGGCCAGCGACGCGAGGTGGTCGGTGTTGTTCACGTCGAGCTCCAAGACGGGGGGCTCGACCGGCAGCCGCTTGGCGAACCGCTCCACCAACGACAGCCGGCCGTAGCCGGTCAGCACGACCGTCGCCCCCTGCTCCTGGGCGAGCCGGGCCACCGAGTACGCGATCGACTGGTCGGTGATGACGCCGGTGATGAGCAGGCGCTTACCCGCCATGAGTCCAGACACGTGTTCCTCCAGGTGTCGATGTCAGGAAGGACGCCTTCCCGAGGGCAGGACGTGCCAGGAAGGCGTCCTTCCTGGCACAAGGCTCCTGGCACTAGGTCGTGCGGGCGCCCGCGGCTGTCAGTGGCCCATGCCGAGGCCACCGTCGACGGGGATGACGGCGCCGTTGACGTACGCCGCCGAGTCGGAGGCCAGCCACGTGACCACCCCGGCGACCTCGGCCGGCGTGGCGAACCGGCCGGCCGGGATGGCCTTGAGGATCTCCGCCCGTCGGGCCTCCGGTAGCGCGGCGGTCATGTCGGTCTCGATGAACCCGGGCGCGACGACGTTGGCGGTGATGTTGCGCGAGCCGAGCTCCCGGGTGATCGAGCGGGCCAGGCCCACGAGCCCGGCCTTGCTCGCCGCGTAGTTGACCTGCCCCGGGCCGCCGTAGAGGCCGATGACCGAGGAGATGAAGATCATGCGTCCGAACCGGGCCCGGACCATCTTGGTCGCCGCCCGCTGGG
>ERZ777003.3310-NODE-3310-length-16018-cov-15.451544_pt1 | contig 16018 bp, 14 predicted proteins | sample MGYA00374956_ERZ777003 | MGnify/ENA primary metagenome ERZ777003 (study PRJEB29302, sample SAMN06268252) | bioreactor metagenome | isolation source: Joint BioEnergy Institute, California, USA | place: USA:Joint BioEnergy Institute, California, USA | collected... | reverse complement strand
TGCAGGGCGGAGCGCCCGAGCACGCCGTGCGGCCGGGCCGCCGGTGTGGTATCGTGTTGCCGGAAGGATATCACGGAGAGGAAACACCACCCGTGTCGGACCCCCTGGTCGGCCGGCGGCTCGGCCGCTACGAGATACAGGCGCCGCTCGGGCGCGGCGGGATGGCCAGCGTCTACCGCGCGCTCGACCTCAACCTGCGCCGGCAGGTGGCGCTCAAGGTGCTGCTCGCCCCGGCGGGCGCCGATGACTCGGCCGGGCGCTTCCTGCGCGAGGCGCAGACCCTCGCCTCGCTCCACCACCCGCACATCGTCCGGGTGTACGACTACGGCGAGCAGGACAACATGCGCTACATCGTGCAGGAGCTGCTGCCGGGCCCGACGCTGGCGCAGGAGCTCGACGCTCTCAGGGCGCAGGGGCGGACGATGCCCCTCCCGGACGTCGAGCAGGTGATCTCGCAGGTCGCCGCGGCGCTCGACTACGCCCACGGGCGCGGGGTGATCCACCGCGATCTCAAGCCGGCGAACCTGATCCGCAACGCGGAGGGCGCCGTCGTCCTGGCGGACTTCGGGATCGCCAAGGTCACCGAGGCGCTGGCGCACACCCAGACCGGCGTGGTGGTCGGCACGCCGACGTACATCGCGCCCGAGCAGGCCGGCGGGCGGCCGGTCACGCCGGCCACGGACATCTACGCGCTCGGGGTGGTGCTGTTCGAGCTGCTCACCGGCCGCCCCCCGTTCCAGCGCGACTCGCCGCTGGCGGTGGCGGTGGCGCACCTCTCCGACCCGCCGCCCGCGCCGAGCGCCCTCCGGCCGCACCTGCCGCCCGCGCTGGACGCGGTGGTGCTGCGCGCGCTCGCCAAGGAGCCGGCGGGCCGCTTCGCCAGCGCCGGTGAGCTCGCCGCGGCCCTGCGCCAGGCGCTGCGTCGCCCCCAGCCGGCCCAGCGCATCCACGACGCGCCGACCGTCGTGGCGCCCGCGCCGCCCCTGCCGAGGCCGCACGCCGAGACTGGCCGGGAGCAAGCGCCGAGGGGCGGCGCCCCCGCGCCCCAGGCGCCGCCCCGCCCTCAACTGCAGCCGATCCCCGCGCGCCAGCCGCCCGCCGAGCGGCGCCAGCCGCCGCTCGCTGCGCCGCGCCGGGGCCTGGGGTGCGTCCCACTCCTGCTGCTGCTCGTCATGCTGCTGGTCGTTGGCGCCGGCGCTGCCCTTGCCTGGCGCGGCGGCGAGCTGCTGCCCGCCCTGTTCCCGACCGCCGCGCCGCTGCCCACCGCGGCTGTCCTGTCGCCTGAGCCGACCGCCGAGCTGCCCACCGCCGAACCGACACCCGAGCCGACACCCGAACCGTCGCCCGAGCCGACACCCGAACCGACACTCGAACCGACACCCGAGCCGTCGCCCGAACCGACACTCGAACCGTCGCCCGAACCGACACCCGAGCCGACACCCGAACCGTCGCCCGAGCCGTCGCCCGAACCAACCGCCGAACCGACACCCGAGCCGTCGCCCGAGCCGCCCACGCCGGAGGAGGGGGAGGACGCTGTCGCGAGCATGCGGACGTTCATAGAGCAGGCCCTGGCCGCCGGCGCAGTCGAGGAGGACACCGCGCGCGACCTGCTCCTCCAGCTCGACGAGCTCGAGGAGCACATCCAGTCCGGCGCCCCCGGCCAGGCGCGCAGAGCGGCGAACGCCATCCGGCGCGATGTGGACAGAGCGCAGCGCCAGGGCCGCATCAGCGACGCGGCTGCCGAGGAGCTCCTGGCGGCGCTGGACGCGGCGTTCCCCAACGGGGACGACGACTAGGGGCTACCCGAGCGCGTCGTAGGCGTTCTGCAGCATGCGCTCGGTCGTCTCCCAGCCGACGCACGCGTCGGTGATCGAGACGCCGTAGCGCAGCTGGCTGAGGTCGGCCGGGATCGGCTGCTTGCCCTCGTACAGGTGGCTCTCGATCATCATCCCGACCAGCGCCCGGTGCTTGTGGTGCTGGGCCAGCACCGCGTTCCACACCGCCTCCTGGCGCGTGTGGTCCGAGCCGGAGTTGGCGTGGCTGCAGTCCACCATGATCGCCGGCGGCAGCCCTGCGTCCAGCATCATCCGCTCGGTGGCGGCGATGCTCTCCTCGTCGTAGTTCGGGCCGTGGCGGCTGCCGCGCAGGATCACCAGCCCGTCCGGGTTCCCCGCCGTCTGCACCACGCAGCTCCGCCCGTCCGGGTCGATGCCGAGGAAGCTGTGGCGGCTGCGCATCGAGACCAGCGAGTTGACCGCCACCTGGATGTTGCCGTCGGTGTTGTTCTTGAAGCCCACCGGCATCGAGAGGCCGCTCGCCAGCGCCCGGTGGGTCTGCGACTCGGTGGTGCGCGCGCCGATCGCCGCGAGCGAGATCAGGTCCGAGATGTACTGCGGGCTGATCGGGTCGAGCATCTCCGTCGCGGTGGGCAGCCCGAGGCGGTTGATGTACAGCAGCAGCTCGCGGGCGCGCGCCAGGCCCTCGGCCATGTCGTACGTCCCGTCGATGTGCGGGTCGTTGATCAGGCCGCGCCAGCCCACGGTCGTGCGCGGCTTCTCGAGGTACACCCGCATCACGATCAGCAGTCGGTCGCGCAGGCGCCGGTGCGCCTCCATCAGCCGCCCGGCGTACTCCATCGCCGAGTCGCGGTCGTGGACCGAGCACGGGCCGACGACCAGGAGCATGCGCTTGTCCTCGCGCCGCAGGATGCGCTTGATCGCCTCGCGGGTCTGGAACACGGTCTCGCTGATCGTATCCGTGATCGGCAGGCGCCGCCGCAGGTCGCGCGGCGACACCATCGGCGCGAACTCGCGGACATTCAGGTTATCGGTGCGTTGCACGCTTGGTCACTCCTCAGTCAGTTTCATCTGTATCTTGCTGGCGCTGCGATGCTGCATCCGCGCCGCGTTCGCAATCTGGCGCCGCTTTTTCTGCTGGCGCAAAGGGGTGCCGGCGGCAGCCTCGCCGCCTTCCCGTTTCAGCGCTACGCCCGTCCGGCGGATCGCACACCGGCGTGGGGGGCGCGCCGGCCATCACATCTTCGCGACAGCGCGCCCGCGCCCCGCTCAGCGCTCCTCGAACCGCCGCACCGCCACCACCGCGTTCTGCCCGCCGAAGCCGAAGGCGTTGGCGAGGGCGACGCGCACCTCCTGGCGGCGCGCCTTGTTCGGCACGTAGTCCAGGTCGCAGGCCGGGTCGGGCACCTCGTAGTTGATCGTCGGCGGGACCCAGCCGGTCTCGATGCTCTTGACGCAGCCGATCACCGCCAGCGCCCCGGCCGCGCCGGCCGTGTGGCCGATCATGGACTTGATCCCGCTGACGGTGACCCGGTAGGCGTGCTCGCCGAGCGCCAGCTTGATCGCCGCGGTCTCCGCCGCGTCGTTGAGCGGCGTGCCGGTGCCGTGCGCGCTGATGTGGTCCACGTCCTCCGGCGCCAGGCCGGCGTCCTCGAGCGCGCGCCGCATGGCCAGCGCGGCGTACTCGCCGCCCGGGCTCGGCGCGGTGAGGTGGAAGGCGTCCTCGGTGGCGCCGAAGCCGGCCAGCTCGGCGTAGATCCGCGCCCCGCGCGCCAGGGCGTGCTCCAGCTGCTCGAGCACCAGCACGCCGCACCCCTCGCCGCCGGCGGTGCCGTTGCGCCGCGCGTCGAACGGCCGCACCGCGCTCGCCGGGTCATCGCCGGGCGGCGCGATCGCGCCGATCACGCCGAAGGCCATGGCGTTCAGCGCCGTCACGCCGGCGTCGGTGCCGCCGCAGACCGCGACGAGCGCGTCGCCGCGGTGCACCGTGCGCGCCGCCTCGCCGATCGCGTAGGTGCCGGTGGCGCACGCCAGCACCGGCGTGGTGGTCGGGCCGTGCAGCCCGTAGGCCATGGCCACCTGGCAGGAGGCCATGTTGTAGATGAAGGTCGGCATGTAGAGCGCGTCGATGCGCTTGCGGTTCTTGGCCACGAACTGCAGCGCCTGCTCCTCGACGTCGGCGGTGCCGCCCAGCGCCGTGCCGATGTTCACCGCCACGCGCGTCCGGTCGATCTTCTCTAGGTCCAGCCCGCTGTCGCGCAGCGCCTCGCCGGCCGCGGCCACCGCGAACTGGGCGAAGCGCGACGCGCGGCGGGCCGCCTTGGGGTCCATGTGGTCGCGCGGGTCGAACCCCTTGACCTCGGCGGCGATCACATACGGGAAGTCGGTGGTGTCGTAGCGGGTGGCGAGCGCCACCCCCGAGCGGCCGGCGAGCATGGCCTCCCAGAAGGCCGGCACGCTGTTGCCGAGCGGCGTCACAGCGCCCATGCCGGTGACGACGACGCGGTGGGTGGGCCTTGATATCATCTTCGTTGTGTGTTTCCGCCACAGAGGGCGCAGCGATCGCAGAGGGTGAGATCCTGCGCTCTGTGGCTCTAGCTTACGTGGGCCGCAGACCGGCATCGCGCAGCCGCCCGCCGACCCAGGCCAGCTCGGCCGCGCTCATCTCTGAGGGGGGTGGCGGAAGGGTGCGGCCGAGCAGCAGCTCGTAACCGGCCAGCGGAGGCATGGGTCTACGGCGACCTGTGTGTTCCGGTATTATACCATTGCGCCCGCGCGCCTACCGCAGCCAGCGCCTCAGGTCCTCGAGCAGCTGCCGCAGGTCCTCCGGCCTGACCGGCAGGCCGCCGTCGGGCAGCGGCTCGCCGTGCAGCCCCAGCTGCTCGATCGTGAGCGCGCAGCCGGTCCAGCGCCAGCGGCAGACGATCTCGCCGCGCCGCGGTCTCGGCGCCAGCACCAGCACGTCGCCCCGATAGTGGCGGCAGAACTGGTGCGATGGCGCGCAGCCGTCCACCACCCGCACGCCCTGGTGCTCGATGCCGCGCCGTGCCAGCACGGTCTCCACCGCGGCTCGATAGGTGCCAAGGGGCGGCGGGGCGCCTCCCGCGCCTGGCAGCAGCGCCAGGCAGACGACGATCGCCGTCAGCATAGACCCCGCGAGCAGCAGCCCTTTTCGCATCGCTCACCTCCGCCCCCGCAGAGACGCCTGCAGATGCGCTGATCGCACCATACCGGCGCGCCGGTGGGGTATCGGTGGGCGTGATACAATTGCGATACAACATCTCGTGAAAGGACGGACGATGAACCGCACGGGATCGTTCGGAGCGTGGCTCAAGCATCGTCGCCTCTCCCTCGGCCACACCCAGGCGGTGCTTGCCGCCTCGGCCGGCTGCTCGCTCGTGACGCTGCGGAAAATCGAGGCCGACGAGCGCCGCCCCTCTGCGCAGGTCGCCGCGCGCCTCGCCGCCTGCCTCAACCTGCCCGCCGCGCTCCACACCTCGTTCGTCGCCTGCGCCCGCGGCGCGCTGGCCGCAGACCGCCTGCCGCCGCCGGAGACGCTCGACGACGAGCGCCCTCCCCTGCCCGCATCCCCCACCGCGCTGATCGGCCGCGACGTGGACGTGGCCGTGTGCGCCGGGCTGCTGGCGGAGGGCACGCGGCTGCTCACGATCATCGGCCCGCCGGGGATTGGCAAGACGCGCCTGGCGCTGGCGCTGGCCCACGCCCTGGCGCCTGGGTATCGGGACGATGCGCTCTTCGTCCCGCTCGCGCCGCTCAGCGACCCCGCGCTCGTGGCGGGCGCCCTCGCCCTTGCGCTCGGCGTGCGCGAGAACGGCAGACAGCCGCTCGTGGAGGGCATCGCCGCGTTCCTGCGGGCCAAGCAGACGCTGCTGGTGCTCGATAACTTCGAGCAGCTGCTGGAGGCCGCACCGCTGCTGGGCGCGCTACTGGAGGCGGCGCCAGGGCTGACGGTGATCGCCACCAGCCGCGCGCCGCTGCGGATCGCCGCAGAGCATCTGTACGCGCTGGCGCCGCTGGGCGAGGGGGCGGCGATGGAGCTGTTCGTGGCCCGCGCCCGAGCCGTGCGCCACGGCTTCGCGCGCACCGCAGCGAACGCCCCCGTTCTCACGGCGATCGTGCGGCGGCTGGACGGCCTACCGCTGGCGATCGAGTTGGCGGCGGCCCGCGTGCGCCGCTTCCCACCTGATGCGCTGCTGGCGCGGCTGGAAGCCCAGGGGCTGGGCGCGCTGGTGGATGGCCCGCGCGACGCGCCCGAGCGCCAGCGCACCCTTCACGCCTGTATCGCCTGGAGCTACGCGCTGCTCGGCGAGGCAGAGCAGGCGCTGTTCCGGCGGCTGGCGGTGTTCGTGGGCGGCTTCACGCAGGAAGCGGCGGCAGCGGTGGGGGTTGCGGAGGAGGTGCTGGCAGCGCTGCTGGACCAGAGTCTGGTGGCGCCGATCGACAGCGTGGGCGGCGAGCCGCGCTACATGATGCTCGAGCTGGTGCGCGCCTTCGCCCTGGAGCGGCTGCGCGAGGCCGGCGAGGAGGAGGCGGCGAGAAGAGCGCATGCCGAGTGCTGTGTGGCGCTGGCGGAGCAGATCTGCGGCGATGACGGCTCCGAGCACTGGGACGAGCGCACCGTCGCGGAGTACCCGAACTTCCGCGCCGCGCTGGAATGGAGCCGCACCGCAGGCGTGGGCGGCGTCCCCGACGCGGAGATCGGGCTGCGGCTGGCGAAGACGCTGCGCATCTTCTGGTACACTGCCGCTCGCCAAGCGGAAGGGCTTGCCTGGCTCGAGGAGCTGTGCTCACCCGCGTGGGCCCGCGGCCCAAAGCGCTGGCGCATGCTGCTGCTGAGCTCGCTCGGGCAGTTCCGCGCCACTGTGGACGGCCATGACCCACGCGCATACGAGGCGCTTGAGCAAGGGCTCGCCCTGGCGCGCGAGCTTGGCGACCTGATCGCCACTGCCGAGCTGACCCGGCACCTTGGCGAGCTCTTGCTGTTTCAAAACAAGCCTGACGAGGCCGATCCCTGGTTCGCCGAGAGCCTCCAGGCTGCCGAGATGGCCGGCAATATGTGGAATATCGGCTGGACCAAGCAAGATCTCGGCCTGCTCGCAGAAGCGCGCGGTGAGTACACCCTGGCTCGAGATATCTATCTCGAATGCCGCGACATCTTCAAGACGCACTTCTCGATCTCAGATACTGCCAACACTCGGCTCGGCGAGTTGGCCTGGCGGCTTGGCGAAGCAACTGAGGCTGCCCGCTGGTTTCACGCGGAGCTGGTGTGCGGCACGAACGCTGGCGACCCCTCACAGATGGCAAGCGCCCACGACGGGCTTGGCAAAACGGCATACCTCGTCGGTGACTATCCGCTCGCCGAGCGCCACTACGCCGAGGCCATCCAGCTTGAGCTCTCGCAGCCACACTGCGACCCCGCGTTCATCTGCTATGTGCTGCGCGGGGTGGCTGCGACGCGCGTCGGAACCGCGGAACTGGTGAACGCGGCCCAGCTGTTCGGCCACTCGCTGGCGCACGACACGCCGCCAGGCTGCTTCCGCATACCATCGCTGGATTACACGCGCCCGGCGCACGATCGCGCCCTCGCTGCCTGCCGCGCAGCCCTGGGCGACGATGCCTTCGCGGCGGCATGGGAGGCCGGGCGGGCTATGACGCTGGACGAGGCTGTGGCGCTGGCGCTCGCCTCACCACAGCCGGTGTAGTCCCCGCTTTACGTCTCGCGCTACTCGCTGTACCATGCCGGCCCGTGACTACCGAGAGCGACATTCGGCTTGAGCTAGAGGGCGTCGGGCTGGACTACGGGCCGCGCCGCGTGCTGGACGGCATCTCGCTGGCGCTTGGCGCAGGCGAGACGCTGGTGGTGGCCGGCGCCAACGGCAGCGGCAAGAGCACGCTGCTGCGCCTGATCTGCGGCCTGCAGCGCCCGACGCGCGGCGCGGTGCGGCTGCGCGCCGGCGGCCAGGTCTACCGGCCCGATCAGGCGCCCTGGCTCGTGGGCTGGGTCGCGCCGGACCTGCAGCTGTACCGCGAGCTGAGCGGGCTGGAGAACCTGCGCTTCTTCGCCGACGTGCGCGGCCTGAAGCACACCGACGCGCAGCTCGAGGCGCTGCTCGCCGAGGTGGGGCTGGGCGGGCGCGGCGGCGACCTGCTCGCGGCCTACTCCTCCGGCATGGCCCAGCGGCTGCGCTACGCCTACGCGCTGCTCCACGCGCCGCCGCTGCTGCTGCTCGACGAGCCGACCGTCACGCTCGACGAGCGCGGCGCGGCGCTTGTCGAGCAGGTGATCGCGCGGCAGCGGCGCCGGGGGATCACGGTCGTCGCCACCAATGACCCGCGCGAGGAGCGCTACGGCGACTATGTGCTGCGGCTCTCGTGAGACCCGAATCTTCCTGCGGGAAGCGGCCCTGGAGAGCCGCAGGCCCGCCGCACCTCCCTGTAAGGCGGGCGGCACGACCGCGTACGTCGTATGAGTGACCTGCAGCACCTGGCGAGGGCGGCCCTCGCCATATTCAAGAAGGACCTGCGCTCCGAGCTGCGCACGCGCTACGCGCTCAACGCGGTGCTGCTGTTCGCGGTGAGCACGGTCGTCGCGCTGAGCCTGGGCATGGGGCCGATCACGCCCGTGCGCAACCCCGACCTGCCGCTCGTCCAGGCCGCGCTGCTGTGGATGGCGCTGCTGTTCGCGGCCTTCACCGGCCTGGCGCGCGCGTTCGTGCAGGAGGAGGAGGCGCGCACGGCCGCCGCGCTGCGCCTGGCCGCCCCGCCGATCGCCGTGTACCTGGGCAAGCTGCTCTTCAACCTCGCGCTGCTGCTCCTGCTGGTCCTCGTGACCACGCTGCTGTTCGTGGTGCTGCTGCGGGTGCACGTGGCCGACGCCGGGCTGCTCGCGGCGCTGCTGCTGGCCGGCAGCCTGGGCCTGGTGGCCGCCACCACGCTGATCGCCGCGATCATCGCCCGCGCCAGCGCGAAGGGCGCGCTCTTCGCGGTGCTCTCCTTCCCCCTGCTGGTGCCGCTGCTCGTCACCGCGATCCGCGGCACCGCCAGCGCGCTCGAGGGGCGCGGCTGGGCAGCAGGCGCCGCCCCGCTCCAGGTGCTGCTCGCCTACACCCTGGCGCTGTTCGTCGCCTCGCTGTTTCTGTTCAACAGCGTGTGGGAGGCGTGACGCGCCGGCGGCGTCTCTGCGCCATCCTACGTTTCTCAATCTTGTGATAAAATACACGAAACGAGCGTCAAGTGGCCGGCGCGGCCGCCGCGTACGCCCCAGGAATGACGCAAGCTGCCGCAATTCCAAACCTGCGGACCGATGCGGCGGTCCTTGCCCTGGCAGATCATGTGTAGTATGATAGCGCGGCAAAGCGCCACAATGCCTGGAGAGTAGAGACCGATGGGAGCAGCGGCGCGAATCGCACCAGTTGCCAAGCTCCTGCTGGGGCTATGGATCGCCGGCGTCGTGGTTGCGATGTTTCTGGTGGTTCCACAATACGTCGGCCTAGGCGACGCCGGGCGCATCATCGTCATGCACGTGCCCACCGCCTGGATCACCACCGTGGCCTTCGCCGTCTCGGCGTTCTACAGCGCGCGCTACCTCTGGCGGCGGCGCCCGGCCGATGACGCGAACGCCGTCGCGGCGGCGGAGACCGGCTTCCTCTTCTGCGTGCTCGCCACCGTCACCGGCGCGATCTTCGCCCAGATCGTGTGGGGCACCTTCTGGAACTGGGACCCGCGCGAGACCTCGATCCTGGTGCTGCTGCTGATCTACGCCGCCTACTTCGCGCTGCGCTCCGCGCTCGACGAGCCGGAGCGGCGCCGGCGGCTCTCGGCGGCCTACAATCTCTTCGCCGCCGTGACCATGCCGTTCCTGCTGTTCGTGGCGCCGCGCGTCGCCGAGAGCTCGCTGCACCCCAACTGCGCCTTCATCCAGGGCAGCCAGTGCGACGGCATCACCCTTCAGCTGAACGGCGCGCGGATCGGGCAGCTCGGCGATGTGGTGCTGGAGCTCAAGGGCCTCGAGCAGCGCGGCGATCTCGCCGTGGCCCAGGTCGAGGTGCGCACGCCCGGCCTGGCGCAGCGCGTCGTGCTGGAGCCGACGCTCGAGCTGGCCAGCGGCGAGCCGGCCGACCGCCCGGAGTTCCCGGGGCAGCAGTTCCTGCTCGCCCTCGAGCGCGTCGACCTCGCCAGCGGCGAGGCGCTGCTGAACATGGAGGCGCCCGGCACCGGGCTGCTCAGCAACGGCCGCACGCTCTGGACCTTCATGGCCTCGAACCTGGGCTTCCTCGGCCTGTTCATCTGGCTGTACCGGCTGCGCGCCGATGTCTTGATACTTCAGGAGCGCCTGGCACGGCGCGGGGGTGGATATGAACTTCCTGCTTGAACCGGCCGTCGCGATCTACTTCGCGATGGCCGTCGCGCTCGCGGTGTGGCTGGGGATCTTCATCTTCCTGTGGCGCATCGACAAGGCCACGCGCGAGCTGCGCGATAAGCTCGACCAGCAGGCCGCGCCGGAGGAGCCCACCCCGCACGCGACTCTGGAGCAGCGCCGGCAGGATGCCCGTTCAGACGCTCCGGCGGAGCGTCTCACCGAGAACGCATAGGCGAGGAGACTATACATGGCAACCGCATCCCCACAACTCGCGCGGCGGCCGTTTCCGCTCAAGCCGCTGCACCTGATCGGCATCGCCATGATCGCGCTCGCGGTGGCGCTCGGCTACAACGGCCTCACCCAGTCGTTCCGCCCCTACACCACCAGCGTGGACGAGGCGACGACGAGCGGCCGCAGCGTGCAGCTGGCCGGGTTCCTCGGCAGCACCGGGGCCTACGACGCCGACGGCAACTTCACCTTCGACCTGCAGGACAGCACCGGCAAGATGGTGAAGGTCGTGTACGCCCAGCCCAAGCCGGCCAACTTCGAGCAGGCGGTCAGCATCGTGGCGATCGGCCACTACGACAGCGCGCGCGGCGTCTTCATGGCCGACGACCTGCTGGTCAAGTGCCCCTCCAAGTACCAGGAGCAGATGAGCGGCTAGGAGCCGCTCGGCAGCCGGCGCGATCGCCGCTCGCTGCCCCCGTGCGCCGCTGGACGCTGGCTACCGCTAACAGAGGGCTCGCCCATGTACCTCCTCGGCACCATGTTCATCGTATGCGGCATCGCCGCGGCAGCGCTCGCCGCCGTGAGCTACGCGCTGGTGCCGCATGGCAACATCGCCGCGCTGGCCTACGGCCGCATCGGCACCCGCGCGGCGCTGGTGGCGGTGCTGCTGGTGGTCGGCCTGCTCAACTACCTGTTCATCGCGCAGCGCTACGATATCCAGTACGTCTACGACTACAGCTCGCGTGAGCTTGAGCCGCACTTCCGCGTGGCCGCGGTGTGGGCCGGCCAGCCCGGGTCGTTCGTGATCTGGGCGCTGTGGGGCGTGATCGCCGCCCAGGCGCTGGTGCGCCGCACCCGCCACAGCGAGCCGTACGTCCTCAGCGTGTTCATGGCCCTCCAGGCCGCGCTGCTGGTCTACATGCTCATCCGCAACCCGTTCGTGCCGCATCTGGAGAACGGCGTGCAGGTGTTCCCGGAGGACGGCAAGGGGCTCAACCCGACGCTCCACAACATGTGGATGCTCATCCACCCGCCCATCCTGTTCGTCGGCTTCGCGCTGATGGCGGTGCCGTTCGCCTACGCGATCGGCGGGGTCTGGCGGCGCGACTACGACGGCTGGGTGCGCGACGCGCTGCCCTGGACGCTGGCGGCGTGGGCCTTCCTCGGCCTGGCGCTCCTGCTCGGCGGCTACTGGGCCTACGAGACGCTCGGCTGGGGCGGCTACTGGGGCTGGGACCCGGTCGAGAACTCGGCGCTGGTGCCCTGGCTGGTCTCCACCGCCCTGATCCACGCCATGCTCGTCCAGCGGGCGGGCGGCGGGCTGCGGCGCACGACGATCGCGCTGGCGCTGGTGACCTACCTGACGGTCTTCTACGCCACCTTCCTCACCCGCTCGGGGGTGCTCTCCTCCTTCTCGGTCCACTCGTTCGTCGAGGAGGGCCTGAAGACGATCATGGTCGGCTCGCTGGCCTTCCTGGCCGTGGCGAGCGTCGCCACCATGGTGTGGCGCTGGCGCGACATCCCCTCGCGCCAGCTCTCCGAGAAGCTGCTCTCGCGCGATAGCTTCTTCGTGCTGCTCATCCTGGGCCTGATCGTGATCGCCACCGTCGTCACCATCGGCACCTCGATGCCGGTGATCTCGGCCCTGCCGGGCGTCGGCCACTCGCTCCAGCGCGTCTTCGCCGGCGCCTTCCAGATCGACGACGGCACGACCTACGGGACGGAGCCCTTCGAGGACGGCCGCTTCGGCCTGGTCGGGGACTTCTACAGCACGACGGTGCCGCCGCTCGGGCTGATCCTGGTGGTGCTGCTGATCATCGGGCCGCTGCTCGGCTGGCGCGACACGAACCCGCGCCACCTGCTGCGCGCCCTGCGCTGGCCGGCGCTCGCCGCCGTGGTCGTCAGCTGCGTCGGGCTGGTGCTCGGCGCGCGCGACCCGCTGCCGCTGGCCTACGTGGGGCTCAGCACCTTCGCCGCCGGCACGAACATCGTGATGATCATCCGCACGCTGCGCAGCGGCTGGCTGCGGATCGGCGGCTACCTGGCGCACGTCGGGCTGATGCTGCTGCTGGTGGGCGCCGCCGCCTCGACCTGGTACGCCACGCCGGACCAGCGGCTGCTGGTGGCCGAGGGCGACACGATCAGCATGTACGGCTACGAGTTCACCTTCAACGGCTACCGGCTGACCCCGGAGGGGCGCGGCGTCCTGGACATGACGGTGACGCGCGACGGGCGCAGCTTCCACGCTACGCCGCAGCTCTACTTCAACAACCGCATGGGCGCGACGATGGCGACGCCCTGGATTAAGTCCGAGCTGTGGCAGGACCTGTATGTGTCGCCGGCCGAGTACAACCCGCCGGTGGACCACAACATCGCCGACCTCGGCCTGGGCGAGACGAAGAGCATCGGGCCGTACGAGGTGACCTTCCTCGGCTTCGATGTGCCGGACGCCCACACCACGGGCGAGGCCGACGTCGGCGCGAAGCTCCGGGTGACCTATGAGGGCCAGACGACCGAGTTCACGCCGAAGCTGACGCTGCTGGCGAACGTCGACGACCCGGCGGAGGCGATCAAGGACAACCCGGTCACGCTGGCCGGCGGCCACAGCGCCTCGCTGGCGGCCTTCGACCCGATGCAGCGCCGGGTGATCATCCGCGTCAACGGCCTCGGGCTGCCGGTGGACCCGGCCAAGGCGGTGGTGACGGTGAGCCTCAAGCCGGGGGTGGCGCTGGTGTGGCTGGGCGTGGGCGTGGGCGTGCTCGGCGGCCTGATCGCCATGCTGCGGCGCGCGCTCGAGGGCCGCGCGCAGGTCGAGGGCCGGCGCTTCCCGCTCGGCAGGCGGGTGGCCGCGCCCGGCGGCCTGGGCAGCGCAGCCCCGCCGGCGGCCAGCAGCGAGTGACATTCTGACAGAGCGAGCGCGCGGGCGGGGGCTGGGCGAGCGGCGTGCATCCGCTCCCCTTCCCCCGCCGTCCGTTCGGCCGTGGGCGCTATGACCACCCAGGACCACTACGAGATCCTCCAGGTGCACCCGAAGGCGGACGCGGCGGCGATCGAGGCCGCCTACCGCCGGCTGATCGACCAGTACGACCCGGCGCGCGTCAACGGCGCGGCCGAGGAGATCGTCGAGCTGGTCCGCCGCAGGCGCGAGGCGCTGGAGGCGGCCTACGCGGTGCTCTCCGACCCGGAGCGGCGGGCGGCGTACGACGCGGAGCTCAGCGCCCTCCAGGCGCCTCGGCGGGAAGCCTCGCCGGAGGACGCCGCCGCATCGCAGAGCGAGCCGGGCGCCACCGACGACCGCCCCGCGACGATCCTCGACTACCGCCCGCTCCCCCCGGCGCAGCGCGCCGAGCGGCCGCGCGGCTTCAACGACCGGCCGGTGGTGCCCGGCAAGGTCAGGGGCGAGCCGCGCGTCAGCCTGCCGCTGGCCGCCATGGTCATCGCCGCGGCCATCGTGCTGCCGGCGCTGGTCGCGAGCCTGCTGCTCACCGGCGGCGGCGCGACCCCGGCCCCCGCCGCCACCGCGGAGCCCTCGCCGCTCGAGCAGTTCGAGCTCCTGATCGCCGAGGCCAAGCGCCGCACCGAGCAGAGCCCGGACGACGTCCAGACCTGGATCGACTACGGCAACCTGCTGTACGACAGCGTGCAGATCGTGCGCGAGCAGGCGCCCGACAGCGAGCTGTACCGGCAGCAGCTGCCGCGCTGGCTGGACGCGATCGCCGCCTACGAGCGGGCGCTGGAGCTCGACCCGGATAACGCGGCCGTGCGCGCCGACAAGGGCGCCAGCGCCTGCTTCTACGGCGTCGGCACCGGCCAGCTCAGCTACCTCGAGCAGGGCCTGGCCGAGACGGAGCGGGCGCTGGAGCAGGCCCCCGACGACGCGCGGGCGCTGCTGAGCCACGGCTACTGCCTGGTGAGCGTGCAGCCGCCGCGGACCGAGCAGGCGCTCGCCGAGTGGCGCCGGATCCTCGAGATCGCCCCGGCCGACTCGCCGATCGCCAACCAGGCGCGGCTGCTGATCGACCTGTACTCCCAGGAGTGAGGCGGCTGGCGCTCAATATCCACGCGCAGGCACTACAAACCCGTTACAGCATGTGTTAAAATACCATCTACACCCGTTCAACATATACGGAGCGATTAACACGCTATGGCTGCACCGACCAGGGATGTTGCACAGCGCAGAAGCATAAGCCAGCGCGAGCTGGCCTTCGCTGCGTTGGGCGCGCTTGTCGGGCTGGCGATTATCGTCGGAGTGTGGCTGTACACAGCGCAGACGGCCGAGCCGACCCTCCCTGGTGTCGGTGAGACGAACCGGCCGGCCCCAGCGATCGCGCTGCCCGCGCTCGACGGCGGGACCGTCCACCTGAGCGATTTCCGCGGACGCGTGGTGCTGGTGAACTTCTGGGGCACCTGGTGCGAGCCCTGCAAAGAGGAGACCCCCGCGCTGCAGGCCGCCTACCAGGAGCTGCGCGACGAGGGGCTGGTGATCCTCGGCGTGAACCTGCGCCGCCAGGAGCCGGACGAGACGGCCATCCGCGCCTTCCTGCAGCAGTACGGCGTCACCTACCCGACGCTGCTCGACGTGGACGGCGAGGCGGCCCGCCAGTTCCAGATCGCGCCCATCCCCACCAGCTACTTCATCGACCCCGCGGGCAATATCCGCTATATTCGTGTCGGCACACTTTCTCAAGAAGAGGTTGCGGCACTGTTCAGCAGATTGCGGCAGGAGGCCTCGGCTCTTCGCTGAAACGGGGGCGGAGCATGCAACGGACGGACCAGCGCAGAATCCTCATTGTTGATGACGAGCCCGGCCTGCGGGAGCTGGTGCGGATTAACCTCGAGCACGAGGGCTTCGCCGTGCTGCAGGCTGAGAACGGCGTCCAGGGCCTGGAGATGATCCAGGAGGAGCACCCGGACCTGGTGATCCTGGACGTGATGATGCCTGAGATGGACGGCTGGGAGGTGTGCAAGCGGCTGCGCGAGTTCTCGCAGGTGCCGGTGCTCATGCTCACCGCCCGCGTCCAGAGCCAGGATATCGTCACCGGGCTCGAGAGCGGCGCCGACGACTACCTGCTCAAGCCGTTCAACATGGACGAGCTGATGGCGCGCGTGCGGGCGCTGCTGCGGCGCGTCCCCTCGCCGAACCGCCCCGTGACCGCCGGCGGCGGCGAGATCTCGATCGACAAGCAGAAGCGCGAGGTGCTGGTGCGCGGCGAGCCGGTGGACCTGACCCCCACCGAGTACGACCTGCTGCTGCTGCTCGCCGAGCACGCCGGGGCTGTGCTGGACCACGAGACGCTGCTGCGCGGCGTATGGGGCCAGGAGTACACCAAGGACAACGACTACCTCAAGGTCTACATCTGGCACCTGCGCCGCAAGATCGAGCAGGACCCGCGCGACCCGAAGCTGCTCCTGACCGAGTGGGGCGTGGGGTATCGCCTGGTGCCGTAGCTTCCGAAGAGCCGAGAAGTTCAGAACCAAGGGCTAAGAACCGCCTCCACACCCCGGTTCTTGGTCCTTGGTTCTTACTTCTCTCAGTCCTCGCGCCCCCAGCTCTGGGTTCTCAGTATTTTAGTTCTTGGTTTTCTCGGTTCTCAGTTCTCGGTTCTCAGTTCTT
>ERZ777003.3307-NODE-3307-length-16027-cov-6.334899_pt1 | contig 16027 bp, 19 predicted proteins | sample MGYA00374956_ERZ777003 | MGnify/ENA primary metagenome ERZ777003 (study PRJEB29302, sample SAMN06268252) | bioreactor metagenome | isolation source: Joint BioEnergy Institute, California, USA | place: USA:Joint BioEnergy Institute, California, USA | collected... | reverse complement strand
CTAGCGTCCGGCGCAGCGCCTTGCCGGCTGCTGCCGCCGGGCGCCTGCCCCCGTAGCGACGTTTCCGGTGCAGGCCCGGGCGGCCAGGACCAAGGACGCGGTGCTCCATCACTGGCGGCGTCACGGCGTGAGGAAGGACCACACGCGGCGCTGCACCACTGGCCTCACCTCGTCCCGCAGGCCCAAGAACCCCAAGCTGATCCAGTGTGGCCGCCCATTGGCGATGGCGTCAGAGGATTCGTGCAGGACGACCGCCTGGCGGCCTGGTACCGGCGTATCACCGGGCAGGGCGTAGGCTCCGGTGCGACTCGCTGCCGCTCCAGCGGCGCCATTCCCAGCGCAGCGTCGGCCCCAGCCGGCGCGCCGCGCCCGAAGGCCGCAGGCGCTTCGCCGCCTGCGGACGGCATCACCCGATCGCCACCGACATGGCCGCGAGCGTCGCCGCAACGGCAGTCGCCGACCGCGCCGCTTGCCGCTGGCCCCGAGGCCGGCCTAGAAGCGGCTGCGGCTGCTGCAACGGAAGGGGCGCTCGCGTATGGCCAAGATCACCCGCCACAACTCCAACCAGATCCTCTCGACCGCGGTCGAGTACCACAATTTCGTCTTCCTCTCCGGCATCACGGCCGATGACCTCTCGCAGGACATCACCGGCCAGACGAAGCAGGTGCTGGCGAAGATCGACGCGGCGCTGGAGGCGCAGGGCACGGACAAGACGCGCCTGCTCAGCGCGCAGATCTGGCTCAAGGACATCCGCGACCGCGATGCGATGAACAAGGAGTGGATCGCCTGGCTGCCGCCGGGTGGGCAGCCTGCGCGTGCCTGCGTGCAGGCGAACATGGCGGATCCGCGGCACCTCGTGGAGATCATGATCGTCGCCTGCCGCTAGGCCGCGACCGTCCTGGGTAGGGACGCCCGGGGCGCGAATCGCTGCCTCGGAAACGCCTGGCCCCGTGTCGGTCGGACCACAGCCAGGCCGACACGGGGCTGACGGACAGGGCGGGCACAAGCAGAGCGGCGGGACTCGCGTCTCGCCGCTCTTCGTTTTTGGATAATCGCTGTTGCATTCCCGCCGCCACACTGTGGCACGCCCCATTTCCGCCGCAATGCATAGGACTGCGATCCGCCATCGCGCGGATATCCACAGGCTTTCCGTGCAAATCACAACGCGTTACGACCGGTAACGAAAGCGTGGGGTTGTTCGCCCGCACCACCGACCGGTAACGCGGTGATCAGCGAGGCCGCTCACGGCTTCGCGACGGGGGTGGAACAGCGGGGGGACTATGCGGGCATCGCGCATGGGGGTGGCGCTCTTCGCGCTCCTGGGCAGTGCGTCCTATTTGGGAGCCATCGCGCCGGCGGAGGCGCGCACGGACCAGCGACATGGGGCCCGCTCGCAGGTCGCGGCGGTCGCGCCGCGCGCAACAGCGCAGGCTGCTGCACGACAGGAGCGGCACACCTCGGACCTCTCCTCCTCCTCCGTGCGGCTGCGTTCCGCGGTGCTGATCGCGCCGCAGCGCGACACGGCGAGCCGGGGCGAGGCGACAGGCCGCCGTGCCGCGACATGGGGTGGGGGCGGCATTTCCTGCGTTCCCTATGCGCGCCAGATCACTGGCATGGCGATCACCGGCAATGGGCGCGAGTGGTGGCACAATGCCGCCGGCCTCTACGCCCGCGGCAACGAGCCAGAGGTCGGATCGGTCCTGGCCTTCCCCGCCTCGGGGGGGATGCGCCTCGGCCATGTCGCGGTCGTCAGCCGCGTGCTCTCCGCGCGCGAGGTGCTGGTGGACCACGCCAACTGGGCGGGGCCGGGCATCCGCCGCGGCACGGTGATGCGCGGCGTCAGCGTGATCGATGTCTCGCCCGACAACGACTGGACGCAGGTGCGCGTGCAGGTGGGCTGGACCAAAGGGAGCTATGGCCGGGTCTATCCGACCTACGGCTTCATCTACAACCGGCCCGACCTGACCGGCGGCACCATGCTGGCGGGGCGCAGCCGTGGCGGAGCCGGCATCGTGAGCGCGGCGGCTGCGGCGACCCTTGGCGAATCGGGGCGCACCAGGGCTCCGCGGCGCGGCGGGACGACGCAGCGCTGGGTGGAACTGGCTGAGCAGCAGCCGGCGACGGCAGCGGGCGGCCGTACCTCGCCGCACGCCCGCCGGCACCTCGACCTCTCGATCCGCGTCCTGGAGGCTTCCGCGGCGCGCTGACCCGTCCGGGACCGGAGGGGCGGGGTGAGCGCCGCCCGCCCGTCCGTCCTCCTCAGGCGGCGGCCTGCGCCATCATCTCCCTGCTGCGGTCCCAGAGATTGGGGACGAAGAGGTTGGTGTAGCCGGAGATGAAGGGGCTCCGGCGTCCCGTTGCCGGGTCGAAGACGTTGCGCCTGACGGCGCCGATATTGGCCCCGTAGGCGTGGATGCTGATGCTCGGCCGGTCGTCGAATGCGTTCCGGACCGTGTGGATGTCGGAGAAGCTCGGGCTCACCGCCACCACCTCACCGGGGCGCAGGCGGTCCACCCGGCCGGGACGCATCGGGCGGCCCTCGCCGGCGGGGTCGAGCAGCATCTCGGTCGCGATCTCCTCCCCGCGCAGCATGCCGACGAGGCCCCAGACCGTGTGGTCGTGGACCGGGGTGCCCTGCCCCGGCCCCCACACGAAGCAGACGACCGAGAAGCGCTCCAGCGGGTCGCAATGCAGCAGGACCTGGCGATAGGTCGGCCCGTCCTGGGCGCATTCCTCCGGCAGCCAGTCGTCGCGCGCGACGAGGGCGGCGAGGAGGTCGCGGCCCTCGGAGAGCCAGCGCGCCTCCGAGGCACGGGCGTCGGCGAGCCGGGTCATGGCCTGGATGAAATCGCGCAGCGGGGCGATGTCGGGCATGCGGAGAAATCCTCTCTCCCTGCGTTGTCCCTTGGCAGGACATGCTACGGCCTGGACGCGCGGCAGCAAACCATTGCCCCAGCGGTCCAGGCAAGGAGAGGTCAGATGGAGGAGAGACCGCCAGCGGCCGGCCCGGAACGCCTGATGCTCGCCCCTTCGGGGGCCGTCCCGAACAACCCGCGCCTGCCTGTGCTGCTGCATCGCGGCGCGCTGCCGCCGGTAGCGGACCGGGCGGCGGCCGCGGAGGCGCTGTTCGCGCGGCATGGCTGGCCGCCAGCCTGGCGGAACGGCATCTACCGTCACCACCACTACCATCCGGAGGCGCATGAGGCGCTCGCCATCGCCGCCGGCCGGGTGCGGGTGCAGCTTGGCGGCGAGGGCGGGCCGGTGCTCGACCTCGCGGCGGGGGACGTGGTGGTGCTGCCGGCGGGCACGGGGCACCGCAATCTCGGCGCCAGCCCGGACCTGCTGGTCGTCGGAGCCTATCCGCCGGGGCAGCGCGTGCGCGAGTTCACGGGACGGCCCGGCGAACGGGAGGAGGCGGAGCGGACCATCCCGCGCACGCCCGATCCGCCCTGCGATCCGGCGAGCGGAGGGCCGTATCCCACCGCCGCCGGCTGAACGGCTTGCGCGGTGGGGCGCCCCGGGGCCGGGACCGACCGGACCTGGCCGTCAGCCTCGGCGCCGCGCGGGCGATGATGTGGCGGCGTGCCCAGCCAGCCGATCACGGCGCCCTCCGAACCGCAATCCGTCATGCGGCCGCGTTTGCGTCACGAGGGCGGCGTGCCGGGCGCCGTGGCGTGCTCCTCGAAGAGGCGGGCAAAGTCGGCCAGCTCGGCGGCGTTGAGGTCGGAGACGGCCCAGAACGCCATCCCCGCCTGCGTCCAGCGGAGCACGGCATGCCCACGGTCCGCGCCGGTGCCGGCCTCGGCCCGGACAGGCGTGGCGGGCGCGCCGGCGGTGGCGTCGGGCCAGACGAAGACGTTGATGACATGCCCGCGCCGCCGATAGACGAGCGCCGCGACCGGGCGCCCGTCGAGGTAATCGAGCCGCCCGCCGACCAGCGGGAAGCCTTGCCCGGCGAGGTCGGGCACCGGCGGCGAGAAGTCGAGCCGCCCGGCGAACCAGGGCTTCACGGTGTGCTGATCGGAGGAGCCCACATCCGTCAGGTGCCCGTCCGTCAGCAAGGAACGGATGTGCCCCGCCAGCACCTCCTGCCGAAGCTCGGGCGTGGCTGGGCCGGCACCCCAGGGCCGTTGCGTGACAGGCAGCGCGGCGACCAGCAGGGCGCCGGCGGCGAGGCCCGTGGCGAGCGTCAGGGCCGGCAGCCCTCCGGGCTTCCACCAGGACCACCGGCGGCGCAGCCTGCCCGGCATCCGCGCCGCCGCGGCGTTCACCGCATCGCTCGCGATCGCCAGCGGCCGCCGCAACCATGCCGGCGGTGCTGGGGCCCGCGCCTCCTCCGCTGCCTTCTGCTCGTGGATCGCCACGTCCAGCGCTTCGAGGACGCATGCGCGCAGCCGCTCCGGCGCGCGGTGACGCAACCCGTCCTCGTTCCGCAGCACGCTCTGCGTCACGCGGATCGCCGTGAGCTCCGCCGCGCAGGATGCGCAGCTCCTGACATGCGTCTCGCAGCGCAGGGCGTTCGCCGCGTCGAGCTCGCCATCAACGAGCGCGTGCAGCAACGGCTCCATCGCGGCGCAGCAGCGGGCCTCGTCCTGGTTCCCGCTCATCCCTCCCTCCCCTGCTCCCCCGCGGTGGAACGCCGCCACGCCGCGCCGAACATCCGGCGCGCCCGTGCCAGGCGCGACATAACGGTGCCGATCGGTGTCCCGATCACCTCGGCGATCTGCTGGTAGGACATCTCCTCCATCTCGCGCAGCACCAGCACCTCGCGGAACGGCGCGGGCAGGCGCGCGACAAGCATCTGCACCGCCGCCGCCTCGTCCGCGCCGGCCAGCGCCTGTTCCGGTGTCGCCTGATCGGGATCCCAGAGCTCAGGACCGGCATGACCGCCGTCCGGATCGTCCGCGCCGCCGTCGGGCAGAGGCACGGTGGGATCGAGACGCCGATCCCGCACCCAGTCGCTGAACCGGTTGCGCACGATGCGCAGGATCCAGGCGCGGGCATCGCCGCCCCGGTAGCCGTCGAAGCCGCGCAGGGCGCGCAGATAGGCGTCCTGAACGATGTCCTCCGCCGCTGCGGCGTCGCGCGTGAGGTGCCGCGCAAGGTTGTAGGCGGCATCGAGCTGCGGAAGCATCAGGTCGCGGAACCGCCGGGAGCGGTCCGCGGCGTCGCCGGGGTTCGCCGCCGCCACCATGGCGGCCGCGTCCGGCCCGTCGCTGCCACCCGCCACGGCGCCGTCGGCTCCGCGCGGGCCGCCGCCGCCGGCCGACGTCGCGACGCCACGGCCCATCGCCGTGGCGTCGCGTTGGCGCGAGCGGAAGGTCTGCAATGATGATGCGACCGTGCCTGGCATATCGCTCCCCGCGACGATGGCCGTCCATTGCGAGGGACCCTCCGGCCTCGCGTTCTATTCCCGGAGGCGAGGCCCGTCCCCGCTCATCGCATGACGATTCTCCGATCGCCCTGGGGAACCAAGCCGAGGCTCGCGTCCGGACCCTCCCGGCTCTGCCGGGCCGATTGCACGCCGGCGCGCTGGAGGGCCTGCTGGACCAGCCGATCAATACGCGCCGCCTCCTGCCGGTCCGCATCGGCGTTGCCCTGGATGGCGCTCTCGATCAGCTGATCGACACTTGCGCTCTCAAAGGCGTGGCTGTCCTCGCCCTCGGCGAAGGCGAGCGACGGCAGCGCGGCCAGCGTAGTGCCGAGGGCAAGCGCCGCGATCCTGAGGCTGTGACGTCCGCGCATGGTGCGGTTCCTTCCGTCCTGCTGGTGCCTGGGCGGGCGGGGTGATCGCGGGACGGTCGGACGGCCGGCCGGCTTTGCCGCCGGTCGCACCGCCTCGTCCGCCCACCCGCCGCCCTTCCGACGCCGCGCCAGCGCCTCGGCCCTTCCGAGGCTGCGTCCGGGCTGCGTCCACTCAGCAAGACTGCTGTCGCGCCGTCCTATTCCACGCCGACGCCATGGAGCCGCACCGGGAATAGACCTGCGAAGGTCCCGGTCCTTCCGGTTCGAGGGCCGATGCAGGCAGGTCTCCATGCCCACGGGCGCCGCGGGCGGCCTCGTCGGTATCCCTCGGCGGACCATGTCCCGTGGAGGACACCATGCAAGGGAAAGACGACACCAGCCGCCGCACCGCGCTGGAATGCATGCTCTGGGCCGGGGCAGGCGTGCTCTGGACCGTCAGGGGCGGCGTGCCGCGCTCATCGCTGCTGATCGGCGGCGCGGAAGCCGCCGAGGCGCATGCGAGCGGCAGCAGCGGCGGGTTCGGCTTCATCCAGATCAGCGACAGCCATATCGGCTTCGCGAACCGGCCGAATGCCGACACGGCGGGGACGCTCAGCGAGGCGATCGGCCTGGTGCGGGAGCATCGCGACCAGGCGGCGCTCCTCCTCCACACCGGCGATGTCAGCCACCTCTCGCGCCCAGCCCAGTTCGACACCGCCGATCAGATCGTCCGCGGCGCCGGGCTGGAGACGCACTACGTCCCCGGCGAGCACGACGTCCTCGATCAGGACGGCAAGCCGTTCTTCGAGCGCTTCATGCCCGGCGCGCGACCGGGCGGCTGGTACAGCTTCGACCAGCATGGCGTGCACTTCGTCGGCCTCAACAACGTGATGGACCTGCGGCCCGGCGGCCTCGGCCGCCTCGGCGCGGAGCAGATCGAGTGGCTGGAGGACGACCTGCGCGGCCGCCCGGCGAGCCAGCCGATCGTGGTCTTCGCGCACATCCCACTCTGGACCGTCGCACGCGACTGGGGCTGGGGCACGGAGGATGCGGAGCGGGCGCTGTCCTATCTTCGGCGCTTCGGCTCGGTGACGGTGCTCAACGGGCACATCCACCAGATCATGCAGAAGGTCGAGGGCAACCTCGCCTTCCACACCGCGATGTCCACCGCCTTCCCGCAGCCGGCGCCCGGCACCGCGCCGAATCCGGGCCCGATCCGCGACCTGCCGGCCGGGAGGCTGCGCTCGCTGCTCGGCATCACAAGCGTCCGCGAGGTGCGGGGCCGAGAGCGCCTCGCCGTCGTGGACACGCCGCTCGGCGCATGAAGCGCCCGCTCACGCCGGATGGAGCAGGAAGGATGAATACCTGCGCAAGGCGATGGATTCCGGCGCTCGGCTGCGCGCTGGCCGCCGGGGCCTTCGCCGTCGCCGCGGCCCTGACCGCCGCCCGCCGGCCTGCCATGTCCGGGCACGGCGCGGTGGCGGCCGCCCCCTTCGTCGCGGCGGACGCGGCGGCGAGGGAGGCCGTCGTCCCGATCGAGAACTTCGCCTTCGCGCCCGGGACGATCGAGATCACCGCCGGGACACGGGTGGTCTGGATCAACCGCGACGACACGCCGCACAACCTCGTCGGCGCTGATGAGCCGAGGCTGTTCCGGTCGCCAGCGCTCGACACTGGCGAGCAGTTCGCCTTCGTCTTCGCGATGCCGGGCACCTACCGGTATTTCTGCTCCCTGCATCCGCACATGCAGGGAACGGTAATCGTGCGCTGACCGACAGGGCCCTCCGTCGGCACGGACCGGGCGAAGTCCGTGGGCGGCGCGGAGACCGGGCCGCGCCGCCACCGGCCCGCGCTATGCCGCCTCGGCGGTCAGCACGATGCGGCCGACGACCTTGCCGTCGCGCAGGCGCATCAGCGCGTCGTTGGCCTTGGGCAGCGGCTCCCGCGTGATCGGGATCGGCGGCAGCTTGCCGGACTTGGCGATCTCCACCAGCGCACGCAATTCCTTCGGATTGCCGACATAGCTGCCCTGCACCGTCAGCGCGCGGATCGGCATCAGCGGCAGCGGGATCGAGAGCTCGCCGCCGAACAGCCCGACCTGCACCAGCTTGCCGCCCTTGCGCAGCGCATCGAAGGCGGCGCGGGCCGAGGCGGTGCCGTTCACCAGGTCGATCACCGCCGCGACCGGGCCCCCGCAGGTTGCGATGATGCGCTTCGCCGTGTCCTCGCCCTGCGCCAGCACGACGTCGGAGGCGCCTTCCTTCTTCGCCGCCTCCAGCTTCTCCGCACTGACGTCCACCGAGACGATCCGCCGGTGGCCCAACGCCTTGAGGACCGCGATGGCGTTGAGGCCCAGCCCGCCGGCGCCGACCACGACGATCGGCTCGTCGGGCGGCATCGGCATCACCTTGTTGATGGCGCTGTACACCGTGACGCCGGAGCAGGCGTAGGTGGCGGCGAGCGCAGGATCGAGGCCCTCGATGTCGATCAGGTGGCGCGGCGCGGGCGCCAGCACATGCGTCGCGTAGCCGCCGTTCTGATAGACGCCGAGCGAGCGCGGCTGGAGGCACATGTTGTCCTCCTCGGCGAGGCACTTGTCGCACTTGCCGCAGCCGACCCAGGGGAAGACGAGCTTGGTCTGGCCGACCTTGAGCCCCTTTCCTTCCGCCTCCGGCCCCCATTTCACCACCTTGCCGACGATCTCGTGGCCCATCGCCAGCGGCAGAGTCACGCCACGGTCGGTGAGGCGCATCTTGCCGCGGCTGCCGAGGTCGTACTCGCCCTCCCAGATGTGGATGTCGGAGTGGCAGACGCCGGCATGGGTGACCTCGAGCAGGACCTGCTCGCCGACCGGCTCGGGCGTGGGGATCTCGATCTCCTTGAGCGGCTTTCCGCACTCGACGACGGCCCAGGCGCGCATGTGCGTTTCCTCCTGCAGATCGGAGCTTCCGAGGGGCGCCATCGGAGCCCGGAGGCGGGCGCGGGTCAATGGGGCGGCAGGCAACGGCCAGGGACGGGGCGCGTTGGCGGCCCGCGATGCCCAGAGGCACGGACCACCTCCATGACCGATTTCCTCTCCCGCCTCGGCGGCTCCGCGCTGGAGGCGCTGCGCGGAACGCCGCTCGACCGCATCCTGAACTACCTCATGGGCGACGGGACGGCAGGGCTGGCACCGCTGGTGGACCGGCTGCGCCAAGGCGGGCTGGGGCGCGAGGTGGAGTCCTGGGTCGCGACCGGGCGGAACGAGCCGGTCACGCCGGACCAGCTTGAACAGGCGCTGGGCGAGCCGGAGGTGGACCGGCTGTCCCGCGAGGGCGGCGTGGACCGCGGCGGCCTCCTCGGCGGGTTGAGCGCGCTGCTGCCGGCGCTGGTGGATGGATTGACGCCGCGCGGCCGCCTGCCGGAGTCCGAGGACGAGATGCGCGAGGGCGGGCTGGGCGAGCTGCTCGGCGACCTGCTGCGCGGCGGGCATGGCGGCGCATGGCTGGGTGGGCTGCTCGGTGGAGCGGCGGCCGGGGGTGGAGGCCTGGCCACCGCGCTCGGCACGCTGCTCGGCGGCCAAGGCGCGTCCCCTGAGGCCGGCACCGGTGCGGCGGGCGGGCTGGAGTCAGGCTATGGCGGCGTGGGTGGGGCCGCACACCGCCATCCGGGCATCGGTGCCAGCTTCGACCCTCAACGGCCGGAGGATGACCGCACGGCGATGCCCCGCATCGGCCCCGCGCCGCTGCCCGAGGCCGGCCGAGCAGCCAGCCAGCCAGCCGGCGGCGGGCGTCATTCGGGGCGGATGTTGTTCTCCCGCACCACCCTCCCCCAGACCTCCATCTGACGCTCGAGGAAGGCGCCGAATTCCTCCGGCGAGGACGCCACCACGTCGATCCCCATCGGCCCGGTGAGCCGCGCCCGCACCTCAGGCTGGTCGAGCGCCTCCTTGAGCGCCGCGTGGACGCGCCGGACCACCGCGTCGGGCGTGCGCGCCGGCGCCAGCATGCCCCACCAGGCCAGCGCGTCGATCCCGGGGATGCCGGACTCCGCCACGGTCGGGAGATCGGGGAAGAGCGGCGAGCGCCGTGCGCCGGTCTGCGCCAGCGGACGCAGCGTGTTGCCGACCTGGCCACCGAGGCCGGCATTGGTCGCCATCGGCAGGTCGAGCTCACCCGCCGCCGCGGCCGCGCTCATCGGCCCGCCGCCACGATAGGGCACGTGCACGACGCGGAAGCCGCCCTGCTTCTGCATCAGTGTCATCGTCAGGTGCGCGAGGCTGCCGACGCCGACCGTGCCGTAGGTGATGGTGTCGGGCCGCGCCTTCGCCGCGGCGATCACCTCCGCGAGGCCGCGCCAGGGGCGCGAGACATGCGTCGTGATCAGCATCGGGGATGTGCCGACGAGCATCACCGGCGCGAAGTCGGCCCGGGCGTCGAAGCCGAGATTGGGGATCACGAACTGGTTGACCGCGTGGGTGTCGAACACCAGCACGAAGGTCTGCCCGTCCGGCGCCGCCCGCGCCGCGACCGCGGTGCCGAGCGAGCCCGAGGCGCCGCCACGGTTCTCCACCACGACGGACGTGCCGAGCGAGCGCTGCAGATGCGGCTGCACCAGGCGCATGACGGTGTCCGCGCTGCCGCCCGGCGGGAAGGGCACGATCATCCGGATCGGGCCGTTCGGCCAGGCTGGCACCTGCGCGCGCGCGACGGACGGCAGGGCGAGGGTACGCACAGCGGCTGTAGCGCCGAGCAGTGCGGCGGCGCGGCGCGGGAGCAGGTGGCACAGCAGGGTTCGTCGTGTCGGGACCATGAGGGAAGCTCCAGGGCGCTATGCGCGCGGCGCGCCCGCCGCGGCCCTGCCAGGATAGCTCGGCTCGGCAGCCTGGCGTCACCGAATGGGTTGCCCGGCGAGCCTGCCACGCCGTGCCGCGCCGGATGATGAGGGGCCCGGAGCCGCCGATGGCTGCCGATGCGCTCCAGTGGCGGCGGCCAGGCGTGGTGCGACGGCGCTGCGGCGCCTCGTAGCCGGCCGACATCGGACGGCGCGGCCGCGGGCTGCCCGATGCGCCCCCGCCACGCCGTCACCGGAGCTGTCGGATCAGAACGCCCTGCCGCTGCCCCGGCCACTGCCGCCGCCGGTCGGGGACGCGGCGCGGGCGGCGATGAGCGCCCGGCGGATCTCCTGCTCTGCCTTCTCCAGCTCCTTGTTCGCCGCGGCGCGCTGGGCCTGCGCCTCCTGGGCGATGCGCAGGGAGTCCTCGATGGTCGCGACCAGGGCGGCATTGGCCTTCTTCACCGCCTCGATGTCGAACACGCCACGCTCCAGCTGGGTACGCGCCTCCAGATTCCCCTGGCGCAGCCGCTCGGCATTGGCGGTGAGGAGCTCGTTGGTGAGGTCCGTCGCCTCCTTCAGCGTCCGCCCGGCCTCGCGCATCCGGCTGATCGCCAACGCCTGGGCGAGCTGCTGGCGCCAGAGCGGAACGGTGTTGGCGATGACGGACTGGATCTTCGCCGCCAGCGCCTTGTCGTTCTCCTGTATCAGCCGGATCGAGGGCAGCGCCTGCATCGCGACCTGGCGGGTGAGCTTGAGGTCGTGGATGCGCCGCTCAAGCTCATCCCGCGCAGCCCGCGCAGGCGCTGCGCCGCCACGGCGTCGCCGCTCGCCACCTGCTGCGTGACCGCCGGGATCGCCTCGCGATCGACGCGTGCCAGGGCCAGCTCGCCGGCGGCAATGTGGTCGCCAAGCGCGTGGAACCATTCGAGGGTCGCGGCATAGAGGCGTTCGAGCTTGACCACATCCTCCAGCAGCCGCGTGCGGTGGGTGTCGAGCCGGTCGCCGATCGCCTCGACCTGGCTGCGGATGTCCTCGTAGCGCTGGACGATGCGGGCGGTCTCCGCGCCGGCGCGGCCGAACAGCCGGCCGAGGAAGCCCGGCCGCTCGGCGAGCTTCGTCGCGTCGAAGCCGCGCAGCGTGGAGAGCAGGTTGGAGAGCGTTTCCCCCGCCTCCCCCGCATCGCGGTTGCGCGCGCCTTCCAGCATCGCGTCCGCCGCCGCGGACGCGCGGCTCTGCGCCTCGGCGCCGAAGCGGAGGATCGATTCCGGGTTCATGATGTCGAGCCGCGCGGCCAGCGCCTCGATCTCGGCGCGCCGCTCCGGCGGGACCGGCGCGCTGACCTCCGCGGCGACCGCCGCGGCGGTGGCGTCGCGGACGGCGGCGGCGTTCGCGTCCAGTGCAACCTGCGAGAGGACCGCCGCTGGGTCGCCGGAGGGCCGCGTCGCGGCCGCCGCCACACCGTCCTCTGGCCTGGCCGGCGGCTCCGCGGGGGTCGTCTTCGTGTCGCTCATCCGTATCCCTCCTGGCGCAGGCGGTCGTAGAGGACCTGCACCTGCACCTCCAGCGCCTGACTCTCTTCGTGGCGCAGTTGCTCGCGCAGCTCGCGCGCGGCGCGGTCCAGTTCCTCGAGCAGGGCCGGCAGGCCTTCCGGCGGGATGGCGCCCGCCTCCAGGCGCTGCGTGATGCGCTCCAGGCCGTCCAGGTGCACGTTCAGGAAGCGGCGGGCTCGCGGCAGGCGTTCCGGACGCTGCATCAGGTCGTCCAGCACGCCCGCCATGGCGCTGGCGACGCCCTGGATGCGGGTGTCGGACAGGCGCTCGGCCGCAGCCTCGATGCGGGCGAGGCGGGCACGCGCCTCCGCAATCGGCGCCGGCTCTGCGACGGGCTCAGGCGGAGGTGGCGGGGGCGGAGGCGGCTCGGCCTCGACGAAGGCGCCGTCGTAGAGGAGCCGTGTGCCGAACCAGGCGCCGGCCCCCATGAGCACGGCGGTCAGCGCCGGCATGCCGGCCGACAACCCGGCGGTAAGGCCAGCAGCGACGCCCATGATCACGGCCGCCCGGTTCGTGTCGCCGCGCTGCCCCCGTCGCAGCGCCGCGACCGCAAGCCAGGGCAGGCCGATGCCGAGCAGCGTGCCGACGAGATGCTTGGGATCGCGCCCGAAGATCAGTTCCAGCGGCACGTCGAGCCAGAGCGGCGCGGAGAAGGCCGGGAGCAGAAGGCCGCGCCAGAGGGTGCGCTGGCGCCGGAGCTGCTCGCCGAGCCAGCGGCTATCGAGGCCGGGCACGGCGGACGAAGGGCGGGATGGCTCTGGCATCAGTGGAACAGCGCGATCACGCTGGCGAGCCAGAGGGTCAGGCCAAGCAGCCCCATGCCCCAGGCGCGGCGCAACGGCAGGGGAAAGCCGCCGAGCAGAATGGAGCGGTCCTGCTCCGAAGCGGGCCGGTCGTTGCGCACGGCGTCCGGTCGCGCGCCGTCATTGCGCGGCGCGGCGGTGTAGCGGCTGCCGAAGCGCGGGGCGTCGTTGCGCGTGGCCATGGCGCGTCCTTAGATCGGTGGCACGGGCGCGACGATCAACCGGGGCGCCGATGACAGGGACGCAATAGCATGGGCGCGGCGGAATCACCGGCGGAGCGTGTGGCACTGGTGGGCGCGGGGCTGATCGGCCGCGCCTGGGCGATCGTCTTCGCGCGGGCCGGGCTGCCGGTGACGCTGTGGGACCCGGCCGAGGGGGTGGCGGAGGCAGCGCGCGGCACGATCCTGGAACGGCTGGCGGATCTGCGCGCCGCCGGGCTGGTCGCGGAGGCGCCGGAGCAGGTCGCCGCACGCGTCACCGCGGCGCCGACGCTGGAGGCGGCGGTCCACAGCGCAACCCATGTGCAGGAGCAGGGGCCGGAACGGGTAGAGGTGAAGCGGGAGCTCTTCGCGCGGCTGGATGCACTCTGCCCGCGCGAGGTGGTGCTGGCGAGCTCGACCTCCGGCATCCCGGCGAGCGCCTTCACCGAGGGCCTGCCGGGCCGGGCGCGCTGCCTCGTCGCGCATCCGGTGAACCCGCCCTACCTGGTGCCGCTGGTCGAGCTGGTCGGCGCGCCCTGGACCGATCCGGCGGTGGTGGCGCGCACGCGAGCGCTGATGGAGCGCGTCGGCCAGGTGCCGGTGACCGCGCTCAAGGAGACGCGCGGCTTCGTGCTGAACCGCCTGCAGGCGGCGCTGGTGGCCGAGGCGTTCCGGCTGGTGCGTGACGGCGTGATGAGCGTGGAGGACGTGGACCGCTGCGTGCGGGACGGGCTCGGCCTGCGCTGGTCCTTCATGGGACCGTTCGAGACCATAGACCTGAACGCGCCGGGCGGCGTGGCGGACTACGTGGCGCGGTTCGGGCCGCTGATGGGCGGAATCACGCAGGAGCAGGCGCCGTATGATTACGACGCGCCGACCGTGGCACGCGTGGCAGCGGAACGGCGCGCGGCGCTGCCGCTGGAGCGGATCGAGGAGCGCAGCGCGTGGCGCGACCGGCGGCTGATGGCGCTGGTGGCGCACAAGCGGGAGCAGATGGCATAGGCTTGCTGCCCTATGAGTGCAGTCCAATACCGGGCGGCAAAGCGGCCGGGTGGCACGCGGGATGGCTGGCCCCGCCGTCGGCTACCGTCGATCAGCGCGCGGATCCAACGCGTCGCGCAGCCCGTCACCGACCAGGTTGAGGGACAGCACCACCAGGAAGATCGCCGCGCCCGGGAAGATCGCGAGCCAGGGCGCGTTCTCCAGGAAGCGCTGCGCGCTGTTCAGCATGCTGCCCCAGGAGGGCGCCGGGGGCTGCTGACCGAGGCCGAGGAAGGAGAGCGCCGCCTCCGCGATGATCGCCTCGGCAATGGCGAGTGTGCCCTGCACCAGCAGCGGCGGGATGATGTTGGGCAGCACGTGCCGGACGGCGATGCGCCAGGGCGGGTTGCCGAGCGCGCGCGCCGCCTCCACCCAGTCGGTGCATTTCGCGTCCAGCGCCATGCCGCGGGCGAGGCGGACGAAGACCGGGCTGAAGGTGATGGCGATGGCGATCATCGCATTCTCCAGCGCCGGGCCGAGGAAGGCGGCGAGCGCGATCGCCAGGATCAGGAACGGGACGGAGAGCATCGCATCGGCGATGCGCGACAGCACCGCGTCGGTCCACCCTCCCGCGAAGCCGGCGATCAGCCCGATCGGCACCCCGATCGCCACCGCGACCAGCACCGAGACGACGCCGGCCATCAGGCTCGCCCGCGCACCCCAGATCACACGGGAGAGCACGTCGCGCCCGTTCTCATCCGTGCCGAACCAGTGCGCGGCGGAGGGCGCCTTGCGGATCGCGGTCCAGGAGGTCTGCACCGGGTCGTAGGGCGCGATCCAGGGCGCGAGCAGCGCCACGGCCACGAACACGACGATCACCGCCAGCCCGAACACCGCGATGCGGTGGCGGAGGAAGCGGCGCACGGCACGCCGCGCCGGGCTCTCGCCACGCTCGACAGAGGCGGGAGTCGCGACGGTGGTGCTCATGCCTGGCGCAACCTTGGGTTGATCGCCATGTAGAGGAGGTCGGCGACCAGGCTGAGCAGCACGAAGATCAGCGCGGTGGTCAGCACCACGCCCTGCACCACCGGATAGTCACGGTTGAAGACCGCATCCACCACCAGCTTGCCGAAGCCCGGGATGGTGAAGATCTGCTCGGTCAGCACCGCGCCGGCGAGCAGCCGGCCGAGCTCGATGGTGCCGAGCGTGACGACGGGGATCAGCGCATTCCGCAGCGCGTGCTTCCAGACCACGACGCGCTCCGTCAGGCCCTTGGCGCGCGCGGTGCGGATGTAGTCCTGCGAGAGCGCCGTCAGCATGGCGGCGCGGGTGTGGCGCATCAGCACGCCGGCGACGTTGGTGCCGAGGACGAAGGCCGGCATGATCGTCGTCGCGATGGACTGCCAGAAGTCCTCGGTCAGCGGCACGTAGCCCGAGGGCGGCAGCCAGCCGAGCTGCACGCTGACCAGCAGGATCAGCATGATCCCGAACCAGAAATTCGGCGTCGAGATGCCGAACAGCGCGACCGCATTCGCCAGCCAGTCCGCCGGCCGGTCGCGCCGGACCGCGGAGAGGATCCCCATCGGCACCCCGATCAGCGTGCCGATCAGGAAGGCCATGATCGCGAGCTGCGCCGTGACCGGAAGCTTCTGGAGGATCAGCTCCGCCACCGGCATGCGGATGCGCCAGGAGAAGCCGAAATCCCCGGTCAGCACATTGCCGAGCCAGTGCAGGTACTGCTCCCAGAGCGGCCGGTCGAGCCAGAGCTCGGCGCGGATCTGGGCCAGCACCTGCGGGTCGCCGCGCTCCTCGCCGGCCAGGATCAGCGCCGGGTCGCCGGGCATGAGCTGCTGCAACCCGAAGATCAGGAAGGAGAGGACCAGCAGCGTAGGCAGGATCTGCCCCAGCCGCTTCAGCAGCCATGCCCACATGTACGGCGCCGGTTACTCGAACC
>ERZ777003.3303-NODE-3303-length-16035-cov-4.919086_pt1 | contig 16035 bp, 13 predicted proteins | sample MGYA00374956_ERZ777003 | MGnify/ENA primary metagenome ERZ777003 (study PRJEB29302, sample SAMN06268252) | bioreactor metagenome | isolation source: Joint BioEnergy Institute, California, USA | place: USA:Joint BioEnergy Institute, California, USA | collected... | reverse complement strand
GGCGGAAGGCCATAACGTAGGTTCCAGATGCCCCAGGACGCGACAGAATTTAGAGAGATTCGGCGACAAAGTTTAGAGAACCCACACAGGCGGAGTTGGATCGGCTCCGGGGGGCAGCAAAGGCGGCGCTCGGAGACCTCGGCGAGGGCGTCGAGATCGAGACGTCGAGCCTGCTTCGTCGCCAGATTGCGCGGCGCTGCATCTACGGTTGCGACATTAACGAGATCGCTGTGGAGCTCGCGCGTTTGGCCGTCTGGATCCATACATTCGTGCCTGGCCTGCCGCTCAGCTTCCTGAACCACAACCTGATTCACGGCAACAGCCTGACAGGCATCGGCGCGATTCGGGAAGCAGTCGAGCTGCTCGACCCGGAGTCGCAAGGCGAGGAGATCTCCATCTGGAAGAGCACGATCGACGACTGGATTGCCGACGCAAGCGCCGCTCTCGCCCGGCTCGGTCGCATCGCCGACGCCACGGCGGCTGAGGTGGCTGAAGCCTACGGTGCTCAGAAAGAGGCGGCTTCCAAGGTGGAACCGGCGCGCGTCCTCTTCGATATGCTTGTCGCGCATCGCTTGGGCGAGGTGGATCTGCCCGACCTGACGCATCGCGACATAACGGCGCACCGGCAGGCGAAGGCCGCGACCCGAGTGATCGCGCCGCTCCTCCCCGTGCATTTTCCGCTGCGCTTTCCTGAAGTCTTCAGCGGTGAGGCGCCGGGCTTCCACTGTATCGTCGGCAACCCGCCCTGGGAGGAGGCCACGCTAGAGGAGCCGAAGTTCTGGACGCGCTACGAGCCCGGCCTGATGAGTCTTCCTCAAGCCGACCAGAAGCGCCGAATTAGGGCGCTCCAGAGGGCGCATCCCGATCTCCAGCGGCTCTATGAGCGTGAACTGGAAGATGTCGAGCGAGTACGGCGCGCGCTGGTGTCAGGCCCGTTCCCGGGCATGGGTACCGGAGACCCGGATCTCTACAAGGCCTTCCTCTGGCGATTCTGGGACCTGCTCCGCCCGCACGGTGCGATCGGCGTCGTGCTGCCGCGCTCCGCACTGATGACGAAGGGGAGCGCGGAATGGCGCCGGACCGTGCTGCAGGGCGGTCGCTTCGACGACGTGGTGCTGATGGTCAACCGGGGCGGCTGGGTCTTTGACGACGCAGAACACCGCTACACCATTGCACTCGTGTCGATTTGCAAAGGCGACGAACATGGTGTCCGTCTACAAGGCCCATTTCACAGCCTCAAGGAGTTCCGTGCCGGGATCGACCGCAGTATTGCGACCTTCTCAGCCAAGGCCTTTCTCGGGATCTCCGAGGATGCCGTTTTCCCACTGCTCCCCTCGGTAAAGGCAGGGCGCATCTTTCAACAGATGCTCTCACATCCGCGGCTGGATAGTGACCGCGGCGGTTGGCGTGTCCGGCCAGTGGCTGAGCTTCACGCCACGAACGACAAGGACGTGATGGACTTCACGCCGTCGACAACGCGAGGGAAGTGGCCTGTCTACAAGGGTGCGAGCTTCACGATCTGGCGTCCGGATACAGGCGAGTATTATGCGTGGGCCACGCCGAAAAAAGTGTGCGACTGTCTGCAGCAGAAGCGCTTGCGCCAACAGAGACTGGCACGCTCTGCGTTCAGCGCCTTCCCTCGGAGCTGGGCGCTCGACCACAAGACGCTTCCATGTCTGCGACCGCGTATCGCATTCCGCGATGTTGCGCGGGCAACCGATAGCCGAACTGTGATCGCAGCCCTTGTTCCTCCGAGCGTTGTGCTGGCGAACCAAGCCCCTTATCTGCTTCTTACGTCGGGGGACGAGCGCGACGAAGCGTACCTTCTGGGAGTTCTTTGCTCACTCCCGTTGGACTGGTATGCGCGACGACTGGTCGAAACACATCTCAACTTTCATATCCTGAACGGGCTCCCCGTGCCACGCCCGGAGCCTTCGGATCCGCGTCGCAGGCGCGTGATCGAAATTGCCGGCCGGCTGGCGGCGGTAGATGATCGCTATGACAGCTGGGCCGCGGCCGTGGGCGTTCCGATCGGCACTGTGGACGATGCGATGAGAGATGACCTCGTCTCGGAATTGGACGCATTGGCGGCGCATCTGTACGGGCTGTCCGCCGATCAACTTCGAGTCATTTTCGAGACCTTCCATGAGGGCTGGGATTTCCATGCCCGCTGTGAGCGAACTCTTCACCACTACCAAGCTATCGCCTCATGAAGCCGACATTCGCGACGAACCGGCCGCCCAAGGGTGAGCGGGCGGCCGAGCGCGTCGCCGACGCGATCAACGGCTTACTCGAGCATCGGCTCCGCCTCTGGAGCGAGCCGTTCGAGCTGCTGATCGCGACCGGCTACTTCAACCCGGGTGGGTTCAGCCTTGTCGCCGACGCGATCGAGGATGTCGGCAAGGTCAGACTCCTACTCGGCGCCGAGCCGGAAAAGCCCGAGTGGCGCATTCGACATCTCGATCCCGACACGCCGCCGGACCGGGCCGAACGAGCCCGCCTCAGACAGGCGCTGTCCGGCCACCTGCATGATATCCGACTAGACCGGAACCTGCTCGGCTTCACGTACGAGGCGGACGGCATTGCTCGCCGGCTCATCCAGTGGCTCCGAAGCGGACGCGTGGAGGTACGACGGCTCACCAGCCGGTTCCTCCACGGCAAGGCCTTTGTGATCGCATCCCACGAGGACAGCGTCATCGCGGGGAGTTCGAACTTCACATATGCCGGACTCGCCAAGAACGCCGAGCTCAACCTTGGCCATTACCATCCGGACACCGTGCGCCGCGTGATCGAATGGTTCGAGGAGCAGTGGGCAGACGCCGAGCCATTCGACCTCGCGGCGATCTACGAGGAGCGCTACGAGCCGCACAATCCGTATGTCATCTACCTGCGGATGCTGTACGAGCGCTACGGTGAGGAGCTCCGGCGGGAGGCCCAGGCAGCCAACCTCGCCGGGGTGCACCTGACCAACTTCCAGAAGGACGGCGTCTGGCGCGCCAAGCGCATCCTCGAGCGATACGGCGGAGTCCTGATTGCCGATGGCGTGGGCCTCGGCAAGACGATGGTCGGCGGCGAGCTCATGCGCGAGGCTGTTATCGAGCGACGCCAGCGCGTGTTACTCGTGGCCCCCGCAGCACTTCGTGACGGCACGTGGCGCACCTACGTGGACGAGTACCAGCTCGGTGTGAAGGTCGTCAGCTATGAGGAGCTTTCGAACGACCGGCAGCTGAACCCGAACGGGACGGGCCACGTCCTCACGCACGACTTCAACGAATACGCGATGGTCGTGATCGATGAGGCGCACGCGTACCGCAACCCGGACTCGCTCCGCGCGGCCGTGCTCCGCAAGCTGCTCTCAGGGTCGCCGGCGAAGCAGGTCGTGTTCATGACGGCCACGCCAGTGAACAACAGCCTCTGGGATCTCTACTACCTGCTCAGCTACTTCATCAAGAACGACGCGGCGTTCAGCGACATCGGCATCCGCAGCCTCCGACAGCATTTCGCCGATGCGGTCGCAACGAACCCGGAGGAACTCTCACCCGATCGCCTGTTCGACATTCTGGACGCGACGGCGGTGCGCCGGACCCGGCACTTCGTGCGGCGCTACTACCCGCACGACACCGTGCGCATTGGCGGCCTCGAGATGCCGATCACGTTCCCCGAACCGTACGTGCGCAAGGTCGACTACGACCTTGAGGCGGTGTTGCCCGGCTTCTTCCAGAGATTCGAGCACGCGCTGACGTACGACGACAGCACGAAGGGTCAGCGTGACGGCGCTCAGCTTACGCTCGCCAGGTATGTGCCCTCGCGGTATATCAAAGGCGGCCACGCGGAAGGGTTCGAGCTGCAAATAGCCGGGCTGCTTCGGAGCGGCCTCCTCAAGCGGTTCGAGTCGTCCGCGTACGCTTTCGCTCGGACGTGCCGCAAGATGGCGAGGAGTCACGACGCATTCCTCCACTGGCTGGAGCGCGGCTGGGTCGTGACCGGTGAGGCCCTCACCGACATGGCGATCGATGAGGAGGAGTCGGGCGAGCTGTTCGATGATATCAGCCTGCACCGGCACCCGGTTGGTGCAGAGCCCGCAAGGGACTATGACGTGGCGATGCTCCGGCGCGATGTGGCGGCGGATCGTGACCTGCTCATCAGCTTTGCCGAGACGGCCGAGCAGGTCACCTACGAGAACAACGCGAAGCTCGCCGCGCTCGCCGACGAGCTCCGGAAGATCGTGCGCGAGGCCGCGGCCGAGGGATTGGGCGCTGAGGATGAGCGCGACAAGCGCAAGGTCATCATTTTCAGTTATTTCGCCGACACCGTGCATTGGGTGCATGGCTACCTCGATCAGCTGTTCGAGCGTGACCCGGAGCTCGCCGTCTATCGCGGCCGCATCGTGAGCGTGACGGGCAGCGACGGCGACCGTGCCGACGCGCTGTTCGGCTTCGCGCCGGTCTCGACCAAGGCTCCGCCAGGCGCGGACCGCGATCGCTTCGATGTGCTCGTCACGTCCGACACGCTGGCCGAGGGCGTCAACCTTCAGCAATGCCGACACATCATCAACCTCGACCTACCGTGGAACCCTATGCGACTCGTGCAGCGGCATGGCCGCATCGACCGCATCGGGAGCCGTCACGACAAGGTGTTCATCCGTTGCTTCTTCCCAGACAAGCAGCTCGACCGGCTACTCGGTCTCGAGGAGCGGCTCCACTACAAGCTCGCCCAGGCCGCCGCCAGTATCGGGGTCGAGAACGAAGTACTGCCCGGCGCGGCAACGGCCGACCGGTCGTTTGCAGAAACCCGGGCGGAGATCGAACGACTGCGGGGCGAGGACGCGCACCTGTTGGAGACGGGCGGGGAGACGGGCAGCGCCTACAGCGGTGAGGAATACCGACAGGAGCTTCGTGAAGGTCTTGAGCATCCGGACATCGAGAAGAGCATCCTCAATCTGCCCTGGGGCGCAGGTAGCGGCAAAACCGGCAGCGAGCCGGGCTTCGTCTTCTGCGTACGCGTGGGTGATCACCCGACGGTCATCTTCCGCTACGTGGGGATGAGTGAGGCCGGCGAGCAGGTGATCCTGCGGGACACGCTCGCATGCCTCGCCCGTGCGCATGCGTTGCCTGACACGCCACGAGTGCTGCCCGATGAGATGCGGCAGGCGAGCTATCACGCGTGGGAGATCGCTCGCGCAGATATCCTGAGGCGTTGGGAGGAGGCGACCGATCTCCGTTCACTCCAGCCGGTCGTGCCGAAGGCGATGCGCGAGGCGGCCGAGCTGCTCCGGAACTCGCCGCCGCCAGGCGTGCCGATCGAAGAGGTGCACCGTGCAATCGACGCGCTTGAAGCGCCGTACCCAGCGCGCATCCAGAAGATGGTCCGTGACGCGATGCGCGCTCACGAGGCGCGCGCTGAGCAGGCCGCCGGCGTCCTTGCCGTCGTGCGCGAGCTCGCGCTTGAGCCGCCCGAGCCACCCCAACCGCTTCCGGTCATCAGAGACGACGATGTGCACCTCATTTGCTGGATGGCGATTGTGCCCGAAGACGGCCGGACGATCCGTCCGCGCGACTTCGGCGCGCCGGACCAGCTCACGTTCGAACACGGAACGCAGATGTACTTCGGCGAGACCGAATAGCTGTCCGCTCTCGGTGACTCGACACAGTCTTACCGAGATCCTTCGTCGCACAGTGAGTTTTCGTGGAGTGGGGTGTTGGCATGGACCCGAAGGCACCGTCCCCCACGCAATGTTCGAACGTGGTAGGCCCTGGTTCAGACGTCGCATCTGCCGCCGCACCTCACGATGATGCACCGGCCGGGGGATCGCTCGGGTTATCGGTGATCGCGTGGATCTCGATGGCACGACCTATGGAGGACGTGAAACAGGTACACCCGTGGCACCCAAAGCTCGTGTGCGATGGAACGAATGGCATCTCGGCTGAGGCGATGCCGAGGCGGGCAACGGCCCGACGCACCGCTCGTGAGCGTGAAGCTGATCACCGTTGGCGGGTTGAGGAACTCGCCGGTGCGATTACGTTCGACTGACGAGCGCGGAGCACACCCGAGAGCGTGAACAAGCCCGACCTGCTACGGACAGAAGCTCACGTCACGCGAAGTTGGCGCCTTGGTTTCTACCCCGCTGCTCGATCTCGTCAGGCATATTCGCGAAATGCAGCGTCACCGCTCGCTTTCCTTGGGGAAATACGAAGGCAGCTGCCTTCCACGCCCTGGTGGGCTCTCCACCAACAATCAGGAGGACTGGCTCCGGACACCGATAATCGGGGTCTTCCGAGATCGCCCTGAGTTGAGCACGATCCACGTCACTTGGGTCCGGGGTTCCCCCGGGATGGAAGTGCCACTCGCCGAGGTAGTATCGCCGCTGGCGATGCCACAATCTGTTCAGCAGCGCCTGCAGCCCTGCAATTCCGCGCCGGAACGTGGTTCGCGTCGCGACGGAATCCGTAGTAGGCCCGGTAGCGAGATGAACGATCGCACAGTCATGCTGTTGCGTGTACTCGCCGATCAGCACGCCTCCGGTCTCCGCGCCTCCAGCGGCGGCGCAGTGCTCGAGAATTTCCCCAAGTACGCGACGCGGTATGCTAACGCCGAATCGCGCGTCCTCTGACCTGAACGTCAGGTCAGTCATCCGTGTATGCGGCGAAGGCCGAAGAATGCGTTGCCATCATGTTCCTGCTCGAAGACGGTGAGAGTCGGCGTCGCTGGCTCAGAAACAACACACTGCTCGATCCATTTGACGGCGACAGAGGCGAGCATCCATATGTCATCCACGCGCGCAGGGAAAACAGGATGCCAGCAGCCGACACCTTCACGCGCCAACTCTGCTGGTGCAGCTTCCTCCTGTTCCCTTTGAAGCCACGGCTGCATCCGGTCGATGAATTCCTGATGAGGGAACGGCGACCCGGCTGCTGCGAAGCAGAATAGCCTCTGCGCGCGAAAGCCGATTGAGATCGACAGAAACAAACGAGGCCCTGCCCAGGGAAAGGCAGCAAGGGCAGCAAGTACGACATCGCTTCCCGTCATGTCGATCACCACGTCGGATCTCTGAGCAGCGTCAATCTCAACCTCTCCCTTGGGAGGGAAGTTTGAGAGGGCCGTAACCCTCGCGCCGGATGATGCCGCGTTGATACGGTCGGCGACCGCTACACCTTTCACTATCCCGACATCGCGCAGCGAAAGCGTATGCCTCACCAGGTTGCCAGCCTTTACGTGGTCGCCATCCGACACGTTCAATGTCGTGACACCGCCCCGGACAAGCATTTCCGCTATCGGAGCGCCCAGCGCCCCGGCTCCTACGATAAGGAAGCATCGCCCAGTTACCCTCGCCGGTAGCCGACCGCGGCCAGCGAGGTCGGCGGAACTCCAGTTCTCCCCCTTCACCCATGTTATTCTTGAATCTGTTCGAAAGATGCGCGCACGGTCGTTCACCCATCCGGCCTTAAGGCCAGATCGGAAGCCGTCCCGCTTAGTCGAGGAGAGCCGCGGGAGGAGCATTGGCTGCCAGTAGATCCTGCATGGTGGATCGCCTGCGCGCGCAGGCAGCGGGAAGCCGATCAGCAGATAGTGGCGCTTACCATCCCTTATTCGGGGCGCAAGACCTTCGAGGATGGCGAAAAGGTCGACTCCCATGGCACTGGCCGCGGCGGCGAGCTCTCCCCATGTGAGGGGGGCTCGCCACGGTTCGAGATGCGGAACGTCCGGGAGCTTGATCCACAGCCCCAGCGCGCGCTCACCTACGTTGGCCGAAATGTATTGCCCCCAAGGTGGGCTTAACAGGACTTGCCCGCCCTTACCGCCGCGGAATTCGATGGCAGCAACGAGGTCAGGTTGATCACGAAGTCGCGTCAGCAGCACCTCACCGGCGGACGCATTGATTCCGCTCCAGGCCGAGAAAGTGCCTCCATCCTCCCAGAACCCTAACGTGGGGGCAACGGGCGTGTCGAAATCCGGCAGCTCGAATGGCTCGCCGGGGAGCACGAGCGTGCCGGCATCAGCAGCTTCCAGCCAAGCTCGTGCTCGGCGGAGGCGCCACGCCAGTCGGAGGTAGGCTTCGAACGGTTCCGTGTCGAGGCCGCGGCCTAGAGCGTGGACGCCGGTATCGACGCATAGCTTGCCGGTCCTCCACAGCTGGTTGCCTGACCCGGGTCCGTTGAGACTCTGATGGGGATAAGTGGTTTCGAGTCCACCGCGCTTTGCTGGGAAGATCTTGATGTTGCCCCAAGGGTACGTGTCTTCCACATGCACATACCACGTGGTCCGGGTGGGTACGATCCCGCGCGGGGCCGATATGTACAGCCGGCACACGAGTATCCACGCTCCGGCATCAGAATCCCATTCGAATTCTCGGAGGACATCTACTCCATCGAGTTCAGCCAAACCCGCCCGAGCTGCCTGTAGCGGTTCGGGAACGCGGATGACGCCGTTCACGCGTATCGGCCCGCACCGATGATCGTCGGACCCGTCCGTGGCGTGAAGCCACCATCAGGGCCGCCTTCTTCACCTCGCTTCGGCGTCGGTGGCTCCGGGAACCGGCTGCCGAACAGCTCGCGCCACAGCCGGCCACTCTCCTCCACCGACGTCGAGTCATAAGCCTGACGAGCCGTTAACGCAGCCGCCGCCACCAAATCCATGAACTGGCTGAAGTCGGCTGCAGATACCCGTCCGAGAACGTTCTGCGCAACGCCATGGTCTTCTACCCAAGGGACCTCGCCGGCAGCCGCGTAGCCCCCATACTGATCGACCATGCCCTCAAGGCTCAGGGTGACGCCTTCGGCCACGCTGTCGATGTAGTCAGGGCAACACACACCCACTAGGTGTTCAACGGGGTACCCCTTCGGATACTTGGGCGCCGGATGCAGGCGCCGCCACCACTTGATCGCCTTGACGACGTTCACATAGTGGCCGTTGGTCCGCTTGTTCTTTTCGCGCGTCCAATCAATCTGCGCTAGAGGGTGTGTGTCCTCCCACTGTCCCGCTTCGCGATCTGGAATGCGGAGCGGCTCCTCCTTCCATGCCGGCTTCCCACCGCCGCTTCGCGCCTCCAGAATCACGCTGTCCAACGCATCATCGAGTGTCTCGACGTTAGCGCGAAGAGCCTTGGCCAAGGCCTCTCTTTCGACTTCGGACGGAGCAGACGTCAACACGATGTCGAGGTCGACGTACGACATCGATATGCCGATGGAGCGGCCCTGAAACCGCCACTTCCCCTCATACCACTTGTCCAAGAACGGCCGGAACCTCTCCATCGCCTGCGACGGGGTGTTCGATTCCTCGTCGAGATTGGTGACAACAATGATGTCTGCGTCGGCTCGCTGCTCGTCCTTCGGACGCGTAGCGGTCCAGCGGACGTAGCTACCCTGAAGAAACGTTGCGATGATGATCGGTGCTAGATTCGGGTCATCGAGGAGCCGGCTGCGCAAGGTGGTGTGTCCGGTCTTCAGATCGCTCACCTGGTTGCGAGTCAATCGGATGTTGGCCAGAAACTCATTGAACTGCGGTACCAGGTCCATAGCGGGTTACCTCGCGGATTGAAGCGGGAAGCTGGCGGATGGATGATACGCGAACTGACGCTCGCGCTGAAAGTCGTGCTCGTAGAGTGCGCAGGGGCCGAGAACATGAGCTCTCTGCCCGAGCAGAAACATGAAGCCGGCTGGCGTAGAGGCGAAAATGTGAACGCGCGCACCACGTTCTGAGTTCTGAAGGCTGCTACGCACAGCCGCGATGGCGGCTTCGGCAAGCTGGTGGGCATGCGCGCCACCGCGAACCGCCGCGTACCCAACCGCAGGTAACACGCGCAGAGCGACCACGCGGCCGATCTCGGGGCGGCACTCCTTCACGTAGCGCAGCACCTCTTCGTCGATGTGATGGGTGATGCTTATGGCTACGCCCAGGTCGGCACCCAGGCTGTTCCCTTCGTGCTCAGCTAGCTCCCACGGCTGCTCCGGACCTCTCGGCCCAGAGCTCGGATCCCACAAGCTCCGCGCGCCGGATACCTGCACCGGATAGGCTTCAATGCCGGACTTGGAGTCCAGTGCATAGCCGACAGCGAAGGCAACGGTGTTGTGAGCGCTAACCAGCACATGAACAGGCCGGTCGCGATCGAGCCCCGTGGCAAAGCTCACGATCGCTGGGAGGATGCTCGATTCCCACCCGTTCTCGGCTCGCGGCCAGCGGCCGTCGAAGTGCTCAAGAAGACAGAGATGCTGATCCGTCTCCTCAGGCATTCGCTCAGTGCCCCGGCTGAAGCTCCGGATCCCCACGACGCGGGCGCGTGGCATCTCCGTTACCGGCGCACTGACGATCAGGCCTTCTTCGCGGCCAATGGCGTCCAGTTCGTCACGCGTGAACTTGGTCTTGCCTTGCTGGATGAGCTTCCGCGCCAGGTCATCGTACTGACTGCTCCCCGCGGTATCGCCGTAGGGCTTCCAGCCCGCGAGGCGGAGGCGGTGACTCACTTCCTCGCGGAACGCGCTCAAGGCCGGCGCGTTGGCACGAATGCGAAGGGGCTTTAGAACGAGCCTCAGTTCGGCCTCCGAATCGAGCTCGAGGTGCTCGATCCAGTGCGCTCGAAGCCGGCCCATTTTGCTCTGCGGGCCTCCTGTGAACAGCTTCTGGAGCAGGATCTCTCCTTCTCCGTTGCCGAAGAGAACTCGGTACGGGTCGTGGGGGTCGAACGGAATCGGGACACGCAGAAAGAACCGGGCTCCGATACCAGTCGGAGCATGCTTCCGCTGAACGTCTCGAAGTCGCTGAAGGAGTGATCTCTTGGAAGCGCCGATGAACTCCGGGTTCGTTAGGCGGGCTGCCGAGATGGAGTCGCCCTGTGATACGCGGAACTTGCTTTGCCAGAAATCGACGACCGACTCGGAGCCAGCCAAGTCACGCACCGGTTCACGGTAGTACACAGCAACGTCGTCGAAACCGGGAGCCTCATCGATTTCGTATCCGACGGCCTCGATCTTAGGATCCGTGAACAGCTGGGCGACCTTCTCCCAGAACAATATGGCTTGCGCGTCGTCACCCTGGATGCGCGCGGCGATCGCTCTTGCCAAAGAGGCCTCCTCGTCTCCGGGCACGCGACCCGCATGATGGTTCTGATTCGCGTGACAATCTAAGAAATACCCTCGACGAAAATGGTGGTTCAGAGTGGGGCCGGTGCACAAGGGAGCGGGCGTAAGAGTGCGTCGCACCCCACGGCGGCGGCTAGCCCGCCTAGTGGCGGGGGAGCCGGTCCCGTCGGGTATGACAGGCGGGGCTGGACTCCACACTCCCGCTCAGGGGTCCGGGGTTACGAGTCACCCGCCTGCGCCGCCGCCTGGACGTGCCGGGGCCTCGGGGCTGGGCGGGGCCGCGAGTGGCGTCGTGGGGCCCGATTGCCTTGTAGGGCCGCCCCGGGCCTCCAGAGGGGCTCCTGGCCCAGATCCGCCATGCACTTGGCCGGTACCGCTATGGCGTACGCGCCCCGGCAGGGCGTGATTTGGTGTGGCCAGGGCACCCCGCCATCCCGGCAACGGAACGAACCCCCGAGAGGCTGCCATGTGCACCGATAGCCGCCCCCCTACGTTCACGATCCCGGTCTGGGATCTCGTCGAGGCCTACCGAGCCGCCGAGGCGGTCCAGCGGATCGTCCTCTCGATGGCCGAGCGGGCCAGCATCCCCGATCTGGAGGACGCCGCTCGGCGACACCTGGGCTACTCCGAGCGGGCCTCGGCTGACCGGCCGCTGGACGACGTCGTCGTCCGTGACCCATCCGGCCCTGAGGGGGGGCTCTTCTTCGGCGGCACCAACGTCCCCATCGAAACTCTGGCCTGCTATCTCGCTGCCGGGCACTCCCTGGACCGCTATCTGCTGGACTACCCATCGGTGGCCCGCTGGCAGGCGGTCGCGCTACTCGATCGGTTCTCGGAGTCAATCGGTAGGCTCTACGCCGCCCCCGGAGGCGGCTGAGCCCAGAGGCCTGTCCGGCGCCCTCTGCCTCCAGGTGCAAGAGTTCGCGGCCCTGGACGGATTCGCCGAAAGGGCTGCTTGTCGCTCTGTGCCGCGTGGACCTTCGCACGAAACAGGTCCACCGGGGATGAGTCAGTTTCCAGGAGGGTTAGGAGAGAGTCTCGCCCGAAACTTCACTCTCCAGCTCCAGGCGGTCGGCGGCCCGGGGTGCGCCGGGCTGCTCGTCGTCGCCTTCTTGCCCGGCGGTCGATGGCTCAGAAACAGTGGCTGGCAAGTCGAGCGGTAGCGGTCCGGGGGAGGGATCCGAAAACGGGAACGGCGTGAGCCAGGTCATTCAGTCCACCAATCTGAGGTTGGACGCAGAAGATCGGAGGTTGGCTGGGACACGGCTAAAACTTAGAAGGGCCGCTTCGAGCCGGGCGGGACATGGCCTCGGACGGGGGCGCGTTTGTAGATTAGGTGCTATGTTCCGAGCGCTCCGGAGTACTGACGGGGTCGCATGCCAAGGTAGACTAGTGTCCTGTAACAGTGAATTGCGGCATAACTCAGGCTGGTCCGTGTGCGTCCAGAGTACGCTGGGCGAAGCGCGCGATGCTCGCGAGGATCTCGTCGGCGGTCTTCACCCAGACGTAGGGCTTGCCGGTCTCGTTGTGTACGGCGATGAACTCCTGGATGGCGGTGACCAGCTCGCGCACGCTCCTGTGCACACCTCGGCGCAGCTGTTTCGTCGTCAGGGCCGCGAACCAGCGCTCGACCAGGTTCATCCACGAGGCATAGGTCGGTGTGAAGTGGAAGTGGAAGCGCGGGTGACGGGCGAGCCAGCGCTGGATGGCCGCGCTCTTGTGTGGGCTCGCGTTGTCCAGGATGATGTGGATGGCCAGGGCAGCGGGCACGCTGGCGTCGATCTCCTCCAGGAAGCGGCGAAACTCACGGGCACGCTGCCTGGAGAAGGTCTTGCCGATCACCTTGCCCGTCCTGGCGTTCAGGGCGGCATACAAGGACGTGGTGCCGTGGCGCTTGTAATCATGCGTCCGCCGCTCCGCCTGCCCGGCTTCGAGCGGGAGCACGGGAGCGCTCCGGTCCAGCGCCTGGATCTGCGGCTTCACGTCCACGCAGAACACCACCGCGTGCGCGGGCGGATTGAGGTAGAGCCCCACGATGTCGCGCACCTTCTCGATCAGCTGCGGATCGGGAGAGAGCTTGAACGTCTCGACCCGGTGCGGCTGGAGATCGAATGCACGCCAGATCCGGCTGATGGTCATCGCGCTCAGCCCCGTGGCGCGTGCCATCTCGCGCGTGCTCCAGTGCGTTGCCCCCCGCGGCGTCGTCTCCAGGGTCCGCACGATCACGTCCTCGATCTGCTCGTCCGTGATCTTGCGCGGCGCTCCCGGCCGGGGCTCATCGAGCAGCCCGGCAATGCGCCGCTCCACGAAGCGCTGGCGCCACTTGCCGACCGTGGCCGGCGCCACCCGCAGCCGCCTCGCCACCGTCTTGTTGTCCTGCCCGCTCGCGCACGCCAGCACCATCCGCGCCCGCTGCGCAAGCGCCGGGGCGCTGCGCCGGCGCCGGGCCAGCGACTCCAGCTCTCGCTTCTCCGTCGGGCTCAACGTCAACTCTGCCTTCGGTCGGCCTGTACGCATGTGGAGCACCCTCCCTGGAGGTCGCCCCAATCTACACCGTCACGACATATGCCGCAAACTTCTGTTACATGACACTAGACACATCCAAGCCAATTCATGGCCCGTGGGCCTGCTGATGCTGGGAGCGACGAGCGCGTGTGACGCATCCCGGCCGCGGGCTCCGCTGAGAACGCCGGAGGAGGGCGAGCTAAGCGTCTAGCTTGTTGACGAAGCACGCGTAAGGCCGCCGGTGGATGGGTTCTAAGGGGCACCGCCTTCAGGCAGGTTGGAATGTTCGACGACTTCATTCGTGAGCTGGAAAAGCTGGAGCGGCAGCGCATCGAAGTACGTATTCCTGTGGAGGCCGATGAAGATGGGTATCTGGACAAGGAGTGTCCTTCCGACTTGTGCCTGTTCCAGTTCAAGGTTCATGAGGAGGACTGGACGAATCTTGTGTCGGACGATGGGGTTTTCTGTCCGATGTGTCGTCACTCGGCACCGGCTGACTCGTGGTGGACTAGGGAGCAGCTAAAGGGCGCCGAGCGTCAGGTCATTGAGCAGCTGGAGGCGCACCTAGATGAGGCGCTGCGACGAGGGGCCAAGGAGTTCAATCGTCGACAACGTAGCAGCGGGTTTGTTCGTATGTCGCTCGAAGTCCGCGGCACGCGCGCTCGGCGAGCAATTGTCCCGCTGGCTAGTACGGAGCCACTCGACCTTCGTATCACTTGTGAGGCCTGTACTGCCCGTTATGCGGTCGTGGGCAGCGCGTTCTTTTGCCCGGCCTGTGGACATAGCTCTGCAACGAGAGTCTTTGATGACAGTGTGAGGAAGGTGCGTCTGAAAGCGGAGGCGTCTGAGTCGCTACCGGCGCACTATGCGCGCCTAGGCTCGAAGAATGAAGGAGAGATTCTAGCTCGGTCTCTCTTAGAGACCGCACTATCCGACTGCGTGGTCGCTTTTCAGCGGCTCTGCGAGCAGCTGTATGCGGCGCATGCCGGGACCCCAGTTGCACCCGACGTCTTTCAGCGGTTGGAAGCTGGGAGTCAGCGTTGGCGTGAGCTTTTGGGAGAAGGCTATGAGGACTGGCTACCGGCCAACCAGCTCGAAGAACTGCAGGTGCTATTCAACCGCCGCCATCTCCTTCAACACACCGAGGGAATTGTCGATGAGAAGTATCTCGCCCGTTCCGGCGATACGACATACCAGATCGGGCAACGGATCGTTGTGCGACGGGCGGACGTCGCTCGCATGGCGGACTTGATCACGGAACTCGCAAACGCGCTGCGGCGACGGCTTGACTGATCCCCGGCGCTCGCCTCCATCGGATCGCTCGCCATGGATCCTCCACTGCCGGTCTGGAGGAAAGGATGCTTGAGGGCGCTAGCACTTCGACTGAGTCCCGTGAGTAGCACGCCACCGCTATGGTCGTGGAGGGCCTTCCCGTAGCTCTTGCCGCAACCCGGGTCTTCCTGAAACGGTGGCTGCTCGGGACGTACCAAGGCGGGATCAGGAACGACCACCTGCCATACTACCTCGACGAGTACACCTTCCGCTTCAACCGGCGCGCATCCGGCTCACGGGGCCTGCTCTTCTACCGCTTGCTGGAGCAGGCCGTCCAGACCGACCACACACCCACCCACGAACTCTTCCTGAACACCGACCGGGGCGCGCGCCGTCGGGTTTGACCGATCGCGCGGGTAAGGGGTATTATATTGTCGATTACGGCCGTGGCCGGAGGATAACTGCCAATATGTTGCCGATAGAACTCCAAACCCCGCGCGACATGGCACGGATGCTGGCCCGTCGGGTCAAGGCGCTCCGCCTGGACCGCGGCTGGACTCAGCAGGAGGTCGCCGAGCGCGCCGGCCTCACCCTGGCGACCTACCGCCGGTTTGAGCGTACCGGGCACATATCCCTGGAGCGCCTCCTCAAGCTCGCGGTGATCCTGGATGCTCGCGCGGGTTTCGACCAACTCTTCGTCCGCTCTCCTGCGCGGTCCTTGGCTGAGCTGGAGCAACGAGCGGAGCGGCAAACACGCAAACGAGGCAAGCGACGCGATGCGCAAACTTGAGGTACGACTCGACTGGGGGGACGAGCAGGTTGTGGTCGGCACTCTCGCCGAGCAGGAGCGGCGCATCTACTTCGAGTACGACGCCGCATTCCTGGATGCATCCCTGCCCATCTCGCCATTCAAGCTCCCCGTGAGACCGGGCCTGTTCGAGCATGCGGAACGGGACTTCGCTGAGGTGTTCGGCGTCTTCAACGACTCCCTACCCGATGGTTGGGGCCTCCTGCTCATGGACCACGAGTTCAAGAAGCGGGGATTGGATCCGGCTACGGTGTCCGTGCTCGATCGCTTGGCCTACATCGGCACGCGTGGCATGGGCGCGCTCACCTACCATCCCCCGACGGCGACCGCAGAGGAGGAGAGCCTCTGGATCGATCTGGACGCGCTGGCGCGCCAGGC
>ERZ777003.3301-NODE-3301-length-16049-cov-11.721270_pt1 | contig 16049 bp, 16 predicted proteins | sample MGYA00374956_ERZ777003 | MGnify/ENA primary metagenome ERZ777003 (study PRJEB29302, sample SAMN06268252) | bioreactor metagenome | isolation source: Joint BioEnergy Institute, California, USA | place: USA:Joint BioEnergy Institute, California, USA | collected... | reverse complement strand
GCCCGAAGGGCAACGGTCGTCTTGTCGGCTGCCGCCGTGCCGCTCATCGGAGGGATCAGCACACGAATGTGAACAGGCGTGTTTCGCTGGTTAGGGAACACGATGCCGGTTTCATGATCGCCGCTGAAGCGCACCATCGGCTCGTCGATGACCGTCACCGGCACGAACGCGCCGCTGTGCAGCAGCGTGCCCTCTCTTGCCCGCGTCAGCACCGGCTCGAGGAAATACCTGCCGGTTTCCGGGAAGGTGGCGGCAACCCGTGCCTGCAGCTTGTCTCCCGTGCCGCTTACCTGTGCGCGATGCGAGCCGATCGGTTGATACGCGCTGTCGTAGACGTTGACCTGCAACACCAGGCTTGAAGGGGATTGACCCTTGGCATTGATCTGAACCGGCACTGCATTTTCGCCCGGCCAGATCACTTCCGGCAGTTCGATCTCGGCCCGCGCGGAGAAGCGCGTCGCGTCCAACTCCACCGGCCCAATCTGGCCGAACATGTCCGGGCGATGGAATGTGCCACCCGTGTGCTTCCATTGCGACGCACCGCCCCCGCTCTGGTCGTTACGGCAGAAGTTGATGCCCCATACCTGCCCCGATCCGCCGCGCAGGTTCAGCGCCGCAAACGGGATGAACATCTCGGCAATCCAGGCACTATCCGTCTTGCCGACGGCGGCATCCCAACGGCTCGTCCAGTTTGGATCGCCGGACAGCTCATCCAGCTTTGTCCCGCCCGCATTGACGACGAAATGGTAATAGTCCTTGCGGGTCCGGCCTGGATCGAGGAAGAGCTCGACAATGTCGTCCGACCAAAGGTTCGTGTCACGCTCCCTGCTGCCGGCACGCACCTGGGAGGGGTCGTCGTAGTCGCAGATGTACAGCACGTACAAGCCGTCCTGCGTGAACCCGACCTTGACGGTTGTATCCCTGGCAGCCGGCGTATTGGCCAGTGTCACGAACCCTGACACGACCGCGGCTGCGTCCCATTCCCCGGCACTGATCACACCATCGATCTTCGGGGGCGTCTGCAGCCGAGATGCCGGAAGCTTCCACGACGCCGCAAGGGCATCCGCGCCCAGACAGGAGAACAACACTGCCACACCAATCACACAGCTCTTCCTGATCACTTTATCTCTCCTGCGGGATAGTCACACAAACATGAAGCGCGCGTCCTCTGGCATGGCCCCACTCATGGCCCCAACGCGCGCAGGATCCCCCTCCGGACAGTCCATCACCCCTCAGCACTGCCGCGATCAGCTCCACCGGCTACCAGACATAAGGAGGGAGCACCTTGGCGTCGTACAGTTCGGATCGGTTGAGCCACACGACCGAACCATCGTTCTGAAGCTGGTTCCTGCCGCGATTCATGTGCGCGCCCAGATCAACGTAGGCCGCCAGCTCCGAATCGGAGCAGATCTGATCCTACACCCAGACCTTGTAGTCCTTCATGGACGTGATGGTCGTCTTGCCGTCCCGGATGTTGCGGGCATGCATACCGAAGCCGTTGTAGGTGATCGCCTTGTCCCACAGGGTCTCGGGCGTGCCCCCCTGATGGAAAGGCGATGCCGTCATGCTTCGATCCGGGCAGTAGAAGATCATGTAGCTGCCCGTGTAGTTGGGATACAGCAGGGTTGTGATGCACCCGCATTCGGGCCGGCCGACCAGTCGCTGTGGATGACCCCGCCCAGGCGCAAACGCTGCCAGCTCGGGCTTCCCGGCGAGCTCATGAAGCTGGGAAACTTATCGCCGTTGTCATTCAGGTACATGCGCAGCGCCAGCCCCTGGCTGCGCAGATTGGAGGCGCAGGCGATACGGTTGGCACTCTCCCTGGCTTTCTGCAGGGCGGGCAGCAATATCGCTATGAGAACTGCGATTATCCCGATCACCACCAACAGCTCGACGAGGGTGAATGCACTTCGCCGCATACCTGCCTCTCAGATAGATGGTCAGAGCACCAGGGGCGCGATGGTCTCACGCCCCTGGGCCACCTCGTTACCGGCGTTACTTCCTGGGTCGACGCAGCAGGGACAACCCAGCGACGCCCAGCAATGCCGCGCCCGTGGGCTCCGGGATGGCATCATCGAACCGGAACTCCACCTCCGAGACGCGGAGGTTGTGGTGCTGCGATGACTGCACATCGATCTTCACCCACTTGGTCGTGACCGGAGCATCCAGAACCAGCGAGTAGTAGATCTCGCGCTCATCCGAAGTGGGCGCGCTGTTGGCCAGGAGCACGACACCAAGCTGATTCCATTCGTGCCGTTGTCGCTGATGGAATAGGTGATTGAATCCGGGAAAGCATCCCACTGATCGGCCTTCGCCACCTGCACGAAGAACTCCGTGGCGGTCATGGCGCTGTCCAGCTCGAACGTGATGGTCAGGTTGCCGCCATGCACGTCGCTGGGGAAGTAGGACATGCTGCCGTCATCCACACCCGGCGCTTCGGGAAACTCGCGGATCAGCGCCGAAATGCTGTACATTGCCTTGTCGTCCACCAGCGCGCCAACGCCGGACCAGTTGGTCCCAACCCTGTCGAACTCACGCTGGTCTTGGTTGCATCGGCCCCCGACGTCGGCGCAACGCTGTACGTGTACGTTCCCTTGGCGTCATTGAGCACCTCCACCACTGCCGACGAAGCAGAGGACGCCGAGCAGACCGCGATCAATCCACTGAGAAGCAGGCGATTCATGACGATTCCTCCTATTGAAAATGAACTCCCTATGCGTCATCTGGCGCAGGCCGCTCATTGCATAGCCTTTTGCTCGCAGTGACTCACGGAGTCGCCTTCGATCAATTTGACGGGTACGACAACCTTATGATGTGATCCCAACCAGCCCTTCTGGCTGCGGAGTTGCAGGACGCGCTGCATTGCTTTGCGCCCAATCTCCAGCGGCCGCGTCGCCACGCGCGTCGGAATCGGCCGACAAATTGCCGACAGCGCGTCATCGTCGAACGACACCAGGCTTACATCAGCAGGCATCTGCAAGCCGTGCCGCGCGAGCACATGCTGAACCATCAGCACGCTCAGTGACGTGGGGGTGATGATCGCCTCGGGCAGATCACCTTCAGCCACCCACTTCTCCGCTGCTTCCTCAAAGGCCTCGGGAGTAACCTCGCGGACCGAACGCAAATCCTTGTCCGCGATCTGGATGCCGGCATTCAGGAGTTCCAGGCGAACGCCCGCCAGACGCTCGTTCCAGGCACTCACGTGCCCCGGCCCGCCAAGCCATCCGATCCGACGGAATCCTCGCTCCAGCAGATACTGCGCGGCACACCGCCCGCCGCTGATGTTGTCAGAGACGACGCAGTCGACGCCCAGGCCTTCGTGGTGATGGTCCGCCAGGACCACCCTCACCTTGCGCCGCAGCAGCTCCTCGACCATGTCGCGTTCGGAGTTGCCCAGCAGGATGACACCATCCGCCTGCTCAAGCTTCGCGAAAAGCGCGTCCTTCCCGTCCGTGTCCTCGACATAGGTCACGCGGCATGTGACGCCCGTCTCATCCTCGGCCACCTCCTGGATGCCGCGGACGACCTGCATCTGGAAGCCGCCCGGCAGCCCTTCGTTCTTCCGAGACAGGTTGCACATCACCAGCTCGATCACGCACTGGCTTTCGATAGCGCCGGCTGCAGCCGTCGCCTGCACCGACCGATACCCCAGCTCCTTGGCGACGCGGAGCACCTTCTGCCGCACCTGCGGCGGGGCATTCTGCTTCCCGCTGAGGATCCGGGAAACCGTCGCGTGAGAGACGCCCACCCTGTCTGCGATGTCAATCAGTCGAGCCACGCAGTACAACTCCCGTGAACAGCTTTGCGTACATCATGTAAACGTTGCGTACAACATAGCCCACAACTGGCGGATGTCAAGAGAATTCAAGGCGGAAACGTCTCGGATATCTTTGAGAAATGCGTGTACACAGATTTACACAGAATGGGGCAGGCTGGGCCCGATCCCCCTGCTCGTCGATTCGAACGGGAACCCGGCGGGCTTTCAGGCCGTGCGCGATACAGAAGTCATAGAAGCGCCGGAACACGATCGTGGCCCGAAACTCGAGGCGTCTGTGGCCGAAGCGTTCAACGCTGATCGCCACATCGAAGGGCTCGAGCCGCTCGATGTCCCTGCGGCGACAGTGCAGCTCGACGTGGTTGTCGTCCCCCCCTTCGCCCAACAGGCATGCGTGGATTGGTTGGGCGAAACGGCTCGTGCCATGGCGCTCCAGACAGCGTTGACTCGGACAGCGACGGCATGAGCAGGTTGCGAACCGGCCGGTTCACCACCCTTTGCCGCCACCTGACGGCGAGCCCTCACTGCAGCAGGAATGTAAGCAAGGGATACGAAAAGGGTTAGGAGGAATGGGCGATACAGGGCTCGAACCTGTGACCTCACGGGTGTGATCCGTGCGCTCTGGCCAACTGAGCTAATCGCCCTGCGTGAGGGTTAGCGGAAATACTTTAAGGGGATGGTCGGGACAAATCAACCGGCTGGGGCAGGTGGACCGATGGATTGGCGGGGGTTGGTTTGCTAATGTCGTCGGCCGTTCCGGCTAGAGGAAATGGATGTCCGAGCAGAGAACTGACACGGGGGAGCCAGCGGAGAAAACAGCGTCCGCGCCCGCGGCTGCGCGGTCCGGGAGCTTCGTCTCGCATGCCAAGCTGATCGGTTTCCTGACGCTGATCAGCCGCATCCTGGGGATGGCGCGCGAAAGCGTGGCGGCTGCGTTTTTCGGGCCGGCAGGCTGGTCAGCCTTCACCGTCGCGTTCACGATCCCCAACCTGTTCCGCAAGCTGTTTGGCGAGGGCGCGCTGTCGGCTGCGTTCATCCCCCTCTACGCGCAGGCGGTGAAGCAGGAGCAGCAGGCCGCAGACTGCCAGCCACAATCGGCGCAGGATTTTGCCAATGCCAGCGTCAACCTGCTCGTCGCCATCCTCGTAGCGCTGACGATCATCGGCGAGCTGGTGCTGCTGGCGATCGGGCTTTGGTGGCCGATGCCAGCCGAGAAGCTGCTGGCTGTGAAGCTCACCGCCATCATGCTGCCCTACGTGCTGCTGGTGTGCGGCACGGCCTTTCTCGGATCGATCCTCCAGGTGCACAAGCGATTTGCAGCCGTCGCGGCAGTGCCGATCCTGCTGAACCTGGCGCTGATCGTGGCGATCCTGCTGGCGGCGCGGTTTCTGGATCTGTCGACCGATGAGGGGCAGACGCGCGGAGTCATCTGGCTGAGCGTGTCGGTGCTGGTAGCCGGCGTGCTGCAGGTGCTGGGGCTGGTGCCGTCGCTGCGTGCGGTGGGATTTCGCTTCCGGCCGGTGCTGCACTTCTGGACGCCGCCGATCCAGCGGATGCTCAAACTCAGCATTCCCGTGGCGATCGGCGCGGGCGTGTTGCAGCTTTCGGTGATGATCGACCGCGGGCTGGCGTGGTTTCTCGCGGCGCCGGCGGGTGATACGCATTTTTCGCTGCTGGGGCTGACGTTGCGCTATCCGCTGATCGAAGGCGCTGCCGCGCGGCTGAACTGGGCACAGTATCTGTACCAGTTCCCGCTGGGCGTGTTTGCGATCGCGCTGGCGACGGCGATCTTCCCGAGCCTGTCGGATGATGCGCTGGAGGTCGATCGCGAGCGGTTCCGGCATGTGCTGCGGCGCGGGATCGAGGCGGCACTGTTCATCGGATTGCCTGCCAGCGTCGGGCTGATCCTCGTGCGCGAGCCGGCTGTGGCGCTGCTGTTCGAACGAGGCAGCTTCACGCCGGATGACACCTACTGGGTTGCGTTGGCAACGGGCCTGTATGCCTCGGCCATCTGGGCGTTCAGCCTGCAGCAGATCCTCAATCGCGCGTACTACGCCCTGCACGACACGCTCACGCCGCTGGTGCTGAGCATCGTGACATTGATCGTCAACCTCGTGGTCGAGCTGCCGCTGATGTGGACGGGCCTTCGCGAAGCCGGCATGGCGGCGGGAACGGCTGTCAGCTTCGGCCTGCAGGCAGTGGTGATGATCTACCTGCTGAGCCGACGGATCGGCGGCATGGGGCTGCGGGCGAGCATCGCGCCTGTGATGAAGATGCTCGTGGCGACGGTGGTAATGCTGATCGCCTGCCTGGCGGTCCAGCGGATACCGGGCTATCCCGGCGGCGCGGGCAAGACCGCTCGCGCGATGCAACTGATGATCATCGTCTGCGTCGGCGGGATCAGCTATTTCGCAGCCTGCGCAGCCATGGGAATCAATGTGCTGCAGCACATCCTGCCGCGGCGACGAAATGCTGCCTCATGACGGATCTTCACCGCATGACAGCCGACACGCGCAGCTCGCCGTCCGCCCATCGGAACCAGCGTGAGAACAAGCCGATGTACTCGACCTTGCCGTCGCGGCTGATGGTCGTCCAGAGATAGCGGTCCTGAAACTGCACGTCGTCGAGATACCGCTCGGCTGAGATACGGTGGAGCAGATCGTCGACCAGGTCATCGGACCGCTGAGTCTGCTCGGTGACGTACTCACGGAAGCTCTGCTCGCTGGGCCGGGAGAGGAAGGCCCCGCCCGCCAGGAGAACCAGGAGAATGAGGATGATCAGTGTTTTCATGTTTCGGCTGATACATTAGACACGCGCCAGGGGTGGAGGTCGAGGGGGGAGGTGGAAAGGAGCCGACGAAGGGGTCGCAAAGACTGGGAGACGAAGAGACGAAGTGGTTCAAACGCTACTGGCCACTGGCCACTGGCAACTGACAACTCGCAACTGGCAACTGACAACTGACAACCGACCACACCGCAGGGTCCGGTTCAGCGGACCGGTTATCCGGACAACCGAAAGGCTTGACCTGCGAGGCCGGGCAAGTAACAATCCATCCGGATAAGCGGATGAATATTTCAGATCCACCCGGTGGTCTGTCTGTCCGATCCGGCGATCGGCTGCGGGCGTCTGCATCGAGCGCCCCGCCCCGCCACCGACGGAGCTTCTCATGCGAATCGACCAACTGCTCAACAACGGCAAGCCGACGGTCTCCTTCGAGTTTTTTCCCCCGAAGACCGATGCCGGGTTTACCTCGCTGTTCGAGACGATCGACCAGCTCCATCCCCTGCATCCCAGCTATGTCTCGGTCACGTACGGCGCCGGCGGCAGCACGCGGCAGAAGACGGTCGACCTGGTCGCTCGTATCCAGACCGAGCTGAAGATCCGTGCGATGGCGCACCTGACGTGCGTCGGCCACACAGCCGACGAGATCGGAGGGATCCTCGATGAGCTGTGGGAAAAAGGCGTGCGAAACGTGCTGGCGCTTCGCGGTGATCCGCCGGGCGGGCAGGCGCAGTTCGTGCCGACCGAGGGCGGCTTTGCCCATGCCGATCAGCTCGTGAAATACGTGGTGTCGCGCCACGATTTCTGCGTGGGCGTCGCGGGATATCCCGAAGGCCACCCCCAGTGCCTCAACCGCACGCGCGACCTGGAGCATCTGAAGTCCAAGGTCGACAACGGCAGCTGTTTCGTCGTGACGCAGCTCTTTTTCGACAATGCCGACTTCTACCGCTTCCGCGAGGAAGCCCGGGCGATGGGGATCAAGGTCCCGATCATCGCCGGGATCATGCCGATCACCAACCTCAGCCAGATCAAGCGGTTTGTCAGCATGTGCGGGGCGAAAATCCCCCATCGCCTGCTGACCAAGCTCGAATCCCGCGAGCATGACCCCGAAGCCGTGCTGCAAACCGGCATCGACTACGCCATCAACCAGTGCCGCGACCTGCTGTTCAATGATGTCGACGGCTTGCACTTCTACACCCTCAACAAAAGCAAGGCGACGGTCGAGATCTGCCGGTCGCTGGGGGTGGAGCACGCGTATTAGCGGCAGTTTGCAGTCGGCAGTCTGCGGTCTGCAGAGAGGCTCGGAAGACAGAAGAGAGAATGGTGGCCTCTGCAAGCCGCCGTGCCCGCTGCCCGCTGCTGCCTGCCGCCTGCTGCCTGCCGACCCCGTTTGCAGCCGGGCACGCGATTCGCTATTTTATCGGTGCTGGATCGGGCGAATGGCATTGCCGCGCGAAGGGCTTTGCCCGGCAAAGGAGCGCGCGGCGGATGGGGCATGGATGAGACGCTCAGGACCCAACGGAGCGGGTCGCCACCAACGGCACAGGCCGGCGGACGCCACTTGCGGGTCCGGCCAGTCGTCTCCCCTCACCAGTTTTCGTAAGCCAAACGCTCTGTCATAACGATCCGTCCCGTGACGGAAAGCGTACAGACATCTCGCAGATGCCGTCGCCCATTGCCGGTAGCGACGACGCGATGAAGGAGCTTTGAGCGTGATCTTCAATTCGTTACTCGGCATGTTCAGCGTCGACATGGGGATCGACCTGGGAACCTGCAACACACTCGTCTGCATCAAGGGTGAGGGCATCGTGCTCAACGAGCCGAGCGTCGTCGCCGTCAAGAAAGGGACCAATCGCGTCCTGCAGGACGGCAATGCGGTGGGCCTGGTCGCCAAGGAGATGCTGGGCAAGACGCCCACCAGCATTACCGCCGTCCGTCCGCTCAAGGACGGCGTCATCAGCGATTTCGAGATCACCGAGGCCATGCTGCGGTACTTCATCCGCCGCGCACAGGGCCGCCGGCACTTCGTCCATCCGCGCGTCGTCATCGCCATTCCCTCCGGCATCACCGCCGTCGAGAAACGCGCCGTGCTCGATTCCGCCGAGCGCGCAGGCGCCCGACGCGTCTACCTGGTTGATGAGCCGATGGCAGCCGCCATCGGCGCCGCCCTGCCTGTGACCGAGCCGACGGCCAGCATGATCGTCGACATCGGCGGCGGCACGACCGAGGTCGCCATCATCTCGCTGGCTGACGTCAGCGTCTGCCAGTCGGTCCGCGTCGGCGGAGACGACTTCGATGAGGCGATCATCAACCACATGAAAAAGACCTACAACATGGCGATCGGCGAGCAGATGGCTGAGCGGATCAAGATCGAGATCGGCTCGGCTGCGCCGTTCAGCGACAACGAACCCACCATGGAGGTCCGCGGCCGCGACCTGATCTCCGGTCTGCCGCGCAAGACCGACGTGACGGCTGAGGAAATCCGCGAAGCCCTCCAGGAGCCCGTCACCCAGATCATTGAAGCCGTCACCCGCACGCTGGAAATGGCTGAACCGGAACTGGCCGCCGACCTGGTGGACAACGGCATCACGATGGCTGGAGGATCCAGCCTTCTCCGCGGCCTGACCACCGTGATCAGCAACGCCACCGGCCTGGATGTTCGCCTGGCCGAAGACCCCCTGACCTGCGTCGCCCGCGGCACAGCGGTCTACCTCGAGAATCTCGAGATCTGGAAAGACACGCTGGAGAGCGATGCGGACGATGTGTGATCCGGCTTCGCCCGATTGCGGATTGCGGATTTCGGATTGCGGATTTGAAGGAGGATCGCATGGATGCGACCGAACTCAAGAAGCGAACCAAAGCCTTCGCACTCCGCTGCATGCGATTGGCTGACAGCCTCCCGCCAACGCCCAGCGGCCGGGTCATTGCCCACCAGTTGCTGCGCAGCAGCACTTCCGTCGCCGCAAACTACCGTGCAGCGTGTCGGGCACGCTCAGTAGCCGAGTTCACGTCCAAGATGGGCGTCGTCGAAGAAGAGGTCGATGAAACGGCTCTATGGATGGAGCTGATCATGGAAAGCCAGATGGCAACGCATAAGTTTGTGATGCCGCTGTGGCAGGAAGCTGACGAGCTGACCCGCATCGTCGTCGCCTCGATCCGGACGGCCAGGAAAGCCCCAATCCGCAATCCGAAATCCGCAATCCGCAATCGCTGATGCCTCTACTGCGCTTCAATCACGTCTTCGCCTTCCTGATGCTCCTGAGCATCATCAGCGCATTCGTGATTCCCCAGCGGATGACGGATGTGGTCGCGGCGCATCTGCGGACGTTTTTTGCGCCGGTGGCCTGGCCGCTGCATCGGATCGCATGGTCGATCCATTCCCGCATGGTCGATCCACATGCGGGCGATACCCGGCCGGAAATCGACATCCGAGCCGAGAATGCCTGGCTTCGGACGGAACTGCTGCGCGTCACGCGCCAGCTCGAAGAGCTGATCCGCATCAACGCCGACCGCGACCAGCTCGGCTCGCTGCGGGATGCGTCGATCCCGATGGCGGTGGTCGGCACCGATAGCAACCGCGATGCGCTGTTCCTGCGGCCGTTGCTGCGAGCCGAAATCTCGGAGAATCTGGCGGTGATTTATCCGTACGGGATCGTCGGCCGGCTGGACCGCGTTGGCGCCGGTTCGTCGCCGCGTGTGCGGCTGATCACGGATGTCGATTTCCGCCTGACGGGCAGCTTCCGGCGGTATGTCGAAGGCCCGGAGGGGCGCGCGCAGGTGCAGGTGCTCAGCCCATCGCCCTATCTGGTTGAGGGCGTCGGCAACGGCAAGATGGTGATGCGCAATGTCACCGAGCGGCAGGCCCAGGAGATGGGCTTACGGCCCGGCGATCTGGTCGTGCTGGACGATCCGGACTGGAGCCATCATCTGTGGGGCCAGACGATCGGCCGGATCACCTCGATCCGCCCCCGCCCCGAGGCCCCGCATTTTGTCCTGATCGAGCTGGAACCGCTGCAAAACCTGAAAATGCGGCGGGAGGTTATGGTGTTTGACAGATGATGTAACCGGAGGAAACGCGGAGAAAATGCGTGGTGGAGAAATGAGGGCGAATCTGAGATTTGAGATCTGAGACGTGATTTCAAATTTCAGATCTCAGATCGCAGATTTCAGATTCGCGATCCGTCCTCCTCCATTCCGCAATCCGCAATCCAAAATCCCAAATGCGCCTGATCCCCTTCCTCATCCTCGCCTACGTCGCCATCGGCATGCAGCTGGGGCTGGGGTCGCTGCTGGCGTTTGGCGGATCGCCGCCGAACTTCGTGCTGCTGGCGGTGATCTTCATCGCGCTGCAGGCTCCGCGCGAGCCGGCGCTGCTGGGGTGCTTTGCGCTGGGGTTGATCCACGACCTGGTCTCGCAGCATCCGCTGGGGCTGCACGCGCTGGCCTACGGCCTGTCGGCGATCCTGATCGTCAGCGCGCAGTCCGCCTTTCAGCGGGACAATCCCCTGGCGCACGTGCTGCTGGCGCTGGCCAGTGGCATCATCGTGATGGTGGTGATCCTGCTGAACCAGCGCTTCAAGCCGGCGGTCGCGGTGGCGGCTGCGGAGGCTGAAAACGCCCTGCCGCCGATCGGCATGCGCGCCGGCGCGCTGATCTGGGGTGTGATCTGGACCACGATCCTGGCGCCGGTCGTCCTGTGGCCATTGAGCCATCTGCGGCGGCCGTTCGGTTTCGACCGATGGCGCTAGCACGGAGGCTACGCGATGTTTGAACGACGCCTCAAGATCTTCCTGATGGTGCTGATGGTGGTGACGGCCGTCATCGCCCTCAAGGCCGCCCACATCCAGGTCGTCGAACACGAATACTGGACCGAGCGCGCAGCCGACTCGATGAAGCGCACGATCTACGTCGAGACGACGCGCGGCCGCATCCTCGACCGCAACGGCGAAGAGCTCGCCGTCGACCTGCCCTGTACCGACGTCGTCGTCGACTATCGCGCTCTCACCCCCGAGCCGGACGAGAAATGGGTCCGCTCCAGGGCCCTCTCCCGTCTGCGCCGTCACAACTGGGACGCCTATCTCGCCGCCGATCGCCCCGCGCGCCGGCAGATGCTCGAAGACGAGATCGCAGCCGTCAAAGCTGACATCGAGTCGATGTGGGACGTACTCGCGGACGTCACCGGCACGCCCCGCCAGCGCATCGACGAGACGCGCGACAACATCGTCAAGCGCGTCGAGATGCGAAAACGCTACATCTGGTACAAGGGCTACGAGCGAGCCGTCAAACAGCACGAGCAGGCTGCGCCGCCGCCCTTCTGGCAGCGCTGGCTGCTGGGCGAGTCGGTCGAAGGTCCGAAGCTCGAGGAATTCCGCATCGAGGTGGCTGAGGAAACGCAGTCGCACGTCATCGTCGGCGACATCAGCACCGAGGCCATCAACTACCTTGGCAAGCACATCGATCGCTTCCCCGGCATGTCGCTGCGTCCGGGCGTGCATCGCGTCTATCCGTTCAAGGATGTCGCGGCTCATGTGCTGGGGCGCGTGGCGAAGGTCACGCGCGAAGACCTGCAAAAGGATCCAAATCCCGATGACGAACTGCGCAAGTACTGGCAGAACGACCTGATCGGCCGCACCGGCATTGAGGCGCTGGCCGAACCGGCGCTTCGTGGATCGCGCGGACGGATGTTCCGCCATTTCGGCGTCACCCAGCCCATCCCCGACACGCCGCCCGTCCCCGGCCAGGATGTCCGCATCACCATCGATATCCTTCTGCAGCAGCAGATCCAGGAGGCGTTCGCCAACGCCACCATCCCGATCAACCGCAACCAGTCCGAAACCCACGAGATGCACGGCGCAGCCGTCGTCATCGACGTGCCGACCGGTGAGATCCTCGCTCTGGTCTCCTATCCCTCGTACGACCTGAACCGCTTCGACGAGCTGTACGCCAGCATGGTGCGCGACGACATCAACAAGCGCCTGCTCAACCGCGCCACCCAGTATCCGCTGGAGCCGGGTTCAACCGTCAAGCCGATCGTCGGCCTGGGCGCGATCAGCGACGGTCTCATCGGCGCGCACGGCACGATCGAGTGCACCGGCTATCTCGTGCTCGACGGCCGCACCTATCGTGTCGGCCGGTGCTGGGTGGCCAGCAAGTTTGCGTCGCTGCTGGGCGAGCGTGGCGTGGCGCATCATCCGATTCCCTGGAGCGATGCCCATCCCACCGGCCATCTGACGTATTCCGACGCCCTTCAGCGAAGCTGCAACGTCTACTTCGAGACGCTGGCCGACAAGATGGGCCTGGAGGGGCTGAGCAAGTGGTATCGACAGTTCGGCCTGGGTATGCCGGTGGGGATCGGGATTCCCGAATCATCCGGCCGACTGCCCGACAGCTTCCGCGGCCCAGCCGATGTGCGCCGATCGGCGACGTGGTTTGCCGGCATCGGCCAGGGGCAGATCGCCGCAACGCCGCTGCAGATGGCGAATGTCTCCGCCACGATCGCGCGCTACGGCACGTGGATTCGCCCCACGCTGATCCGCGGCGAGACGCCGATCGATCAGCGCCTCATCCGCCGCGGCGAAGGCGAGTTCGCGAAGGATCGCCGCCAGCTCCCGCTCGACCCAGCCGGCTTACAGCAGGCCCACGACGGCATGGAACGCGTGGTCAGCACCATCGCCGGTACGGGACATGCCTTGCATCAGGCCCGGGTATCCGTCGCCGCCAAGACGGGCACGGCGCAGGCCGCCAAGTTCAGCATCCCGGTTCGCGATGAGAACGGCGAATACGTCCGCGACGCACGCGGCCGCATCGTTCGTCGCATCCTCGAACCCGGCCGGCCGGGCGCTCCGAATCCCGAAGCCGTCTGGTATCTGGCCTTTGGCGAAGACGGCAAGGATCTGAACCACGGCTGGGTGATCGGCTTTGCGCCTGCCGATAATCCGAAAATCGCCTTCGCGGTCATGGTAGAATACGGCGGCTCCGGCGGCGGTACGGCTGCCAATATCACGATGAAGATGCTGGAAGCCTGCGTGGAGCACGGATATCTTTCGCCACAGAAATAGCGGGCATGTCACCGATCACTTGATCCCTTTGTCGCTACGACGCTTTAACGCCAGGAACCCTTGACCACCACCACTCCATCCTCCTCCGTTCAGACTCGACCGATCACACCTGTTGCGCGTCGGCGCGCCTGGGGCGAACCGCGGGTGCGCGTCTGGATGGTCGCGTCCGCCCTGTTCCTGCTAGCGACCATCTACTGGACCGGATCGCAGTTGAGCCGTTGGTACAGCGACAACCGCCTGCTCGATGAGGGCATCAAGACCGAAGCCATCGTCTATCACCCCCAGGACTTCCACGCGGGCAACCGTATCGCCGGCCGCAGCATCCCCGCCCGCGCACGCATCGTGCTTGTGTGGACGCACAACGGGACGGAGTACCGAACCGATTCGGCTATCGACCAGGACATCCACTCGGGCGAGATGGTTCCGATCTACATCGATCCGCAGTCGCCCGATCAGATGACGACGCGCACCGAGGCCGTCCCGCTGAGCGATTACCTGTTCGGCCTGGTGATCCTCGTGCCGGCTGTGCTGCTCACGGCGCTGGCGGCGGTGGGAATGCGCCAGCGGGTGCTGTCGGTCTACCGCACGGGCCAACTTCGCCCGGCCATCGTCGTCGACACGCGCACCAGTGCCCTGACGCCGCTCAGCCGCCAGGTCCGCTGCACGCTCCAGGATCACCCGGACAAGCGCATCCTGACCGTCACCGTCCCCAATCGCCTGGGCGTTCCGCAGAAGGGCCAGACGATCCAGGTCATCACCCCGCCCAACGGCATCGCCGGCAGCCTGGCTGCCGCCGCATACGAGGCTTGATGCCCGACGCACAGCGAGCCGGCGACCGCATCGGCGCGATCAGCCGCATCCGCCGATACGTATCTGTCGGAATGGCGTTCGCAACGCCCCCGACGCTGCCCATGCGACCGTCGCATTCGGCTGAAAAATCGGGCAATTCGCCAAAGCGCCCACATTGACATTCCCCCTCAACCGCATCACATTCAGCGTCACGACACGCGATGTCCCAGCTCTCGTTCAACCTCCCGCTGCTGCGTCATCCCGCGATCCGGCGGGCGTGGGAGCAGCTTGCCATCGCGACCAACTGGCCGGTCATCGTGGCTGTCTCGGTGCTGTCGACGCTGGGCGTCATCAGCATCTGGGCCGATCGCCGCCCCGACGGCTCCAGCGACGGGCCTAAGCAGTTGATTTTTCTTGTGATTGCGGTGATCGGCATGTTCGCCTTCCAGGCGGTCGACTACCGCAAGATCGGGCGCTACGCCTGGGGGTTCTACCTGTTCAGCCTGGTGCTGCTGCTGTACACCGCCCTGCCGGGCATGCCGCGATCGGGGTTCGGATCCGTCCCCGTTCGCAACGGCGCGCACGCCTGGATCGACTTCAAGGTCATGAGCCTCCAGCCGGCTGAGCTGACCAAGATCGCCTTTATCCTCGTGCTGGCGCGATACTTGCGCTATCGCTCCAACTACCGCACGCTCAAGGGATTGCTCGCCCCCTTCGCCCTGGCGGTCGTGCCGGTGGCGATGATCCTCAAGCAGCCGGACCTCGGCACGGCGCTGACCTTCATCCCCGTGCTCTTCGCGATGCTCTTTGTGGCCGGCGCGAAGATCAGCCACCTGCTGGCGATCGTGGGGATGGGGCTGGCCCTGGTGCCGGTCGCGTGGCTGAGCGGAACAGACCTGCCGGTCTTCCGCCACATGCCGACCATCGTCAAGGACTATCAGCGGGCGCGCGTCTATGCGATGTTCAGCGACGACCCCGCCATGCGACAGTCGTTCGGTTTCCAGATCGACCTGGCGCACATGGCGATGGGCTCGGGCGGCGTCTCGGGCAAGGGGTTTGGTAATGTGCCGGTCGGCACGCGCGTGCCCGAGTCGCATAACGACATGATCCTGGCCCTGATCGGCGAGCAGTTCGGCTTCTTCGGCTGTCTGGTCGTGCTGGGGGCGTACATTGTGCTGTTCACAGCCGGCGTGGAGATCGCGGGAAATACGCGCGAACCGTTTGGACGGTTGATCGCCCTGGGCATCGTCGCCCTCCTGGCTGGACAGGCGTTCATCAACCTGATGGTCGTCACCAAGCTGATGCCCGTAACGGGCGTGACACTCCCCTTCATCAGCTACGGCGGGTCAAGCCTGTTGGCCAGCTACCTCGCCGCCGGCCTGCTCCTGAACGTCGGCCAGAACCGCCCCGTCGTCCTCGCGCGGGATTCGTTCGAGTTCGACTGATCGGCAACGCCATCTCCCCAACAAACCGTTCTCGACCCGCTTGTAGGGGCATATGGCGATGTGTCCTCGGGGGCTCGCGGGAATCATCGAACACACCCTCACCCACGCCCCAGGGCGGATTGCCATCCGCCCCTACGACTCTTGTGCAGCGACCGTGTTACCCATGTCTTCGAGCGCCGGGCCAAGAAAACTTCAAAGCCG
>ERZ777003.3295-NODE-3295-length-16068-cov-6.403048_pt1 | contig 16068 bp, 13 predicted proteins | sample MGYA00374956_ERZ777003 | MGnify/ENA primary metagenome ERZ777003 (study PRJEB29302, sample SAMN06268252) | bioreactor metagenome | isolation source: Joint BioEnergy Institute, California, USA | place: USA:Joint BioEnergy Institute, California, USA | collected... | reverse complement strand
TGCTCGTCAGCCTGATCCGCGGCGCCAAGGCGGTGCTGTTCCCCTCCCTCTACGAGGGCTTCGGCCTGCCGGCGCTGGAGGCGATGACCCTCGGGACGCCGGTGATGACCTCCAACACCGCCTCCATGCCGGAGGTCGTGGGCAACGCCGCACTGCAGGTCGATCCCTATGACGTGCGCGACATGGCCCAGGCGATCCGCGCGCTCGACTCCGACCCGGAGCTGCGCGGCCGCCTCTCCCAGGCGGGGCCTCAGCAGGCGGCACAGTTCGGTGCCGAGCGCTACCACCAGCGGCTGCGCGAGGTCTATGCGAAGGTGGGCGTGAAATGGCCGCAATGAGCTGCGGCACGGCCTGATGGACAAACGGCCCTCGGCGCCGCGCCCTACCGACGCCTCCGCGCCCGATGGCGCGGCGGTGGCAGCGCAGCTTGCTGCCTCGGGCCTGTGGAGCGCGGCCATCGCGGCGTGGCGCGCCGTGCTGGCGGAACGGCCGGAGGACTGGCGCGCACGCCTCGCGCTCGGCGACTGCCTCGCTGCCGCTGGCGACCTCCCCGCCGCGGTCCGCGAATATCGGGAGGCGGCCGCACTCACCGTGGGGAGGCCCGAAGCCGCTGCGGTCGAGCAGCAGCTTGCGGCGGCCCTGGCGGCCCTTGGTGAGGGTAGGGCCGAAGCCATCTCGGCGCCCTCCCATGGCGCGCTCTCTCTCACGGGCGAGGCGAAGCACGTTGCCCCTGCAGGCGGCGCGGTCGGTGCCCGCTTCGTCTTCGACGCCTCCGATCTGTTCGCCTATTTCGCCGACAACCGTGCGCCGACGGGAATCCAGCGCGTCCAGCTCAACGTGATCGCCCAGGCCCTGATCGACGCCGAAGCGGAGGAGCCGGTCGCGGTCGCGGCTTTCGACCAGGAGCACGGTGTCTGGCGGGCGATCGATTCCGCCCTGTTCCTCGATCTCTGGCGCCTGTCCCGCAGTGGTGCCGACCCTCGTGACCTGGTCTGGCAGGCGGCGCTGGCCGAGCTGCGCGACGCGCTTGCCACGGCGCCCGAGCTTGCCTTCGCGCCGGGGGCGGTGCTGTGCAACCTCGGTACGTCCTGGTGGATTCGCGACTACTTCCTCCGCGTGCGCGACGCCAAGGTGCGCTTCGGAATGCGCTACGTGCCCTTCGTGCACGACTGCATCCCGCTGATCGTGCCGGAGCACTGCGCCGCCGGGCTGGTGCGCGAATTCGCCCAGTGGTTCGCCTCGCTCGCGCTGCATGCGGACGCGCTGCTCTGCAATTCGCGCTGCACCCTCGCGGATGTCCGGCGCCAGATCGCGGCGTTGCTGCCGGGGCTCGACCTGCCGGCGACGGTGATTCCGCTCGACGCCGACCCTCGCCCCGCGCTGGGCGCGGCGGAGAGCGCAGCGGCGACGGCGCAAGTCGCTTCGCGCCTGCCGGCGACGGGCGAGCCCTTCGTGCTGTTCGTCGGCACGATCGAGTCACGCAAGGACCACCTGCTGGTCTTCCGCGCCTGGCGCGCGCTGATCGCCCGCCACGGCGCAGCCGCGGTGCCGCGCCTGCTCTGCGTCGGCAAGCCCGGCTGGTTGGCGGAGCCGGCGCTCACCTTGCTGGCCGAGTCGCCGGAACTTGCGCAGCGCGTGACCATCCAGCACGGCATCCCGGACAGTGCGCTCGTCGCACTGTACCAGCGCTGCCTGTTCACCATCTACAACAGCCACTACGAGGGCTGGGGCCTGCCGGTCACCGAGAGCCTGGCCTTCGGCCGGGTGCCGCTGGTGCCGCGTCATTCCGCGCTCGTCGAAGCGGGCGGGGAGGGCGCGGTGTTCTTCGCGCCCGGCGATCTCGATGACCTCGTCGCGAAGCTCGAGACGCTGATCTTCGACCCGGTCGCGCGCATGGCGGCGGAGGCGCGCATCGCCGCGCGCGTGCGGCTGCGCAGCTGGGGGGAGGTGAAGGATCAGATCCTCGCCGCGCTGCGCGCCGTCCCCCCGGTCGCCGAGGGCATCACGGGCAGCCTGACGTTGCGGCCCGGCCGCGTGCTGGCGCTGCGGCTGCTCGGCGAGCCGGTGCCGAGCACGGACATGGCCCTCGCGGATGTGGTGCGCCTCGGCCTGGGCTGGCATCCGCTGGAGTCCTGGGGGGTATGGACCCGCCCCGGGCTCGCGCGCCTGCGGGTTCCGCTCGATGCGCCGATCGCCGTGCCGATGCGCCTGCAGCTCGACTGCATCGCGCCGCCGCACGATCTGCCGGTGCGGCTGCGCCTCGGTCCGCATGGGCCAGAGCGCCGGCTGCTCGCCGAGGCGGGGACGCGGTTCACGCTGGTGCTCGACGTCCCGGCGGGCCTTGCCGCCATTGACCTCGAGATCGAGAGTGCCGAGCCCGGCGTCGCCCTTTCCCCCGGTGGGCGACGTGTCGGCCTCGGCCTCGCCGGCCTGCTGCTCTGCCGGCCGGACGACCTCGCCGCACGGCTCGAATTCCTCGAGCAGCAGCGTCTGGCCTTCCGGCCGCCTTCCGGGTGAGCTCCGCGCCCCCGTCCGTCCTCAGCGCTTCTGCTCGCCCAGCTCGGCTTCCAGGGCCGCGATCTTGGCCGTGATGGAGGCGCGCAACGCCGGGGAGGCGTGCGACTTCATGCCCGCGAGCACCTGCCGCAGCTCGGCGAGCTGGCGCCGCTTCTCGTCGCGCGAGCGCCGGATCGGGCGGTTGTCGGAGAGCTGGTTCTCGTAGGCACGCATCGCATCTGGTCCCCTGTTCGGCACCTAAGCTGCGAGCTGAGCGGCGATGCGTCAACGTGCTCCTGGCACCTTCGCGATCGGCGGCCGGGCCGCTAGGGTGCGCCCGGACTGCTGCCCGCTCGAAGCGCACCCGCCCCGGACTGCCATCGACATGAATGCTGCCCGCCCCCCGCTCGATCCCGTCACCCTCGCCGTGCTGAAGGGCCGGCTGGAGCAGGTCGCCGACGAGATGGACGCGACGCTCTACCGCAGCGCCTTCAATCCCATCATCGCCGAGGCGCGCGACGCCTGCCACGGCCTCTACCACGCCGAAACCGGCGACACGCTGGTGCAGGGCACGAAGGGCCTGCCGATCTTCGTCGGCGCCATGTCCTTCGCGGTGCGCTCCGTGATCGCCAAGGTTGCGCGCGAGGGCGGCCTGGAGCCCGGCGACACCTTCCTGTTCAACGACCCCTACGACGGCGGGACGCACCTCAACGACTTCCGCTTGGTGCGGCCGGTGTTCCGCGGCGGGCGGCTGTTCTGCTGGATCGCGAGCGTCGGCCACTGGCTCGACATTGGCGGCAACGTGCCCGGCAACTACAACCCCGCGGCGATCGAGAGCTTTCAGGAGGGCGTGCGCTTCCCGCCGGTGAAGCTTATTGCGGCCGGGCGGATGAACCAGGACATCCTGGACATCCTCGCCTGCAACAGCCGCGTGCCGCAGTCGAACTGGGGCGATCTGAACGGCCAGCTTAACGCGCTCGACCTCGGCGAGCGGCGACTCGCCGAGCTGCTCGACGAGTATGGCGACGACCGCGTCGAGGCCGCGCTCTGTGCGCTCACCGACCGGGCCGAGGCGCTGATGCGCGAGCAGATCGCGGCCCTTCCGGACGGCACCTACCGCTTCGACGACTGGCTCGACAACGATGGGGTGAGGGACGAGCCGCTCTCCATCGCGCTCGACCTCACCGTGGCGGGCGACCGCATGACGCTCGACTTCTCGCGTTCCTCCCCGCCTTGCGCCGGGCCGCTCAACATCTCCTACGCCACCACCGTCGCGGCCTGCTACGTCGCGCTGAAGCACGCCTTCCCGGAGGTGCCGGCGAATGCGGGCGTGCTGCGTCCGATCGAGTTCGTCATCCCCGAGACGACGCTGCTCGGCGCGAAGGCGCCCCGTCCGGTTGCAGGCTACACGGAGACCATCCTGCGCCTGATCGGCGTCATCTTCGGCGCGCTCGGCAAGGCGGTGCCGGAACGCGCGACGGCCGGTCCCTTCGGCACGATCAACGCGCTCGCCCTCTCCGGCCAGCGCCCCGACGGGACTCGCTGGCTGATGTTCTCCTTCTTCGGCGGCGGGCTCGGCGGCAATCCGGAGAGCGACGGCCTGCACCACGCCAACAACCCGATCAGCACCGCCACCATGCCGCCTGCCGAGATCCTGGAGGCCGCCAATCCAGTGATGTTCACGCAATGGGCGCTGCGCCCCGATAGCGCCGGGCCGGGTCTGCACCGCGGCGGCGTCGGGGCGATCTACGAGATCGAGGCGCTGGCCCCCGGCACCACCGAGGTCGCGCTGCTCGGCGAACGCGGCCGCTTCCCGCCCTTCGGCGTGAACGGCGGCGGGCCGGCGGCGATGACGCGCTTCGCCTGGCAGACCGACACCGGCTGGGCGAGCCCGCCCATGGCGAGCAAGGTGGTCGGCGTGACCATCCGCCAGGGTCAGCGCGTGCGGCTCGAAACACCCGGCGGCGGTGGCTTCGGCGACCCGCAGGCGCGACCGCGCGAGCGCATCGCGCGCGACCTGCGCCTCGGCTACATCAGCGCGGAGACGGCTCGGCGCGACTACGGCATGGATGTCGCATGACTGCCCATGGCTCTGTGATCGTCGGCGTGGATGTCGGCGGCACCTTCACCGATCTGTTCCTCTTCGATCCCGCGACCGGCGCCTTCCGCACGGCGAAGGTGCCCTCGCACCGCGGCGACGAGGCGCTGGGCTTCCTCGCGGGCCTGAATGCCCTCGGCGGCGCCGCCGGAATGGGCGCGATCGTGCACGGCACCACGGTCGGCACCAATGCGTTGCTCGAGCGCAAGGGCGCGCGGCTCGGCGTCATCACCACCCAGGGCTTCCGCGACGTGCTGGAGATGCGCCGGCGCGACCGTCGCCACACCTGGGGCCTCTGGGGCGACTTCACCCCCATCGCCGACCGCGATCTGCGCCTGGAGGTGCCGGAGCGCACCCTGGCAGACGGCACGATCCGCACGGCGGTGGACGCCGAGGCCGTGCGCGCGGCGGCGCGTGAATTGCTGGCGCGGGGCGCCGAGGCCTGCGCCATCGTCTTCATCAATAGCTACGCCAACCCGGAGAACGAGCGTGTTGCCGCGGAGATCGTGCGCGGCCTCTGGACCAATCCGCATGTCTCCGTCTCCTCCGAGATCCTCCCGGAGATCCGAGAGTTCGAGCGCGGCTCCACGACCGCGCTGAACGCCTATCTGCAGCCCGTCGTCGCCTCCTATCTCGGCAAGCTGGAGGCCGCCCTGACAGAGGAGCGGTTCGCCGGCCGCTTCCACATCGTCCAGTCCAATGGCGGCATCATGTCCACCGAGCGGGCGCGTCGGATGCCGGTGCGCACCGCGCTCTCCGGCCCTGCGGCGGGCGTGATCGCGGCGGCGGCGATCGCCCGCGCGGCCGGGGTCGAGAACGCGATCACCTGCGACCTCGGCGGCACCTCCTTCGACGTGTCGCTGGTTGTCGGCGGCCGGATGGAGCTCGCCGCGCAGGCGACGATCGACTTCGGCCTGGTGATTCGCAGCCCGATGATCGAGATCACCACGATCGGCGCCGGCGGCGGCTCCATCGCGCATGTCGATCGCGGCGGGCTGCTCCAGGTCGGCCCGGAGAGCGCGGGCAGCCGGCCCGGCCCGGTCTGCTACGGCCAGGGCAATGACCGCCCGACCCTGACCGACGCCAACCTCGTGCTCGGCCGCATCAACGCGGAGCGTCCGATCGGCGGCGCCCTCGCGCGTCTCGACGTCGAGGCCGCGCGCGATGCGATCGCGCGGCATGTCGGCGCGCCGCTCGGCCTCGATCCGCTTGCCGCGGCCGAGGCGATCGTGCGCGTCGCCAATGCCCGGATGGCCGGCGCGATCCGCCTGGTCTCGATCGAGCGTGGCCACGACCCGGCGCGCTTCGTCGCGGTGACCTTCGGCGGCGGCGGTGCGCTGCATGTCGGCGCGCTGATCCGAGAGGTCGGGCTCCGGGCCGCGCTCGTGCCGCGCTTCCCGGGCGTCACCTCCGCGCTCGGCTGCGTGATTGCCGATGTGCGCCACGACCAGGTGCAGACGCTGAACCTCGCGCTCGACGGCCTGGACGCCGCGGCGCTCGACCGGCGCATGGTGGCCGAAGCCGCCGCCGCGCGCGCGGTGGTGGAGGCCGCCGGCCTGCCGGTCGAGCGCATCGAGGTCCTGTTCGAGCTCGACATGCACTACCAGGGCCAGACCCACACGGTCGGCGTCCCCGTGCCGGTCGCGGTGCGGCCGTGCGGGACCACCGGCGTCACCGAGGGGATCGTCCGCGAGGCCTTCGAAGCTGCCTACCGGGCCGCCTTCAGCCGTCTGCTGCCGGGCCTGCCGGTGCGCATCGTCACCCTCCGCACCGCAGCGATCGGGCGCCGGCCGCCGCTCGACCTCGCCGCGCTCGCGCCGGGGGAGGGGGCCTCCCTGGAGGCGGCGGCGCGCGGCACGCGGCCGGTGTTCTTCGACGGCGCCTGGCGCGACGCGGCGATCTTCTCGCGCCTGGACCTCCCCGTGGGCGCCGCCGTCCCTGGGCCTGCGATCCTCGAGCAGCCGGACGCAACCGTGGTCGTGGACCCCGGCCTCGTCGCGCGCGTGGACCGCTTCGGCAACCTGATCATCGAGAGGGCGTGAGATGGCCGGCCCACCGATTCCCGTCAGCCAGACGGCATTGCTGCTCTGCGACCTGCAGAACGACTTCCTCCACCCACGCGGCGCCTATGGCCGCGCCGGCCAGTCCGCGCCGGAGATCGCCGCACTCCCGGCGCGCATCGCCCCGCTCGCGCGGCGCATGCGCGAGGCCGGCGGCTGGATCGTCTCGACGCATTTCACCCTTGTCCCCGGCAAGGGCGGTGAGCCCTTCATCTCGCCGCATCTGCGCCAGCTCCGCCCCTTCCTGGCGAAGGGCGACTTCGCTCCCGGCTCCTGGGGCCATGCGCTGGTGGACGAGCTCGCTCCGGCCGATATCGCGGTCGAGAAGGTCGCCTTCTCCGCCTTCTACATGAGCCGCCTGGAATGGGTGCTGAACCGCGCCGGCATCCGCCGCCTGCTCGTCTGCGGCATCGTCACCAATGGCGGCGTCGCCTCCACCGCGCGCGACGCGCATGTGCGCGACTTCGAGGTGACGCTGCTGGAGGATGGCTGCGCCGCCTTCTCGCCGGAGGTGCACCGCGTTGCGGTCGAGGCGCTGCGCCCGGTCGCGCGCATCGCCACCATCGCCGAGGCGATCGCGGAACTGCCATGAGCGGCGAGGTCCTCTTCGAGGACGCCCCGCGTTTCGACGCCGAGGTGCCCGTCGCCATCATCGGGGCCGGTGCCGCGGGCCTCACCGCCGCCCTCGCTGCACGCGAGGCCGGCGCCGAACCGCTCGTCCTGGAGCGCGACCCGGTGCCGCGCGGCTCCACCTCTCTCTCCGCCGGGCTGATCCCGGCCGCGGGCACGCGCTTCCAGCGCGCCCACGGCATCGCCGACGATGCTGCGGCCTTTGCCGCCGATCTGCACCGCAAGGCGCATGGCAAGGCCGATCCGGCGTTGGTCGAAACCCTCGCCGCGCAGGCCGGCGCGACGGTGGAGTGGCTCGCCGACCGCTTCGGCCTGCCCTTCAGCCTGGTTCACGACTTCGACTACCCCGGCCACTCGCACCGCCGCATGCACGGCCTGCCCTCGCGCTCCGGCGCCGAGCTGGTGGACCGGCTGCGCAGCGTGGCCGAGGCGCAGGGCATCGCGCTGCTGACAGAGGCGCGCGTCACCACCCTCGTCGCCGACCGCGCCCGCCGCATCCGCGGCCTGATCGCCGAGCGCCCCGACGGCGCGCGCGAGCGCATCGGCTGCGGCGCGCTCGTCCTCGCCTGCTGCGGCTTCGGCGCGAACAAGGCGCTGGTCGCGCGTCACATCCCCGCCCTCGCCAATGCCCTCTACTTCGGCCACCCCGGCAACGAGGGCGAGGCGGTGCTCTGGGGGGAGGCGCTCGGCGCCGCCCTGCGCGACCTGACAGGCCATCAGGGCCACGGCTCCGTCGCCCACCCGCAGGGCATCCTCATCACCTGGGCGGTCATCATGGAGGGCGGCTTCCAGGTGAACCTGCGCGGGGAGCGGTTCTGGAACGAATCCTCCGGCTACTCCGAGGCCGGCGAGGCCGTGCTGCGCCAGCCCGAAGGCCTCGCCTTCGACATCTTCGACGCGCGCATCGCCGCCATCGCGCGGCAGTTCGAGGATTTCCGCAGCGCGGAAGCGGCGGGCGCCGTCCTCACGGCGGATTCGCCGGAGGCCCTCGCGGCCCGCATGCGCGTCCCGGCCGACGCCTTCGCCGCGACCTTCGCCGCCGTTGAGGCCGCCAAGCGGGCCGGCTCCGCCGACCGGTTCGGCCGCGACTGGTCGCGCTCGCCCGCGCCGCTTCTCCCGCCGCTTCACGCGGTGCGCGTCACCGGCGCGCTGTTCCACACCCAGGGCGGGCTCGCCGTGGACCGCACCGCGCGGGTCCTGCGGCCGGACGGCACGCCGCTGCCCAACCTCTTCGCCGCCGGCGGCGCGGCCTGCGGCGTTTCCGGACCGGACGCCTCGGGCTACCTGTCGGGGAACGGGCTGCTGAGCGCGACCGTGCTCGGCCGCCTTGCGGGAGAGAACGCTGCCCGGCTCGCGGCCTGACCCGACAGGCCGGCGCCAGGCGGCTTCGCTGGTGCGAAGCCTTGCGGGAGAGACCATGGATAAGTTCGGCATCGGACAGCCCGTGCGGCGCAAGGAGGACATCCGCTTCCTCACCGGCCGCGGCACCTACACCGACGACATCAACCGCCCCGGCCAGGCGTACGCCGCCATCCTGCGCTCGCCGCACGCCCATGCGCGCATCGTTTCGATGGACACCGCGGCGGCCAAGGCCGCGCCCGGCGTCATCGCCGTGCTCACCGGCAAGGAGGTGGCGGAAGATGGGCTCGGCTTCCTGCCCGTGCTGGTCGAGGTGCCCGGCGTGGACGGCAAGCCGCTCTGGTGCCCGCCGCGCCCGATCCTGCAGAGCGAGTGCGTGCGCTATGTCGGCGACCCCGTCGCGCTCGTCGTCGCCGAGACGCGCGAGCAGGCGGTCGAGGCGGCCGAGCTGATCGAGGTCGGGTACGACATCCTGCCGAGCGTCACCGACACCGCTGCCGCGGACGCGCCCGGCGCGCCGGTGATCTGGCCCGAGCGCGGCTCGAACCTCTGCGTCCACTGGTCGAGCGGGCGGGAGAAGGAGACCGAGGAGGCCTTCGCCCGCGCGCACAAGGTCGTCTCGGTGGACCTGATCAACAATCGCCTCGTCGGCAACCCGATGGAGCCGCGTGTTGCGATCGGCGAGTGGGACGGCAGCCGCTACATCCTGCACTCGCCGACCCAGGGGGCGATCCGGGTGCGCGATGGCCTGGCGCAGCACGTCTTCAAGGTTCCGAAGGACAAGCTGCGCGTCGTCTCGCCCGATGTCGGCGGCGGCTTCGGCCTGCGCGGCAAGCTGTTCCCGGAGAGCGCGCTGGTGCTGTGGGCGGCGAGGCGGCTCGGCCGCCCGGTGAAGTGGCGGGCCGACCGCACCGAGACCTTCCTCTGCGACCCGCATGGCCGCGACCACGTCACCCACGCCGAGATGGCGTTCGACGCGAACGGCAAGGCGATCGGGCTGAAGGTGCGCACCACGGCGGCGATGGGCGCCTACCTGCTCGATTTCGGCCCGCGCATCCCGACCCTCGCGGGCGGGCGCATCAACGGCACGGTCTATGACATCCAGGCCGTCAACGTGCAGGTGCGCTGCGTCTTCACCAACACCGCGCCGACCGATGCCTATCGCGGCGCCGGCCGGCCGGAGACCGCCTATGTGATCGAGCGCCTGCTCGACCAGGGCGCTGCCGCCTTCGGCATCGGCCGCGACGAGATCCGCCGGCGCAACTTCATCCGGCCGGAGCAGATCCCCTACGCGAATTGCGTCGGCAACCTCATCGACAGCGGCCGCTTCGAGGAGACGCAGGAGATGGCGCTGATGCTCGCCGACTGGCAGGGCTTCCCCGCCCGCCGCGCGGCGTCGCTCGCGCGCGGCAAGCTGCGCGGCATCGGCATCGGCTACTTCATCGAGGCCTCCGGCGGCCAGCCGCAGGAATGGGCGCGCGTGATCCTGACGAAGGAGGGGCGTGCGAAGCTCATCGTCGGCACCTTCAGCCACGGCCAGGGGCACGAGACGGCCTTCGCGCAGGTGCTCTCGGAGAAGCTCGGCATCCCCTTCGACCGGATCGACCTGGTCCAGGGCGACACCGAGGTGGTTGAGCAGGGCGGCGGCACCGGCGGCTCGCGCTCCTCGCAGATGGGCGGCGTCGCCATCGCGCGCACGGCGGAGCTGGTGATGCAGAAGGCCCGCCGCATCGCCGCGCATGTGCTGGAGGCCGGCGTCGAGGACGTGCAGTTCGAGGACGGCGCCTTCCGCGTCGCCGGCACCGACCTCGCCGTCACCTGGGACCAGGTGATCGCCGCCGCGCACGACCCCGCGCGCCTGCCGCCGGGCGAGACGCCGGGCCTGGACGAGAAGCTCCTCTACAAGCGCGACACGGAGTGCAATTTCCCGAATGGCTGCCACGTCGCCGAGGTGGAGGTGGACCCCGAGACCGGCCAGGTCGCGCTGGTGAACTACGCCGCCGTGGACGATGTCGGCGTGCCGATCAACCCGATGCTGGTCCACGGCCAGTGCCACGGCGGCATCATGGCCGGCATCGGCCAGGCGATGCTGGAGCACGCGCGCTACGATCCGGAGAGCGGTCAGTTCCTCACCGCCACCTTCCAGGACTACGCCCTGCCGCGCGCCTCTGACGCGCCGTCCTTCCGCCTCGACCTCAACGTCGTGCCCTGCCCGAGCAACGACCTCGGCGTGAAGGGCGCGGGCGAGGGCGGGGCGTGCGGCGCGCCGCCGGCGGTCGTCTCGGCGGTGTGCGACGCGCTCGGCGTCGCGCATCTGGACATGCCGCTGACGCCGGAGAAGGTCTGGCGTGCCCTGAACGGCCGGGCCGCGGCCTGACCGGCTGGCAGGCAGGCCCCGGCGGGTTGCGGCGGCGCTCTCCGGTGGGGGCGCTGCCGACAGGGGGATTTGACCCCGCACCCCGCGCCATCGGATGCTCCATGGACCAGAGGGGGAAACAGAGACATGGCCGAAGACCTGCCTTTCACCACCGCTGACCTCGAGGCGCTGCGCCAATGGGACACGCCGACGATCTGCAATGCGCTTGAGCTCGTCGTGCCCGCGCGCCGCGGCCGGGGCTTCTCCATCCGCCCCTTCGTCTGCGCCCATCCGTCGCTGCCGCCGATCTGCGGCCTCGCCCGTACCGGCACGATCCGCGCCGCCCAGCCCTCCGGCCGCACGCGGGAGGATGACCGCGCCGCGCGGCTCGGCTGGTACGAGTACGTCGCCAACAGTCCGCTTCCGACCGTCGTGGTGATCGAGGACCTCGACGAGGTGCCGGGCACCGGTGCCTTCTGGGGCGAGGTGAACAGCGCCGTGCACAAGGCGCTCGGCGCGCAGGGGGTGGTGACCTCCGGTTCGATCCGCGACCTCGACATGGCGGCGCCGGGCTTCCAGATGCTCGCCGGCTCGGTCGGGCCGTCGCACGCCTATGTGCATGTGGTGGATTTCGGCGGCGAGGTGAACGTGCACGGCATGCCCTGCGAACACAACGACGTGGTCCATGCCGATCGCCACGGCGCGGTGGTGATCCCGCACGAGGCGGTGAAGCTCCTGCCTGCCGCGATCGAGCTCGGCGCCCGGCGGGAGAAGGTGATCCTCGACCTCTGTCGTGCGGGGAGCCTCACCGTCGCCTCGCTGCGCGAGGCCTTCGCGAAGATGGAAGACATCCACTGATGTGGCGGAGCGTCGCCACCGCAGCGGCGACGCTCGCGGCGCTCCTGCCCACCCTGGCGCTGCCGGCCCAGGGACAGGAGCGGCTTTCCTGGGCGATGGCCGCGCGCGCCTGCCTCGCGGGTGACCAGCGGGCCTTCGTCACCCTTGCGGCCGAACTGCCGGACGGCGCTGTGCGCCTGGTGATCCACCGCGCCGACGGCACGCGCGAGTTCTGCGAGGCCCTGCGGTCCGGGCGCATCCGCGAGCGCGCGCCGGCACCGGCGGCGCAGCCTTCGCCACGGGCTGCGGACCCCGCCTTCTTCCTCGAACGCCGCTGCGTGGATGCGCAGCGGATCGAGTCCGCGGACGGCGCGATCCTGGGCTGGCTCGCCTACCCCGCTTGCGGCTAGGAAGCGGGGCCATGCAGACCGAACCGCTCGCCCGCGTCCGCCCCGAATGGGTGGACCACTATGGCCACATGAACCTCGCCTACTACCTGGTCGTCTTCGACATGGCGACCGATGTGCTCTGGCCGCGCCTCGGCCTCGGCCCGGGGTTCCGGGAACGCGGCCTCGGCACCTTCGCGGCGGAGTCCTGGCAGGCCTATATCCGCGAGGTCAGGCTCGGCGCGCCGCTCACTTGCGAGTCCGAGGTGCTCGCCTTCGACTCCAAGCGGCTGCTGCTGCGCCACCTCATGCGCCACGCCGAGGAGGGCTGGGAGGTGGCGGAGAACGAGGTGCTCTATCTCTGCGTCGATCTCGGTGCCCGTCGCGTCGTCCCCTGGCCGGAGGACGTGCTCGTCCGCTTCGCCGCGGCGGCGACCGGCAACGCGGCCAAGCGCCTGCGCCTCAATCCGCGCGCTGCGACAGCGGCCGCGGCTCCGGCCGGTTGACGCACCAGATCCCGAAGCCGACCAGCGCCACCGCGGCCGCCAGCGCCGGCGTTACCGGCTCGCCCAGCAGCACCGCGCCGGAGGCCACGCCGAAGATCGGCGTGAGGAAGCTGAAGGCTGCCAGGCGCGAGGCCTGGTAGCGGGCGATCAGCCAGTACCACGCCGCGTAGCTCGCCGATGCGACGATCGCGACCTGATAGACGAGCGACGCGACGACCAGCGGTTCCCAGCGGATCGTCCAGTCCTCGCCGGCCAGCAGCGAGGCCGGCGGCAGCACCACCGCCGAGACGCCGAGCTGGTAGAGGAGAGTCTTCTCCGCCGGGATGTGCGACAGGCGCGAGGCCTTGATCACCACCGTCGTCGCGCCCCAGAGGACCGCGGCGGCCAGGCACATCAGGTCGCCTTCCAGCTCGCGCGCGGAGGGCAGGCGCAGGCTGTCGGCGAAGGCGAGCGCCAGCCCCAGAAAGGCGGCGGCGAGGCCGGTCAGCTTGGCACCGGTCAGCCGGTCCCCCGGTGTGAACCAGTGCGCGCCGAGCGCGACGATGAAGGGGGCGAAATAGACGAACACCACGCCGCGCGCGGCGGTGGTGCGGTCCATGCCGGCGAAGATCAGCAGGAATTCGCTCGCGAACAGCACCCCGGCCAGCAGCCCTGGCCCGAGCGAGCCGTCGCGCAGGCCGAGCCGGATGCCACGCAGCCGGCACCAGAGCAGCACCAGCGCCGCCGCGCCGATCGAGCGCAGCGCGCAGTGCAGCACCGGGGCGATGCCCGCGTTGCCGACCTTCACCGCGACCTGCGCCACGCCCCAGATCGCGCAGAGCAGCACCAGAAGGCCCGCCGCGGTCGCATCCAGCGCCCCGGCGGAGGGGGAGGGGATGGGCTGCGGCTTCAAGCGGTGGCCATCCGCGCCTTGGGTGTCCCGTGCGCCTTGCTCTCACGCGCGACCGGTACGGCGAACGCCCCCGCTCGACGAACCGAAGCTGGGGCGACCCATGCGCTCGCTCCTCCATGCCCCTCCGGCATGAGCCCGACGATGCGCAGGCCCACCGACGAATGCCGGATGGACCGCTCCACCCGCGCGGCCGGGCGGGAGCAGCCTCCATCCATCGCCGGCCGGGCCGTCTCTGCCTCGGTGGCGTTCGGCGTCCTCGGCCCTGGCGCGCTCCGCCGCGCCGCGCCAGCGACCGGCCGTGCGTGATGCCGCCAGGCCGCCGCGATCGGGAGGGTTGTGCGCCTCGGATCCAACCTCATGGTTTGTCTGAGGCGGCGCGGTCCCCACCGGCCTGGACGCACCGTCACTGCAGCCGGTCGCGGATGCGGGCGATGCCGGCCTCGGCACACTGGTCGTCGAGATTCCCGGCCGGGGCGCCGCCGACGCCGATCGCGCCGACCACCTCCTCTCCGACACGGAGTGGTATGCCGCCGCCGAGGATCAACAGGCCGGGGATGGCCGGCAGCTGCGACGCGCCCGGGTTGGTGCGCACCGTCTCCTGGAGCGCGCTGGTGGTGTTGCGCAGGGTGGCCGCGGTGTAGGCCTTGCCACGGGCGCTATCCACCGTGTGAGGCGCTGCGCCGTCACCGCGGAGCAGCGCCTTCAGGACGCCGGAGCGGTCCACCACCGCCGCCGAGACGCGCCAGCCGCGGCCGGCGCAGGCCTCGACCGCTGCCGCAGCGGCCTCTGCGGCGAGATGGGCGGCGATGTTGCGCTCCGTGACGAGGCCGGCCCGTGGCGGGGCCGCCTGCTGCTGCTGAGCCTGCGGCGTGGCGGGCGATGCCGCCGGGGAGGCGGGCGCGGCCGGGGCCTGGGCTCCCGCGGCGCCTGGCAGGATCAACGCGACCGCGAACGTCAGACGGCGGAGCATGGCGAACCTCCTTGCAACTGCGACATGCCTTTCGCACGCGCAGCTCGCCGACGGGAAGGGTGAAGCGCGACGGCCGGATCGCCCATCAGCCGCCCGAAGGGTGCTGCCGCCCTATGCGGCGCTTACGCCGCGACCGTCGTCCGCCGCAGATTGCGCCTCGATGCCAGCCGCTTCGTCATCCGCCGGACGGGGACGCGGAGCCCGCAGAAGGGCAGGACCAACACCCGATCCCCGGCGGCATGGAAGCCCGCGGAGCGCCAGAGCGGCTCGGCGTCGGGGAGCACCAGCACCTCGGCGACGGCGAAGCCAGCGGCACGCATCTCCGCCTCCGCCTGTGCGATCATTCGGCGCTCGAGACCGCGGCCGGCGAAACCCGGATCGACGCAGAGGCCACAGATGCGCCCTGCCCGGCCGGTCAGCGCCGCGTCGCCTCCGGCCGCTACCGGCGCGGTCTCCTCAGCCTCGGCGAGCAGGCTCGGGGTGAGATCCTCCTCCGGCGGCACGTAGCCGACCGCCGCGACGATGCGGCCCTCATCGGCCGTCTCAGCAAGCCAGGCGGTGTCGCCGACGACCCGGCCGGTCTGGCAGGCGAGCGCCAGCCCCAGGAGCGGCCCGAGGGTCTCCGGCGCCGAGCAGGCCACGCGAAGCGACCTGGCCTGGAGCGCCTGCAAGACCGGCAGGTCGTCCATATGGGCGCGCCGCACTCGAACCGGCTCCGTCATCCTGGCCTCCTACGACCGCGCCCAGCATGGCACCGGCCTGTTGCCGGGAGATGTCGCCGGAACCGGCAAAGAGTTTCCGCCGTTTCGGGTCTGTTTCGTGCATGTTGGGCCGATGGCCCGGTCGGAGGTTGACGCACCCCGGCGGCGGCGGGAGCATCTCGCCCTGCTCCGAGGGAGCCCCGCCGATGAACCTCGTCGCATCCCCTCCCGCCGTCGCTCCGCCGCGCGGCATGGATACGGCGGAATGGCGGATCCGCTGCGACCTGGCCGCGCTCTACCGCCTCGTCGCGCATTTCCGCATGACGGACCTGGTCTACACCCACATCAGCGCGCGCCTGCCCGGGCCAGAGCACCACTTCCTGATCAACCGCTACGGCGTGCTGTTCCACGAGATGTGCGCCGCCGACCTGGTGAAGATCGACCTGGAGGGGAGGGTGCTGGAACCCGACCCGGCCTCCCGCCCCGTGAACGCGGCGGGCTTCACCATCCATTCCGCGGTGCATATGGCGCGCGAGGACGCGATCTGCGTCATCCACACCCACACTGCCGCGGGCATCGCGGTTTCGGCGCAGAAGCACGGGCTGTTGCCGATCAGCCAGCACGCGCTTGCCTTCTACGGCCGGCTTGCCTATCACGATTACGAGGGCATCGCCCTCGACCTCGGCGAGCGGGAGCGGCTGGTCGCCGATCTCGGCCCGCACCGGGCGATGGTCCTGCGCAATCACGGCCTGCTGGCCTGCGGGCGGACCATCCCGG
>ERZ777003.3285-NODE-3285-length-16112-cov-19.963318_pt1 | contig 16112 bp, 16 predicted proteins | sample MGYA00374956_ERZ777003 | MGnify/ENA primary metagenome ERZ777003 (study PRJEB29302, sample SAMN06268252) | bioreactor metagenome | isolation source: Joint BioEnergy Institute, California, USA | place: USA:Joint BioEnergy Institute, California, USA | collected... | reverse complement strand
GCGAATGTGGGTTAGCCATGGCGAACCCTACCATCCGCAACGCGAATGGCATCAGCTGCCACGACGCCGCGCCGGTTCACGCGGCCGAGTGAAATCCCGCCTCTCCGGCGCCATCCGTTCGAGCCGGACGAACTGGACGAGGCCCGTTGCGCCTTCAACAAGGCGCTGTGGCACTCCCAAGACGAACTGCTGCGTCAGCGGGATAGGCAGGTTGAGGAAAACCTGCGCATGCTCCACGGCCAGCACTGGATCGCGTGGAGCGACCTCAGGCAACGCTTCGTCGACATCGCCAGCACCTTGAGCGATGACGAGAAGCGCTGGCGCCACTTCCCCGTCCTGAACCGCCTCTTCCTCTGGTTCGTCCTGCTGCACGCCAGGATGAACGAGAACCCGCCGGTGCTCTCATGGCAGGCGGGCCCCGACCGAATCGACGCGCTCCTCGCCGAGACGGCCGACGTCCTCTTCAAGCACCTCTGGTACGACGTCGAGATGCTGGAGGTGCTCGACCGCTTGACGGCGTGGATGATCCCCTCGGGGCGAGCCTACCTCAAGTCGCGCATCGACCCCATGAAGGGGGATCCGATCCTCGCGCGGGGGCCGGCCGTGCTCCAGCTGGTCGGGCCCGATGGCGAGCCGATCGAGCGCTACGTCGACGACGTGCCGTGGGGGCCGGACGAGGCTGGCGAGTGGCGCCCGCGAGCCGCGCTCGTCCAGGACGGCGACGACTACGCCGTCCGGCCGACGGGCTTCCCGCACGTGATCTACGAGGGCGGCCTCGAGGTCGACGTGCTGACCTGCCTTGAGGTCCGCGGCGAGTGGGGCGAGCACACCCCGTGGCACAGGAAGGCCTGGCACACGCACCGCTCTCTGCTCACACCGCTTCAGGCCTACGAGATGTTCGGAATGGAGCTCGAGCCCGACGTCCGCGGAGAGGATGCGGAGAGCGTCGGCATTCTCTGGCGGCTGCTCCACGGTTCCGGGCTTTTCGGCGCAGCGGATTCCCGAGTGGAAGGCTACTCGCGCGAGCCGGGCACCGAGTTCGTGACGATCTACGAAACCTGGTTTCGGCCGAGTCGTTTGCCGGGCATGCAGCGCACGCCGGAGAGTCCGGGCGGGCGGCTACTCATCACGACCGGCGGCGGCGTGGTGATTCGCGACGGCGTGCGGCCCGCTGCGTTCCGCTACACGTCGCCGATTCGCTGCTTTGACATGGTGAGCCTGCCGGGCCGGCCGCAGGGCACGAGCCCGCAGGAGTTCCTGAACGGCCCGATCCGCACGCGAAATCGCCTGCATGCGCAGGCGATCAACGTCGCGGCGAAGATGGCGAACCCGCTCCGGATCGTGGACCGGAGCGCGGGGATCCAGGCGGGCGACATCAAGGGCATCCCTGGCGAGGAGATCCTGGCCGACCGGAGCCGGTCGCGGGGACCCGTCGTCGAATTCGTCGCACCGCCGGCCATTGGAAGCGACGTCTACCAGGTCAGCGACCGCCTCGCGACGGAAGTCGACCAGATCGGGAATATCAGCGGCACGGAGGGCACGCCGCCGACGCGCGATCCCAGCGGCGAACTCGTGAAGGAGCTGCGTTTTAACGCGGACCGCCCCATCGCGGCGACGATGCGCCGGATGGTGATCGAGCTCGGCCGGATGGCCGAAGACTGGATCGCGCTGCTGCCCCTGATCTACGACCAAGAGAAGGTCATTTCGATCGTCGGGGAAGACGGGATCGATCGCACGATCACCGTTTACCCGATGCTGTTCGAGCAGGGGAAGGTCAACGTCAAGCCCGAAATCGAATCGATGCTTCCGGAATCCCGGGCGGAGCGGCAGCAACGGGCTTATATGCTGTGGAAGGACGGCGCCTACGGCGATCCGACGTCGCCGGAGGCGATCAACAAGTTCTTGGAGGAAGCGCGCTTCCCGCACATGTCGAGGCTGGTCCGTCCGGGTGGGGTCGACCGTTCGACGGCCGCGCAGAACGTCGGGAGGCTGCTCCAGGGCGCCAGCGCGCTCGAGATCCCGATTTTCCCGTGGTACGACCTCCGGGTGCATATCGACGTGCTCGAGCGGTTCCTGAAGTCGCCGGAGTTCTTGCGCGCCGATCGGTCCGTGCAGGAGCAATGCGCGCTGTACTGGAGCCTGCTTCGGGAAGCGCTGATCGAGCGGCAGCTGATGGACGAGGCGCAGGCGCTGGCCGCCCAAGCGCGGGCGGCCCGTCAGCAGGCCGCTACCCCAAGCGAAGCCATGGCCGCATCAGAGGCCGCGCCGCCGGCAGGATTCGAGGCGCCGCCTGAGGCAACGCCGGCCGCGATAGCGATCCCGGCCGCATCCGTGACGCCGTGACGAGCACGGCCCCACGTAAGGAGCGAGCACATGGACCAGACGACCGAAACGACGCAGGTGACGACTGAGGCCCTGGCGCAGCCGGCGGAAACGCAGGCGGCGGCCAGCGCGGACGTTCCGGCGTCGGATCAGCCGCAGTTTTCGCCGTTCGAGCGGAAGATGCAGGCGATCTTGGATGGCGATCAGCCCGCCGCAGAGGCCGATCAGGTGACGGAGCCGGCGGCCGGGGGTGACGACGCCCCGGCGGGCGACGGGGGTGAGGAGGCGGGCCCGGCTGGCGAGGCGGACCAGCAGCCGTCCGCGCAGGCGAGCGACGCCATTCCGGTGATCCGACTCCCGGGGCGGCAGGAAACGGATCCGGACTTCGAGGTGCGCGTCACGCCCGAACTGCGCCAGGCGCTCGAGGCGCAGGGGATCGACCCGCAGAAGTTCCTGGAGCGGGCGAACCAGCTGCGCAACGAAGGGATGCGCCGGCGGCAGTTCGAAGAGGCGATGATGGAGATCGAGGCCGATCGCCAGGAACTCGCCTGGCTCGAACAGGAGATCCGGGAGCGGCCGGCGGAGTTCATCACGGAACGGATCTCCCCGCAGCTGCTGCCGGAGGTCGCCCGGGCCGTGCTCGCGCGCCTCTCGGATGACCAGTTCCAGGACATCCTGACGACGGTTGTTGGCTGGGAAACCGACCCTGCGGCGCGCCGTCTGGTGGCGGCGGAGGCCCGGGAGCGCAGCATCGCCCGCCGGGAGCAGCTGCAGTCTGAGAGTGCAATCGCGCGCCAGCGCCAGGCCTACATCCGCGACATGGCGAACCAGATCATGGCGCTGGTGCCCGATGATATGCCGGACGATCAGGCGAATGAGTTCTTCGATTTCGCCGTCTACAAGCTGGACCAGTGGGCCAGGAGCCAGCCGCGGGGCACGCGCCTGGACCCGGCCCAGGTGCCGGAGCTCTTGGAACAGCTCGGCGCCCTGAAGCCATTCGGCCTGAGTGTCAACGACCAGGCCGCCCGGAAGCCGACGCGCGACACGACCTCCAATGCGCGGCCCGTGCGCCCCGCAGACGATCCGGAGCTCATCGCGCGTGCGAAGCAGACCGGGGAAGACCTGAAGCGCCGCATGGAACGCAAGCGGTTGGCGGTCACGACGCCCGCGGGCGCCGGCGCCCCCGCTGCGAGTCTCGCGCCGCCGAAGGGTCAGTCGTTCGAGGAGCGCATGAACTGGCTTGAGAAACGACTCGGCCTCAAGCGGTGAAGCGCAAGAATGGCAACGGCCTACACGGAGAAGGACGCATGAAAGTGCGGAACCTCCTCGCGTTCGGGTTCGTGCTACTGTGCGCGCTGCTCGGCTTCGTGCCGGCTGCGGCATTCGGTGTCCCGATCATGATCGGGCAGACCGACACGACCGCGGACCTGGACGCGCTGATGAAGATCACCTTCGATGACACCCTCATCTCGGAGGTGGTCACCGACACGGAACTCCTCGATCTCTTCCCCGATGGCGAGGTGATCCGGGGCCCTGAGGGCCGGTACTTCGAGACTTCGCAGCTCTACCAGAACCCGGGGAGCATCGGCGCCCGCGCCGAGGGCGGCTACATCCCCGTGCCGAACGGCGCCAAGGCCGCGAACGCCAAGATCAAGCTCAAGAAGATCATGGGCGCGATCGAGGAGACGGCGGAGGTCTTGAAGAAGATCCGGGGCGACAAGGCCTCGTTCGTGAATTGGGCGCGGGAGCAGTTCCCGCGCTTCAAGGAGTCGCTCTCGGACGAGCTCGACCGTCAGGCGCTCGGCGACGGCTCCGGGATCCGTGCGCGGGTCAACATGGCCACACCGAACAAGGATCAGCTGAAGGTCGATTCCACGTTCGGGATCGCAGGTCTCGATCAGCCGCTCATGCAGTTCCGGCGCGGGATGCATCTCCGCGCCGGGCCGAACGCCGACGGCTCCAACCCTCGGGCCGGCGTCATGACGGTGCTCGACATCGACTGGGACAACGACGCGCTCGTCTTGGACCAGCTCGCCACGTCGCTTGCCGACGACGACTACCTGTGGGAGGGCGACGCGGCCGACAGCTCCGTCGGGAAGGAGATGATGGGGCTCCTCGGGATGGTCGACGACGGCGGTATCGTCCAGAAGCTCCAGGAGATCGACCGCACGGAGCACCTCTGGTTCCGGTCTTACGTCAACGACCTGGGCGGCTCGGCGCCGCTCACCGAGGACGTGCTGATCGAGACCGACAAGGTCGCCCGGTTCCGCGGGGGTGGCCGGGTCGACACGATCATCATGAGCGAGGACGCCTTCAACACGATCTGGAAGGATCTGAAGGCGGACCGAGCGATCAACGACCCGCGCGCCTACACGGGCGGCCGTCGGGGGATCACGATCCTCTTCGGCGGCACCCGGGCGGTCGAGCTGCGCACCGCGCGGAAGATGCCCTCGAAGCTCGTCTTCGGGCTGCAGAGGGATCAGTTCCGGCGCTTCGTGCTCCACGAGTGGGAGTGGGACGACACGACCGGATCGATCTGGAAGCAGGTCGTGGACAACACCGGCCGCAAGGATGCGTTCTACGCCTACGGCTCGATGCACGCGGAGCTCGCGATCAAGAGCCCGCAGCGGTGCTGGAGGCTGGAGAACTGGTCCGACAGCGGCGGCGGCGGATAAGCCGCGCCGCGAAACGCCTGGCCCTGCACCGCGGGGCCAGGCCCCACTCGTGACAGAAGGGGCAACACATGACGACGCAACTCGGAACACTGACGGCACCGCCGGAGACGCTCGCCGCGCTGCGCGAGATCGATCCGCAAGCCGACCTGGTGCACCTCGAGGATAACGTCTGGCTCCTCGGGATTCGCGGGCCGAACCCGGCCGCGCAGGAGCGGCTCCATCGCCAGTTGCGCATCCTCGACCCCATGAAGGGCGTGAGTCACGAGATGGGCCGCGAGTTCGAGCTGCTGCAGTTCTTCGCCCAGGGCTTTCGGCCGATCCAGATCTACCGGCTGGGCGAAGCGACGCCCGACGGCGACGTCGTCACGTTCGGCTGGATCGTCGAGGATTTCCGGCTGCGGGACTACAACTGGCGCATCCGCCCGGCAGAGGCTGACGCGGAGTTCCGGCAAGCGATCTCGCTCGATGAGGGCAACCATCGGCGGGCGCAGGTGCTCGCGGACTTCGTCGAGGCGGAGGGCGGGTCGTTGTGGCGTTACGTGTTCGCGAAGGCGCGCTCCTTCCTGCAGCGCGTCCCCTTCCCGAAAGGAGCATGACGAATGGCCAGAGAGCACACCGCTTACGGTCGAAGGAAGCTGCACCCCGAGGCCTACGAGCGGCAGCAGGCTCTGAAGAGAGTGACGAGCGCGAGCGGCGTGGTTTACGGCAGCCGTAAGGGGGATCCAGGCCCGGCGCGCACGCGAGGGGCCTCCGCGCGCACGGCCGCGGGCGCCTCGCCGGTGCTCGCCGAGCTCGTCGCAGGCCTGCACGCCCACTCCGTCGCGTGGGCGAAGGAGCGAATTGTCAAGCTACAGACGCCTGCGGAGGTCCGGGCCGTCCATGTCTTCGAGCAGCAGAACCCGAAGGGCGCTCGGAAGGGCATCCTGAACGCCTGCGAGGAGAGGCTGGGCGAACTGCATGTCGACCACCCGTCGCCGGGCCTCGAGCGCCAGCCGGCTGAGCCGGAGGCGGACGACGAGCCGCCTACCGCTACGGATCCGGTGAACCCGTTCACCGAGGGGCCCGTCGCCATCGAGGACCTGAAGGCGATCCTCGAGCAGAATCCCGAGCTACTGGATGCGGCGATTGAGGCGGAGTTCCGGGGCGGGGCGCCGCGGCCGGAGGCGATCGCGGTCCTTCTCGAGCACGAGGAGACCCGGGCGGCTGGGCCGCGGGATGAGGTCGTGCACTTGCTGAATCAGTTCAAGGGTTGAGGCTGCGATGGCGCTCCTGGCTGCGGATGTCGTCAACGTCGCACGCGACGAACACCCGGCGTTCGACCGGCAGTCGACGCCGGATATCGTGGCGCTGCGCGCCCTTGCCCGGTACCAGCAGGAACTGCTGGGCCGGATCTACAACGTGAAGCCCGACGCGGTGCACGTCGCGCAGGAGGTCCAGCTTCCGCTGGAGGACTTCGCGGCCGGGATCGCGCTGAACGACTGCCTGCAGGTGCACGGGGCCTCCGTCTACTACCGTTCCCGGGATTACCGGCCGGAGCCGGTGATGTTCGTGGATTACCCGCACCGGTTCATCCGGCCGGGCGGGCCTGCGGCCTATCGACGGGCAGACCGGATCTTCTTGCTCGGCACGCCGGCGGACTGGCAGGACGTTGCGCGGGTCGTGATCGATCTCTTCCCGCGCGGGCCGGATACGCTGGGCCCGAAGGACGAACTCGTGCTGCCCGGGCAGGCGCTGGCGCCGTGCGTGGCTGCACTCGCCGTCGTGATGGCCCGGCGAGTGGAGCCGGACCGCCGGCCGGATCTCATTGAACTGCGGGATCGGCTGTCGGAGGCCGAAGAGCGCTACTTGGACCAAGTAACGGGCCGGCGCCGGGCCGTCGTGAGCGTGATTCAGGACGTGTGGTGAGATGGCAACGACGGTGAACGACCTGATCCGGGCCGCGATCGCGACGTCCAGGCACAACGTCCGAGACGGAACCGCGAGCGACGCCGAGCTCATCGCCCTGCTGGGCGACCTCCTCGAGCAGTACATGACCGAGGGCGCGGCGCTCAACCGGCGGTTCTTCGGCGCGCGGTTCGTCGTTGCCTTCGACACCGCGCTCGGAGGATGGCGACGGCCCCCGGAGGCCACGCGGGTCGATTACATGCTCGCCGGCACCGGGATGCAGAACTCGAGCGGATCACCGATTTCGCAGGGGACTGAGATCATCGACCTCCCGATCGACCAGCGATCGACAGAACAGGGGCGCCCGGCGGTCTACCAGTGGGGTCAGGTCTGGTATTCCGCGGGCCGGCCGAGCGATCCGGCGAGTGGGGAGTTGGTCGTTCTCGGTAGTCGGCGCCCAAGCCGGCCGGAGACGGTAGAAAGCCCGATCGATCCACTCTGGCCGGAGATGCACAATCCGCTCCTGAAGTGGAGCCTTGCGCTCTACCTCGCGCAGAAGGACGGCGAGCGGGATGCAGAAGTCGCGCTTTTCACCAGGCTCCGGGATGAGGCCCACGCCTTGTTCGTCGCCTTCCTGAAGGCGGAGTCGACAACCGAGGTCCGCGCGTACGGCCACGGCGGGTTCTTCCCCGATCCGGGCGTGTCTCCGAGGTGATGCGATGACGTTCGAGGACGTCCGGCAGGCTGCCCTCGCGAGGCTCATGGAATACGGCGACCGCTGGCCCCACGGGCGCAGCGCGCCGTATCGCCGCATCGGTGTTCGTCAGCAGTTCCTCTTTGCGCTGGCGGCCCGGGCCAATCCCGAGTACGCGGGAGTCTGCGCGGTCGGCGGGCTCGTGGACGGCGTGGCCAACTTCGCGGCCATGGAGCCGCCGGTGCTGCGGCCCGAGGCGATCACGCTGGTCGAGATCCACGACCCCGGGGAGTCGGATTACGAGGTCGGCCAGCGCATCACGATCGTGACCGCTGATGACCCGGACGGGCTCGCGCCGCGGGCTTTTCTCAGGCATCGCGTGCTCGTCGGTGTCGGTAACGAGCTGGCAGGCGTCGCCACGATCAAGGTGTGGTACCCCTACATTCCTGAGCCGGCCAGTCCGGACGAGGGCGGGTCCAGAGAGGTCGAAATCCCGGATCCCTACTCGGAACTCCTGGTCATCGACCTCGCCCGGGATTACGCCCGAAAGACGATCGCACTCGAGCCAGACATCAGAGCGGCGATCATCCGGATGCAGGACGAGGAAGAGGGCCCCCTGCTCGCGGAATGGATCGCGCACGTACGCGGTTACGCGCCGCTCGAGACGAGGTTCGCCCGATGAACTGGGAACGCTGCGGCCAGCCGCCGGAAACGTCGTGGGAGTTGTGCGACGTCGTCGGCGTCCCCGAGCCGGACATCCGGGAGCGCCTGCCTGAGTTTGCAACGCCGACGCACGAGGTCGTCGGCGCCTCGATCTTCCGGCGCCCGGACGCGATTTCGCTCGACTATCTGACCGCACACACGCTCGGGCCGATCGCCGTGGCAGACACATCCAAGGGCCTCGTCGCCCGAATCTGGAAGGCGTGGACGCCGGACCGATATGAGGTCCGGCTCGCGGGCGCGAACGGCGCTGGGGATGCCTGGATCGACGAGGTGCTCCTATTCACGATCGACGGGGGGCCGCCGATCCTCGAACTGGATATCGCGTTCGAGCAGAACGGCCAGCCGGTGGTCTGCCTGGAGCGGGCCACGGGCGTGGGCGGGGCGTCCGAGGTCTGGATCTACTTCTACGACCCGACCATCCCCGCCCACGTGTTACGCAACTTCGGCCTCGGCCGGACGCCACGGGCGCTACTGGACCGCCCGCTTGAAGTGCCCGACAGCGATGTGTGCGTGTTTTATGTGGCCGACCACGAGGGGAGGATCGCGTATCGCCAGCAGCGGGATCGCTACGCGGTCGAGATCCTGACGCCGATCGAGGCGACGGGGAACACGTTCCTCGAGGACGCGGGCAAGAGGCAAGACCGTCGCGTGGCTCTGATCCTCTCCGAGCGGGATCAGATCAGCGGGACGTACTCCCTGCATACCGCGACCACGACGCTCTTCCCGCTTGACGCCGATACGGAGGCCGTCGAGCCCATCCATGGCATCACCGCCGCCACGCTAGAGCAGCTGTTCCGGTGGCTGGACGCGCAGATGCAAACGGAGGCGATCGGGCCCGTGCATTCTCTGGTGAGCGCGCGACTACAGGAGCCGGTCATCCTCTATGCCCTTGCCGGCGGGATAGAGCCGGCCCACTCGCTGACCGGGATCACACTCCGGGATCTGATCCTGGTATACGCCGCGACGACCGAGGCGATTGAGCCCGCCCACATGATCGCCCACGCGACACTCGTGCTCGTGATCACCATCGACCGCGTGATGGATACGGAGGCCGTGGAGCCAGCACACACAATTACGTCGATAGAGCTACAGGCCGCATGAGGGAGAGACGAAGGATTTGGGTGCCCGAGGCGCCCATGCTGAATCTGCGCCGCTACATCGAGGTCGGCGCCGTCCGCCATGCCGTCGCGGTGGAGGGCTACTTCACCGTCGAACTCATTCACGCGAGGAGTGGCTTGGTCAAACGTCGGTTGCGATTCCGCAATCTGATCACGAACGCCGGCCTCGATGCGCTGGCAGGCGGGACGGCGATTGACAGCCTCATCACCTATCTCGCGGTTGGGACGGGTTCGTCGGAGCCGAGCTACACGGACACCACCCTTAACGCCGAAATCGCGCGCACCAACTCCACCGGTGGGTTTGCTGATTCGGACGCGATGGTCGGATCGGGCGACCTGGTGGAATACTGGCGCCGCATCCGGACGCGGGTTTTTACCGAGAACCAGGCGAACGGCAATCTCGCCGAGCTCGGGTTCTTTTCCGCGGCGCAAGGCGGTACAATGTGGAACCGCCAGCTTTTCCGCGACGAGTTGGGCAACCCGACGGCCATCACAAAAACGAACGAGGATCAACTGCGGGTAAGGTACGAATATCGCGTCTACCCGCCATGGGACGACTTGGTGCAAGAGATCGAAGTGAACGGCGTGCCGACCGAGGTGGTCAATCGGCCCCTGCAGGTCAGCAGTGCCTCGCGCTGGGGTGCGGGGTCATCTGGCGCTGGTGCTTTGAATAATTTGGGGGTCGTGGGGACCGGGCTCTGGCAAGCCTATGAAACGGGCACCCTGCCGGGCCGGGGCGGTGCTCCTTCGGGCACGTCTGCAGACGCATCGTCTACTGCGGTCCAGTCGTACACGCCGGGTACGTGGTACCGGGAGCGCGAGGCCCGGTGGGAACCCTCGCGTGCCAACTTTGCGACCGGGATCGGGTTGTTTCAATCGTATGCGAACACCGCCAGTTCTCCCGTCTTCGGATCCAAAGTCACGCCCAAGCTCATGAAGCAGGACACCCAGCGCCTCATCATCATGGAGCGCTGGACGTACGCCCGGAAGGAGGACCTGTGATTACCGGTTGGACGACACAGCCGGTCGACGGCCGGCTCTTGGATGCGCTGCTCCCGGTGCCGCACGTCGTCCGGTATCGTGACCGGGCGCCGGTGGCGGTCCGCGTGCCGGGGGCGGAGGTCCTGGTCGTCCGTCAGGCAGATGCCAACGAAGCCGCGATGGTGGGCGGCCTCAACGCCGACGGCGAGTCGGCGATGGAGGTCACGATCACGATCCGGGCAGTGTTCCACGGGATCTTGGTGGACCGCGTGGGGGTCGACCTCTGGTCCCAGCTCCGGTTCCAACCGTGCGGCGAGGCGCCGTCGACGAGCTGGCAACAGTGTGAGTGATGGCACGGCAGCGCATCGCGATCCCGTTCGGGGGTGGCCTGGACCGCTACACCGGCCCGGCGGTCGTGGATCGGACCGCACAGGAGGACGTCCGCAACGTCCACCTGGCCGACGGCTGGGCGCACGTTCGCCGCGGTTCTGTGCAGGTCGCTGAACTCCCGGGCGACGTCGTCGCGGGCGAGCAGCTCCGCACCGAGGACGTGCTGATCCTGGTCGTCTACGACGCAGACACGCGCGAGGTCCATGTCTACCGGGCGGCGTCGGACGGCACGAACCCGCTTCAGATCGGCAAGTGGTTCGACCTGCACGAGTCGGCCGACGAGCCGCCCCGCGTGTTCATGGCCGAGGTCGCCGGGCTCATGTTCATGGCGCACGACGAGGAGATCTTCAGCCGGCGCGCGCCCACCTTCTACTACGACCCGATCGCCGGCACGCTGAAGCCGCTCGAGGCGGAGTGGGCGCATGAGGGCGGGATCCGGTTCCGCGGCGTGACGGCACACCTCGGCGCCTACCTCGCAGGCTGGGGATACGGCACGGCGGACGAGGCGCGGCCCGAGCTGGTGCGCATGTCGATGCCGGGCGAGCCCACGCGGTTCCATCCGAAGTTCTACGAACCCATCGGCCAGCGGGGCGAGGCCGTGATCCGCTGTGTTTCGACCGGACGGACCTTGGTGTGTTTTACGTCTGCCCAGACCTGGGAGCATTTCGGTAGCGACCGGAGCACCTTCGGCGCGCGGCCGGCCGACACGAAATTCGGCCTCGCCGCGTCGCGGCTCGCCATTGAGATCGACGGAGCCGTCTACTTCTGGTCCCGCACGGGCCCACGGCGCACGACCGGCGGGCTGTCGGAGGACCTGGCGCTCCCGCTTGACCTTCGCGGCCCGTCTCCGGCCGACCTGGTGGCCGAGGGTGCGACTGCGTACGGGTTCGCGACCTACTACCCGGACGAGGAAGAGGTCCTGTGGGTCTTCGGCAAGCGGGTCTACGCTTTTTCACTGCGCACCGGCCGCTGGCGCTACGACGAACTGCCGTGGGCGCCCGTGGCCGCGATCCTCTCGCAGCCAGGCGTGAACGTGGATCCCGGGTACGAGCCGGGCGTCGCGGTCAACCTGCGCGTCGTCGAGGACGTGGCGGCCGGCGTGCTCCGCGACGTGACCATCGCGTGGGACAACGTCGAGATGATCGGCGACGAGATCCTGGAGTTCTGGTTGAATGGCGGGACCGGCTGGACGCTGTCGGGATCGGCGCCCGTCGAGCCGCAGGAAGACCAACAGCATACTTTCGCGGGCCTCGCGGCGGGTGAGACGTACCGGCTGCAGATCCGTGCGCGGCGCGGGACGTTCTACCGCGAGGAATACCAGTCGTCGAACCCGGACGACTGGCCGGAGGAATCGCTGCTCGAGTTCACGACAGGGCTCGCTGCGCCGTCGATCGAGTCGGCGGTTTGGTCACGCACGAGCGCGACCCAGGAGCGGATCCGGCTCACCATCCATCCGGTCTACTCGGATCGCGACGTCCAGATCCTGCGCGACGGCTCCGTCATCGCGACAGTCACGCCGTCGGGAGACCCCTTCGTCTACGATGACGTGAGCGACGATGAGGACCTCGAGGATCCGAACAACGAGTGGGGCGAGCAGCTCTACACCTACGTGGTCCGCCACGTCTATGGCGAGAACCGGAGCGCGGACAGTGAACCGGTGAGCCGCTGGGCAGGGCCCGACGCCCCGACGATCACGCAACTCGAGCCGTCGATCGCGCTGGCCGCCGCCTACGAGATCAGATGGGAGAACGCAGAGACGGCGACGGAGGACTGGGTGACCCAGATCCTCGACCGCAACGTGACGCAGGGCGATCCCACATTCGCGCTGGTCTCGTCCTTGCCCTACCCAATGCAGGGTCCCGAGGTCGTGCAGCACAGCGACCACGGCGGCGAGGAGTATGAGGTCCAGATCCGCCATGCGGTGACCGCGTTCGGTGTCACGGACTTCAGCCAGGTCTCCGGTCCCTTCACCGTAACGTTGTCGCCTTGGTGAGCCGGCCGATCGCGTTCGCGGGCTACGGCGGCGGCGAGCCTGATCCCGAGGAAACGTAATGCTGCTGCTCTGGAGTGTGTCTGGCGACGATGGAGGGCGCCTGCTCCGGGCCGGTACCGGGCGGACCGACGACGGCAACGCGATCGTCGGCCGGATCCAGCCACGCCCGCTCGCGGTCGGATTCGGTCGTGAGGCGAGCTGGGGGCCGCTGTGGTTGATGATCCGCCACTCGATGAAGTGCTGGGTGCAGGTTACCCCGATCCTGGATGGCCGCGTGCTCACGGAACTCGCGGTCACACACGAACTGAGCGCGCCGGACGGAGGCGGGGCGGTCGATGTGCCGATGAAGGTTTACCTGTCGCGGCCGGATGACCCAGACAAGCCGTGGAGCCGTCAGGCGCTGCGCGGAGTATGGTTCGCGCCCCGGGTGGAGATCGAAGCTCTCGAGGACGGCGAGGTGCTCGCGGTCGGTGGGTTCGAGATCGATGTGCGGCCGCTCGGATGGGCGAGGGGCGCGATCAACGCAGGAGGATAACCGTGGCGACGGAGTTCATGGCGCGGCCGATCAAGCTGCGCAACATCGAGGCGAAGGTGATCCAGGCGGATGACCCGGCGGCCCTGGAGAATGCAGTCACGGCCTTCCTGGACGCGGGCGGGGAACGCGTCCTGGTCGGCGCATACCAGGTCGGCGAGCTCGCCATCCTGATTCTCTACGCCGAGTGAGGAGGCGGAGATGCCAACGCTGAGGAACAGGTACATGAGCGCGCTCAGCGCGTCCGAGGTCCGCGGTCGCGAGGCGGAGGACGAGTATTTCCGCCGGGCGCGCGAGTTCGACCCGACCCAAGCGGTCACGACCGCGGCCGAAGGCGCGTGGGGACAGATTCTCCCGCAGGTGCGCGATGCGATCACGGAGCTCCGGGGGCGGATGGTGGGCGCGGGACGGCTGCGCGGCGGATACGGCGAGATGGACGAGGATGAGGTCTGGAACCGCGCGACCCAACAGCTCACGAGCGAGATCGCGCGGAACGCAATGTCCGCCGCCGGCCTCCAGCTCCAGAATATCCAGGGGATCGGCGGTTACGGCGAGCGCGCCACGAACCGCTACCTGGACCTGCTCTCCGGCGGCATGGATCGCGAACTCATGGAACGCGAAATGGCCCGTCAGCGGCGGGCGAGCAGGTGGGGAGCTCTCGCCGGGCTGGCCGGTAGTGCGCTCGGGACCATCTTTGGGCCGGCAGGTACGGCCATCGGCGGCCGGATCGGCACGTGGGTCGCCGATAGAATCGGAGGCTGAGCCATGCCGTACCGTCCGCGAGTGATTCCGACCGCCGAAGATCCGCTGGCCGCGGCGATCACGGGGCTGCGAGAGGGATGGCGCGCAGCTGCTGAAGCGCGCCGTCAGCGCCAGCTCGATGAGGAGAGGCGCCAAGAGCGGCAGTTTCTGCAGGACCTTCAGCGGAGGCAGCAGGAGGCCCGGGAATTCGAGGTGTACGGGCAGGTCTTGCTCCCCGAGCCGCCTGCGGAACGCCAGGCGGCCCCGCGTCCGCCCGCAGCGGGCGCCTACGTGCCCGGGCATGGGTTCGCGCTACCTCGCCCGCCAATCGAGCCATCGACCGCCGGGACCGGTAGCCAGGCCTCGCCGATCGCTCCGATGGCCGTGGAGGGGGTGGATCCGCGATACGAGGAGTTCGCGCCGGGCCGGTGGGGCCGGCGCGATCTGTTGCCGGCAGAGCGGGCGCGCGCGGCCGCTCGGCAGCTCGAGGAAGAGCGCATGCAGCGGCTGGCCGAAGCGCTCGCCGGGCTCGAGCACATCCCCGAGGCCTCGCGGCGGGCGATCGCCCTCGGGGTGCCTCCGAGCGTCGCGATTCCACGGCAAGAGACGCCGCAACGCGGCGAGCTCATTCAGACCGATCAGGGATGGGCCCTCGTCGACCCTGTCACAGGTGAGGCGAAGCTGCTCGGCCTCGATGTGCCGCCGCGGGCCACCGAGGCCGCCGGTCCGGGGCGGATCACAGAGACGCAGGCGAGGCTGCGCGTTGCCTATGCGCGCGCCGCTCCCGCGCTCGAACAGATCGAGCGGTTCCTCGGCTACGATCCCACGACCGGAACGTTCGCGGAGGGCGGCGGACGCGTGCCGGTCGAATCGTTCCTCGGCCAAATCACGCCTGGCCGGTTCTTCCAGTCCGGAGACGTACAGGCGTACGACCGGGCGGCCGAGGCCATCGCATCCGCAATCCTGCGGGTGGAGTCCGGCGCGGCGATCACACAGCAGGAGATCGAGAGCTACAAGAGGCAATTCATTCCGCAGCCGGGCGACCGCCCGGAGGTGATCCGGCGCAAGCTGCAAGCGCTGAGAGCCACGCTCGAGGCGATTCAGCAGGCGGCCGGTATCGACGATGGCGTCGAGGTGCCGCCGGCGCCGACCAACCCGTTCCGCTGATCGAGGAGACGATGACCCCGAGTCCACAGCAGGCCACCGTGCCCCTGCCCGACGCCCGGAGACGCGCGGCGGATCTCTGGGACCAGTACGTGGCCGCCGGCATGTCGCCCGAGGAGGCCACGCGGCGCGTGATCGAGGAGACCGGTGTGCAGCCTTCCGCCACTATGGAGGTGGCAGCCGAGGGTGCAGCCGATGCTGCACGCGAGGGCGCGGGGCTCTCTGGTGCGCTGCGCACGGCCGCGCAGGGCGCGACGCTTGGCTTCTCCGACGAGCTCGAGGCGTTGGCCCGCGGCGCCGCCGCGCTGCTCCCGGGTGGCCAGTCGCCGGCGGAAGCGTACCGCGCGGGCGTGGAAGCGGCCCGCGCCGACATTGAGAGGTTCCGGGAAGAGCATCCGGTCGCGAGCCTCGCGCTCGAGGCGGGCGGCGGTCTCGCCCTCGGGGGCGCCGGCGCGCTCCGGAGCGGCGGCGCGGCTGCCGCACGTTCGCTCCTCCGACGTGCCGTGGCCGCTCCGATCGGGCGGGGTGCCGTCGAGGGCGCGGTGGCTGGCGCCGGCGCCGCCGAGGGAGGCGTCGGCGAGCGCGTTCTGGGCGCGGCCGGCGGCGCCGCACTCGGTGCCGCGACGGGCGGCCTGGTGCAGGGCGCCGGCGCGCTTCGCGGTGCGCGAGGGCGCGCGCAGAGTCGGCTGATTCGGGCCCTCGAGCGTGAAGGAATCGAAGATCCGGTGGCGGCCGTGCGGAGTCTCGCCCCGGGCCAGACGCTCATGGACATTGGCGAGACCGGCGGGCCCCTGCAGAGGCTCGCGCGGGCCGCGGCGTCGATCCCGAGCGAGGGTTCGGAGCGCATTCGGCGGACGCTCCGACAGCGGGCCGAGGGCGCGCCGACGCGGATCAC
>ERZ777003.3284-NODE-3284-length-16117-cov-11.534616_pt1 | contig 16117 bp, 15 predicted proteins | sample MGYA00374956_ERZ777003 | MGnify/ENA primary metagenome ERZ777003 (study PRJEB29302, sample SAMN06268252) | bioreactor metagenome | isolation source: Joint BioEnergy Institute, California, USA | place: USA:Joint BioEnergy Institute, California, USA | collected... | reverse complement strand
CGGCACGCAATAGCGTGCCTTACGCGCCATCGTGGCTATTCATCCACTCACACCCCCGTCACCTGACGCCGCCAGGTTTTCAGGCGAATGAGGGCGACCGTGCCGCTGGCCGCCGACAGGATGAACGTCCCGATGGCCGGCAGGATGTCCGGCCGCCAGTCATAGCCGATCCAGAAGAGCAACTGCAGCGCCGCAGGCGGCAGCACCACCGCAGCCGTGAACAGCCATGGCCGGTAGCGATGGCGGATCAGCGTGCTCTGCACCGCCGCTAGGACTCCCAGCGGCACGAACGCCAGCACATACAGCAGCCACGTGTGCACGCCGGCTGACGCGCCCTGCATCGGATAGGCCCACGTGGGCCGGGGGAACGTCCGCCACACCACAGCCAGCGGCGGCGTGAAACGCACCTCCCCGGCTTGCGAGATGTCGTCCACATACGCCCGAACCGTCCCGTGATCGCAGGTCACGATCAGCCGGTGGGGTTCTTGATCGACAAACACATTCCGCAGCAGCAACTGCGGCCGGCGACCGTTGAACCCGGTGACGCCGTTGCGGAGGCGGATGTTGAGATTCGGCCCGTCCTGCGCGAGCGTGAGGTTCCGGTCTGTCTCGCTGTTCGACAGCGAGATGATCCGCACGTCGTTGAACTGATCCGGGTCGTTGGTGGCGATCGTCGTGACGAGGGTAAACGCGTTGGCATCGCGGATCGCGCGCACAAGTTCGCGCGGCGGCTGGGGCGTCGCGAGATATCGGGCGTGCTTGAAGACGGGCGTGCCGTCGGGCAGGACGTTCTGCTCATGGACCCACGCCAGCGGCGGCTGACGCTCGGTGGCGTCTTCGTAATCCCGCGGGCCGTGCAGGACGTATGACGCCAGCAGATCGTCGCCGGCGATGTCGACGATATCCGCGCCGTTGAGCAGCGCGGCAATCTGATCCGCGTCAAAGGCGCGATCGGCCAGGTGCAGCTCAGCCACGCGGCCATGCCAGGGCCGGCGGCCGCCGACTTCGTTGGCGACCAGCAGGCGGGCAGTGGGGTCCCAGGTGTCGAGGGTCAGCGAGCCGGCATACGCCAGGGCCAGAAAGATCGGCCAGGCGATCCACAGGCCCAGGAGCGTGCCGAATAGGCGCGCCGACGGCCGGCCCAGTTCATCGCCCATCCATCGCGGCAGGGTCATCAGCATCCGCTCGCCGTAGATCCGCACGATCACGCCGCCGATGAGCGCCCCGGTCGTATTTGAGAGGATGTCGATCAGCGAGGCGTCGCGCTCGGCGAGGAACAGTTGCAGGATCTCCACCGTGGCTGACAGCACGAACCCCGCCGCGGCAGCTCCGATCAGGGCAATATGCCGCCGCCGCCATCCCCCGCGGAAGATGCGCGCCGCTACGCCCAGCCCCAGGGGGATGAACAGCACGATGTTCGTCGTGATGTCGTAGATCTTGTTCTGCGTGCTGTGGCGGGTGATGTCCCAGACGAAGTTGCGGGCGATGTCCGAAAAGCTGTGCCCGGCTGGCCAATAGAAGTCGAATGGGAACAGCGTCGCCATGAGCACCAGCAGCGCGCCGGCGATGGCCAGCAGGGTGGGCACCTTCTCAGCCAGCTTCTGCGCGTAGCTGGCCTGGGTGACACCGGGGATGAAGACGTTCGCTTGCGGCCTCGGATTGCCGGCGTTTGAGGTGAACATAGCCATGGTAGTATGACGGCTGAGAGCGGTGGGGTCGAGCGATCAGCGACGTAGGGACCAGGCGACGAGAGGAAGGTTCACGTTGTCTTTTCGTCTCCCTCTGATGTCGACTCCCGTTGGTTCGTTTGGCGCAGAGCCGTTACAGTAATCGTCATGACCCTCTCCGACCCGCCCGCATCTCGCAGTCCACGTGCGTTTCACGTGATGACCAAGCCGATCGGGCCGATCTGCAACCTCGACTGCAAGTACTGCTTCTACCTCGAGAAAGAAGCCATGTACCCGTCGGGCGAGAAGTGGAAGATGCCCGATGACGTGCTCGAGCAGTACATCCGTCAGTACATCGAGCACCAGGACGTGCCGGAGATCAATTTTGCATGGCAGGGGGGCGAGCCGACGCTGCTGGGGGTCGATTTCTTCCGCAAAGTTGTGCAACTTCAGCGGAAATACGCCAACGGCAAGGTGATCCACAACGCCCTGCAGACCAACGGTACGCTGCTGGATGACCAGTGGGCGGAGTTTCTCGCCAAAGAGAAGTTCCTGATCGGCTTGAGCATCGACGGCCCGCGCGAGCTGCATGACAAGTATCGCGTGACCAAGCGGCAGAAGGGGAGCTTTGATGAGGTCATCCGCGGGCTGGAGTTGCTGAAAAAGCACGGCGCCGAGTTCAACACGCTGACGGTGGTGAACCGGGCCAATGCGTACCATCCGCTGAAGGTTTACAGCTTCCTCAAGCAGATCGGCTCGCAGTTCATCCAGTTCATCCCGCTGGTCGAGCGCGTGCCTGAGACGCGGCTGAAGGTGCTGGGGTTTGATTTTGCCGAGCCGCCGGATCCGGATGTGCCCAACCGGCCGGATCTGCCGGTCAGCGAGTACTCCGTCGAGCCGGAGCGGTACGGCAAGTTCCTGTGCGAGATCTTCGACTACTGGGTGCGGCGGGATGTGGGGCGCGTGTTCGTGCAACTGTTCGATGTCGCCCTGGGCAAGTGGTACAACGGCACGTCAAGCCTGTGTGTCTTCGCTGAGCGCTGCGGCGCAGCCATGGCGATGGAGCATAACGGCGACCTGTATGCCTGCGACCACTACGTCTATGAGAAATACAGGCTCGGCAACATCATGAACCAGTCGCTGGGCGAGCTGGCAGCCAGCCCGCAGCAGCAGAAATTCGGCAACGACAAAGCCGACACCCTCCCCGACTACTGCCGCCGATGCGAAGTGCGCTTCGCCTGCAATGGCGAATGCCCCAAGCACCGCTTCATGAAGACGCCCGACGGTCAGGACGGGCTGAACTACCTGTGTCCGGCTTACAAGCGGTTCTTCAACCACATCGACCCGTACATGAAGACGATGGCTGAACTGCTCCACCGCGGTCAGGCGCCAGCCATGATCATGCAGATCCTCGCCCAGCGCGAGCAGGCCGCCCGTGCAGCCGCCAATCCCATCAGCCGCCCATCATCAGCCCCAGGCCGCAATGATCCCTGTCCCTGCGGCAGTGGGAAGAAGTTTAAGAAGTGTTGTGGGAGATGAGGGGAAGGGCGACGAAGGGGCAGAAAAGACGAAGTGGGATAGGGCACGCTATTGCGTGCCGGAGCAGATGGCGGTGAGGCTGAAGCTCCAAGCTCCAACCACCAAGCTCCAGGGAAGTGCCAAATACAAGAGAACCAAACACAAAACACCATAGCGCCAAGTCCGCGATCTGGTCCAATCCCAAATCCGCAATCCAAAATCCCGAATCATTCCAGTTCTTCCTTGATCGCCCTGGCGCGTTGTTCGTGGAGTTCAGCTTCCTTCTCTCGCTCCAGCCGGACGGCGCGTTCGCTACTGATGTCGACGCGCAGGCGGCTGTAGAGGCTCATATAGATGTTGGAGACCCACACGATCGCGAAGAACGCCAGCACATAGCCGCGCCAGTCGTCCATCAGGAACTTGTAGCCCGTGAAGATCAGCGCCAGCAGCGTGATCCAGTGGCTGAAGCAGTACTCGCAGGTGAACAGATAGAAGAACTTGCGCGCCAGCAACCTTCGGCAATCCCTGCTGCGGCGCTGGCAGTATTCCCGCGGCTCGCGGAAGACCTCCTCATGCGTCACCGTCCAGGCGACGCTGGAGACCGGGATCGCCAGCGCGAACAGCCAGACCATCTGCCAGCCGAGTTGTGAGGTGTCCGGGGGCATGGCTACCGTCTCCTTGGCTTCGGATATACACTTGTCGCCCGTCGGTTCGGAACGGAAGAACCGGCGCATTCCAGAAATCCTGTTGCCCGGAGCGTTTATGGCCCAGATTGTCCGGCATGATGACCAGCGGTTGACGTGGGAAGGCGCGATGAGCGTCGAGCGAAGTGAGGAGGCGTCGCAGGCGTGGCGGATTCAGGTAGCGGAGCGATCACTGTTTCCGCCGGAAGTGGTGGGGCTGGCGGCCATGGCGGCTGGCGTGCGAATCACCTTCGCGACCGACAGCAGTTCGCTGGCGATTGCATTTTCGGCGAGTAGCGATGCTTCTTCGCCGCTGGATGTCGTGTGCAACGGGGAGCTGGTGGCGACGCTGCCGGTGCAGGGGATGGAGCGCGCCGAGCTGCACGATCTGCCCGGATCCGGCCTGCGGCGCGTTGAACTCTGGCTGCCGCATTACGGGCAGTTCCGCCTGAAGGCGATCGAGATCGACGATAATGCGACGATCGAGCGCGTCGAGCAGAAGCGTCGGCGGTGGATCACGTACGGCAGCTCGATCACGCAGTGCCATGCCTCCCGCTCGCCGACACATACCTGGCCGGCGATCGTGGCGCGCCGCATGGGGTGGGATCTGGTCTGCCTGGGGTTCAGCGGCCAGTGCCATCTGGATCCGATGATTGCGCGGATGATCCGTGACACGCCCGCCGACTACATCTCGATCTGCGCCGGGATCAACGTCTACGGCGGCAGCACCCTCAGCCCCCGCACGTTCAGGCCGGCGCTCATCGGGACAGTGAAGATCATCCGCGAGAAGCATCCGACCACGCCGCTGGCGGTGATTTCGCCGATCTACTCGCCGCCGCGCGAGCAGACGCCCAATGCCGTGGGCTATACGCTGGTGCAGATGCGTCAGCATGTGGAGGAGGCGGTGTCGCTGCTTTGCGATGCGGGTGATGCAAATATCCACTATGTGAACGGGCTGGAGATTTTCGGCCCCGAGCTGGCGGAATACCTGCCGGATGAGCTGCATCCGAGCCACGAAGGCTACGCACGGCTGGCGGAGAACTTCTTGGCCAGGGTCGCCCAGCCGCTGTTCCGGTGAAGATCGGGTACACTCGGTCGTATTGTGGCTAGGATTGTCCTCACAACCCTGAATGCCAAGTACATCCATGCCGCGTTCGGCTTGCGGTACCTGATGGCCAATCTGGGTGAACTGCAAGCCGACGCGCGGCTGATGGAGTTTGACATCAACCAGCGCGTCACGGACGTGCTGGAGGCGATTCTCGCGGAAGATCCGCGGATCGTCGGCATCGGGGTGTACATCTGGAACGCCGAGCCGGCTGGGAAGCTGGTCGCGGCGCTCAAGCGCCTCCGGCCGGATATTACAGTTGTGCTTGGCGGGCCGGAGGTCAGCTTCGAGACCGATCACCAAGCCATCTGCCGCGCGGCGGACTACGTCATCACCGGCGAAGCCGACCTGGCCTTTGCCGACCTGTGCCGCAAGCTGCTGGCCGGCCAGCGGCCGCTGATGAAGGTCATCCCCGCCGATCTGCCGGCGTTTGAGAAGACTGATCGCCCGATCGCATTGCCGTACGATCTGTACGACGACGAGGACATCGCCCATCGCATCGTCTACGTCGAAGCCTCGCGCGGCTGTCCGTTCAAGTGCGAGTTTTGCCTGTCGTCGCTGGATGTGCCGGTGCGCAACGTGCCGACGGAGTTGTTCCTTGAGCACATGCAGCGGCTGCTCGATCACGGCGTGCGGCATTTCAAGTTCGTCGATCGGACTTTCAACCTGAACCTGAAGATCAGCCGGGCAATCCTGCAGTTTTTCCTCGATCGTTACACGCCGGGGCTGTTTCTGCACTTTGAGATGATCCCCGATCGCCTGCCGGATGGCCTGCGCGAGCTGATCGTGCGATTTCCGCCGGGGGCGCTGCAGTTCGAGGTCGGCATCCAGACGTTCAACGAAGAGGTGGCTGAGCGCATCAGCCGCCGGCAGGACAACGCGAAGGTCGAGGAGAACTTCCGCTTCCTTCGCGAGCAGACGGGCGTGCATATCCATGCCGATCTGATCGTCGGCTTGCCAGGGGAGGACCTGGCGAGCTTCGCAGCCGGATTCGATCGCCTCGTTGCGCTCGGCCCGCAGGAGATCCAGGTCGGCATCCTCAAGCGCCTCCGCGGCACGCCGATTGTGCGGCATGATCAGCAGTGGGGGATGGTCTACATGCCCGATCCGCCGTACGAGGTGCTGCAGACGGCGACGATGGACTTCACGACGATGCAGCGGATGCGCCGCTTTGCGCGATACTGGGATCTGGTGGCCAACAGTGGCAACTTCACACAGACGACGCGCCTGATCTGGGGCGACGGCTCCCCGTTCGAAGGCTTTATGCGGTTCAGCCAGTGGCTGTTCGAGCAGGCAGGCCGGCGGACGCATGGCATCGCACTGCATCGGCTGGCCCGATTCCTGTTTGACTACCTCACCACGCAACGAGGCCTCGACGCCCGGCACGTGGCTGAGGTGATGATCGACGACTACACGCAAGCCGGCCGGCGCGACTTGCCCGATTTCCTGCAGGGACTGGCGAAGACCCCAGCCGCGCTGGGGCCGACAACCGCATCGTCGCCCCTTCCGCGCCAGCGGCGGCACCTGCGCCAGGGCCCGGCAACCGATAAACAACCCCTGATTACGGACAACTGACAACGAACTTCTAACAACTACCGCAACCCCCATGACCAGCAATCCAATCTTCCTGCTCCTGTTTGGTGTCTTTGTCGGATTCTTCAGCGGCCTGATGGGCCTCGGCGGCGGGGCGGTGATTATCCCGATCCTCGTGCTGGTGTTCGGCTTTGAGCAAGCCAAAGCCCACGGCACGAGCCTGGCGATGATCCTCTCGCCGACGCAGATCCCAGCCCTGATCACCTATCACAGCAAGCAGTTCATCGACTGGTGGCTGGTGCTTTGGGTCGTGCCGGGCATGCTGGCAGGGTCGTGGTTCGGCGCGAAGCTGGCCACGAGCATCCCAAAGGAAGCGCTGCAGCTCGTGTTCGGCTTCGTGCTGATCTACATCGCCAGCTATACGGTCTTCAGCACCTTCGGCCGCGAACACCTGACGCGAACGCTGAGCCTGTCCGTCGCCGTGACGCTGGTCGCGGTCGGGATATTCCTGGCGGTGCGCTTCATCGATCAGCGGGGGGCCAAGCCCGACACTCGGGCCATGGCCAATCCGCCCTCTCAGGCCGCCAGTGAGGACCGATAACCTCATCTACGGCACTGAATTTTTGCGTTAAGACAGGCAAAAACACCCGGTTGCATCGAATCGCCTGCAAATCTGGCCGATATGCTGGATGAGGCGGATGACCATGCGACTGATCCCGACTGTGCTTGTGATGCTGTTGTGCTGCTGCGGCACAAGCCTTGGGCAGACCCCCGCGCCTGCGGCCGAGCCGGCGCCGGAGGGAGCTGAGTGGGGGCACTACATTGCCGCGCTCGCAGCCACGCTCTGCAACACCGATCCCGAGCCGGCGATGCTCCTGCTGCGCGACGTCGAGCTGGCCAGCCTCTATTCCAGCGAGACCGCGCGCGACGCGGCCCTCATCAGCCAGACCAATGGCGCGACGATCCTGGCCTGCCGTGTCTATCGCGGTGTGCCGCAGACGCTCGCCGGTGACCTGGCTGAGGACATCAACGCCGCTGACGTTCCCGCCAGCCTCAAGCGCCGCTACACCCCAGCCGATTCCGTCGCCCTGCGCGACGCCAATCGCATCGCAGCCGAGTGGATCGATGAAGTGCTGCGCCCGCAGACGGACCAGCCCACGGCTGTCGTCGTGCTGCGCCGGCGCGACAGCGTGCTGCCCAGCCTCAGCGAGTCCAACTGGGACAGCCAGATTCTCTTCCTGCTGATCAGCGGGCGCATCGATGGGACCGCCACGGTCGCCCAGCGGATCGTCTACGGCAATCCTGTCGTCGGGCGGTAGTTAACTCCGACTAACCGCCGCGCGCTTCGCGCCCACATCACGCGCATCAGCGGCAGCCGCTTTCAGCGTCTGATCACCGCCGTCGGCCGGCGGGAAAATATCATTTCTTTTCGAGAATACGGCCGGTATACTCGTCGTTCGAGGTGGCGGGTACGAAAAGCATCGAGCCACAGGATACACAGCCCCACGCATGCCTCCTGTCTTTGAGCGTCTCTCCCGCATCGGTTGCAGGTCAACCTCTTTCGATGAGGCCCGGAAAGAACCCCCCACAGCCAGGGCCGAGTGCTTCCTAGGAGACCCTCCATGGGGAAGAAGTTGTACGTAGGGAACCTGCCCTACAGCGTGTCGAGTTCCGAGCTCGAGCAGATGTTCAGTCAGTTTGGCAGCGTGTCGTCGGCGCAGGTCATCAGTGACCGCGAAACCGGCCGCAGCAAGGGCTTCGGTTTCGTGGAGATGGCCAATGACGATGAGGCCCAGGCTGCTATCGCAGCCATGAACGGCCACGAGCAGGGCGGTCGCGCCCTGACCGTCAACGAAGCGCGTCCGCGCGAAGACCGTCCCGGCGGTGGCCGCGGCGGCTACGGCGGTGGCGGCGGACGTGGTGGTTACGGCGGCGGTGGCGGCTATGGCCGCGATCGCGGCGGCCGCGGTGGTCGTGACCGCTACTGATCGCCATCCGGCTGCGGCCTGATGCGAGGATGCTTTGACCGCCGACGGGCTGGTGCAGTCCGCCCGGCTGAGCAGATCCTTCATCGGTGTCGCCAGTCGGACGATCTGTCGCAATCCAGCAGCGCCAGCGGACCTCGCCGTTCGCTGGCGCTTTTTCTGTTGAGGCTGGTCGATTGCAAATTCAGGCGGATTTTGGCTGGAAATTGGCGTATCATGGGTCAGTTGGAAGATTCGCATCCCTTTACTTGTTTCGATCTATCATGAGCCGCTCACTTTCGCGTCTATTGTCTGTGGGTCTCGTTGGCGCCTTGCTGATGGCGGGTGCTGTTCATGCACAGGAGGAGGCAGCGCCAGCGACCCCGCCGGCTGAAGCCCCCGCAGCCAAGGCCGAGGTCGGGGAAGGCGCCCAGCCGGTCCTCGATCGCATGGCTGAAGCCTATGCGGCGTTGAAATCGCTCCGCGTCGCCGGCGAGTTGACAGGCGAGTTCGACGTGCAGGGTGAGCAGTCCAGCGAGCGGCAGGCCTTCACCGGCACGTACCTCGCGCCGGCGCTGTTCCGGCATGATCTGCAGGACAGCCTGCGCGTCGGCTCGAACGGGCAGTCGGTCTACGCCCACAGCCTGCGCGAGCGCATCTACGACATGGCTGAAGCCGCCGGCGAGAAGAAGCCCATCGACCAGTTGCCGCCATTCGTCGGCCAGATCTTGTCGATGCAGAATCCCTCGATCCTGCTGGCGATCAGCCCCGATCCGGGCGCTCAGATCCTTGACGGTATCGCCCGCGTCGAGCTGATCGATCCGATCACGATCGACGACAAGGAATACACCAGCCTGCGGCTGTCCAGTGCGGAAGGACTTTCGTTCGTCGCCCGTATCGATCCGGCGACGCATCTGCTCCGCCGCGTCGAATTTGACCTGCGGCCCATCGCCGAGCGCGCCGGCGCCGTGGACATCAAGAAGGCCGAGATGGTCGTCAATTACACGACCGTCGAAGGCGGGGCGGAGGTCGATGCCGAGCAGTTCGCCTGGTCGGCGCCTGCCGATGCGACGAATCTGGCCGATGTGCGTGCTCAGGAAGAGGCGCGAAACGCCCAGCTCAAAGCACTGGAGGGCAAGCCGGCCCCCGATTTCACGCTGCCGGGTGTCGATGGTAAGCAGGTCAAGCTGGCTGACCTGAAGGGGCAGGTCGTCCTGCTGGACTTCTGGGCGACGTGGTGCGGGCCGTGCATCGCGTCCATGCCGCATCTGGAGAAGCTCGATGACAAGTACGGGCCCATGGGGCTGGCGCTGTATGCCATCAACGTGGGCGAGTCGGCTGAGCAGGTCCAGCAGTTCATCCGGGCGCGCGAGCTGAAGCTCAAGGTGCTGCTCGATACCGAGAGTGCGGTTTTCGAGTCCTACAAGGGGATGGCCTTGCCGTATCAGATTCTGATTGGCCGTGACGGCATCGTCCGTCGCGTGTCGCTGGGCATGACCCGTGACGGCAGCGGCGAGCGGGCGCTGGAGCAGGCTGTTGAGGCGGCGCTGGCGGAGAATTGACCGATTGCCGGTCAGTCCTCATCAATGAGATTGCCGAAGTGGTCGGACTGCAGGAAGGTGCGCGTTTCAACGCAGAAGGCCGTCAGCCGGCCGGCTGTACCCAGGGCGCAGCCCGTGTCCAGCAGCACCGCCTGCGGTCCGACCAGCGGCGCGGCCAGGCCCGTCTGCTGGGCTGAAGGGTAGTTGTTCACGGGGGTATGGCCGAAGAATCCCGTCCGCTGCCATGCCTTGCGCCGATGGACCTCGGCATCGCTGTATCGCCCCCACAGCGCGTTGTGCCGCAGGCGTGCATCGCTGCGAAGCCGCATCGCGACACCCGGCGACTCGGTTCGCTCATCCGGCGGCCAGGTCGCATGGACCATGAAAAAGTCGTGTTCGTCGATCGCCGGCGGCAGCGAGCGGAAGAACCGCTTGTGATGGGCCGGCACCAGCGAAACGAGCTGGGCCATCCGCCGTTCATCCGGCTTTTCGATAAACCGCTCGATCTGCTCGGGGTCGGCGCCGTAGCTGAGCATGGTCTTGTCCAGCCCATGCTCCAGGAACCACCGCATGGCCGCCATCGGATCGCTGGCTGTCGGGTGGGGGGCGTAGCACTCGCGGTTGACGACCAGGTCGAAAATATCGTCGTGGTTGCCGCGGATGCAGCGGCAATCCGGCAGGGCCAGCAGCGTCTCGACCACCAGGGCTGAATCCGGCCCCCGGTTGATGTAGTCGCCCAGGAACAGAATCTCGGCTTCGTCGTCCGCCGCGTCGACCGCCCGCAGGAGCGTCTCCAGCGGACCGAGCATGCCATGGATGTCACCGATGATCCAACGCATTCAAAACCCACAAAATTCCGCCAATGCCGCACCCCCTCGGATCATCGGCCCGTCACGTGCGTATGATAATACCGATCCGAACCGGGAGGCATATGGCAGAGTTACCCGATCGACGTGATTTGGCCCGCCAACAGTGCCAGCCGCAGGGGAAGGATGGCGGCCTCGACGCTCAAAAGGCCGCAAATCTGCTCAACGACCTGCCCGGATGGTCCCTGGAAGGCGATGCCATTACCAAGACGTACCAGTTCGACAACTACCACCAGGCCGTAGCCTTTGTAAATGCGACGGCCTGGGTCAGCCATCGCCAGGACCACCACCCGGACCTCGAGGTGGGGTATAACAAGGTGACGGTCCGATATTCGACCCACTCGGTCGGGGGCGTGAGCATCAATGACTTCATCTGCGCCGCCAAGCTGGAGTCGCTGATGGAGCTGTAGTTGGCCACCTGCTTTGGCGGTTGGCAGTTCGCTGTGTCGCAGGGCAGGCTGTTGCCTGCCGCGAGGTTTATTGAGGCGCTCTATGCCGAAATTCGAAGTCGTCAGCCCGTTCAAACCCCAGGGCGATCAGCCGCAGGCGATCGATCAGTTGGCCCGCGGCCTGGCCGAGGGCCGCAAGTACCAGACGCTGATGGGTGTCACCGGTTCGGGCAAGACCTTCACCATGGCTCACACGATCGCCCGCGCGCAAAAGCCGACGCTCGTGATCAGCCACAACAAGACCCTGGCCGCCCAGCTCTACGAGGAGTTCAAGGAGCTGTTCCCCAACAACGCCGTCGGCTACTTCGTCAGCTATTACGACTACTACCAGCCCGAAGCCTACATCCCCCAGCGCGACATCTACATCGAGAAAGACGCCAGCCGCAACGACGACCTGGATCGCCTGCGTCTCAGCGCCACCAGCAATTTGGTCAGCCGCGATGATGTGCTGCTGGTCGCTTCCGTCTCCTGCATCTTCGGCCTGGGTTCGCCGGGCGAGTACAAGAAAAGCGTCGTGCCGATCCAGAAGGGCGTCGAGACCGACCGCGACGACCTGCTCAAGCGCTTCATCGATCTGCAATACGCGCGCAACGACATCGACTTCAAGCGCGGCACGTTTCGCGTCCGCGGCGACGTCGTCGAGATCCATCCCAGCTACGAGGAGTTCGCCTACCGCATCGAGTTCTTCGGCGACGAGATCACCAACATCGACATGATCAACCCGCTCACCGGCGAGCTGATCCGCAGCGAAGAGCAGATCTTCCTCTACCCAGCCGTCCACTACGTCATGCCCGAAGACCAGCTCGAAAGCGCGGTCAAGAGCATCACCGAGGAGCTGGAGCTTCAGGTCATGAAGCTGCGCGGCGAAGGCAAGCTGCTCGAAGCCCAGCGGCTGCTGGCGCGCACGAAATACGACCTGGAGATGATGCAGGAAGTCGGCTACTGCAGCGGGATTGAGAACTACTCACGCCATCTCGACGGCCGCAAGCCCGGCGAAAAACCCTATACGCTGATCGACTACTTCCCCAAGGATTTCCTGCTGATCATCGACGAGTCGCACGTCACGCTGCCGCAGCTTCGCGCGATGTACAACGGCGACCGGATGCGCAAGCAGGTGCTGGTGGATCACGGCTTCCGCCTGCCCAGCGCGCTCGACAATCGCCCGCTGAAGTTCGAAGAGTTCGAGCAGATGTGGAACCAGGTGATCTTTGTGTCGGCCACGCCCGGCCCTTATGAGCTGGAGAAATGCGGCGGCGAAGTCGTCGAGCAGATCATCCGCCCGACGGGCCTGGTCGACCCCGAGATCGAGGTGCACCCCGCGCAGGGGCAGGTGCCGCATCTGCTGGAGTCGATCAAGCAGCGCGTCGAGCAGGGGGACCGCGTGCTGGTGACGACGCTCACCAAGCGGCTGGCCGAGGATCTGAGCGCCTACATCCAGGAAGCCGGTTTCCGCTGCCGCTACCTGCACAGCGAGATCCAGACGATCGAGCGCGTCGAGATCCTCACCGACCTGCGCAAAGGCGAGTTCGACGTGTTGATCGGCGTGAACCTGCTGCGCGAGGGCCTGGACCTGCCGGAGGTGTCGATGGTGGCGATCCTCGACGCCGACAAAGCCGGCTTCCTGCGGTCGGAGACGTCGCTGATCCAGATGATCGGCCGCGCCGCCCGCAACGTGAACGCCAAGGTTATCCTCTATGCCGATACCGTCACGCCGGCCATGCAGCGGGCGCTGGATGAGAGCAGCCGACGCCGCGAACTCCAGCTCGAATACAACCGCAAGCACAACATCACGCCCGAGACGGTGAAGAAAGCCATCCGCTCGAGCATCGAAAGCGAGATCAAGGCCCGCCGCACGGCTCAGCAAGCCATCCGCGCCGACGAGCAGAGTTTCGACCAGGCGGAAATCATCCGCCTGCTGGAAGAGGAAATGCTCGAAGCCGCCAGGAACCTCGAGTTCGAACGCGCTGCCCAGCTCCGCGACAAGATCAACGAGATGAAGGGCGCTCCAGCCATCAAGAGCAGCAGCGAGGCCGTTGAAGAAGTCGAAGGCGACGACCGCGCCAAGATCTGGCAACCCAAGAGCAAGGGCAGACCCAAGCGCAAGGCGGCCCGGTGAGCGCGTCAATGCAAGCGCAAAGATCGCAAAGAGGCAAAGATTCAAGGGAAAGACTGTAGGGTCCGCCTTGGCGGACCGCTTGTCGCGATGATCTCCTTCCTTCTTCGCGATCCCTTCGCGCCCATCGTGCCTTCGCGGTCGCCGTTCAAATCGCAAGCCGGTTACGCTCCGGTAAGCGACACGCTTACAATGAAGCAGAGCCAAAGGAGCGCTGAATGCTTGCATTTCCGAAGTTTGAGGAGATTCGCGACCTGATCCGTCTGGCGAAGGAAGAGGACCTTCGCGGCGATGATGTGACGTCGCGCCTGATGGTCCGCGAGGATCAGGTGGGCGTGGGGACGCTTGTGCAGCGGGAAGTGGGTGTCGCCTGCGGGCTGCCAATCGTGGAGATGGTCTGCAAGGTTTACGACGAGCGGCTGAAGGTCGAGCAGATCCCCGGATTTCACATGGAGGTGATCGAGGGTCGCTTCAGCGACATGAGCCGCACGCCACTGCTGCGGATTCGCGGGCCGCTGCGGTCGCTGCTGTCGGCTGAGCGGGTGGTGCTCAATTTTCTGCAGCATCTGTCGGGGATCGCGACGCTGACGCATCGGTTTGTCCGCCGCGTGCAGGGGACGAAGGCGAAGATCTACGACACGCGCAAGACGATCCCCGGTCTGCGGGCGCTGGCCAAGTATGCCGTTCGCGCCGGCGGCGGCTACAACCACCGCACCGGGCTGTACGACGGCCTGCTGGTGAAGGACAACCACCTGGCCGGCATCGAGTTGCGCGATCTGCCGTCATTCCTGGGGGACGTCGTCCGCCGCGCCAAAGCCGAGTCGATTCCGCTGATCGAGGTCGAAGTCGACACGCTTGAGCAGTTGCGCGAGGTGCTGAAGGTCGATGGCATCGACGTGATCCTGCTGGACAACATGGACTGCCCGCGGATGAAACAAGCCGTCGAGATGCGCGATGCATCGGGCAAGCCGGTGCTGCTGGAAGCGTCGGGCGGCGTCACGCTGGAAACGGTGCGGCCGATTGCCGAGACAGGCGTGGATCGCATCGCCATCGGCGCGCTGACGCACTCGGCTGTGGCGCTGGATATCGGGTTGGATATCGAGAGCTAGCGGCTGGTGTTCGAGCCGCGCTGGCGGGCATGCGTTGCGACGTGGTCGTACACGCTGGCAAGAAACCCAAGGAACGGGAACTTGCCGCGGGGGAAGGGGGCCGGGCCGAGCTTTTCCAGTGCCGTGGGGGTATCGGCTGGGAGGTCGGGCAGGGCCACGTCGGCTCCCTGGCGGTAAAACTCGCCTGGATCGGCAGGGAGAACGGCGGGTCCGGAGGATTGTGTGAGCTCGTTGGTCACGATTCGAAACATGATAGCACATCTCGGATACGGGCTCACGCGAAGCTGCGAAGGCTGCGAAGGAATGTGCCTGGTGGGCTTCCCCTCCGTCGCTCCGTCGCTTCGTCGCTTCGTCGCTCCTTTCCCCCTTCGCACCTTCGCGTGAGTCCCACTTGGTCGAGCCTGCCCGTGCGGCTAGGCTATGGCGGCGATGATTCGGGTTTGCCAGCTCTATTCCCCCGTTGCCGGCTACGAAGCCGTCCGCACTGCCGAGCAGCTTTGCGACAATCTCGGCGACGGCTTCGATGTGATGGTTCGCAGGTCGACCAGCCGCTCGCCCTGGGCCGCCTTGCTGACCACGCTCCAGCATCGCCGAGCCGCCGGCTTTGACATCGTCCATGCCTGGGACGCGCCCAGCCTGGCGCAAGCTGTCACGATGAGCCCGCGCGTTGTCTTCACGCCGCCGGCGACGGGCCTGAAATCGGCGATCCGCCTGGCGCGAGCCGTCATGGCGCATGCCGATGTGCAGGTCGTCTGCCCGACGGCGACGATGCACCGGCTGGCTGTCGAGCGCGGGATTCCGCTGGAGCGGTGCCATCTGATCCGCCCGGGCGTTGAGTTTGCCCGCGTCAACCAGCGGCGGGATCGATCGCTGCGGGCGGCGCTGGGATTCGAGGAGCAGGATGTGGTGTTGGCAGCCGTGGGCGAAAGCACACCGCAAGCCAACCACCGGCTGGTCGTATGGGTGATGTCGATCCTGCGCGTCCTCGAGCCGTGCTACAAAGCGCTGCTGTGGGGGCGTGGCCCGCAGGCTGAGCAGATCGCGCATTTCGCGCGCGTGATGGAGGATGAAAGGGTTGTGTGCCTGGCTGAGCGGCGGCTGGGCCAACCGATCGCCTATGAGGCGATGCTGGCGGCAGCCGATATCGTCCTCAACACAGCCGACGGCGTGGTCGACACGCTGCCGATCGCCACAGCCATGGCGGCTGGGCTGCCGATCGTCTCGGTTGCGACGCCCACGGCGTCGGAGCTGCTGGAAGATCGCCATACGGCGCTGATGGTCCCCAAGGCCCATCCGCGCCTGCTCTCGCAGCGCGTGCTCGATCTGCGCACCGATGTCGGCCTGCAATGGCAGATCAGCGACCGCGCACGCACCGAAGCCTTCAGCTACTTCGCCCAAAGCCGCATGATTGACCAGTACCGCTCGCTGTACGAGCAGATGGCTGCGGGGAAGGCGGTTGTGGTTGAACAGTCAGCCCCCGGAGCGGGGGCGCGGTTTCACGCGCGTGTGTGACGAGTAAGCAGTGGGTGGTGACAAGGTGAGAATGTAGGGCACGCTATTGCGTGCCGG
>ERZ777003.3279-NODE-3279-length-16131-cov-5.533279_pt1 | contig 16131 bp, 10 predicted proteins | sample MGYA00374956_ERZ777003 | MGnify/ENA primary metagenome ERZ777003 (study PRJEB29302, sample SAMN06268252) | bioreactor metagenome | isolation source: Joint BioEnergy Institute, California, USA | place: USA:Joint BioEnergy Institute, California, USA | collected... | reverse complement strand
CTGAAAACTCCCCCGCCAGGTCGGATGAAAATCGTTGGCCCGGCCAGGCCCCTGCCCTCCTGTTTACAGTCGACCTCCTAGCGCCTCATCGGACAGACCGAAATCAGTTTGAATCTCGCCAGTGGAGCGTAGTTGCAAAGCACCGGCCAGTGGCTTTGCCCACGATGTGCGCGGCTGCACCCAACCACTCCAGTAAAGAATAACCACTCGAGTAAGGGTTTTGTTGATTGCCAACATGGCGGACGGCGCTCACGATCGGGGTGGATCGATCGGAGTGGCACGGTGCCAGATAAGGATCTGTTCCCCCAGCAGACCGGCAAGGGCTGGAAGAAGGCGAGCGAAGCGATCGGCGAGCTGGACCCGGCCGCTCCCGACGCCGAAGAGCGGTGGCGGCGGGCTGGGGAAGAGCTGGCTCGGGCACTGGCCGCCACGTTGGAGGAGATACCGCCTGGTTCCTTGGATTTGCCTGGTGTCGCCACCGAGCTGCAGCGGCTCGCTCGAGCCGGAGACGTGGACGTCGACCTGTGCGCGGCCTTCGGTGACGCCGATGACGACGAGGCCGGGCGGCTGCTGGCGCTGGTGGCGCGGATGCTGCTGGCAACAATGGGCGGTGAGCTGGCGGGGCTGGCCACCGGCGAGATCGGCGTGCTGCTGGCCAGGCACTTCTTGCGGGCCCTGGCGCGGCGGGCGGGATTCGATCGCCGTCTTCCGTTCGGGCTCGGTTCGCAGTTGTCTGCTGCTGACGCGCTGGCCCGGATGGAGGAGGTGCTGGCGGGGCCCGCTGTGGAGGAGCTGATTCCCGTCCTCCTGGATCGTTGCCTGCAGCCTGCCGGAGGGAAGCGGGATGGGTGCTGAGCGAGCGATCGAGTACTGGCCGGACGGTGCGGGCGAGGCGCAGCGCCTGGCGTGGGCTTATGACGTCCACAATGACTCCTCCGAGGTAGCAGCGGAGATCATCGATGCGTTTCCGCTGGCGGTCGCCGATCTGTGGGACATCGCCGCCGCCTGCTATGCCGTCGATCGGCGGGTGCGGCGGCCGCCGAGTGGGAGCTGGAAACCGTCCGACTGGCGGCGGAACATTCGGGTGCGGGTGGCCGTCCGTCAGCCGGCACTGTGGGAGCGGCACCGTTCTTTGCTGGAAGGGTTGCTGGGCTGGCTCACCTGCGATCGGTGGTCGCTGTCCTTTCGTCCCGGGGAACCGCCGCTGCCGCCGGTGCAGCTCGTCCTGAAAGAGAAGTGGCCCGATGAACGGGTCGCGGTGTTGTTCTCCGGCGGGATGGACTCCACCGCCGGGGTGCTGCACGAGGCGTCGCAACGGCGGGACGGAGCGCTGCTGACGGTGAGCGTGTCTTCCAATGAGCGGATGCGCTCACATCAGAAAGAGCTGATCAACGCTATCCGGCCGCGGCTCGGGGTGCGGCTGGAATGGCTGCCCTTCAGGCTGTACCTCACCAAGTCGGCACCGGCCAGGGAGGCGGAAAGCAGTCAGCGGACGCGGGGGATGGTGTTCTTGGCGGCGGGGATCGCCGCCGCGCTCACTGCAGGCTGCCGCAGGCTGCTGGTCTATGAGACTTGCAGGCCATGCTGTGGCAGGTCGCCCGGATGAGCCGGGCCCTGGAAGCCGAGGACCCTTGGAAGGCCTTCGTCCGGGAGTTCCCCGACGTCTTGTGCATCCCTTCGGTCCTGGAGCAGCGGACCGGACTGTTGGACCTCTACCGGCGCTACTGCGCCGAATGGGCCGACCCCGAAGTCACCCGGTATCTGGGTCCCCAGCCGGGCGCCTGAGCCTGTCAACGATCACAGCGGTTTCCTCGGCAGAACACGGCCGCGCCCCGTCCCGCAGACCCGGTCCAGGCACCGCGGGAGGCTCAGTCCCGTCAACCGGCCACCTCCTCGGGGGTGCGGGACAGTGCACGGCAACCCCAGGCAGTGTACACGATCACAGAGACTTCTCTTGTAAATTAAGTTCACGTGCGATAGTAGAGACAATAGACATCGAAGAGAACATAAAGAAGCACCTTGAACACGAGGAGTCATAGATCTCCGCCTGCCACAGGCCGAGCCACACTCTCACCCCTCAACGGGGACAAAGCAGACGATACGGATTTATAAAGACAAGCACTTCAGAGTACGATTCCACCCTCAACGACCGTAAAGTTTCGTCTCCATGACGGCCGTCACCGGGCGTCAAAGCCGGGTGCCGCAAGAGCCGCTACAGGGTTGGGTGGGATCCGGGACGGAGACATGGACTTCAGCGCGTACGCGGCATGGCAGGCCGCGCTCGAGGAAGCGTTCTTCAGCCCCGACTGGGAGGGTCACCCCGTCGTCATGTACGTCGACGACGCGGAGGCCGCCGCCCTCCAGCAGCGTTTCAAGCTGGACACTCCTTTGGTGGAGGCGGTCAAGCGGGTCGTCCGGCCCGGCCACCCCAAGCCGTATGAGGGCGTGGAACGCTACGAACTGAACCACGCCGACAGTGACGACGCCCCGGCCGTCCTGCCGCTGCTGGCCTGCTCGGTGATCGCGGCCACCCGGATGGCCAACGACGGGCAACACCGGGTCAGCAACTACCACGACCAGTTCTCCCAACTGCTCACCGGGCAGGACGGGGTGCTGAACTCCTCCAACTACCTGCCGATCGCATCCATGTGGCAGCGGCTGGCCTTCTGGCAGACGCAGTGGGGAGGCTACCGCGGGCTGTGCACCATCCCCTCCCCCCAGGACCTGCCCGCCAACCAGAAACGGATCGGCTACGCGCTCTCCCAGTCGATCCTGCGCGGCACGGACCGGCAGCTGCTACCGCAGTTCTTTTCCGCGATGCGGCACCGATACGACACCGCCTGGCCGATGCCAGGGGCGAGGCTGTTGCCTGAACTGCTGCTTTGGGGCCACTCCAGCAAGTTCTCCCAGGGGTTCCGCCAGGCCATCAACAACCCTGAGCTGCGCCCTCTGGTAGCACGCCTGCTGGGCACCCTCGCCAACCTCTGGGACGGCTCGCCGGACTTCGTCCGGCCGGGCACCCCCCGGGCTGAGCTGCTGGTGCGCTTTGAGAACCGGAGGCTGGGCTGGCTGGCGCGGCTGTCCAAGCCGGGCGAGGCCGAGTACACCCTCCCCGACGGGGTGACGCTGCGCAGGCTCGGAGACACCGAGTACTACAGCGTCGACGGCCTCAAACTGCCCGACGCCCACTCGCTGCGGCAGGGCGTCCAGCTCCGCGGCGAGAAGATCGTGGTGAGCCGGCCCGCCTCATCCCTGCTCATCCTCTGTCATAACCCGGCCCTGGACTGCCGCACCAGCGTTGACCGGTTCATCCCCGGCGAAGAGCACATGATCCTGGCCGCCCCGGAAGCCGAAGAAGACCTCAAGAAGGTGCTCCAGCGCGCCGCCTCCACCGGCATCGCCCGCGAAGCCGACCGGCTGCCGTGGGTTCCCAAGGGCTGGTCGGTGCGGCTCCGGGTGACTTTCGACAACGCCGTCACCTTGAAGCAGGCGATCCGCGAGGTGGAGGGCGCCGTGCTGGCCGCCCAGCCGGCGCCCCGGCACAAGCCCTCCCTGGAAGGTGGGCTGCCGCTGGACACCCGCTTCAACAAGCACTTGTACCTGGTGGGCGGCGAACCCGACCTGGTACTGCCCGATGGCGCCGAAGGCCAGGTACTGCTGGACGGGCAGCCGCCCGACCCGCCCCTGCCTCCCCCAGGTGTACCGGTCCCGCTGTGGACGCGGATGCTGCCTCCCGGCAGGCACACCGTCGAAATCGACGGCGTCGAGGTGGCCTTCACCACCGCCGAGGGCTTTCCAGAGCCGGCGCAGCCGAAGGAAGTGGCGGGTTTCCCCCTGGCAGAGGACGGGACGGCCGGAGCGTTCCCGGTCACCGGCCGCCCGGCCCGGGAGGTGGTGCGCGGCGCTCACGCCGGGTCGGCGGGCGCCGAGGCCATGCCGCGGGTCGTGCTGTGCCGGCGGGGCGCGGAGAAGACCGTATTCGTCTCCTGCGACGGGCGTGCCTGGACGGTGACCGAACCGGGGGTGCCCGCCTGGTGGGCGCGGCTGCCCGGCCCGCCCTCCAGCTACTGCTTTGAGCTGGAGCTCCACGGGATCGGGGGGTGGATCCTGCAGCGACGCAAAGGCCGTTGGCAGGTGGAGCCGGCCTTCCCCACCGAACCGGGCTTCCGGCCCGGCCCGCAGCACCGTGCCTGGGCAGCCGCGGTGCTGGAAGCCGCCGACGGCCTTGACGACCCGCTGTGGAAGTCCTGCGTCCAGCTCGCCGAGGAGGTCGGGCGATGATGAGCATCGGCGATCTGCTGCTGCGGTGGGCCGGGGAGCTGGGCGGCGGCAGGGTGAGGGATCTGCGGGCCGGGATTTTGCGTACTGCCCGCAGTCGCGGGATCCAGGTGCACCAGGAGGCTGCCGACCGGTGGATCCGGCAGGTGAGTGCGCTGGGGCACCTGGATGTGGACTGGCGGCGCGGCCGGTGGTCGGTCGCCCCGCCCACGCTGACGCGACTGCCGTGCTCGGACGGGCTGGCGCTGTTCACCGGCCGCCGCACCGCCGCCGACGAGCGGGCCATGGAGACGGCCGAGAAGGAATGGGCGGTCGTCCACCGGGTGCACAGCGACGTGCCCGAAGGAGACATTCCCCTCCCGGACTCGCTGCTGGTGCAGTACGACACGGCGGAGGAGCTGGCGGAGAACGCCTCCGCCATGGGCTTCGCCTTCACCCCGTGTGCGGCCCTGCAGGTGTTCGCCCTCCTGCCGGAACTGGCGCCGGAAGGGGAGGCCGCACCGCCGGCGCCGGGCAACGCCCACACCATCGAGCGCTATGACCTGAAGAAAGGCTGCTACGAGCCCGCCCCCTCCTACCACGAGGAGGGGCTGTACCGCTGGCGCGGCGCCGACTACTCCAGGCTGGTGCAGATCCGGCGCGGCGGGCGCTGGCAGAGCACCGAGCACGAGTACGGGGTGTACCTGGAGCTGGCCCGGCTGGGCAGGAGCGCCATGCGGTGGCGGCCCGAAGCCGTGCCCGGCCGCGAGGTCGTCGGCTCCCTCTTTGTGGACCTAGTCGCTCCTCTGCCACCGCTCCACGCCCGCGCCGCGGTGCTGTGCACGGGGCTGCCGCCCCACGTCAGCGAAGCGGCACGGACCGTCCGCTATGACAACGTGCCCCAGGCCGCGGCCGAGCGGCTGGCCCGGTCTCTCCAGCAGACCCTCGAATTCCTCCCAGTGATCCCGGCGAGCGAGAAAGCGAAGTGATGGCAGACGACGCCGCGCAAACCTCTGGCGACATCGCCGGAACCTTCCAGGCGCTCAGGGACACCCTGATGCGCTACTACGACACCGCCTTCGGGGTCGATGACGCCTCGGTCATCGCCGAGCGGCGGGCCCTGCTGGACGCCGACGGCGGCACCTGGCGGGAACCGCTCCTGGAGCTGCGCCCCCAGTACGTCTCCAGTGGCATGTCCCTGGAGGAGTCCTTCCGGGCGGCCGGCGCCCACCCCCAAGCCGCCGAGTTCGCGCGTTTCGCCGTGCCTGAAGGAGTCGACAGCCTCTACCGGCACCAGCACGAGGCGCTGGTCACCGCGTGCGGCGAGGGCCGCGACTTCGTGGTGACGGCGGGCACCGGATCGGGCAAGACCGAGGCGTTCCTGCTGCCGATCCTCGCCGACCTGGTCGCCGAGTCAGCCCACTGGAAAGGCCGGGGCGCCGCCCAGCCGACCTGGTGGCGCAACGGAGAGGAGTATGAGCCCAGCCGCGCCACCGAGACGGGGCATCCGCCTGCGGTGCGAGCTTTGATCCTCTACCCCACCAACGCGCTCGCCGACGACCAGCTCGTGCGGCTGCGCCGCGCGCTCGACAGCGAGCAGGCCCACCGGTGGCTGGACCGCCACCGCTCAGGCCACCGCTTCTACTTCGGCCGCTATACCAGCGCCACTCCCGTCCCAGGCCATTTCAACTCCTACCCGGCCCGCAAGCGGCTGCGGGAATACCTGCAAGAGCTCGACCTGCGCCGGCAGCGCGCCGAAGAGGAGGCCGAGGAGCGGGCCCTGGACTTCATCCCCCGGGTGGGCGGGGCGGAGATGCACGCCCGCTGGGACATGCAGAAGGCCGCCCCCGACATCCTCATCACCAACTACTCGATGCTCAACATCATGCTGCTGCGGCCACAGGAGGCGCCGATCTTCGAGGCGACCCGCCACTGGTTGCACAGCACCCCGGGAGCGCGGTTCACCCTGGTCATGGACGAGCTGCACATGTACCGGGGCACCGCCGGCACCGAGGTCGCCTACCTGCTGCGGAACCTGCGGCACCGGCTGGGGCTGGATGAGGCGCCGGAGAAGTTCCGGGTGCTGGCGGCCTCGGCGTCCCTGGAGGCGGGGCGGGACGATAAGTTCCTAGAGTCGTTCTTCGCCCTGCCCAAGGGGCGGCACAAGGTCATTCCGGGGGCGGTGGTACTGCCGGAGGACGGGCCCACCGACCTGACCGCGCACGCGGGCGAGCTGTCCCGGGCCGCTGAGCGTGTGCCGTCCCCGCAGGAGGCCGATGAGCTGCTGCGGCGATCCGCGGCCGGGGCGGCGCTGCAGCGCGCGTTGGCCCCGGGCGGCAAGCCGCAGGCGATCCCCATGTCCCGGGTGGCGTCCGAGCTGTTCCCCGGGCTGGAGGACGAGCAGGCCCGGGGGAAAGCGCTGCGCGGGCTGCTGCGAGCGTTGCAGCACGGCTCCGATCCGGCGCTGCCCAAGCTCCGGGCCCACCTGTTCTTCCGCAACGTCCCGGGCATTTGGGCGTGCTCGGACCCCGAATGCCCGGATGTGCCGGGGAAGCGGGACCCGCGGCGCCGTGTCGGGCGGCTGTTCCGCGAGCCGACCTCGCGGTGCAGTTGCGGGGCCCGGGTGCTGGAGCTGCTGTCCTGCCAGAACTGCGGGGACCTGATGCTCGGCGGGTTCACCAACCCCTCGCAGCTGGGCAAAGAGCACTTCCGGGGGTTCTTGCACACCGACTTTCCCGAGTTCGACCTGCTGCCCGATGAGGTGACCGGGATTCCCAACGCCGGCAACTACGTCGTCTACTGGCCCAGGACCGACCAGCCGGTGCTGGACTCCCCGCAGTGGACCGTCTCCCAGCCGGGTCAGGGCCCCTCGGTCACCTTTGAGTTCCGGCGTAGCCACTATCAGCCGGGCACCGGGCGGCTGGCCAACAACAGGGTGAAGTACACCGGCTGGTCCTTCCACGTGGTGCCCGAGCGGGGCAAGGACGGCGAGCCCGCCGTGGACCTGCGCGGACTGTGGGCTTTTCCCACCCGCTGTCCCGCTTGCGGCGACATCCGGGAGATCTCAAAGGAGCCGGACGGCAAGCCGCGAGACCTGGAGGACCAGCTGTATGCCGCCCCGATCCGCCGGATGCGCACCGGATTCGACAAGCTCAACCAGGTTCTGATCAGCGAGGTACTGGGGCACCTGCCGCCGGCCGAACGCAAGGTCATCGCCTTCTCCGACAGTCGCGACGACGCCTCCGAGTTGGCCAGTGGCCTGGCGCTGCGCCACTACCAGGACCTGCTGCGCCTGCTGGCCGCCCAGGCGGTCGCCGAGCAAGGGGATCCTCTCGCCGACCTGCAGTTGGTGAAGGAGCACTACGCGGGGCGGCGTGAGCTGGACCAGGAGGCGCTCAAGGCCGCGATACGGCGGCTGCGGTCCCGCCATCCGCGGGAGTTCTCCGCGCTGCGCGACATCCTGACCGACGACCTCATGGCCGAGCCGGAGAAGCAGCCGGAGCTGGAAGCCGTCCTGGGCCGCCTGCCCTCCCTCAACGATCTTCAGGCGGATTTGCGCGGGATGCTGCTGTCCTACGGCGTCAACCCGGGCGGGCCGGCTGCCTCCCTGCAGGAACGCAACGGCGTGCGCTGGACCACGCTGTTCGACTGGTCTGGGGAGCGGCAACTGCAGCCGGGGCTCACCCCGCAGCAGGATGAGTTCCTCCAGCGCATCAACGACAACTTGCGGCGCGAGTTCCTGTACTCCCTGTTCTCCGCAGCGAGACGGGACTTCGAATCGCTGGGCCTGGGCTGGCTGTGCCTCACCGACGACCGCGGCCCGCTGGACCCGCCGCCGCACTCGGACCTGGCGCTGGCCCGCGCCAGCCTGCGAATCCTCGCCCACCTGCGCCGCTTCACTGGAATCCACCCCGGCAGAGAGAAACCACCACGCCCGCTGCAGCGCTACTGGAAGGCGGTCGCGGAACGGTTCGGCGTCACGCCCCAGGAGATCCAGGACCGGGTGTTGGGGGTGTGGGGAACGGCGGTTGTCCAGTACGCCATCGACCCCATCAAGGTCGCGTTGCGGCCGGGGGACGGTCGGATCTGGACGTGCCCCACCTGTCAGCGAACCCACCTACACCCCGGGAGTGGGCTGTGCACCAAGTGCCTGAGCCCGCTGCCAGCCGAGCCCGGCCGCTTCACCGGTGTCCTCAACGACGACTACTACGCCTGGAAGGCCAAGAACCGCACCGGTGACTTCCCGTTGCGCACCGCCGAGCTGACCGGGCAGACCGACCGGCTGGACGCTCAAGACCGGCAGGCCCGCTTCCAGGGGATCTTCCTCAACGAGACCGACGAACCCAAGGCCGACGGGATCGAGGTGCTGTCGGTCACCACCACCATGGAGGCCGGGGTCGACGTCGGTGCCCTCAACGCCGTGCTCATGGCGAACATGCCGCCGACCCGCTTCAACTACCAGCAGCGCATCGGCCGGGCCGGGCGGCGCGGCAGCCCGTGGGCCATCGCGTTGACCGTGTGCCGCGGCGACAGCCACGACCAGCATTACTTCACCCACCCGGAAGAGATCACCAACGCTCCCACTCCCCCGCCCTACCTGGCACTGGGCATGCCGGCGATCTTCAAACGGGCCTTGTTCAGCGAGGTGCTGCGCCGGGCGTTCGAGGCCATCGGGACGGAGGGTGCCACCGAGGAGCTGGAACTGACCCACAATATCCACGGCCAATTCGGGCTGGCCGCCGACTGGCCCATCCACAAGGATGCGGTGCTGCAGTGGGTCGACCGGAACCAGGAGACGATCACGGCGGTGGGGCGGGCGCTCCAGGCCGCCACCCCCGAGCCGGTGGCCTCTCTGGACCCGCTGGCCTGTGTCAAGGAGCTGCTGGACCAGGTGGACGAGGTGGCCGCGGACGAGGTCGGCCACGCCGAGCTGAGCCAGCGACTGGCCGAGGCCGGGCTGCTGCCCATGTTCGGGTTCCCCACCCGGGAGCGGCTGATGTTCACCGAACTGCCCAAGTTCAGCTTCCCCTGGCCGCCTCCCGGGGCTATCTCCCGCACCCTGGCCGTGGCGCTCAGCAAATTCGCCCCCGGCTCAGAAACCCCCTGGGACGGCAGGTTGTACCGGTCCATCGGCGTCGTCTCGTTCGTCCCGAGATCGGGGACGCGCACACCGAAGACCGCAGAGCCCTTCAAGGCGGAGCGGCTGCTGTCGATGTGTCGAGTGTGCGCGCACATCCAGGATGCTCGGGCTGATGGAGCGCAGGAACACTGCCCGGCCTGCGGCACCGGCGAAGGCAACTACATCACCCTTCCGGTCCGCGAACCGGCCGGGTTCCGCGCCGGAATGCCCCGCGACTACGACGGCCTCCGCGAATGGAGAAGAGGCGGGATCAGCTCGCGCACCGCCACGAACCTGGAAAAGGACGCCCCTCGGGTGGAACGCGCCGCCGACGACTGGCTCGTGGTCCACTGCGGGACCGGCGACCGGTACACCATCAACAGCAACAACGGCAAGCTGTTCCGGTTCAAGCGCTCGGACTCCCGGTGGAAGGGGTACATCGCCCTCGACAGCGCGCGGGCCTCCTATGACCTGGAGACCGCGCTGGGCGCCAGGGAGCACACCGACATGCTCTTCCTGGGCGCCCGTGACCGGCTCGATAAAGCCCGGGGGCTGCGGTTCGACATCTCCCGTACCCTACAGCCGGACGGCTTCCCCGACACCTATCACGGGCGGCGAGCTGCCTGGTACTCGCTGGCCGCCCTGCTGCGCCGGGCGGCGGCGCCTTTGCTGGACGTGCAGCCGGAGGAACTGCTGGCGGGCATCCACGGCTCGGCGACGGCCCCCTCGCCGGTCATGGCCTACCTGTCCGACAGCCTGGAGAACGGCGCGGGCTTCAGCACCTACCTGGGCTCCCCGGAGCGGATCGAGGAGTTCCTCGACGCGGTCGCCGGTTACAGCACCTCCCTCGGCGACGAGCACGCTGCTTCCTGCGACAGCTCCTGTTACCGGTGCCTGCGCGACTACTCCAATACGCGGCTGCACCCGCTGTTGGACTGGCGGCTGGCGCACGACCTCATCGGTGTGCTGCGCGGCGCCCCGCTGCAGGTCGATACCGACCGGCACGGGGTGCTGCTGGAACGGTGGGCGGAAGACCGCTCGGAGTTGGCGGCGCAAGTGCGGCAGACGCCGCTGGGGACGCTGGCGCTGGTGGAGTCGGAGTTCTCCGCAGAGCCTTTTGCCGTCGTCGTCAAGCATCCGCTGGAAGCCGCACTCGCCAACTGCATGGCGCCGCGGCTGCGGGAGTGGGCTGACCACATCGCCCGGGAAGGCCTGGCCTCGCGGGTGGCGTTCGTGGACGCCTACTGCCTGGACCGCACCCCCGCCGTGGTCACCAGCGAGCTGCTCTCCTTCGAGGAGGAGATGCTGTGACCGTCCCGTTCCCGCCGCCGGGGCCTGGTGAGGACGAGCCGTCCCGGGAGGAGCTGCTGCAACGCGAGCGGCAGCGGCGCCTGGCCCTCCTCGAACAGCGCAAGCGGCGGCAGCAGAGAGCTTCGGCCGCGGGCTCTCCCACGCCACCGGCCCCGGCGGTTCCTGCGCAGCCGCCTCCCGGGTTCGCCTCGCCCCAGCAGTGGCAGGAGGCTCTCGAGGCCGCCCGAGCGGTGGCCGAGGCCGCCGGGCAGGCCGCGGCGCCCCTGGAGACCGCGATGCGGTCGATGACCGCATCGGAGCTGGCGGCGGCCGTGGTGGGCGCGGTGGCGGCGCTGCCCGCCGTCCAGGCCGTCTCGCTGCTGTGGCGGTGCCAGGAGGCCGGGCTGGAGGTGCTGCCCGCCCATCAGGCGGCCCGGGCGCGGGCGCTGCTGGAGCGGGCACCCGCCTCTCTCCCCGAGGAACAGGAGGCCCCGGTCGACCCGGAGGCGGAGAAGGCCTGGCAGATCTATGCCGACTATGAGCGCATCCGGCACGTCAAGCTCGGCGTAGAGCGGCAGCGCCAACTGCTGGGCAGCCTGCCCCTGCCGGTCGTGGACGACCTCATCGACGCCGGACGGATCAGCGCCGAGGCCGTCCCCGAGGATGGCGAGCACCACCTCTATCTGCTGGCCCGGCTCGCCCCCGGCCGCCTGGACCGGGAAGAGCTGGTGGCGCTCGGCTGGGAGGAGGCGCTGCTCCGTCGAGAGTTCTACGCCCGACTCGCCCGCGGGGACGTACAGGTGCTGGAACAGGCCGAGGCGTTGACCGGGAAGCAACGCCGGCTAGCCGCCGCACTGCAGGCGGTGCGGCGCACCGGTGATGTACCGGTGAAGCTCGTGCGGTACGAGTGGCTGTGGCCGGCGTTGGAGCGGCTCGCCCCCACCGCCACACTCAACCGTCCCGAGCACAAGCCGTATGCGCGGTGGCTGCTCCTGCGGCGGACGTTCTGGGCCATCCGGGAAGCCCACCGGGCCCGGCTGCACGGCGATGAGCACCGGTACCGCCTCATGCTGCAAACCGCCTGGGACAACGCCGCGTCTTTGCAGGGAAGTCGGAGCATCGTGGGGTGGGAGGCCAGAAATGCCCTCGCTTACCTCATGGTGGTCCGCGCAGGACATAACCCCCACTATGATGACGCCCTGGACGTTCTCGCTCCCGCGCCAGGACAGGCGCTGGAGGAGGACGAGCTTCCCCAGGAGGCTCGGCTCCGGCTTGCAACGAACCGAGAGATCCTGCGCACACTGAAAGAACAGCGTAAGGGCTTCCCTATGCTCAATCCTTACGCTGTTCTCGGGGTGCCTGATGGTCATCCGCAATGGAAGGAACGCTGGCGACAATTGCGCAGATCTCTCGACGCGGATGGTCAGGCTCATGCCAATGCAGCAAAAGACGCGATTCAGGCATTGGAGCGTGGACGGGCGGCACTGGCACCATTCACCTTTCCTCTGATGCCTGAAAAGTGGGCAAACCCGCAGCCCGATGAGCGCGAGCTGGCCGAGGGCCTGGCGCCGCTGCCCCGGAGAACCCGTCCTGCCACCCCCGCCGAGGTGGAGCTTCCCCGCGAGCGTGCAGCGCAGGGCATTGTCCGGGCCGCCTGTGGCCACGTCCGGACGCGCACCGGAGCACCCGAGCAGACCGTGACCGATAAAAGCCACCTTTCAGAAGGCGGCCAGCAGTGAGCAGCAAGTCCAAAAGATCGGCCAAGACGTCCAAGAAGAGCAGCTCGACTAAGCGCCGCGACAAGGACAAAGGCCACCCGCTCAACCATCGGAACAAACGAAGGGCCAGGGAGGATGAGGGGGGGCCGCCGCCGCGCATCGTGGTCACCGTGGGGCACGGTCACCCCAAGGTCGAACCGGACACCTACGATGCCGCCGCGCTGCTGAAATCGGTGCTGGCCGCTGTGGAGCCGCGGCTGGAAGAAGGACTCGCCGCGCTGGCCGAGACCGCCCGCACCGCCGGTGGTCCCGAGGCAGGGGCAGAGGCGGCCCGTGCGGTGCGGGCCGTGGGCCACCAGATCGCCGACGCCCTGCGTGCCGGAGTCGTGGAGGGCATGCGCACCCGGGAGCGGCACCTGGCCCAACTGGCGGTGATCGACCGCGCCGCTGCCCAGGCGAGCAGCCTGTCCAGCCTGCAGGCGCGTATCTCGGCGGAGATCGAGCACGCCGGGCTGCGGCGGATCTCGGACCTGAGCGACTTGTCCCCGTTCAACTTGGCGTCGAGCAACGGGGCGGCCCCGGCACGCCCAGATGGCGGGCAGGAGTATGAACTGGTCACTCCCGCCTATGTAGAGGCGGGGTCGGGCCGGTTGGTGGAACGCGGCTGGGTCAAGGTCGCCGAACCCGCCCCGCCGCCAGGCGGGAAGGCGCACGGCCGGGTATCGCGGGCGCACCACAGCAAGCGCCGTGCCAAGGACGACGAGGGCACCTCTCCTGGGGAGGCGGACAAACCCGGCGAGCAGTCTCTCCCCGTCCCCACCAACGGTGTGAAACGGCAAGAGCCCGCCCAGCCGCCGCAGCCGGACAACACGGAACCTCCCGCCGACGAGCAACCACGCGAAAAGCCCCGTGGGGAAGAGCCGTCTCTCCACGGCGCCTCCCCCGTCCCCGAGCCGGAACGCGGTAAGAACACCGCCGCGTCCCAGGCTTCCTCCATCACGCAGCCGGCGGCCCCGCCCCAGCAGAACGCAACGGAGCGCCCCGCACAGGCGACCAAGCCCCGGCAAGACGCGGCGGAACGACCTGCGCAGGCAACCCCGCCGCTCGCCCGTGTGGAGAACAGGACCGCTGTCCGCCGGGGCGGGCGGAGGCGCCAGTCCCAGCCGCCTGCGCCGGGGGCCATCCCCGGTGAACGCTCCAAGACCAACGAGCAGCCGCTACGGAGAAGGCGTTGAGCTACGGAATCGACTTCGGCACCAGCAACTCCGTCGTCGCCCGGTATGACGGCGAGCGCACCGAGATCCTGCCGGTCGGCAGCGAAGGCGTGCCGGCGCAGTGGTACCAGCCGGAGTTCGAGGCATTGTTCCCCTCGGTGCTCTCGGTGCGGGACCTGCAGCGCACACTGTGCTTCGGGTGGGAGGCCAAGACCACCCAGGGCGAGCCCGTCGATGCGGTCAAACGCCTGCTGGGCACCCGCGCCGCCGCCGACGCCGGCCTGGAGGAGTCGGGGATCCCACAACTGGGCGAAGAACACGTGTGGATCGCCGACCAGCCCTTCCGCAGCACTGCCGTGGCAGCGTCCCTGTTCGCCCAGATGAAGGCCGCCGGAGAACGCAACCTGCTGGACCTGTCGGAAGCGGTGGTCACCGTCCCAGCGCACGCCACCGGGGGCGCCCGCTACCGCACCCGGGCCGCGGCCAGGCTCGCGGGCATCAAGGTCAAGGCTCTGTTGAACGAGCCGACCGCCGCTGCCATCTCCTACGTCAACGACGTAGACGTGCCCGGCGTCCTGCTGGTGTTCGACTGGGGCGGCGGCACCATCGATGTGACCATCCTGGAGTACGACGAGGACAAGTACTTCGAGGAGCAGACCTCCCGCGGTATCGCCACGCTCGGCGGGCTGGAGTTCGACGAGGCACTGGCTCGCATCGTGCTGCGGAAACTAGGCAAGGTGCCGGAGCGGCTGACGCAGCGAGAACGCCAGCGTTGGCGGCGCAGCGTGGAACTCACCAAGATCGCTCTGTCCCGCCGCGACGTGGAGCAGGTCCCCTTTGACATCCCTGAACTGGGAACCACGGTCACCATCACCCGCGAGGAGTACCTCACAGCGGTCAGTCCGCTCATCCGGCGCGCTATGGAGCCGCTTCAGCGAGCCCTGGACGACCTGAACTACGGCCCTGAGGACATCAAGACCGTCCTAATGATCGGCGGTACCTCCCAGATTCCAGAGGCCCGCGACGCCGTGGGACAGATCGTGGGGGATCACCGGATCATCGACCCCCGGCGTTGCAATCCCATGACGGCGGTGGCGCGAGGTGCGGCCATCTACGCGGCGGCCCTGGATGACCCCGATAGGTACCACCAGTTCACCCTGGTCACCAGCTATGACCTTGGAACGGCCTTCGATGCCGGGCCCCGCAAGGGTTTCCGCCCGATCATCAAGCGCAACAGCACGCTGGTGGCACACGGCGACGAACGCTTCACCCCGGCACGGCCCGGTGCCGCCTCGATCATCGTGGAGATCATTGAAGGTGAGGAGGGGCACGACGCCAACAGCGAGCGTGCCTTCCCCCTCTCCCGCCTTGAGGTCAAGCTTCCCAAGCCGGAGCGCAATCCGGCGGACAACGCCGTCCGCATCTATTTCCGCTACGACATCAGCGGCATCCTACAGGTCAAGGTCACTCACGAGCGCACCGGCCAGGTGCTGATGGAAAAAGAAATCGATTCCTTCGGCGCAGACGGCACCCCGCTCCAAGAAGGCCTGGACCGAGAGCTAGAGCGTCTCCTTAGCCATATCGATATCCCCTTCCCTCAATCCTCCGAGTCTGCAGAGGAGTCCTGCGTCGAGGACGCCGCCGAACCCGTCGGGGAGCCCTCTCCCCTAAGTGCCGCGGGACAGCCGGACAGTGCGCTCACCGTCAACGGAGTACCGCAAACGAGGTTGTGAGGCGCCCTGGTAGGAAACCGGTTGCGCTGCTCAGGCTTTTCGCCCCAGCTACAGAGTGAACACTCCCCCGTAGGTCGGGCGAAAGATGACGCCGTGCCCCGGAACGTTGCCGAGCCGGATACCGGCGGGGCTCCCGTCCTTGGCCTCTCGTGCAGGGCATTGGAAAATCTCAGCAGGAGCTGATCCATCACAAACAGCGAAAGTTCCTCAGCGCCACCTGGTGGTCGAGATGGTGGGTCTCAAAGACCCCGCACTCGGGAAGTAGCTCTCTTCCGGCTGGTCGTTTTTGCTTCCAAAGGTGGGATGAAGGCTACGATGAGCCGCTCAACGTGAGCGAGTTCGGTGGGAGATGAGGTGAGAGAGCGAAAACAGGGCCGGCGACGCGGGCAGGGGCGGCTTGAGGCGGAGGTGCTGGCGGTACTGCGCGAGGCGCCTGGCCCGGTGAGTGCGGGATGGGTGCAGGAGCGGCTCGGGGGCTCTCTCGCTTACACCACAGTGGTGACCATCTTGACGCGGCTGCTGCGTAAGGGGACGGTGGCACGGCAGAAGGCGGGGCGGTCCTTTGTATGGTCGGCGACGGGGGATGAGGCGGATCTGGCGGCGCTGCGGATGCGCAGGGTCCTCGACGCCGAAAGTGACCGCAAAGCGGTGCTGGCCCGGTTTGTGACCACCTTGTCGCCGGGAGAGGAGCAGGTGCTGCGCGAGCTGTTGGAGCGGGCCGAGCGGGAGAAGGAGTAGCGGCCGTTCCGGTGGTGCGGCCGCCGGCCCGGGCCGCACCACCGATGCGCGGGGGCTACTTG